>Ga0134126_10012537_pt1 | contig 10707 bp, 6 predicted proteins | sample KB31752_FD_96881 | JGI IMG/M metagenome (GOLD analysis project Ga0134126, IMG submission 96881) | Terrestrial soil microbial communities with excess Nitrogen fertilizer from Kellogg Biological Station, Michigan, USA - KB3-175-2 | ecosystem: Environmental > Terrestrial > Soil > Unclassified ...
ATCGACCGCGTCCGCGAACTCGCGGTGCGCGGACGCATCGGGTCCGTCAACCACCGCCACCTTTCGTTCATGGGATCGATCACTGCGCCGGGCCGGCTGATTCGGCAAACGGGTCCCCCGGCCGCACGCCTGCTGGTCGAGGATGCCGTGGACGTGGCGTTGGTCGTACCGGTGTGTCCGATGTGCAATCAGACGATGTGTCTCATAGCGGCAGAACTGGAGCGGCAAGGCATTTCAACCGCGGTCATTCAGCTTCTTCGCGAAGTCGCGGAACGGGTCCGCCCGCCGCGAGCACTGTTCGTCCCCTTCAACCACGGCTACCCGCTGGACCGGCCCGACGATCCGCCGCGACAGCACGCTGTCATTGAAGCCGCCTTGAAAATGCTGGAAGATTCTCAATTGACTCCACCGGCGCTGACCTCCTTTCGAGGAAACTGACCGCGTCGAAGAAGGTCATGCGCTCCGCAGTGAATACCTCGAAAACGCGAAGTCCACACGCCAGATGAAACGCGTGTTGCTGACCGCCGTCTTTGGCTGCACGGCCATCGCCGTTTCCACGTCGGCCGAGCGCATCAATCAGGAAGGCCGTATCCTCGGCCCGGTCCCCGTGATCGCAGACTCCGTCTTGTTCAACACGCCGGAGGCCGACGCCGCGGTCTCGGCGATGCAAATCTTTCCGATCGACAATCCCTGGAACGAAGACATATCGCGTCTGGCCGTCCTCCCCAACTCGGACACGATGATTCAGCAAATCATGACCGACTTGCTGTCAACCCGCCGCACGCTCCGCGCGTTCTTCGAAATGAATTTCGTGCTCGTGCCCGACAATCAGCCGCTTGCGTCCATCGATTTCTTCAACTACCCCGACGAGTCCGATCCGGGCCCGTATCCGGTTCCTCCGAATCTGCCGATCGAAACATGGCCGCACGAAACCGGCGCGCTGACGCTCGAAGAGTGGCAACGGGACATCAACAACGATGGCGGTGATCGTCACGCGATCATCGTCCAGCCGGGCCGCGGTCTCATCTGGGAAACGTGGCTGACCAGGCTCGTCGCCACGAACTGGGAGGCGTCGAATGGCGCGAAGTTCGACTTGAACAGCAACGCGCTGCGACAGGCCACCTGGACTTCGGGCGACGCGGCGGGATTGCCGATGTTTCCCGCGCTTCCGCGATACGACGAGTGCGAGCGGGGCATGGTGGAGCATGCCCTGCGGCTCGTCGTGAAACGCACCCGGCAGGAGTTTATTTATCCGGCGCGGCATTTTGCCTCGTCCACGCCGGCCGCCAACACCAATGTGCCCGCGATGGGGCAACGGCTGCGGTTGAAGTCAACTTTTGTCATCCCCGACAACTGGACCATCGAGGAGAAAGCCGTCTTGCGCGCGTTCAAAAAGTATGGCGCGCTCGTGGCGGACAACGGCAACTTCTTTTCCATTTCCGTCACGCCGGACGACCGCTGGCCGGCGAACGTGTTCGATCACCTCTCCACGATTTCAATCACCAATTTTGAAGTCGTTCAGACCACGGGCCCAGCGGAAGGCCCCCGCTCGCCGAATCCACCCGTCGCCTTCGCCGGAAATGATCAGTCCGCCCCGTATGGGACCGCCGTTCAGTTGCAAGGTTTCGTCGGTTTCGATCTCTCGAATCCGCCGCCGGCGATCACCTGGCAGTTCATTTCCGGCCCCGGCCCGGTGATTTTTGGCGACGCAACGAAGACAAATACAATCGCGACATTCAGCGTACCGGGGAGTTACAGCCTCATGTTGAACGCGGACGACGGAGTTCACGCCGTGGCCCGCGATGCCGTGGTGATTACCGTGACCCGGTCAATCGTGCTGACCATCGCGCAAAACGGAACCAACGCAACAGTAACGTGGCTGGGAGGGACCGCGCCGTTCGTACTGGAAACGACGGACGAACTGTCGTCGCCACGATGGAGCGCACTGATTACAACGAATTCACAAACCGTGGTCATTCCCGTTTCGGATAATGCGGGTTTTTATCGCGTCCGGGGTCAATGATGCGCGCCGACGGTTGCGTCGTCAGTCATCATCGTCCGCGTGCGGCGTGATGGCCCACTCCGGATATCCCGGGCGCGGGCCCTTCATCGCACGCCAAATAATCCGGTTGAGCAGGTCCTCGGGGCATTGGTCGGCCTGTTCCAATGGCAGTCGCGCACTGACGATTGAATCACGGCGCAGCGAGGAGTCCGAGACGTGTTTCGGGTCCGGATTCATTTCGTCGAGCGGCACGTTGTTCGGCACCGCGACAAAGGGCGCAACGTCCGGCTGCTCGCTGAAACAATCCACCATGGGCGTGGCCGTCGCGTCCATCATGTTCATTGGCGGCAGACCAAGGATCAACTCGATCGTGCGCAGGATGCTGGTTTGGTTGTATTGGACACTGACAACCTGCCGTCGTTTTGTGTAAGGACTGATGACGTAAGCCGTCGTCCGATACCCACTGACGTGGTCCCACCCGGCTTGCGGATCGTCTTCGACGGCGAATATGCAGGTCTCCCGCCAAAAACGGCTGTGGCTGATGGCCTCGACGATTTGACCGAACGCGACGTCGTTGTCCGCTACGTGCGCGGCCGGCGTCGGCGTGCCCGCCTTGGTGCCGGACGTGTGGTCGTTGGGCAGGCAAATGATGACCAGGTTGGGCAATTCTCCGCTCTGCTCGAACTGTTTCAACTCTTTGATGAACTGCGCCGCGCGGAATACGTCCGGAATCCCCAAATCCCAACCGACGCTGTTGGTCGCGAGATAGGGCCGCAACGACTCGATTGCCGGACGGCTGCGGATGTTGATGAGGCCGGTCTGGTTGACGAAGTCGCGGTAGTGATCGAGAAAACCTGGTTTCCCTTTCCGCGCCGGATCGCGCCAGGATTTTTCAGTGACCGCAAACTCCCCGTAATCGCGCAGCGTCTTTCCATGCGCGAGCGCGTTGTCCCAGATGAAGCCGGATGGCGCATAAGCCAGCGCATCCACGTCGCTGTCCTCCATGCCATCGGGATAACTGCGGGGAAAACCCGCGAACGACTTCTCCATGTAATCCGTGGCAAAAGCGGTGTCCGACCATTGATGGCCGTCGGCGCTCAAAATGCCGGAGCAATAGGTGTTGTCGAGAAGCGCGAACTCGCGGACAAGCTTGTGCTGATTCGGCGTTATGCGCTCGCCGAAAACACACAGATCCGCGTCGCCGTTGCCTTCCGTGATGTCGCCGAGCACCTGATCATAGGTGCGGTTTTCCTTGATGATGTAAACGACGTGCTTGAACACGGACGGTTCGCCCGCACGCTCGGGCACGGGGCGCGCCGCCTGGCCGACGCGCGCCGGCAGGCCCGCCAGGCGCAGCATTGGTTCTCGATAATTTCGAAGGACCGATTGTGTGTGGACCGCCAGGTCGCCTTTTGTCGGCACCGGCACGAGGGACACCGTTCCAAAGTACTGATGTGAGTTGCCGGCAATCCTCCCGGTCCGGGCGTCCTTCCGGCCGGGTCCGATGCCTTTGATGTTTGCGACGCAAAGTTTGTTCCTCTTCACATCAACGGCAATCGCGCCGGGAAACCAGCCGGTGGGAATGAGGCCGAGCAACCGGGATTTGCCGGGCCGGAATGCGACCACTGCAACGGCGTTTTGTGTGCCATTGCAAACGAAAAGCGTTTTACCCGGTTTATCGAAAGCGAGGGCGTTGGGACTGGCTCCGAACAGATCCGCCGGGTTCGATTTTACCCAGACGGTTTCGACGACCTTGTCCTTGCGCGTGACAATGACACTCACCGTGTCGCTGCCGGCGTTCGCGACCGCCAGATATTTTCCGCCCGGGGCAGGCGCCAGCGCCGACGAATGCAGGCCGACGGGAATCTCCCGGGTCGAAGCGTTGCCGCGCAAATCAACCACCGATACCGAGCCTTCATTGGCAATGTAACGGATGGAATCGACGCGTACGCGCGTCCCGCGCCCCGCTGGGCCGGTTATACTCTGTGCGTCCGGGCGGCGACCGCCCCAGTTGCTCACGTACGCCTTTTCCCCGACAAGCACCACATCGTAGGGCGCGACACCAACGTCCCAGAAGCGAATCACCTTGCCGGTCTTAAGATCAAGTTCCGCGAGACGGTTGGACAAATTCAGCGCAACGTACAGCTGGCGGCCGTCGCGTGAAATCGCAAGTCCCGCGGGGATGTCTTCTTTGCGATCCAGCGCGGTCGCCGCGGGTAGTGGAATCGAGTACAAGGGCGAGACCCGGTGGTCGGAATTGACTCCGAAGACTTTAAGGCTCCCGTTGACGTTCGAGAGGAAGATCCGCGAACCATCCGGAGAAAAGATAAGCCCCGTGTAGCTGAGCTGGCCTTCCTTGTCCGGCTCGAGGATGTGACTGGACACCGATTCCGGGTTTACATCCGTCGCTTTGTCGGACGGAAGCGGAACGTGTTGTGTGATTTTTCCCGATCCAGGATCGATAATAATGAGTTCATGCGTCTTGCCAGACACCGCCAGAGTTTTTCCGTCCGGACTTAACGCCAATCCTTGAGGGCGCAATCCCGGCAACTCGATCTGAATGCCCGCCGGAGTCAGAATCTGGTTCACCGGTGTAACGACGCGGCTGCCGCCCGCGCGGCCAACCCTTTCCCGAGTCCACTCGGCGGCCCGGCCCCGAATGACGATGGCAATCATCAAAACCATTGCTGCCCACGAGACAGCGAGCTGGCGCAAGAATCTACCCGAGTGCGTTTGTTTCATGGAAAAAATCTTCGTATCGCAAGCCGGCTGCGCACAAGCTAGAACCCCAACTTCGCCAGCTCGTTTTGCAGTTGCATCTGAAACACCTGTAGATCGGCTGCTGACGGTTTATAGCCTTGTTCTTTTGGAGACAGACCGAGCCGTCCCATCTGGTCGAGATACCAATCAGCGCCCTTGCCGTCACTGAACGTGACACTGCCGCTGACAATGGCACCCGGTCGTGCGATCTGATCCACTTTCACCGAAACACCGCGCGCGCCTCCAGGAGCCATTTCATTTTCCGGTCCGGGTTCTTCCGTGTCTTCACCCTCGTCGCCGGCTTCTTTTGGCGCGGCAGAGCCGGCAACGGCGGTTCCCGACACGTCGATCGTTTTCGGCGGATCCACGTCCTTGGGCGTGAGCTTCAAATCGTCCACCAGCATGCGAACTTCCATATAGGTCAGCCGGACACCCAGCTCGTCAGCCAGTCGTGTTTGTATCTCGGCCAGTTTCTGTCCGCGTGCAACCCAATCAGCCACAGCGCGCTTGTGTGCGTCGTCCAGGTTCATCATCTGTTCTATTCGGAAGGATTAGTGCCCCGGATTCAACTGAAATCTTTCATCGGGCCGTCGGCTGTTCGCAAATCGTATTGCATTACGACGCCCTTCATCCAACATCTTCGGCCGTGGGCCCAACTCGCTCCGTGCCGAACCTGAAACCGCCGTTATGCGCGTGATATCCGGCATTCGCTTCCGTCCGCGATTGGTGGATGGGCTCAAGGAATATTCCCGCCAGGATTTTTTTGCCGACCTGGTGGCCGGCGTGACGGTCGGCATCGTCGCCTTGCCGCTCGCAATGGCGTTCGCCATCGCTTCGGGCGCAAAACCTGAGGCAGGCATTTTCACGGCGGTCATCGCGGGTTTTCTCATCTCCTCGCTCGGCGGTACCCGCGTTTGCATTGGCGGACCGACCGGAGCCTTTATCGTCATCCTGTACGGCATCGGCGCAAAATACGGACCGAGCAATCTTGCCGTCTGCACCGTGATTGCCGGCGTAATCCTGCTGATTCTGGGTCTGGCCCGTCTGGGAACAATGATCAAGTTCATCCCTTACCCGGTGACGATGGGTTTCACCAGTGGGATCGCCGTGCTCATTTTCACCACCCAGATCAAGGACTTCTTTGGCCTGCAGATGGACCAGGTGCCATCTGAATTCATGGAGAAAATCAAAGTACTGGCCGGGCATTTCGGCACCCTGCAATGGCCGACTGTCACCATGGCTGCGGGGTCGCTGGCGATCATTCTCTTCTGGCCGAAGAACTGGCAACGCCGCGTGCCCGGATCGATTGTCGCACTGCTCCTTGGCACGGCGGCCGTCGCACTGTTCCAATTACACGTCGAGACCATCGGCAGTCGTTTTGGCGGCATCCCGCAGGGCTTTCCTTCGCCGAACATGCCCGTGGTGTCATGGGGCAATATTCAGCACCTTTTCCAACCTGCGATGACCATCGCCCTGCTTGCGGCCATCGAGTCGCTGCTCTGCGCGGTCGTCGCCGACGGGATGACCGACGACCGGCACGATTCCAACCAGGAACTCATGGCGCAGGGCTTTGCCAATATCATCAGTCCATTCTTTGGAGGCATCGCTGCCACGAGCGCCATCGCGCGCACGGCGACCAGCGTGAAGAGCGGCGCGCGCTCGCCGGTCGCGGGCATTATTCACTCGCTCACCCTGCTACTTATCATTCTGATTGCCGCGCCGCTGGCCAGGTTCATTCCGCTGGCGACACTGAGCGCCGTTCTCGTAAACGTGGCGCTGCACATGGGCGAATGGCACAACTTCGGCCGCCTGCTTAAATGGCCGGTGTCCGACACGGCGGTATTCCTGGTCACATTTGCTTTGACAGTGGTCATTGACCTCACGGTCGCGGTCGAAATTGGCATGGTGCTGGCCGCAATGCTGTTCATTAAACGGGCGTCCGAAACCACTCAAATCATGGCCGTGGACGAAAGCACCGAGACCGAAGGACTGCATCATTCGCTGGTCGGCAAACAGATTCCGGACGGTGTGATGGTTTACCGCATCTTTGGCGCGTTCTTCTTTGGCGCTGCGGACAAGCTCGAGAGCGTCCTGAAGAGGGAGAAACGGGAGCCGGAGGTGCTGATCCTGCGCATGAGAAAGGTGATGGCCATGGACGCCACCGGTCTCAACGCGCTGGAAGACCTCTATGAACGGCTGCACCACAAACGCAAGCACCTCCTCTTGAGCGGTCCGCATACCCAGCCATTGCTGGTAATGGACAAATCGGGGTTTCTCGACCGTATCGGTCGAGAAAATGTCTGTGCGCACATCGACGCGGCGCTTGAACGGGCGCGCGAGATTCTCGGCCTTCCGCCGGCGGCGCCCACGGACCCGCACCATGAGGAAAAGCGAAGACTCGAAGCGGTGCGCCAGGAATTGACCAGCGTGCTGGAAAAGGTCCAGGATACTCTCAAGTCTCCGACAAGCGGCGGCAGCGGTCCGGCGGCGGGCCAGCCACACCAGCCGGGCGCGGCGAAGACCGAATCCCGACAATGAGTTCACTCCCGGTAATGGTCATTCCCCCGGTTCGCGATGGACCCCGTGCGTTGCGTTCGGATTGCGGCTCCCGCCTCGTGCGGATTCTCTCCCGGTCAGATCGGCGGGATCGAAGGCAGACACAACTTTCAGCACCCGGTGCCCTCGACGGTCGATGCACCATTAAATAGCGTGGCGCCATGCACGACCTTGCACTCACTCTGCTGCAGCTGTGCCTGCTGGGTTACCTCGTCGGAGCGATCGCGGGATTGTTGTTTCTGCGCGCGAACAAGCTCGCAAACCTTTTCGCGTTCGGATGCGGCGCGCTGGCGGCGCTGTGTGGAGTCGTCTCCTGCGGCATCTTCCTGGCCACCGGCGCTGCCGCCAACCAATCATCCTTCGAGGTGTTCCCCTCGCTAATCCCTTATGTGCGGATCAGCGCGCGAGCCGACCCTCTCGGATGTTTCTTCTGCCTGATTGTCTCCTTGGTGGGACTATCGCTGTCCACTTATTCGGTCGGCTATGCACGCGGGTTTTACGGGCGCAAAAACGTCGGTGTGCTTGGCGCGTTCTTCAATACGCTGCTGCTCGCCACGACGCTGGTGTTTCTCGCGGACAACGCCTTCTTTTTCCTCATCGCATGGGAGATCATGGCGCTCACGGCGTACTGCCTCGTGAGCTACGAGCATGAACACGACGAAACAAGACGCGCCGGGGTGCTCTACTTCGTCATGTCACATATCGGCACCGGATGCCTGATTCTTGCTTTCCTGCTGCTGTTCCAGATATCAGGCACTTACAGCTTCGACAGCTTCCACTCGCTCGGTAACCAAATGTCACCCAACGCGCGCAACGCGGCGTTCCTCCTTTTCCTCGTCGGCTTCGGTGTCAAGGCCGGCATCGTGCCGCTGCATATCTGGCTGCCGGCAGCACACCCCGTCGCGCCAAGCAATGTGTCCGCGCTCATGTCCGGGGTGATCATCAAAAGTGGCATCTACGGGTTGACGCGCGTTTTCTTCGAATTCCTCGGCACGCCACCTCTGTGGTGGGGCGTTACCATCCTCAGCGTCGGCACCGTCTCCGCGTTGCTCGGCGTACTCTATGCACTGATGGAACATGACCTGAAGCGGCTGCTGGCTTATCACAGCATAGAAAACATCGGCATCATTTTGATGGGCCTCGGTGCATCGCTCATGTTTCTGCACACTGGACATCCGATGCTGGCGACATTCGCGCTGATTGCCGGTCTCTATCACACCATCAACCACGCACTCTTCAAGGCCTTGCTCTTCCTGGGCGCAGGCGCGGTCCTGCACGCCACGCACACGCGCAATATGGAGGAACTGGGCGGACTGGCGAAACGAATGCCGAGGACGGCGCTCTTCTTCCTCATCGGCGCAGTAGCCATCTCCGCGCTGCCGCCGCTCAACGGATTCGTCAGCGAATGGCTCACCTTCCAGTCCTTGTTGCAGGGTTTCAGCACGACCACCAGCCTGATCCGGCTCGTGTTCCCGCTGTGCGGCGCGATGCTCGCGTTGACCGGCGCGCTGGCGGCGGCGTGTTTCGTAAAGGCATTCGGCATTACATTCCTGGCGCAGCCCCGCAGCGAGGAAGCCGCGCGGGCGCGTGAGGTTTCGCCCGCGATGCTTTTCGGCCAGGTGATTCTCACCGTGGCATGCGTCTTCCTCGGATTGTTTCCGACGCTTTTTCTGACCTTGCTCGACCCATTGACGCAACAACTCACCGGATGGCAGTTGAGCGGGCAACTTAGCGCGGCCAACGGTCTTGTACTCTCCGGCGTCGCGCGCGACGGCGGAACCGTTTCGACGCTCGGTCTCACGCTGATGGCGGTTTTTCTGCTGCCCGTGCCGTTCGTTCTCCAACTGGCGTTCTCACGGCGCTCAAAGAGCCGCGTCGGGCCGACCTGGGCGTGCGGTCAGAAACCGCTGACACCGCGAATGGAATACACCGCCACCGGCTTTTCGAAACCGATCCGGATGATTTTCAAATCTCTTTTTCGGCCGCGCCGCGAGGTTCAACGGGAATACGATTTCTCACCTTACTTCGCGAGGACCCTCCGCTTCGAAGCCCACGTCGAGGAAATTTTCGAAACACGGATCTACCGGCCCCTCAACCGCCGCGTTCTGTGGGCGTCACGACGGATGCGCGCCCTTCAGGCCGGCAGTCTCCAGGCATACCTGATCTACATTTTCATCACGCTGCTGATTCTGCTCCTGTTTGCGTTATGAACCCCCTCCTCCCTGCCATCGTCTTCCAGACGGCCCTGGTGCTCCTGCTCGCGCCTCTGGTAAGCGGATGCATCAGGAACTGGAAGGCAAAATTGCAAAACCGCCGCGGCCCACGCGTCTGGCAGACTTATTTCGACATCATCAAATTCCTCCGCAAGGACATGGTGATCTCCGAGCACACTTCCTGGGTGTTTAGAACGGCGCCGTATGTGGTCTTGATCAGCTCGTTATTGGTGGGGATGATGGTGCCAATGGCGACCGCGCAAGCGCCATTGAGCCTGTTCGGGGGCGCGCTGGCGGTCGTCGGACTGCTCGCGCTCAGTCGTTTTTTTCTCGCACTGAGCGGACTCGACTCTGGAAGCCCCTTCGGCGGCATGGGCAGCAGCCGCGAAATGACCATTGCCGCCATCGCTGAACCGACGATGATGCTGGCCATCTTCACCGTCGCCATTACGGCCGGTTCGACGGACCTCAGCCGCATTGTGCAGGCGACGCAGGGACCGATGTGGAAGGTTCTCAACCCGACGTACGTCCTTGCCTTCGCCGCGTTGTTCATCGTGCTGTTGGCTGAAACGGGTCGCATTCCGGTGGATAATCCGGCCACGCACCTGGAGCTGACGATGATTCACGAGGCCATGCTGCTCGAATACTCGGGCCGCAACCTGGCCTTCATGGAATGGGGCGCGTCCATCAAACAACTCGTGTTGATGACGCTGCTCATCAACGTATTCATTCCGATCGGCATCGCAATGGACACCACGCCGGCAGCGCTCGGTCTGGGCTTGTTCGCCTACGTGACGAAACTGCTTCTCCTTTCTGCGGTGGTGGCGGTGGTCGAAACCACGAATGCCAAGCTGCGCCTGTTTCGCGTGCCGGACTTGTTGAGCGCCGCCTTCGTGCTCGCAACGCTGTCGCTGCTGTCCACGTTCTTGTTTCGTTGACCATGACACCGGAACTCTCCATCGGTTCGCAACTCACCACGCTCCTCGCCTCCGCGATGCTCGTGGTGCAGTTGTTGATGGTGGCCCAGCGCCAGTTGCTCACGAGCATCCGGCTGTTCGCCCTCCAGTCGTTGTTCCTGGCCGGCATCGCCGTGGAGAATGGCTTTCTGCATCACGCGCCGCACGTGTATTTTCTCGCCGCGCTCACGGTCGCGGGCAAAGTCCTCTTTCTCCCATG
>Ga0134126_10012538_pt1 | contig 10707 bp, 10 predicted proteins | sample KB31752_FD_96881 | JGI IMG/M metagenome (GOLD analysis project Ga0134126, IMG submission 96881) | Terrestrial soil microbial communities with excess Nitrogen fertilizer from Kellogg Biological Station, Michigan, USA - KB3-175-2 | ecosystem: Environmental > Terrestrial > Soil > Unclassified ...
AGACCGTCATCGGCGATCTCTATCCGCCGGCGCAGCGCGCCAAGATGGCTGGCTTCTTCTCCGGCATCTGGGGCATCGCCGCGATCGTCGGCCCGGTGCTGGGCGCTTTCGTCATCGCGGAAACGGCGTGGAATTGGGTGTTCTGGATCACCCTGCCGATCGCGTTCATCGCCTTCGCGCTGCTCGCTGTCGCGCTGCAGGAACGGATTGAGCATCGCCGTCATCGCATCGATTATCTCGGCGCTTTCCTGATGGCGTTCGGTATCGGCCTGCTCCTCTATACGCTGATCCAGGCGCATCACCTCGGGCTCTCGACCTTCTTGCTGTTGCTCATCCTCTCGGCGGCGATCTTGGCCGTACTTGTCGTCTATGAGCACCGTGTCCCCGAACCGATCCTCCCGCTTACCTTGTGGCGCAACCGCGTCATCCTGAGCGGTGTCGTCGCCTGCTTCTGCGTCGGCTGCGTCGTCATGGCGAGCACGACTTTCCTGCCCGCCTATATCCAGGGCGTGATGGGTCGCAGCCCCATCGTCGCCGGCTACGCGCTGGCGATCAGCTCCGTCACCTGGATCGCGGGCTCCTGGGCCGGCGGCCAGATCATGCTGCGCGCCTCATATCGCGCTGCGACGAATGTCGGCGGGATTTTCCTGGTGAGCGGCACTGCCATGCTGATCGCGCTCGATCCGAGCCGCGGCCCGATCTGGGCGGCGACCGGAACGGGGCTGGTCGGTATCGGCATGGGCCTCAACCAGAACACCTATATGGTGGCAGCGCAGAGCGTCGTTGATTGGAGCCAACGCGGCACGGCCACCGCGATCATCTCGCTGATGCGCATGCTGGGCCAGACCGTCGGCACGGCGATCTATGGCGCCGTGGTCAATCTGACTTTATCGGAGATGCTCGGCGACAATGCCGTCGATCGGATTCTCGACCCGAATCTCCGCGACAAGCTCTCGGCGAGCGAGGTCGCGCCCGTCATGGCGGGAATCGGCGACGCGGTGCAGAATGTCTATTGGGTCGCCGGTGCGTTGGTGGTGCTGGTCATCATCGCCGGCGCCGCCTTGCCAAAGGGCTTGAGCCCGATCAACGTGCCCTCGAGCCGCCTGCGGCGCTGAGCCAAATCGGCGCGCGGGAAGAAACGATCGCGAAATGAGCAGCTTCGACGGCATCCCGATCCTGAAGCGGCTGATCCCCTCGCTGCGCAAGCGCCGGCACGAGCTCGGCGACCCTCAGCAATACCGGCTCATCAAGCGCGAGGGGCTGCTCTTTCTTGTCGACTATACAGCTTGGGCCGACAAAACGGCCGTAATCCACGGCCTCGCCGAGCGGCCACAGACTGAATTCCTGTTGCGCGAGATCACCGATCGCGGCGCCAGCATCTTTCTCGATATCGGCGCGCATATGGGAAGCTATGCGATGATGATCCGCCGCCACACAAATTGCCGGAGGATCATCGCCTTCGAACCTGATCCGATGAACTTCGCGCATTTGCAGGCCAATCTTCTCATCAACCGAATGGTCGACAGCATCGAGAGCCACAAGCTGGCAGTGAGCGACACGAAGGGCGTGACAGGATTCCGCCGCGGCGAGCCGCCGAACGATGTCTGGAGCAAGATCTGCGCTCCGGACGAACAGGGTGACAGCTTCGTGCAAACGGCCCGGCTCGACGATATGGTCGCGGTTACGGGCGAGACGATCGCGCTCAAGATCGATATCGAGGGGCACGAGGGACGCGCTATCGCCGGTATGCGCGAACTGCTACGGAACAATTCCTGCATCATGCAAGTCGAATGCTTCGAGGAACGCTTGCCGGCCTTCGAGCGCCTGATGGACGAGCTCGGCTATCATCGCTTTCACGCGATCGCGCCCGATCACTATTTTTCGCGGACGTAGCTCGGCGCTAAAGCACAACTTCGGCAAAGTTGGGGGGAACCATGGCCGCAATAGAACAAATCGATCCGCGCCCGGCGATCGCAATCCTCGCGCGCATGGAGCGGCTGCCGGTCTCTTGGTGGCATGTGAAGGCGCGCATCATTGTCGGCATCGGCACGTTCTTCGACGCCGTCGACCTTCTCGCCATTGCTTCGGCGCTGCCCGTGCTGGCCGGCACGTGGCATATGAACCCGCAGCAGATCGCCTCCGTGCTGTCGGCCGCATTCTGGGGCCAGCTCATCGGCGCGCTGCTCGCGGGCTGGGCGGCCGAGCTCTGGGGCCGGCTGCGCGTCACCACGCTCGCGATCGGCACCTACAGTGTCATGAGTCTGGCTTGCGCCTTTGCTTGGGACCCGACCTCGCTGATCGTCTTTCGCTTCATACAAGGCATCGGCCTCGGTGCCGAAGTGCCGATCGCCAACACCTATGTCAACGAGATCGCACGCGCGGAGGTGCGCGGCCGCTTCTACCTGCTGTTCCAGATGGTGTTCGGCGTCGGCATCGTCACGGCCTCGGTGCTCGGCTATTTCCTGGTCCCCACGCTGGGCTGGCAGAGCATGTTCTATATCGGCGCCCTGCCTGCGCTGCTGGCTTTCGTCATGCGCTTGCTGCTGCCCGAATCGCCGCGATGGCTGGTCCAGAAAGGCCGCTATGCCGAAGCCGATCGCATCGTGACCGAGATCGAGGAATCGATTACGCGCTCGGGCAAGACGCTGCCGCCGCCCAACCCTGCCAGCGTCTCGACCGCCGCGCCGCAGCGCCGCCGTTGGTTCGAGATGTTCGAGGGCATCTATCTGAAGCGCACACTCAGCGACTGGGCATTCTGGTTCTGCTGCTTCTCGACTAGCTACGGTCTCTCGACCTGGCTGCCGACGCTCTATCGCACCGTCTTCCACCTCTCGGTGGTCGATTCACTCAAATACGGCATGATCACCAGCTGCGGCGGCATCATCGCAGCGTTGTGTTGCGCTTTCTTTATCGACTATGTCGGGCGCCGCGCCTGGTTTACCGGCGCTTTCATCATCGGCGGGCTGATCTTGCTGACACTCTGGCCGGTGGGCACCGAGACCGCCGAAAAAGTCCTGATCTTCGTCACCGCGGGCTCGTTCTTCATCTCCTCGCTCGCGCTCGCCATCAATCTCTACACGAGCGAAATCTATCCCACCCGCATACGCGCTTTCTCCGGCGCCGTCGGCGGGGCGTGGCAGCGCGTCGCCGCCATTCTCGGCACCAACGTGGTCGCCTGGCTGCTGCCCTACGGCACCGGCTCGCTGTTTCTCTATTTCGGCGGGCTCGCACTCATCGGCGGCGTGCTGTCGTTCTTCTTCGCCGTCGAAACCAAGGGCAAGACCCTCGAGGAACTGTCGCCCTGAAACGTCGTCACACCCGCCACGACGCCCAGCCGCAGCCGACATAGACTTCCGGCATCACACGGTAGTCGATCAGGTCGAAACCGCGATTGCCTGCAGCGGAATGGGCAATGACCCAATTGCGCACCTCATGCGTGCCGTTGCCGGCCGCTTCCATGCGGTCATCGAGCAGTCTGGTCAGCGGCCCCTCGGCGCCATCTTGGAACGCCTTGATGCAATCGCGGTCGAATGCTTCGTCGATCGCGCCCATTGTCGGCTCGCCGATCGAATGGCTGAGCCCGCCCGAGCCGAGGATCGCGACGCGGATGTTGTCGGGATAGGTCGCGATCGCCTTCGCCAGGAGCCGGCCCCAGGCAAAGCAGCGGCGGATGCTCGGCATCGGCGGCTCGAGATTATTGACGACGATCGGCACGAGCCGCGGCAGCCGCGGCAGGCCGAGCTTCGACAATGGAATGCAGAAACCGTGATCGAGCGCCATGTGATGCGAAATCGACGGCTCGAAATCTTCCTCGAACGCCGTCTTGGCGATGTGCTGCGCGAAAGCAGCGTCGCCGGCGATTGGCCTCGGGAAGTCTTTCATGAAAGGCTCAGGCGGCCCGTCATGGCTCGCGCCCACGCCGATGCAGATGCTGGGCAGATTGTCGATGAAGAAATTCGTCCAGTGATCGGGCGCCAGCTCGATCAGCACGTCCGGCCGCGTCGCGGCGAGGCGACGGCCGAGCTCGGCGAAATCGGCGGTGATGATCTCGCGGCTGGCGGCGGGGAGCTTCGCCCAATCGCGCGCGATCAGCGGCGCATGGCTGGCGGCAAAGGCGCCGACGAGCTCAGCCATGGGCGGGCTCCTTCTGCATCGCGTGGAGCTTGGCGACGAAAGTCTCGTCGTTCATGCCGGCCGCGCCAAAATAAAATCGCAGCAGATAAGCGTTGACGAGGGGCGCCAGCGTGGCGACGTCGTCGGCGCGGATCGCAGCGAGAACCTCTGGCGCGAGCGGATAGCGCGCCAGCACCTTTTCGCGGTCGGCGCGATATTCGGCGCCCGCTCCCGGCCGTTGTAGATCGTAGCAGAGCTTGCTGAACCAATAATCGGTTGCCATGGCGCGATCTTAGCCCGCTACCCGCTGCACGCCAATTGTGCTAGCGATCTGCGCAACAACGGGAGGAGCATCATGAAAGCAGCCGTGGTCGGCGAGAACGCGCTCGAAATCCGCGATGTGCCGATGCCCAAGCCGAAGCCCAACGAGGTGCTGATCAAAGTCCGCGCCATCGGCCTCAACCGCGCCGAGCTGCCCGGCGCCTATGGCTCGGGCCATAACCGCGTCACCGGCACGATCCCGGGCATCGAATGCTCGGGCGAGGTCGTCGAATGCGGCGCCGAGGTCCAGGGTGTCAAGAAGGGCGATCGCGTGATGGGCAGTGGCCAGGGCACCTATGCCGAATACACCGTCGTCGATTGGGGCCGCACCACACCCATCCCCGCCAACAATATGAGCTGGGAGCAGGCCGCGACCCTGCCGAGCGCGCTCGGCACCATGCATGACGCGATCGTCACGAATGGACGGCTGCAGCCGGGCGAAAGCATCATCATCCAGGGCGCGAGCTCGGGCGTCGGCATCATGGGGATGCAGATCGCCAAGCTCAAAGGCGCCAAGCTGGTCATCGGCACCTCGACCAATGACGCGCGCCGCGCACGCTTGAAGGAATACGGCGCCGATCTCGCGATCGACACGAAGAAGCCCAATTGGTCGGAAGAGGTGCTGCAAGCGACCGGCGGCAAAGGCGTCAATGTCATCATCGACATGGTTTCGGCCTCGGTCGCGAACGAGAATATGAAAGCAGCTGCCGTGCTCGGCCGCATCATCAATGTCGGACGGCTCGGCGGCGGGCGCGGGGAGTTCGACTACAACCTCCACGCCAATAAGCGCATCGCCTATATCGGCGTGACGCACCGGACGCGCTCGCCAGACGAGCTCCGCGCCGAGGTGCGCAACATGCGCGCCGATCTCTGGGAGGCGGTCAGCGCCGGCAAGCTCGCGATCCCGATCGATCGCGTTTTCAAGCTCGACGAGGCCGAGGCGGCGCAGGCGCATATGCGCAGCAATGCGCATTTCGGCAAGATCGTGATGGTGGTGTAGAGCCGCTACTCGGCGGCTTCGGCGGCCTCGGCTGCTTCGGCAGCGAGCGCCGCGGCGCTTTTGCCCGAGGCGCGCGCGCTGCCCATGCAGAAGATGCTCGCGACGAGGATGATCGAGGCGAGGATCAGCACCCAATCGCCGTAGCCGTGGTCGATGAGATAGCCGAAGGGCACCGGCGTCAGCGCGCTGCCCAAGGCAAGGCCCGAGCTGACGAAGCCGAAGACCTTGCCGATCTCGGAGGGCGGCACCGCGTCTTTCAGCATGATGTCGCGCGGCGTGCGGCTGCCGCCAAGGCCGAGGCCCGATAAGAACATCAGGATGATCGCGAGCGCGCCCGTCATCGGCGCGATGCCGACGAACAGCGTCAACAGCGCGGACACCCCGGTGAGGCCGGCGATCATCCACATCACATAGCGCTTGGAGCGATCGACCACCCAGCCGCCGAAGAGGATGCCGCCGACCGTGCCGAGCATGTAGGCGGTGAGCGCCGAGGAGGCGAGCGCGAGATCGATGCCCTTTACCTCGTGCAGGAAGGTGATGAGCCAGGCCTGCACGCCGCTGCCCGCGGCGGAACCGAGCAGATAGAAAAAGAAGAACAGCACCAGCGTGCGATCGAAGATCAGCGCGCTCAGCGTCATCGGCTTCGACTTCTTTTTCTTCTGCGCGGCGACGTCGCTAAGGATACTGCTCTGCCAGACGATCGCCGCCGCGACCGGGATCCCGACGAGGCCGACGATGATCAGCGCCTCGCGCCAGCCGAACCAGCTTGCGAGGATGGCGACGATCGGCGGCGCCAGCGCGAAGCCGGCATTGCCGGTGAAAGTATGGATCGCGAATGCCTGGCCCATTTTCTCGGCCCGGATCGAGGCCGAGAGAATCGTGTAATCGGCGGGGTGATAGACCGCGTTAGCGAGGCCCGAGATGCCGGCGAGGACGAGGATCTGCCAATAGGCGGTGGCGACGCCCATCAGCGAAACCGAGAGCGACATCACCAGCGTGTTGATGACGAGGAAGCGGCGCGCGCCGAAACGATCGACGAGGAAGCCATAGGGCGTCTGCATGATCGCCCCCGCCGCCGACATCACCACCGGCACCAGTCCGAGTTCGGCATAACTGACGTCGAAATCCTGCTGGATGAACAGGAAGAGCGGCGGCAGGGTGAGGATGTAGAAATGCGACAGGAAATGCCCGTTGCCGATCAGAATGTTGACACGGGCGTCGCGCGAGACCATGGCCAATTCTTGCCCCAACCCGCCCTCGTTGCAAGACCATCCTGCGTCCTTCGGATTCGTTATCCCATGCAACAACCTGCTAAAAGACCGTGTCGGGCCAAAGATCAGGTGTAACGATGAAATTCGCCCATTTCGCGCATGTCTGGGGCAAGAAGGGCATGACCCCCGCCCAGCGCTACGAGCAGCTCTGGCGCGAGCTCCAGCTCTGCGACGAGCTCGGCTTCGATTACGGCTTCTGTGTCGAGCATCATTTCAATCCGAACGAGAGCTGGATGTCGGCGCCGAGCCTCTACTCCGTGGGCGCCGGCGCCCGCACCAAGCGCATGCGCCTCGGCGGCATGGGCCATGTCGTGCCGCTGCATCAATCGCTGCGCCTCGCCGAGGAAATCGCCCTCGCCGATCAGATGCTCGGCGGCCGGCTCGATATCGGCCTCGTCCCCGGCATCACGCCGCGGATCTTCGAGCCCTTCGGCGTCAATTTCGAAAACCGCCGCGAGGTGACCTTGGAATTCGTCAAATTCCTGCGCGCCGCTTTCGCCGGCACGCCCGAATTCACCTTTCACGGCAAGCATCACCATGCCGAGAACGTCGCGCTCGCCGTGCCGCCCCTGCAAAAGCCCTGCCCGCCGCTCTGGATCGAGACGCGCGACAGCGCGACGCTCGATTTCTGCGCCCGCGAAGGCATCAATGTCGGGTATTTCCTGATCTCGCCGCGCGAGGATTGCGCTCCGAAATATCGCAAATATCTCGAGGATTGGAAAAACGCGGGCCATAAGGGCAAGCCCAACATCGCCTATTCGACGGTCGTCTATGTCGATGAGACCGACGAGAAGGCGCTCGAGACCGCACTCGTCGAAGCCGGCCAGGCCTATCGCGGCTTCCTACCCGACACCGACGATCCGGCAGCGCTCAAGCGCTTCCAGCAGGAGCACGCGCAGCGCTACATCGAGCGCAAGGAATTCGGCGCTGCGGATATCGCGCTCCATCTCCTCGATCACGACTGGCTCCTTGCACATGATCTGATCCTGATCGGCTCGCCCGACACAGTGGCAAAGAAACTCAAGAAGATCGCGAGCGAAGGCATGTTCGACACCTTCTTCGGCGAGTTCAATTTCAGCAATCTCGGCGAGGCCGATCTGATGCGCTCGATCCGCCTCTTCGGCGAGAAGGTGATGCCGCAGCTCCGCGACTTCCAGCCCTTCTAAGCCGGCCGCTCACTGCTCCTTATAGACGAGGGCTTCCTTCGCCTTGGCAACGATGTTCGCCGGCATGCCGTAGACCTTTGCCACCAGCGACTGCACCTCCTCGCCGCCAATCGGCTGGATATCGAGGTGCTGCTTGGCGGCCTGGGCCAGCAGGTCCTTGTCCTTGAGAGCGTCCATGAAGGCTTTGCGCAGCGCATCGACGCGCTCTTTCGGCACACTCGGCGGCATCACGAAGGGCCGGCCGAAGACTTCCTGGCTATAGGCGAGCTCCATCACCGCGCGCTGCTCGTCGGTCTTGGCGAAGCTGTAGGTCAGCGGGATGTGCAGGGGATCGAGCAGCGGATGGCCTTTGTTGGTTTCCTGCACGACGATCTTGAATTTGTCGCTGGTCCGCCAATCCGGATGCTCGATCTCGACGCTCGAGACGCCGACGCCGCAATTGCCTTGCGCCTCGCCCTGCTCGACCGCGAGGCTGATCTCGCGCGAGCCGGGATAGCCCTTCACCACATGCCATTTCGCGCCGAGAAGATTGTTCTCGAGCGCCGGCATGTCGACGGTCGAGCCGCCCGCCGCGCTCGCCGCCAAGGTGGCCTTCGTCTTGAAGACGTCCTCATAGGTCTTGATCGGCGCATCGCTGCGCATGATGCAGACGAAAGTTTCGACATTGGCGCTGCCCATATAGATGAGCTTCGAGGGATCGTCCTGAACCTGTTGCGTGCCGATCAGCGGATCGAGCACGGCGCCCGGAAAGATGATGCCGAATTCGGTCCCGTCCTTCGGCGCGACGGTATAGAGATAAGCGGCGAGCCGATTGCCGCCGGCGCCCGGCATATTCTGCGGCACGATCGTCGGATTGCCGGGAATGTATTTGCCGATGTATTGGCCCAAGAGTCTGCCGTAGCTGTCATAGCCGCCGCCCGGCGTCGAGGCGATGTAGAGCTTGACCTGCTTGCCTTTAAAGAATTGCGCGACCGCGTCTTGCGCGCTCGCCGGATGAGCGAGCGAGAGCGGCAATAAACCTATCAGGCCGGAGAAAAATCGGCGCATCGGCATAGCTCCCTTATCCGTCTTGGCGGCGCCTTGGCGGCGCTCGCGCGATACTCTCGACTGGTGCCGGTGAAGGGACTTGAACCCCCACTCCCTTGCGGGAAACGGATTTTGAGTCCGTCGCGTCTACCATTCCGCCACACCGGCACCGGGTGTTTTCTATAGCTGCGAAGCCTTGCGGCGTCGAGCGCCGGCCCCTAAAGCAGCGCGGTGAGCTTCCGCTATTTCGACGATTTCCGCCTCGGCGAGAAGATCGATCTCGGCCGCTATCCCGTCACCGAAGCCGAGATCCTCGCTTTCGCGCGGCAATACGATCCGCAGCGCATGCATACCGACCGCGATTTCGCCGCGCGCACCTCCTTCGGCGGCCTCATCGCCAGCGGCTGGCATAGCTGCGCCATGTTCATGCGGCTGCAGGTCGACGGCATGCTGAAGGAATCGAGCGCGCTCGCCTCGCCCGGCGTCGACGGTATCCGCTGGCTCCGGCCGGTGCGCGCCGGCGATGTGCTGCGTGCCGAGGCCGAGGTGATCGACATCGTGCCGTCGCGCCGACGCCCCGATCGCGGTCTCGTGAAGCACGATTGCAAGGTCTTCAATCAAAAGGACGAGCTGGTGATGACCTTGCGCACGCTCGCGCTCTTCGCCCGCAAGCCCTTGCCCGAGACCGGCAAAGCGGGCTAGAGCCTTTCATCACGGCGGAAGGAAGCCGCGCCTCGTGCTCGAAAATCTCATCGGCGCTCTCGCAGCCTGGATCATCGCGATCATTTCATCGATCGGCTATCTCGGCATCGCCCTGCTGATGGCGATCGAGTCCGCCTGCATCCCGCTGCCGTCCGAGATCATCATGCCGTTCTCCGGCTATCTCGTCTCGACCGGCCGGTTCGATATCTTCCTCGTCGCGACGGCCGGCGCGATCGGCTGCAACATCGGCTCGAGCATCGCCTATGCCGTCGGCTATTACGGCGGCCGGCCGCTGGTCGAGAAATGGGGCAGCTACATCCTCGTCAGCCGCCGCGATCTCGATCTCGTCGATCGTTTCTTTGCGCGTTTCGGCAGCATCACCGTGTTCATCAGCCGCCTCTTGCCCGTAGTGCGAACCTTCATCGCCCTCCCCGCCGGCATCGCGCGCATGCCCCAGCTGAAGTTCCAGCTCTATACCTTCATCGGCTCCTGGCCGTGGTGCTTCGCTCTCGCCTATATCGGCGAGCAGCTCGGCGCGCGCTGGGACAGCGATCCGGCGCTGCGCGATCTTTTCCATCGCTTCGATGTCGTGATCGTTGTCGCGATCTTCCTCCTCGTCGTGTGGTATGTCGTCCGCCATTGGAAACATCGCTTGCGGGCGGGAGAATAGGCATGGCCGCGCGCGCACCGCGTTTTCCCTTCCTGACATTCCTGATCGCCAGCGCCGCGATCGTCGGCACCGCGCTCGGCTCGCAATATCTCGGCGGGCTCTCGCCGTGCGAGCTCTGCCTGTTGGAACGCTGGCCTTATTACATCGCGATCATCGTTGCCGCCTTCGGCTTCGCCGCGCGCGGCCATCGCGCGCCGCGCCTTTTTGCGATCTGGCTGATCGTGCTGCTCTTCGCCGCCAGCACCTGCCTCGCGGCCTATCATGTCGCGGTCGAGCAGCATTGGATCGCCGGCCCGACCGCCTGCACCGGCGGCCTCGGCCAGGCTTCCTCGCCCGATCAATTGCTCAAAATGCTGCAAGAGCGGCAGCCGGTGCAATGCGATGTCGTGCAATGGTCGATCTTCGGCATCTCGCTCGCCGGTCTCAATCTCATCGCCT
>Ga0134126_10012539_pt1 | contig 10706 bp, 6 predicted proteins | sample KB31752_FD_96881 | JGI IMG/M metagenome (GOLD analysis project Ga0134126, IMG submission 96881) | Terrestrial soil microbial communities with excess Nitrogen fertilizer from Kellogg Biological Station, Michigan, USA - KB3-175-2 | ecosystem: Environmental > Terrestrial > Soil > Unclassified ...
CTGCCCCGCCGTTCATTTTTAAGTTTCATGATGAACTCAAGTTTTTCAAGGTTTATGCCTTCATCGTCAAATATATATCCATCAGAATCTGATACTGTTACCACTTTGGCGCCTAACTGGATCAATTTTTCAATTGCATATTGAGCTACGTTACCGGAACCGGAAACAAGGCATGTTTTGCCTTTAATAGTGTCCCCGCTATGGTCCAGCATTTCGCTGGCAAAATAAACCGCGCCATAGCCAGTTGCTTCCGGCCTTATAAGAGAACCGCCCCAGTTAATGCCCTTACCGGTAAGCACCCCCGTAAATTCGTTTCTCAACCTCTTGTACTGGCCAAACAAAAACCCAATTTCGCGGCCGCCAACCCCGATGTCTCCGGCAGGCACATCCGTATTGGGGCCAATATGCCGGAAAAGTTCGCTCATAAAACTCTGGCAGAACCGCATCACTTCAGCGTCGGATTTACCCTTCGGGTCAAAGTCAGACCCCCCTTTGCCGCCACCCATAGGCAGGCCCGTAAGGCTGTTTTTGAATACCTGCTCAAATGCAAGGAATTTCAGAATGGAAAGATTGACAGAGGGATGCAGGCGAAGCCCTCCTTTATAGGGCCCTATGGCGCTGTTCATTTCGATGCGGAAGCCGCGGTTTACCTGTATTTCCCCATTGTCATCAACCCAGGGTACACGGAACATAATGACCCTTTCCGGCTCAGAAATCCTTTCCAGTATCTTTTCATCCCTGTATTTCGGGTTTTTGTCAAGAACCGGTTTTACACTTTCGTAAAACTCGGTGGCGGCTTGTAAGAATTCTTTTTCGTTAGGGTTTTTTGAGGAAAGTGATTCAAGGAAGTCTGCCATAGTTATAAATTTACTTTACATTGATGATCAGTGTTTTTAAGCGCTGCGAAAATACTAAATTTATCAAGGTTTCGGTTTTGGCAGAAATTTCTATTTTACGTCATATTTTTTCACAGCCGTTTTTTCTACTTATTTGCAAGTGCATCATTATATTTGCTTTTTTAATGAATTGTTTACGTCCTTTACCTAAGTAACGCCGCCTAAATTGTAAACCATGGGAACGCAAAAAATCCATTTCGCACAAGACCCTAAAGATGAGTTTTTTGAAGATGTAAAAATAAAGGTCAAGCAGTATTTTAATGAAAATGGCCTTTCGAGCCATGCCACGGCGGGCACAATAGTAAAGGTAATCCTGATATTTCTTGTTTTGGTTGGTTCATATTCCGTAATCATTTCCAACCGGCTCACTGCCTGGCAAATGCTGCCATTTGCATGCCTTATACCGGTTTGCAGTACCATGCTTATTTATAATGTGGCACACGATGCGGTACATAATACTTTTTCAAAGCACAGATGGGTAAATAATCTGTTGTTCACCCTGCCTTTCGGACTTATCGGAGATAACGGCAACTTATGGAAACTGAGACATGTACAAAGCCATCATCATTATGTAAACATGCCCGATCTTGACATTGATATTGAAGTAATTTCCCTTCTCAGGTTTTCTGACAAATGGGAGCATAAAAACTACCATCGGTTCCAGCATATCTACGCGCCTTTTATATACCTGTTTTACAGCCTTTACTGGGTTACGGTTTCTGATTTTAAATACCTTTTTAAGGACAAGATACTCAACCTGATCATCATTCGTAACCCGCGCAAAGAATTCGCGATATGGGTTGCCGCCAAAATATTCTATTACGGAACGTTTATCGTGATACCAATGCTTGTACTTTCAATTCCCTGGTGGCAGGTATTGGTGGGTTTTGTGATCGCCCATGCCGTTAATTCCATGTTTATTCTCACGGCCTTATTAGGAACACACTTATTTGAAAATGCGTCATGGACCTGGCCTGATGAAACCGGGCTAGTCACCGATCAGGGCTGGGCCGTGCACCAGGTTGAAAACTGCCAGGACTACAGCACCAGCAACCCATTTGTTACAGGGTTATTGGGCGGCGAAAACACCCATACCGCGCATCACCTGTTTCCGCGGGTGGCACATTCGCATTATATACCCATTACAAAAATTATTAAAGAAGCGGCAGCAGAGTATGGTATCCAATACCACGAAACCACTTTTTCGCAAGCGCTTGTATCACATTTTAAAATGCTGAAAAAATTCGGCAAAGCGCCACAGGTGGGGAAGTTGTTGATTTATTGAATTGTTGAGTTATTGAGTTTTCAAATTCAAATAAATTTTCGGAAGCTACCAGGATTTAGTGACTAATAAAAAATTATTCAAAAGGATTTCCTTAATAATCTTAATATTATGTCTTGTTCAGGCAATTCCTGTGTTCTTAATTGGCAGGGCAAATTGGGTAGCTCAGGCAGGTACTCTATTAATTTTCACTCCAATGGATTTATTTGCCGGAACAGTCACACTTTTAATACATTTTGCCAACATTAAACTGAATTGGATCTTCGTTATTTTATTGAATTTGGAGATTATTATTCTGATAGTCATTTCATTAGGTCTCTATAGGTTCATGTTTTATTCAACTTAACCTAATGCCTAACCCCTAAAGCCCTACTTCAAAAAATCATCAAAATACTGGGTTACTTTATTGTATAGATGTACCCGGTCTTTGCCGAACATGTTGTGCTCATCCCCGGGATAAACGAAATAATCTACCTGCTTGCCTTCGTCAATGCATTTGCGAATGAACCTGAGGCTATGTTGCCAAACCACAACGGGGTCCATTGTTCCGTGAATCACCAATAACTTTCCCCTGAGGTTTTTGACATAGTTTAGCACGTCGGCTTTATCATACCCTTCGGGGTTTTGCTGCGGCGTATCCATATAGCGTTCAGTGTACATGACTTCGTAATAGCTCCAGTCAATAACAGGGCCGCCAGCCACTGCTACTTTAAATACACCCGGGTACCGTGTCATCAAAGAAGTGGTCATAAAACCGCCGAAGCTCCAGCCATGAACCCCCACCCTGGTTGAATCTACATAAGGCAGGTTCTTTAAATATTTAGCCCCTGCGACCTGGTCTTCCATCTCAACTGTACCCAGATTGCGGAAGGTGGCCTGCTCAAAGGCAAGTCCGCGGTTGCCTGAGCCGCGGCTGTCCATCGTAAATACGATATATCCCTTCTCCGCCATCAACTGCATCCATAAATTGCTTCCGCCAAGCCATGAATTGGTAACCAGCTGCACATGAGGGCCACCGTACAAATAAACCACAGTAGGATATTTTTTGGTAGAGTCGAAATTGGGTGGTAAAATTATCCGACAATAAAGATCGGTTTTGCCATCTGCAGCCTTCATCGTGAATAGCTTTGTTTTGCCCAAAACATAATCTTTCAATGGATCAGGAGCAGTAAGAACGTGGTTTACCTTTCTCCCTTCCCCATCTATGATATTTAGTTCCCTCGGGATCCATTGATTACTGAAACCATCTATGATATAATTGCATCCATCATTTGCCAAAGCATAATGCATGCCACCTTGTACTGTCAATTTCTCCATCTTACCAGAGTTTAATTCTGCGCGATAAATCTGTCTTTCGGCTGAACTTCCTTCAGTGGAAAGGTAATATACATATTTTCCTTTCTCATCAAAACCCAGAAAATCAGTTACCTCCGATCTCTCGATGATTAATTTAAACTTGCCTTCCATGGTGTGTATATAGCCATCCTTACTCAAAGGGGGATACACCTTTTTAATTTCTTTAGTCACCTGTTTAATCAACTTACCATCAGTACTATACAAATAAAATTGCATAGTACCATCCCGCTGGCTCAGGAAAAGGAATTCATCGTCATGCCGCGGTACAAAATGCAAGGGATTAAGCGGCTCAACATATTTATCATCTTTTTCTTCAAAGAGGGTTTTAATAAAATCTCCCGTTTCAGCGTCATACTTATTGAGCCAGAGATGGTTCTGGTCGCGGTTCAATACAGATATGTAAATCAATTTTCCGTCTGGGCTCCAGGTGATATTTGTAAGATATTGTTCATAAGGTTCGCCGGTTTTCAGAAAGATAAGTTTTTGGGTTGAAACATTATACACGCCTACTGTCACACTCTGGCTGGTACTGCCTGCCATGGGGTATTTCATCAAAGTATCTTTGGCCGGCCTCTCGGTAATATCAACCAAAGGATAATCCATCACCTTGCTCTGGTCTATCCGGTAAAAAGCAATGGCATCCCCTGCGGGTGACCAGAATGTACCTTTTGTGATACCGAACTCCTGTCTGTGCGCCCCTTTTCCGTTTACTATGTCTTGGCCTTTTTCATTGTCGTTTGTTATTTTGATTTGATGGCCTCCGCGTGTTGCCACATACAGGTTGTTCCGCCAGGTGTAAGCCACCGACATAGTTTTGTTGGCAATATCCATATCATCTGCATATACAGGCATTTGCGTGGCTTCGTTTTCTTTTTTTGTAGAGAGATGATAGACTTCGTATTCAAGGTTTTTTTTGCCTGAAACCGAGTAATAAAAACTATCTGGTGAGAGCCAGGTGATATGCGGGAAGACCTTATCCGACATCTCTTTATGGAGATTCTTAAAATACGAAGCAGACATAACTGTATCCTTTTTTCCACCAACTGCTTCGCCGATAACCAGGCAATCAACATTATTTTTCTTCGCGGTATAGCTGTATAAATTGCTGTGCGCTACCCATTGCAGGTTGGCCAGGTTTTCGGGTTGAAGAGACTTATTAAGAAATGCATCCTCCATGGTCAGCATTTTCTGTTGGGCAGAGATTGTGGTTGAAAATGCGAGCGCAAGCGCAAACGAGATTTGGAATGAAAATTTTTTCATGGTGTGTTTGGTTATCAATAACAATGCAAAACTAAGGGACAGGAAGGCTAATCAGGGTGGGTTTCAAGGAATTTATGAGAATTTTTTGGTATTTTATACTGAATGAGTGTAAATTAGCGACCTCAAAAATGATTGGGAATGAAAAAACCTCAGCTCCAATTTCTTTTATTCGTTGTACTTATAGTTTTATCTATAGGCGCCAAAGCCCAGGAAAACGCTAAGCTTGACGCACGCTGGGAAGTGGTAAACAGCCATAATGGGTCTGAAGCAGGAAATCAGGGTACTATCACTTTGCGCTTGCAGATACGTTGCTCAAGCCATGGGCACAGGCTTAACAGCGGTGATTTCTACATAGAATATGATTCCACTTACATGCTTTTCAATCGCCAGGCAGAAAGAGGGCCTGATTATGCCTGGGCACCCGGTTTTGACCCACAGAAGAATTCCATATACAAATTCTCGAAGATTGTTGATTTTGGAACAAACCCGTTCGACAAAACAGGTAACAATCTTATGGACATAAGCATTATTGACACTTCTCATAACAAGGGAACATTACTGGATTCCGGAACCTGGGTAGATGTTGTGGACCTGACATGGCATATTGTAAAACCGGGATTTTCAACAGAGGTCATCTGGGCCATGAACACTGAGAAATCTACTTTTCTCAATGTTTATGAAAGTTTTGAGGATGTCCCGAAAAATTTTGATATGGGTGATGGGTGGGATGAACCGTTTATCGTAAGGCTGGAATAAGGCAGCCCATGATTTCAACCATGGGAAAAGAGCGGAGGGCGAAGACAGCCCATGGTTTCAACCGTGGGGAAAGAATAGAGAGCGAAGCAATTCCTTACTCCTGATTCCTTATTTATAATTCGTTTCTATGTAATCAATCAGGCAGTGGATCACCTTGATATGGATTTCCTGGGCGCGGTCAGCAAAATGGGTGTGTGGGGCCCGGATCTCAGCATCACACAGAGTACCTAATTTCCCACCGTCTTTCCCTGTCAGCCCTATAATTTTCATTGATTTACTCTTAGCTGTATCCACAGCCGCCAGAACATTTTCAGAATTTCCTGAAGTGGAAATCGCGAGTAACACGTCTCCTTCATTGCCCATGCCTTCAACAAACCTGGAAAAAATTTCAGCATAGCCGAAATCATTTCCGGCGCAGGAGAGATAGGCAGGATCTGAAATGGCGATGGAAGGCAAAGATTTGCGATAGTCCTTAAAGCGCCCTGTCATTTCCTGTGCAAAATGCATGGCATCGCACATGGAGCCGCCGTTGCCGCAGGTGATGATCTTTTTGCCCGACCTCAGGGCGCTCACCATCATTTTCCCTGCACGCTCGACAGCTTCAAGGTTTTTTTTATTGGCTATAAAAGACTGGAGCGCCTGCAAAGCATCGTTCAGGTTTTCTTCAATTGTCATGGTTGAATAATTGTGAAGCAAAGTTAAAGCAAACCGCGAAGTTATGGCAAACCGCAAAGGGCGCAATGGCATCGCAAAGGAACAAAGTTTGATACCTATTGGATTTCTTCCTTTTGCTTTCTTAGTGTTCTCTGCGAAACCTTTGAGTCTTTGCGGTTGGTTTTCAATCTTCAATTCACCGATGCAGTAGTTTCTTTTTGAAACTCAGATTTGCCGTTTTCAAGGAAAGAAATAAACTTATCGGTGTCAGGGTTATACCCGTCATATTTTCCGATCATATTTTCATTGTTATCGAGCAGTACATAAAAAGGCAGGGCATTTGTGTTATACCTGCCCGTCTCCAGGTCCTTCCACTTGTCCCCGATATCTTCGATTTTATCCCCGGAATATTTTGAAATATATTGCTCATTTACAGGCAGGTCTGTGCGGTCGTCGGCATACAGGGAAACAAGGATATAATCGTTTTTTAGCATGGATAGCGCTGTGGGGTTGCTCCACACGTTTTCTTCCATCAACCTGCAGTTGGTGCAGGCATGGCCTGTAAAATCGAGCATCAGTGGCTTATGGGCCGCTTTTGCTGCGGCAAGCGCTTCGTCATAATCATAATAGGCATTTATATCGTGAGGGCTCTTAAAAAGGTCGGAGTATTTGTGCGGCTTATCGGTATTTTTAAGCTTAGAAGGCGTTGCACTGCCCATCTTTTGGGCCGGCTCTTCGCGCACCCATTCCGAATAAGTAGATGGAGGCGCTATGCCACTTAAAAGGCTGACAGGTGCGCCCCACAGCCCCGGAACCATATATAACGAAAACGAGAATGAGAGCAATGCCAGCATAAGCCTTAGGATGGAAACATGCTCTACGGAGGTATCGTGGTTCAATTTTAATTTACCAATAAGGTACAGGCCCAGCATGGCAAAAATAATGATCCACAAGGCCAGGAAATATTCTCTTTTAAGGAGGCCCCAGTTATAGGTAAGGTCGGCGGTTGAAAGGAATTTTAATGCCAGCGCCAGCTCGAGGAAGCCGAAAGTTACTTTTACAGAATTGAGCCAGCCGCCTGACTTGGGAAGTCTTTGCATCACAGCAGGAAACATGGCAAAAAACGTAAACGGCAATGCCCAGGCAAGCGCAAAGCCCATCATCCCCACTGCAGGGCCTGCATAACCGCCGCCGCTTGCGGCAAAATATACCAATGGGCCAATAACAGGGCTTGTGCAGCTGAATGACACAATACAAAGGGTAAGGGCAATGAAAAATATCCCGATAAGGCCGCCTTTTTCGGCACGGGCGTCAGATTTATTAGCCCATGAGGCGGGCAGGGTCAGGTCAAAGGCTCCCAGGAAAGAAAATGCAAACACAATGAATATGACAAAGAACGCCAGGTTGGTGTAAGCATTGCTGGCCAGGTTGTTGAGACCGTTCCGGCCAAATGCAAGCGTTATCAATAAACCCAGGCCCACATAAATTACGATGATTGAAAAACCAAACAGTATTGCGCTTGCAACGCCCGTTGATTTTTTTTCATTGTGCTTGGTAAAAAAGCTCACTGTAAGCGGGATCATCGGATAAACACATGGGGTGAGGAGGGCCGCGAACCCTCCGAAAAAACAAAGCAGGAATATGGTTGACAATGGCTTATTGCCTTCCAATTCGGCAATTATTTTTTCTTTTGGGACATCTAAAGTGAATGTCGCCTGTTTGGCAGGAAAACATTCCCTGCCGTTGCATATATTGAAAGAAATAATGCCATGGAGCTTTTTAGATCTTTTGAGGGCAATAATTTTCTGGGTAAACACGGCTTCAGTTTCATAACCGGCGTGGGTGCTTCCATCAGAAATGGTAATGTTTGCCGTTTTGCTATTGGATAACAAAAAACCTATCTGTTTGAAGGAATCGGCAGGCAACTGGAGAACTGGTGATTTAAAGTTGTTTTTACCGTTAATGTTCTGGGCATTCAGCAGCCATCCTTGTTGAATGCGGGCTGTAAGTGTTACCTGGTATTCATTGCCTTTTATGTTTTTTATTTCGAAAGCCCAGGTAACGGGATCGGACTGCGCAGGCTTTTCAATATTAATGTTTAAAGGCCCCTTGTCAACTTTTTTTTGCTTCGCAGGTTCTTCAACTGCATCGCTCAGTACAATTGTGAATTTCTTCGTTTCAGGAGGCAGGCATTTGCTGTCATCGCACACCATGAACTCAAGGCTTCCATCAATAGAAGGAATTGCTTTTAAAAGTTTGATCCTCTGTACAAAGACAACCTCCTTTTTAAAATATATCACATCCATTTGAAAATTGGGATCGTGAATTTTAATGGCTTTGCCTTTCTCTTTAACCTCTCCTGTTAATGAATAGGCAGGGTTACCGGTAAAATGAAAGGAAGTTGGAATAGGGCCATTTTCACCGATATGCTGTGAATACAAATGCCACCCTTTTTCAATATGAGCCTTCAGGAAAAGATTGTACGTGTTTTCCGATACTTTTTTACATGAATATGACCATGTTACAGGTTTCAGGATTTGTGCATGGGTATGCAGGCAAATAGTTAAACCAAATAACAAGGACAGCCATCTATGAATTTTGAAGGTCATTATTTAGAATATCCGCTGATAAAACGCATTTATTACCATAATAATTGTTTTACTGACGCTCCGCGCCCTCCTGTGCAACAACAACCTCGTAACCCAGTTTTGAAAGTTTGTCTTTTAAGCTCTTTGCATCGCCAACCACAACTATTGCCATTTTATCTGTTGGCAAATATTCTTTTGCAATTTTATTGATTTCCTTACGTGAAAGCCCTTTCAGAACAGCTTCCTGCTCATTCACATAGTTTTCTGACAAGTGATAATCTACCATCCGCTCTATATATGCCACTTTTTGGGCATTGGTTTCATATTTCAGGGCTTCCCTGTCAAGTAATGAACTTTTGGTGAACTTCAGTTCTTTTTTGGTGATGCCTTTTGCGGCATATTTTTTTATGATGTCCATGGCATCCATCACGGCGCTGTCAGTAATATCTCCTTTTACACCCGCAGAAACTTCAAATGGTCCTGCCGTATGGTTGCCCTCAAAACCGCTCCTTATGCCATAAGTATAACCTTTTCGTTCCCTGAGAAATAGGTTCAGCCTGCTGCTGAATGCTCCGCCAAGAGTATAATTCATGACATTGGCCTTAAAGAAATCGCCGGTAGAGTCGAAAGGAAGGGCCAGGTACCCTATCCTGATTTCAGACTGAGGCGCATTTTCTTTGTTTACCAGGAATATTTTTGTTTTTTCTATCGCCGCCGGTTTTGGCATGTGAATTTCAGGCATGAATATTGACATCCAGCCTCCGAAAAAATTCATCTGCGCGGGAAGCCTGTTTGGGTCAATGTCGCCGCTAATGAAAACATTTGCGGTTTTTAGGCTAAGGTTCATCTGGAGGAACATTCTTGCATCATCAACAGTTATCCGCTCCACAGATTCTTTGGTACCGAGAATTGAATTGCCATAAGGATTATTATCTCCATACAAAATATTGTTAAAAGTATTATCAGCCAATGCATCTGCCCTTACCGACTGGTTGGCAATGAGCTGCAGGGTTTCTTCTTTTACCCTTTTAAAATCAGCCGTGTCGAATTTTGGGGCTGTAATCATTTCATTCAACAGCCTCACTGTCTCATCGAAGTTCTTGCTAAGGCAATGTGCTGTAATTATTATAGCCTCTTTCCCGGCCTTGACCGAAACCTCAGTGCCAAGCTTCTCGAATCTCTCGCTCATTTCTTCACCGCTGGCGTTCATCGTTGATTCCTGCAACATTTTTGCGGTGATATAGGAAAGGCCTGCCTGCTCTCTTCTCTCTTTGTTTTGTCCGGCATTAATGTTGATCTGTATATAAACGTCCGGTACTTCTTTGTTTACAACGGCCGTAGCTGTTACAAACCTCTCGTCTGCAACAGTGTAATGATGGGGCACGTTCATAACCGGGGCCGGCCCATATTTGGGTGCTTTTTTCCTGTTAAAATTATCATGCACGGTCCTGGGTTTCAGGGTATCGTAGTTTTGATGTTTTAACCTGGAGCTATCCCCTCCGGCAGTATAGTTGTCAGGGGCGGCAATAAGGTCTTTATGGCCCCGTGGATATACGCTTGCCACAACGCAATGGGCTGCCTTAAGATATACCTCCAAAACACGCATGATATCTTTTTTGGTCACGGCATTATACCTGTATATATCGGAACGTATATAATTGGGGTTCCCCATATAAGTCTGGTAGTCAGAAAGGAGATTTACCTTATTGGCAATACTTTCAAGCCGGTAAGTCATTTCTGCCTCTTTTTGCGTTTTCACCCTTTCAAGGTCTTTGTCTGTAAATCCTTTTTCGGCAAATTCTTTTATGGTGTTCCTTACAATAGTCTCAATTTCTGATAGCTTTATTCCGGGCATTGCCAGAACATTGATGGTAAATTGCCCTGCAAGTTCCTGGGTAGGGTCTGATGCATAAG
>Ga0134126_10012540_pt1 | contig 10705 bp, 8 predicted proteins | sample KB31752_FD_96881 | JGI IMG/M metagenome (GOLD analysis project Ga0134126, IMG submission 96881) | Terrestrial soil microbial communities with excess Nitrogen fertilizer from Kellogg Biological Station, Michigan, USA - KB3-175-2 | ecosystem: Environmental > Terrestrial > Soil > Unclassified ...
CAGCACCTCGTCGAGGGATGCCTGCTCGCGGGCCGCGCCATGGGCGCCCATATCGCCTATGTCTACATTCGCGGCGAGTTCATTCGCGAGCGTCACCATTTCGAGGCGGCCGTCCAGGAGGCGTATGACGCCAGGCTGATCGGCAAGGATAACATCCACGGCTGGGACTTCGACATCGTCGTCCATCACGGGGCGGGCGCTTACATCTGCGGTGAAGAGACGGCGCTCATGGAGTCGCTCGAAGGCAAGAAGGGCCAGCCGCGGCTGAAGCCCCCATTCCCCGCGGCAATGGGCGTTTATGGCAACCCGACCACCGTCAACAACGTCGAATCCATTGCGGTGGTCCCCGAAATCCTGCGCCGCGGCGGCGCCTGGTTCGCTTCGATCGGCCGGCCGAACAACACCGGCACCAAGCTGATGTGCGTCTCCGGCCACGTCAACAAGCCGGCGACCTTCGAAGAGGCGATGGGCATTCCCTTCGAGGAGATGATCGAGAAGCATTGCGGCGGCATCCGCGGCGGCTGGGACAATCTCCTCGCGGTCATCCCCGGCGGCGCCTCGGTGCCGTGCGTGCGCGGCGAGAAAATCCGTGGCGCGGTCATGGACTTCGACGGGTTGCGTGACGTCGGTTCCTCGCTCGGCACGGCCGCCGTGATCGTCATGGACAAGTCGACCGACATCATCAAGGCGATCTGGCGCCTTTCGGCCTTCTACAAGCACGAAAGCTGCGGGCAGTGCACGCCCTGCCGGGAAGGCACCGGCTGGATGATGCGCGTCATGGCGCGGATGGTCGAGGGGCGGGCGCAGAAGCGCGAGATCGACATGCTGTTCGAGGTCACCAAGCAGGTCGAGGGCCACACCATCTGCGCGCTCGGCGATGCGGCCGCGTGGCCGATCCAGGGCCTCATCCGCAATTTCCGGGACGTCATCGAGCAGCGGATCGACGCCTACACCTACAACTCCACCTCCGAAGGCGCCGTGCCTTCGATCGCGGCGGAGTAGGCGATGCACCTCGCCGAGATCAATATCGGACGGTTGAAATACGAGATCGGCGATCCCCGGATTGCCGACTTCGTGGATAATCTCGGCCGGATCAACGCAGTTGCCGAGCGCATGCCGGGCTTCGTCTGGCGCCTCGTCGGCGATGGCAGCAATGACGGCGCGCTCGACCTGCGGCCGTTCGCCGATCCCATGATGGCCGTGAACGTGAGCGTCTGGGAGACGGTCGAGCATCTCGAGCAGTATGTCTGGAACACCGTCCACAAGCGCTTCTACAACCGCAAGGCGGAGTGGTTCGAGCTGATGAGCTCGCATCATTTCTGCATGTGGTTCGTCGAGGAAGGGCATATCCCGACGCTCGCGGAAGCCAAGGAACGGCTCGACCATCTCGAGGCGCACGGCAACAGCGACTACGCCTTCGACTGGTCGCATCTGGAACACGTCAAACTCTGGCAGAGCCAGAGATGTGGGCAGGCAAGCTAATGGCGAATATCAAGGTTGACGGCAAGCTCGTCGAGGTTCCGGATTATTATACGCTGATGCAGGCGGCGGAGGCGGCGGGCGCCGAGATTCCGCGCTTCTGCTACCACGAGCGGCTGTCGGTCGCCGGCAATTGCCGCATGTGCCTCGTCGAAGTGAAAGGCGGGCCGCCCAAGCCGCAGGCTTCCTGCGCCATGGGCGTGCGCGACCTGCGTCCGGGGCCGGATGGCGCGCCGCCGGAGATCTTCACCAAGACGCCGATGGTGAAGAAGGCGCGCGAAGGGGTGATGGAGTTCCTGCTCATCAACCACCCGCTCGATTGCCCGATCTGCGACCAGGGCGGGGAATGCGACCTGCAGGACCAGGCCATGGCCTATGGTGTCGATTCCTCACGCTTCCACGAGAACAAACGGGCGGTCGAGGACAAATATCTCGGGCCGCTGGTCAAGACGTCGATGAACCGCTGCATCCTGTGCACGCGCTGCGTCCGCTTCACGACCGAAGTCGCCGGCGTCACCGATATGGGCCTCACCGGCCGCGGCGAGGACGCCGAGATCACGAGCTATCTCGAGAAGGCGCTGACCAGCGAGCTTTCGGGCAACGTCGTCGATCTCTGCCCCGTCGGCGCGCTGACCTCCAAGCCCTATGCCTTCCATGCGCGCCCGTGGGAACTGGTGAAGACCGAGACGATCGACGTCATGGACGCGGTCGGTTCGAACATCCGCGTCGACAGCCGGGGCAGGGAAGTGATGCGCATCCTGCCGCGCGTCAACGATGGGATCAACGAGGAGTGGATCTCCGACAAGACCCGCCATATCGTCGATGGGCTCAGGTCGCAGCGGCTCGACCGGCCTTATGTGCGCAAGGGCGGCAAGCTCCAGGCGGTCGAATGGCCGGAAGCGTTCGCGGCGATCGCCAAGGCAGTAAAAGGCAAGGACGGCAAGCGGATCGGCGCGATCGCGGGCGATCTCGCGGCCGTCGAGGACATGTACGCGCTCAAGGCGCTCATGACCTCGCTCGGTTCCGGCATGACCGATTGCCGCCCGGCGATGTCGGGCATCGATCCGGGCAGCCCGCGGGCGTCCTACATCTTCAACCCGACTATTGCGGGAATCGAGGAGGCGGACGCCATCCTCATCATCGGCGCCAATCCGCGTAAGGAAGCGGCGGTGCTCAATGCCCGCATCCGCAAGGCTTGGCGGGCCAAGGACCTCCCGATCGCGGTGATCGGTGAAAAGGCCGATCTGACCTATTCCTACGAATATCTCGGTGCCGGGATCGAATCGCTCATCGATGTGGCGGCGGGCAAGGGCTTCGGCGAAAAGCTCGCGGCGGCCAAGAGGCCGCTGGTGATCGTCGGGGAGGGTGCCGTGTCGCATGCCGCCCTTGGCAAGCAGCCGGGGCGCGACGTGATTGCGCTCGCCGCCCATATCGCGGGCAATGGCGGCAACAACGCCGAGGGCTGGAACGGCTTTGCCATGCTGCATCATGCGGCCGGCCGCGTTGGCGGGCTCGATATCGGCTTTACGCCCCATGACGGCGGCGTCTGCTCGGCCGACCAGATCGGCCTTGCCGGCAAGGGCGAGCTCGACGTGCTGTTCCTGCTCGGCGCCGACGAATACGACATGAGCGCGATGGGCAAGGCGTTCGTCGTCTATGTGGGCACGCATGGCGATGCCGGGGCGCATCGCGCCGACGTCATCCTGCCGTCGGCTGCCTATACCGAAAAGAGTGCGACCTACGTCAATACCGAGGGACGGGTGCAGATGGCGGAGCGCGCCGTGTTCCCGCCGGGCGACGCCAAGGAAGACTGGGCGATTTTCCGGGCACTTTCCGGTGTGTTGGGCAAGCCGCTGCCATTCAACACGCTTGGCGAACTGCGCGCGGCGATCTATGCGGAGTTTCCGCATCTGGCTCGCATCGACCAGATCGCCGCCGGCTCGGCTGCCGACGTCGCAAAGCTTGCCCGCGTGGCGGTCAAGACCAAGACGGCGGCGTTCGCTTCGCCGGTTCGGGAATACTTCCTCACCAATCCGATCGCCCGGTCGTCGGCGGTGATGGGGGAATGTGCGCAACTCGCCGCCGGTCAGCAGGCTCAGGCGGCGGAGTAGGGATTTTTCATGGACGCGATACTCGCAGCGCTCAACTACCTGCTCGGCATCCCCATCCTCGGTTGGGGAACGGAGGTCGGCTTCGTCTACAAAGGCCTGCTGCTGCTGGTCTGCCTGCTGATCTTCACGGCCTATATCCTGCTCGCCGATCGCAAGATCTGGGCGGCGGTGCAGGTGCGGCGCGGCCCGAACGTGGTCGGCCCGTTCGGCCTGTTGCAGAGCTTTGCGGACCTCCTGAAGTTCATCCTCAAGGAGCCGCTGGTTCCCGCCGGCTCCGACAAGGTGGTGTTCCTGCTGGCGCCGCTGGTGACGGTGCTGCTGGCGCTTTCGGCCTGGGCGGTGATCCCGCTCAATTATGGCTGGGCGCTCGCCAACATCAATGTCGGCATCCTTTATATCTTCGCCATCTCCTCGCTTGGCGTCTATGGCGTGATCATGGCCGGCTGGGCGTCGAACAGCAAATACGCCTTCCTCGGCGCGCTGCGCTCGGCGGCGCAGATGGTCTCTTACGAAGTCTCGATCGGCTTCGTCATCATCACCGTGCTGCTCTGCGTCGGCTCGCTCAATTTGACCGATATCGTCGTGGCGCAGGGGCAGATGGGGCTGGCGCATCTGCTTGGGGTGCCGTGGCTCAGTTTCCTCGACTGGTTCTGGCTGCCGCTGTTCCCGATGTTCATCGTGTTCTTCATCTCGGCCCTGGCCGAGACGAACCGGCCGCCCTTCGATCTGGTCGAAGCGGAATCCGAGCTGGTTGCCGGGTTCATGGTGGAATACGGCTCGACCCCGTACATGATGTTCATGCTCGGCGAATACGTGTCGATCATCCTGATGTGCGCGATGACGACGATCCTCTTCCTCGGGGGCTGGGCGTCGCCGATCGATCTGCCGCCCTTTACCTGGATTCCGGGCGTCATCTGGTTCGTGATCAAGCTCGGGCTGGTGTTCTTCATGTTCGCCATGGTCAAGGCGTTCGTGCCCCGCTATCGCTACGACCAGCTGATGCGGATCGGCTGGAAGGTCTTCCTGCCGCTGTCGCTGTTCTACGTCGTCCTGATCGCCTTCATCCTCCAGCTCACGGGCTGGGGATGGCATGGCGGCATTGCCTGAGGCGGGGAGAAAGATGCTCGGTTTCCTCAATTCCCTGCTGCTCAAAGAGTTCGTCGCCGCCTTCGGCAAGTCGATGGTCTATTTCTTCGCGCCGAAGAAGACGATCAACTACCCGTTCGAGAAGCTCGAATATTCCCCGCGCTTCCGTGGCGAACACGCACTACGCCGCTATCCCAACGGGCAGGAGCGGTGCATCGCCTGCAAGCTCTGCGAAGCCATCTGCCCGGCGCAGGCGATCACCATCGAGGCCGGCCCGCGCCAGAACGACGGCACCCGCCGCGCGGTGCGCTACGACATCGACATGGTGAAGTGCATCTATTGCGGCATGTGCCAGGAGGCCTGCCCGGTCGACGCGATCGTCGAGGGGCCGAATTTCGAGTTCGCCACCGAGACGCGCGAGGAGCTCTACTTCTCCAAGGAGCGGCTGCTGGCGAACGGCGACCGCTGGGAGCGCGAGCTCGCCCAGAACATCGCGCTCGACGCGCCCTACCGGTAGGACCAGAGCATGACGCTGGCGGCATTTTTCTTCTACGTCTTCGCGATCATCACCGTGGCCTCCGGCCTGATGGTGATCTCGTCGCGCAATCCCGTGCACTCGGTGCTGTTCCTGATCCTCGCCTTCGTGAATTCGGCGGGTCTGTTCATGCTGGCCGGCGCCGAGTTCCTGGCGCTGATCCTGATCGTCGTCTATGTCGGCGCGGTCGCGGTGCTGTTCCTCTTCGTCGTCATGATGCTCGACGTCGACTTCGGCTCGATGCGACACGGGCTTCTGCAATATATGCCGATCGGGGCGGTGATCGGCCTCATCATGCTGCTCGAGCTGTTGCTGGTCGCCGGCTCGTTCGTGATCGCGCCGCACCTCGCCAGCACGAATGCCGTTCCGATCACGGCGGGCGTCTCGAACATCCGGCTGCTCGGCGACGCCATCTACACGCGCTACGTCTTCATCTTCGAGGCGGCGGGCGGCGTGCTTCTGGTCGCCATGATCGGTGCCATCGTCCTGACGTTGCAGCACCGGCGCGACGTCAAGCGGCAGGATCCGGCACGGCAATCGCGGCGGCGCCGCGACGAGGCCGTCGAGCTGGTGAAAGTGAAATCGGGTCAGGGGCTATAGGGGGCTGAAATGGCTGCAGGTATCGGTCTCGGTCAGTACCTGACCGTGGGAGCAATTCTGTTCACGCTCGGCGTGTTCGGGATTTTCCTCAATCGCAAGAACATCATCATCATCCTGATGTCGATCGAGTTGATCCTTCTGGCGGTGAATCTCAACTTCGTCGCGTTCTCGGCCGTGCTGAACGACCTTTCGGGTCAGGTCTTCGCGCTGCTGGTGCTGACGGTCGCGGCGGCCGAGGCGGCCATCGGCCTCGCGATCCTGGTGATCTTCTTCCGCAATCGCGGCTCGATCGCCGTCGACGACGTCAATCTGATGAAGGGCTGAGCCGGATGTTCCAGGCAATCGTCTTTTTCCCGCTGATCGGCGCGCTGATCGCGGGGCTTCTCGGCCGCTTCATCGGTGCCCGGACGTCCGAATACATTTCGACGGGCCTCTTGATCATCGCGGCGGTGCTGGCGTGGATCGTTTTCCTGCCGATCGTCTTTTCGGGCGGTTCGGACGCGCCGATGATCGTGCACGTGCTCGACTGGGTCCATTCGGGCGCGCTGACTCTCGATTGGACGCTCCGTGTCGACACGCTGACGGCGGTGATGCTCGTCGTCGTCACGACCGTCTCGAGCGTCGTCCACGTCTATTCGATCGGCTATATGGCGGAAGATCCGCACCAGCCGCGGTTCTTCGCCTATCTGTCGCTCTTTACCTTCGCCATGCTGATGCTGGTGACGGCCGACAATTTCCTGCAGCTGTTCTTCGGCTGGGAAGGCGTGGGCCTTTGCAGCTATCTGCTGATCGGCTTCTGGTATGACCGGCCGGCAGCGAACGCCGCGGCGATGAAGGCGTTCATCGTCAACCGCGTCGGCGATTTCGGCTTCGCGCTCGGCATTTTCGGCGCCTTCGCCGTGCTCGGGCATATCGATTTCGAGGGTGCGTTCGCCGCGGTGCCCGCGCACCAGAACGACGTCATCCACTTCCTCTCGTGGCAATGGCCGGCGATGACCGTGGTCTGCCTGCTGCTGTTCATGGGCGCCATGGGCAAGTCGGCGCAGTTCCTGCTCCACACCTGGTTGCCGGACGCCATGGAAGGCCCGACGCCGGTGTCCGCGCTCATCCATGCGGCGACGATGGTGACGGCCGGCGTGTTCATGGTGGCGCGGCTGTCGCCGCTCTTCCAGGCTTCGCCAACGGCGATGACCGTGGTCCTCTATGAGGGCGCCATCACTGCGCTTTTTGCCGCCTCGGTCGGCCTGGTGCAGAACGATATCAAGCGCATCATCGCCTATTCCACCTGTTCGCAGCTCGGCTACATGTTCGTGGCGCTCGGGGCAGGGGTCTATTCGGCGGGTATTTTCCACCTGTTCACGCACGCTTTCTTCAAGGCGCTGCTGTTCCTGGGCGCCGGCTCGGTGATCCACGCCATGCATCACGAGCAGGACATCCGGAAGATGGGTGGCCTGCGCCACAAGATTCCCGTCACCTATTGGATGATGCTGATCGGCACCTTCGCGCTGACCGGCCTGGGCATTCCGGGCACCCCGATCGGCTTTGCCGGCTTCTTCTCGAAGGATTCGATCATCGAGGCGGCCTATGGCGTCGGCGGCAACAGCGGCGGCTTCGCCTTCTGGGTGCTGGTAATCGTCGCGGGCATGACCAGCTTCTATTCGTACCGGCTGATCTTCCTGGCTTTCCATGGCAAGCCGCGGGGCAGCGCCGAGCATCCGCACGAGCATTCTTCGGCCCATACGGACACCGTCGACGAGCGGGACCCCATCCCGGCCGACCACTCGGGCGATGCGCACCATTACGCCTATGACCACGCTCACGAGAGCCCGAACATGATGCTCGTGCCGCTCTATGTGCTGGCGGCTGGGGCGGTGTTGGCCGGCGTGCTCTTCGCGGGCAATTTCGTGGGCGAGCCGGATCAGGTCGCGGCCTTCTTCAAGAATGCCGTCGTGGTCAGCCAGAGCGCTATCGAGGCCGCGCATGCGACGCCATTCTGGGCGGGTTCGGCGGCGACGATCGCCATGCTGATCGGGCTCGTGGTCGCCTGGTATTTCTATATCCGTTCGCCGGAGACGCCCAGGCGGCTCGCCGAGCGCAATCCGGGGCTCTATGCCTTCCTGCTGCACCGCTGGTATTTCGACGAGCTTTATGGGCTCATCTTTGTGAAGCCGGCGATCTGGATCGGGCGGGCAGTCTGGCGCGGCTTCGACGATTGGCTGATCGACAAGACCGTGGTCGAAGGGCTCGGCAACCGCGTGCGCGACATCACGGCACAGGTGGTGCGCCTCCAGTCCGGCTATCTATATCACTATGCGTTCGCCATGCTGATCGGCATCGCCGCGCTCCTCACCTGGGCTATCGCAGCTGGGGGGCTGCTCTGATGCTGTCTGACTCGATCCTCAGCTACATCACCTTCCTGCCGCTGGTCGGCGTCGTCATCCTGCTGTTCATCCGCGGGCGGGACGAGGCCTCGGAGAACCTGGCGCGCTGGGTCTCGCTGGCGGTGACGGCGCTGACCTTCGTGCTGTCGCTGGTCATGTGGGCGCAGTTCGATCCCGCCAAGCCCGGCTTCCAGTTCGTGCAGAACTATGCCTGGATCGGCAATTCGATCGGCTACCGCATGGGCGTCGACGGGCTGTCGCTGCTGCTCGTCGTCCTGACGGCGTTCCTGTTGCCGATCTGCGTCGTCGCGAGCTGGGGTTCGGTCCACTCGCGGGTCCGGGAATACCTGATGGTGTTCCTGATCCTCGAGACGCTGATGATCGGCGCGTTCTCAACGCTCGATCTGGCCATGTTCTATGTGTTCTTCGAGGGCACGCTGATCCCGATGTTCCTCATCATCGGCATCTGGGGCGGGGCGCGGCGCATCCAGGCCTCCTACAAGTTCTTCTTCTATACCTTCACCGGCTCGGTGCTCATGCTGCTCGCCATCATGGCGATGTACTGGCAGGCCGGCACGACCGATATCACCAAGCTCCTGACCTACAAGTTCCCGCCGACCATGCAGATCTGGCTCTGGCTGGCGTTCTTTGCTTCCTTTGCCGTGAAGCTGCCGATGTGGCCGCTGCATCGCTGGCTGCCGGAAGCGCACGTCGAGGCGCCGACGGGCGGCTCGGTGATCCTGGCCGCGATCCTCCTGAAGTTCGGCGGCTACGGTTTTCTGCGCTTCTCGCTGCCGATGTTCCCGGATGCCTCGCACCAGCTCGCGAACTTCGTCTTCGTGCTGTCGGTTGCGGCCATCATCCTCACCTCGCTCGTCGCGCTGGTGCAGGACGACATGAAAAAGCTCATCGCCTATTCGTCCGTCGCCCATATGGGCTTCGTGACGATGGGTATCTTTTCGGGCACCGTGAATGGCGTCCAGGGCGCGCTGTTTCAGATGATCTCGCACGGCCTCGTGTCCGGCGCGCTGTTCCTCTGCGTCGGGGTCGTCTATGACCGCCTGCACACGCGTGAGATTTCGGCTTATGGCGGGCTCGTGCATCGCATGCCGAAATACGCTTTCGTCTTCATGGTTTTCACCATGGCCAATGTCGGGCTGCCAGGTACCTCCGGCTTCATCGGCGAATTCCTGACGATGATCGGCGCCTTCCAGGTGTCGACCTGGACGGTGTTCGGCGCGACTTTCGGCGTCATCTTGTCGGCCAGCTATGCGCTCTGGCTCTATCGCCGGATCGTTTTCGGCCAGCTGACCAAAGACAGCCTCAAGACGATTATGGACCTCAACTGGCGCGAGAGTCTGATCCTCGTGCCGCTGGTCGTGCTGACGATCTTCTTCGGCTTCTATCCGGCGCCGATCCTCAACGCGACGGCGGCGGCGAGCCAGGCCGTGGTCAACGAATACCAGTCCGCCGTCGGGCATCCGCCGGCCATCGTCAAGGCGGCGCCTGCCGCACAAGCCGCCGCGCCCGCGGCCAACAGCCAGTAGGAGAGGCGCATGGCTTCCGATCTTCCCAGCCTCGGCGCGCTCGGTCCGGTCCTGCCGGAGATTGTGCTGGCGATTGCGGCGCTGGTGCTGCTGCTCGTCGGCGTGGTTTCGCTCAAGCGCGAGCATAGCGGCCTGCTGAGCGGGGTCGCGATCGCGATCCTGCTGGTCGTTGCGATCTATGTCGGCCTCGTGGGAACCGGCGATGCGCTGCTGTTCAACGGCAGCTTCGTCAACGACGGCTTTGCCCGGTTCATGAAGGTGCTGGTGCTGGGCGGCTCCGCCTTCGCCCTGCTGCTTTCCCTCTCGAACGCCAAGGAAAACGGCCTCGCCAAGTTCGAGTATGCCGTTCTCGTCATGCTGGCGACGGTCGGCATGATGATCATGATCTCGGCGAACGACCTGATGACGCTCTATGTCGGTCTCGAGCTGCAGTCGCTGGCATTCTACGTGACGGCGGCGATGAACCGGGAGAACGCCAAGGCGACCGAAGCCGGCCTCAAATATTTCGTTCTCGGCGCGCTCGCCTCGGGGCTGCTGCTCTATGGCGCGTCGCTGGTCTATGGCTTCACCGGTCAGACTGAGCTCGACCAGATCGCCAAGGCGATCTCGCTTGGCTCGCACTCGGTCGGCCTGATCTTTGGCGTCGTCTTCCTGCTTGCCGGCATCGCCTTCAAGATCGCCGCCGTGCCGTTCCACATGTGGACGCCCGACGTCTACGAAGGCGCGCCGACGCCGGTCACCGCCTTCTTCGCCACGGCGCCGAAGGTTGCGGCGATGGCGTTGCTCATCCGCGTCGTGACCGTCAGCTTCGCGCCGGTGACGCATGACTGGCAGCAGATCGTGATCTTCCTCTCGATCTGTTCGATGGTGCTGGCCTCGTTCGCGGCGATCGGGCAGAGCAACCTCAAGCGATTCATCGCCTATTCGTCGATTGGCCATATGGGCTTTGCCCTGGTCGGGCTTTCC
>Ga0134126_10012542_pt1 | contig 10704 bp, 13 predicted proteins | sample KB31752_FD_96881 | JGI IMG/M metagenome (GOLD analysis project Ga0134126, IMG submission 96881) | Terrestrial soil microbial communities with excess Nitrogen fertilizer from Kellogg Biological Station, Michigan, USA - KB3-175-2 | ecosystem: Environmental > Terrestrial > Soil > Unclassified ...
AAGGTTCTCAGGAGGTTGCGGGTTCTAGGTTCTCAGGAGGTTGCGGAGGTGGCGGTGCTGGGCATGGCCTCGGACGCGCCTCCGTAGCCCGGCTGACCAGCGACATCAACTTCGCGAGGCCGGTCCGGACCTCTTCGCCGCCCACGCTGCTGTAGAGCTGGTGCATTGCCACGGTGGCGTGCCCACTGATGGCCCGCACGACAAAGTCGTGGAGGTCAGCCTGTCGTCCGAGATCTTGAAGCGTCCGCCGCATGAACCGCGCGGTTAGCTTGGCTGACGAACCTCGGCTCTGACCGTCACCCCGGGAGCTTGGCTCCCAACACCGACGCCTTCTCGATCCGGGGCGCCTCGGACAGGAGCTCATCGGCCTTTGCCAGGAGCGCCTTGGCGATTTCTCCGGAGAGGTGCTTCGTCCGGTCCCCGTCGTTGGCGAACGCGTCCACGATATAGAAGACGCGTGGCTCCGTGCGTAGCGCGAACCAGGCTGGGGTGAAGTGCTCGGCGCGAGCCAACGATTCAGCGCCGCACAGGAACGATGCGACCGTTTCTTCCCTACCAGCTTTCGCTACGAGTCTGACGACCAAGCCAACCGTAACCTCTGACATCGACATGGGAATACCTCCGAGGAAACTCGATTCAGTCGTGCGAGCGTGATTCCTACTGCACCGAAACGATCGGGCAGTTCACCAGCGGACCGGCGGCTACCAACGTGGCCGCCATTGCGGTCGTGAGGTTGGCCACCGAGCTGAAGTCCGCGTCATCGTAGATGCCGACCGCCCAGAGCGGCGAGTACCCGGCTTGGCCAGGAAGGCTCGCCACGACGTTGTGGGTCTGCATCGAGCCGGTCTCCGTCTCGAAACCCGACGGTGGTCCGCCGTTCGGCTGGTCGGGATTGATGTTGAAAGTCACGTAAATCGGCGCCGTCGGCACGCCTCCGCTCGTGCGCGTCAGCGTCGCCTCGCTGAAGTTGAAGTAGTTCACCACTTGGTCGCGGTACCACCCCTGGGTGAGGCCCGGCGATCCGCCGCCGAGGCGCAGGCTGGAGGTGGAGCCCGCCGGAACCACCGGACAGTTCACCAGCGAGTTGGTCGGAGTGATGGTGTATCCGGCGGCTTGAATCTCGCTGAGGCTCGCGATCGTGTTGGCCACATAGCCGTGCGGGACCGTCACCATCATCACCTGCCAGAAATCGTTGTAGCCGACGTCTCCGGGGAGGACGTCGATCACGTTGATCTGCTCGGCGACTGGTGAGGTCGCCCCGGCCTCGAAGAAGGCGTAGATCGGAGCGGGCGCGGCCGGCTGGACGTCGAAGTTGTAGTACTTCACGACCTGACCGGTAGGTCCAAAGCCCTGTGTGATGAACGGTCCCTGGTCGAAGTTGACCGGCGCGTTCGCCGCCGGGAGCCCGTTGCTGGAGCTTCGGACCTGGAGATGGCCGGCTTGTGCCGAAAAGCGGTCGATCGAGGCGACGGCCGCGGTCGCTGGATCGTGGACCGCTCCAGTTCCGCTATTGCTGCTGCTGCAGGCGGTGACGGCCAGCACTGCTCCGACGGTGAGGGGACGAACGATGGCGAGTGGATTGCTACGGAAGGAAGGCGAACGATTGGACATGAATACCTCCTGAGGATCGAACGACGAGCGCACTAGCTACGCCGCCCGCGAGATCTGGTTACGGCGTGCATCCCATGAGCTCCAGGGGACGATCGCGACCACTTACAAACAGTCGGGAGATCGGTAACGTCGCACCCGCGTCGGATACGGAGTGACGATGCCTGCTTGGTGTCGCGAGGAATTCCCCGCCATCGGCCCGGCCCGGGAGTCGCGTTGGGCCTCCTGATTCCCCTCCCGGGACCGAGGGTGGCGCTGGGTCACTCTGCTTCTGGTGTCTTCCGCCCTCAGCGAGGGCAGAGCTGGCAGCCGGCCTGAGCCACCGCCCACCAAATCTATTTCTGCACCGTCGGGTAGTCTAGGCACCGGCCCCAGCCAGTCCCGCGAGTCGCCAGCTCTGGGCCCAGACGGCGCCGGCCTTCTCGTCGTCACGGGATTCCCTCGAAGAGGGGACCTCCTTGAAGCCGTCGAAGTACTTGCCGCTCACGCCCGCGTACTTCGCGTCGACGAGGAGGCCGCCCAGCGCGCGCCCGGCGTCCGCTTCGGTCGAGAGGTGAGAGCCCATGAAGCGCACGAACCACCCGCTCATCATGATCATCTTCAGGAGGGGGTTCATGTGGCTGCCGGCTTGAGTCGAGGGGACGACGCCGGGCGACCAGGAGTTGACGGTGATCGACTTCCCACGTCGGCGCAGGGTGCGATCGAGCTCGTAGGCGGTCATCATGGCGTACATCTTCGCCGTGGCGTAGCGCGCCATCGGTTTCAGCCTGGCGGCTGTGCCCGTCGCGCGCGCCAGATCCTCCACCGGACCGTACTGGGGAAACATGATCTTCCCCATCTTGGTCGCCGCCGGGTCGTGCAGATCGCTCGAAACGTAGACGATGCGCGACGGGGACGTCAGGCGGTCCACGAGGAGGTTGGCGAGCAAGAAATGCCCCAGAAAGTTCAGCTGAAACGTGTGCTCGAAGCCGTCCTCGGTGAACTCCAGGACCTTGGCCTTCATGTTGATGCCGCCGGCGTTGAGGACGAGCCCGTGAATCGGCGGTAGCTGACCGGCCGCGACCTCGTCGGAGAAGCGGCGGATGGACGCCAGGGAGTAGAGATCGAGCAGCGCTGTGCTGACGCTGGCGCGCGGGCGCGCGCGCGCGATCGACTGGAGGGCCGCCTGCGCCTTGCTCTCGCTGCGGCAGGCGAGGAGGACGTGCCAGTCGGGCTCCCCGGCGAGGAATCGCGCCGTGGCGAACCCGATCCCGGCGTTGGCGCCCGTGATGATGGCGGTCTTCATCGCTGCCCGAGCCAGCGCGCGACGGCGTCGGTGTACGCCTCGGGTTCGTCCTCGGTCAGGAAGTGCGCCGAGCGCTCCAGGACCACCGAGGTGTGCCGGGGCAGGAGCTTCTCGAAGCGGGTGAGGGAGCCGCCGCGATAACCGCTGTCCTCCGCCCCAAAGAGGAGCAGGGCCGGGACCTCGGCGAGCTGCGACAGTCTCTCCGCGAGGGCCGCGAAGAACGGCTCCTCGACGCGCAAGCCATAGAGCAGGTTCGCGAGGTGCCTCCGCGCCGCGTGGTCGTCGTACGGTCCCAGGATCGCCGCCCGCTCCTCGGGATTGAGCGTCGAGAATCGCCGTCCTTTGCGCGAGGCGACCCGCGGGAGCAGGTTGAGCTGAACGACCAGGAAACCGAACAGGGGCGTGCTGACGATCCGCACCATCTTGGCCAGCCCCGGGTCCCTGGCGAGCGGCCAGGCGAACGTGTTGCTGATGACCAGCCCGCGCAGGCGCGCGCGCTCCCGGATCGCCATCTCGAGCCCGGAGGGTCCACCGGTGGCGTGGACCAGCAGCGCGAACTCATCGAGGCCTAGCTCGCGCACGAAGGTCTGGAGCTCGTCGGCCATGCGGGCAAATCCCTGGCCACGCACAAGCGGCGTCGACGACAGGCCGAGCCCTGGGAGATCGACGGCCACGCACCGGTACCGACTCCTGAGCGCGGCGATCTGGTGGCGCCACATGAAGGACGACATGGGGCCACCGTGGAGAAACAGCAGGGTGGGGCCCTCTCCCTCGTCGACGTAGTGAAAGCGGGTCCGTCCGAACGAGACGAAGCGGCTCCGGAAGGGAAACGCCGTCGGAGAGAGCCAGGGTGGACGCGTGGCCTCGAGCGCGAGAGGGGCGAGGGGGAGTGTTGATTCGACGGTGGACATCTTAGGGACTCCTTGTGCGGGTTGATTCGATGAACTCGGCGAGTGCGGCGCCGATCTCATGGGGCGCGTCCTCCTGCAGGAAGTGGCGGCCGCGGACGGTGAGCTCGCGCTGGTTCGGCCAGGAGCGACAAAAGTCGCGGGTTCGGCCCGCCACGATCGCGCCCGGATCCCCGAGCACGAGCAGCTTCGGGAGGGGGCTTTGCGCCAGCCATCTTCCGTTCGCCTCGACGACGGTCTGAACGTCCGCCGGCTCGCCCTCGATCGGAATCTCTCGCGGCCAGGCCAGCGTGGGGCGACGCGCCTCGCGCTCGCTGAACGGGGCGCGGTAGACGTTCATCTCCGCCTCGCCGAGCTGGCGAATCACCCCGCCCGGGAGGATGCGTTCGATGAAGACGTTGTCGTCGAGCACCATCTGCTCGCCCCGCGGTGAGCGGAGCGCGGTGAACAAGCCCGCGAAGTCGCCGAAATCGGACCAGCGCCGCGGGAGCGCGATCGCCTCCAGGTGGGCGATGCCGGAGATGCGCCCGGGGTGGCGCCGGGCCCAGTCGAAGCCGAGCACCGAGCCCCAGTCGTGCACCACGAGCGTCAGGTTCTCGGTCGAACCCAGCGTGTCGAACCAGGCATCGAGATAGCGCGCGTGGTCGGCGAAGCGGTACCGCCCGAGCGGGGATTTCCCCGACTGACCCATGCCGACGAGGTCGGGGGCCAGGCACCGGCCCAGGTGGCGGACATGGGGGATGACGTTGCGCCACACGTACGAGGACGTGGGGTTTCCATGCAGAAACACGATCGGAGCGCCGCTCCCGGTATCGACGTAGCTCATCTCCGTGTCGAGCACGGGCGTGCGGCGTCGGGGATGAGGATCAGCGGCCGGAATCGTCGTCGTTGGCTGGGGCATGAGCGACAGACCGGGCAGCCGCCCGGGCCGTGACATCGCCTCGGCTCATCCGCCGGACGTCACGTTTGCTCAAAGCGTCCGGTCCTAGGTAGCGAACAACATGACGAAGCCAGGCCTCATCGCGGGTGTCGCGTTCGGCGTCCTCTTCTGCGGACTCGGGATCCGGGCTCGCGCCGGGGCGGGCCTCGAGCGCGGGAAGGATGGATACTTCCACACCGGCGACGGGATCCGGGTCAAGTCGCTGGTCGTCGTGAAGCTGAAGATCTATGCAATCGGGCACGACATGCGCGAGTTGCCGGCCACCCCCACCCGGCAGGCCGTCATGGAGATGGATGTCGACAAGCGCCTCTCCTGGAGGATGCTTCGCGATGCGGGCGGGGACCGCCTACAGGGGATCCTCCGCGACGGCTTCGCCCGCAACGGTTTCGGCGACGCCGCCCGCATCAGCGCCTTTCTGGAGCCGTTTCGAAGAGGGCTCAGGGAAAATCAGTGGGTGGTCATCAGCTACGCGTCCCAAACGAAGGCGATAACCGTGTCCGTTGAGGGCGCCTCATCCGTCTCGATCGTGGGACTCGACTTCATGAAGGCGACCTGGGGAATGTGGTTCGGGAACACCGAGGACCCGGCGCTCGGGGACGCTCTGATCGCGAGGCTGCGATGACCGCTGTCGAGACGTTCGAGGCCCATCGGCACATGATGCTGGCCCTCGCCTATCGGATGCTGGGCGACCTCGAGCGGGCGGAGGACGTCGTGCAGGACGCCTGGATGCGATGGGCAGGGCGGGCCGAGGAGGTGGACGCGCCGAAGGCGTTCCTGCTCAAGGTCGTGACGCGGCTTTGCCTCAACGAGATGGGCTCGGCCCGCGCACGGCGCGAGGAGAGTCGGAGCGATCGCCTGCCCGAGCCGATCGATCTCGGGGACGGCGCCATCGGGCGGATGGAGATGGTCGATCAGATCTCGATGGCCTTCCTGGTCGTGCTCCAGCGGCTCACGCCGGCGGAGCGCGCCACGCTGCTGCTCCATGACGTCTTCGATCTCGACCACGCCGAGATCGGCGCGCTGCTCGGGAAAAGCGAGGTCGCCTGCCGCCAGCTCTTGAGCCGCTCCCGCGCCCACATCGCCGAGGAGAAGCGCGCCATGACGACCTCCCGGGACGAGCACCGGCGCCTCCTGCAAGCCTTCGTCGACGCGTCGTCCTCCGGCGACCAGAGACGACTGATCGAAATTCTGGCCGACGACGCCACCCTGGTGGTGGACGCCGGTCCCTCCGGCAAGCGCGTCGGGCGCATCCGCAATCTGGGCCGGCCCCTGGTCGGAGCTCGGAGGATCGCCGCGTTTCTCGGCGCCCTCGCACGCGGCACGGAGCTACCGGGCAGCTACCAGGAGCGGGAGCTCAACGGTCAGACGGCAATGCTTCGGATCGTCGCGGGTCGCGCGCAATCGGCGCTCTTCATCTCGGTCGCGAACGGAAAGATCCGGCGGGTTTTCGTCCAGGCCGACGAGGCGCGCCTCTCGCGAGTCGGCCTCGGACCGTCCGCCTGAGCGTCACGTTCGGCCTGGCCGCCCGGTCTCCCTGTTGAAAAGGAGAGACCTCATGCAACGAGCAGAAGCAATCGCTCAGGCACCCATGCGATCCGCCGGGGTGCGTACACCATCGATCGTCGGCGGGGTGGCAACGGCGGTGTTCGCGGTGGCGATGACCCTGTCGGGAGTCTCGTTCGTGGTCGGCCCGGCGCCGGTCGCTTTGGGCATCCGCCACCTCGGCTACCCGGATTACTTCCGCACCTTCCTCGGTGTGGCGAAGCTCCTGGGCGTCGCGGCCATCGTGCTCCCGCGCTTCACGCGTCTTCGGGAGTGGGCGTACGCCGGATTTTCGTTCGTCCTCGCCGGCGCGATCACGTCGCATCTCGCCAGCGGCGAGCCGACCAAGATCGTGCCGGCGACGTTTCTCCTCGGCGTGCTCTGGACCTCGTACACCCTGCGCCGCCGGCCCGCCGGCGCAGAACGGAGCGGCACATGAACACCTGGTTGGCTCGCAGCAAGTGGTTGGGCCGGGCGCTGCTGCTCTTCGCCTCCGTTCTGTTCGTGGCGATCGCGGCGAAGAACATCGCCGACCCGGTCGCCGCCGAGGGTCCGCAGGGGATCGCTTTCAACTCTCCGGCCGGCTTGACCGTCGGGCGCGTCGGCTTCGGCGCGTTCCCGCTCGGCTTCGCCGTCATAATGATCGCCTGCCTGATCTCGGACAGGCGCCTGCTCATCGGGCTCCGCGTCTTGAATACGGTTGCCATCCTGGTGACCGTGGTGCGGCTCCTGGGGCTCGCCGTGGACGGACCGGCCGATTTCACGTTCAAGGTCCTGCGCCCGGAGATCGTCCTCTCGGTCCTCTCGACCGTGGCGGTCGTTCTCGAAAGCCGGCGCCGGACCCGCCTGCGGTTGGAAGAGGACCCCGGGGGATTCGCGCGGCCGCTGGCGGACCAGCGATCGGCCTCCTCGTGAAGCCGGCCGGCGGCGACCCGGACCCCTTCGAGCGCCTTCGTCCTGGGCTGTGCGCGCTGGCCTTTCGGATGCTCGGCGACCCGGTCCAGGCGGACGACGTCGTCATCGAGGCGTGGCTCCGCTGGCAGCTGGGCGGGGACCGGGGCCTCGGTCCGGCCGCCGCGCTCGGCGGGCTGGTCTTCGAGCTCTGCCGGCACGAGCTCGCGCCCGGAGAGAGTCGAGTCGAGAATCACGACCACGGGTGCGTCCTCGCCCCTGCGACGCTGGATCGGGTGTCGATGGCGCTCGTGTCGGTCGTTTGCCGGCTCTCGCCCTCGGAGCGGGCGGTCTTCCTCTTGCGCGACGTGTTTCAGCTGGCCGACGCGGACGTCGCGGCGTTTCTCAGCGCCACCGAGGCGCACTGCCAGCGCCTCCACCGCCGCGCCCGCGAGGATGTGGCGGTCGGCAGGAGGATCCTCGCGACCCGCCGCGAGGATCACAACCGTCTGCTCGGGACGGCGCTGGACGCAGCCGAGGCCGCGGATGTTCCGCGCATCCTCGCGACGTTAGGCGAGGCCCCCGTTCTTATCGCCGACGGCTACGGCACGCGGCCGGCGTCTGCCGAGGGGAGCGGCCCGCCGGCCGCCCTTTCGGGTCGGGACACGATCGCGAGCCTAGTGGCAGCACTCGGACGCAAGAGCCCACGAACAGGCCTCGAACGGGTGGAGTGCTCGCTCAACGGCGAACCCGCGGTCCTCCTACGTCGCGACGGGAGGGCGTACGTTGCGCTCCTGGTCTCGGTTACCGACGGGAAGATCTCGCAGATCTTCGTCCACGCCGACCCATTCGGCCGAGGCGACCGGCGGACAGGAAGAATAGAAGGTGTCCGATGATTGCCCGCTTCTGTCGCCACCCTGTCGCCGGGCGGCTGGCAGCAGGATCTTCTCTTCGAGGCCGATGTGGCGAAGCAGGCCCGCGCGAAACTCCTCGTAGACGACGGGATCGATGTTGCCGCCCGCGGCCCGTAGCAGGCCGTCCAGCCTCGCGTGATCGCGCTCGAGCAGATCGCGCAGCCCGTTCTCCACCGGCCGCTACCAGCCGAGGAAGACACGGCCGTCCGTCGAGATGGGCTCCGGCGTCCAGCGCGGATCGAACGTGACCTCGACCGCGACCTCGTCGACCTCCGGCAACAGAGCCAGGCGGCGCTGGACACCGTCGACGATGATGCCTCCGGCGGGACAGCCGGGGGTCGCGATCCGCAACGTCCTGGCGTTGCTTCAGGCCAGCCTTCGGCGGGCGCACCTGCGGGTCGAGGATCTCTCGATCTTCGGCGTCCGGCAGCGCATCGCGCTTTCTCATCCGGCTGGCGGACTGGACCGGCCGGCAGGAGCGCGGCCGGACGGTGGTCCCGCTGGCGCTCTCCCGCCAGGAGCTGGCGGCCCTGGTCGGGACCACGATGGAGACCACCATCCGTGTCATGAGCGGGTTGCGACAGCAGGGGCTCGTGGAGCCCGCCCGGCGCGGCGTCGTGCTGACCGACCGCGCGGCGCTCGAGACGGTCGCGGCCGGGGCGCCGTGACTGCCGTCAGCGCTCGGCGCGGCAGAAGGTGAGCCAGCGCTCGATGCCGGCGTCTCGGTGCTTCCGTTTGTGCAGGAGGAAGAAGAACTGACGGTGGAAGTCCCGGTGGGAGACGCGACAGGGTTTGAGCGTGCCGCGCTGGAAGGCGTCCTCGAGCGCGATGCGGGAGACGCAGCCGAGGCCGAGGCCCGCCTCGACCGCCCGCTTGATCGCCTCGGTCTGGCGCAGCGTGAGCGCCACTTGCAGCCGCGGCAGCAGGCCGTGCATCGCCCGATCGAACGTCTGCCGCGTTCCGGACCCGCGCTCGCGCAGGACCCACGGGGCCGACAACAGATCTCCGTCGGTGAGGGAACGTTTGCGCGAGAGCGGGTGGCTCGCGCCGCAGAACACCACCAGCTGGTCCTCGCGCCAGGGCGCCGTCTCGAGGTCGGGGTGCTCGACCTCCCCCTCGACCAGACCGACGTCGAGATCGAGGTTCGCCACCTGGCGCGCGATCTCCTCCGTGTTCGCGATGTCGAGGGTGAGCGCGACCGTCGGATGCGTCCGGAGGTAGCGGGCGACGAGCGGCACGGCGACATAATTCCCGATGGTCAGGGTGGCGCCGACGCGCAAGCGATCCTCCGCCGCGCGGTTCTCGAGCCGGTGCTCGAGGTCGCGGGCCAGGTCCAAGACCGCCTCTGCCGCGCCCCGGAGCGCGGCGCCCCGGGGCGAGAGCCGCAAACGCTTGCCGATCCGGTCGAACAGGGGGAGATCGAACTGGCGTTCGAGATCGGCCAGCGAGCCGCTGGCGGCGGACTGGGAGAGGCCGAGCGCCCGCGCGGCCCGGCTGACGCCGCCGGCCCGGGCGACCGCCACGAACACCTCGAGCTGGCGCAGGGTGTACCGCATATCGGTTTCACCGATTATATAGACGGAATTATCTGTTTTGCGGATTGAAAGAAGCCGGCTAAGAAATCTCCCACCCCATGAGCACCGTCAGCGAAGAGCGCGTCCTCAGCGTCCACCACTGGAACGACCAGCTGTTCAGCTTCACGACCACCCGCAGCCCGGCTCTCCGCTTCCGGAACGGCCACTTCGTCATGATCGGCCTCGAGGTGGAGGGGCGGCCGCTGCTCCGGGCGTTCAGCTTCGCCAGCGCGAACTACGACGAGCACCTCGAGTTCTACAGCATCAAGGTCCCTGACGGCGCGCTCACCGGCCGGCTCCAGCACGTGCGGCCCGGTGACCCGGTCCTCGTCGGCCGCAAGCCGACCGGGACGCTGGTCCTCGACCACTTGCTCCCGGCCAAGCGCCTCTATCTCCTCGGCACGGGAACCGGGCTGGCGCCGTTCATGAGCCTGGTCCGCGACCCCGAGGCCTACGAGCGGTTCGAGGCCGTCGTGCTGGCTCACGGCGTCCGTCACGTGAGCGACCTCGGCTATCGCAAATACCTGGAGAGCGAGCTCCCCCAGCACGAGCTGGTGGGGGAGGAGGTCCAGCAGAAGCTCCGGTACTACCCGACCGTCACCCGGGAGGAGTTCCGAAACCAGGGCCGCATCACCGACCTGCTCGCCAGCGGCAAGCTCTCCGCCGACCTCGGCCTGCCGCCGCTCGATCCGGCGAACGACCGGGTGATGATCTGCGGCAGCCCGTCGATGCTGGCGGACACCGTGGCGTTGCTCGAGGCGCGCGGCTTCGCGGAGGGGAGCAGCGACGGCCCGGGGCACTACGTCGTCGAGCGCGCGTTCGTCCAGAAGTGAGCCCGACCCTTCGACGCGGGGCCGGCCCGGCAGGCGGCAGTGCTCTGTCCTTTCGGTTTCCGTTGGCATTGTCGATCGGGATCGTGTCGCTGCTCCTGGGCGGCCTCCTCGCATTGAACGGATACCTGGCGATCAGGAACTACGCCTTCACCTTCTTCGGTCGGCACCCCCGCACGCGTGCCGGTCAACCTCGCCCCCCTGGCGGACAG
>Ga0134126_10012543_pt1 | contig 10704 bp, 13 predicted proteins | sample KB31752_FD_96881 | JGI IMG/M metagenome (GOLD analysis project Ga0134126, IMG submission 96881) | Terrestrial soil microbial communities with excess Nitrogen fertilizer from Kellogg Biological Station, Michigan, USA - KB3-175-2 | ecosystem: Environmental > Terrestrial > Soil > Unclassified ...
GCAAATGATGATGGCGCGCGCGGTGGCGCATCCGCGCTCACGTCGCGCCGAACGGACGAGCCCGGTCGAGGCGCCGCGCACGGAAGTGTCTGCCCGCGTCGAGACACCGCAAGTCGACAGCGCTAAGCTCGCGCCCGTGAAGTCGGAGCCGAAAGCTGAATCCAAGGCGGAGAGCGCGCCGGAGCTGCGGCGCTCGACCGAGTGACTCTCGGTTAACTCTGCTTCCCTCCTGCAATACCGGTAACGGCGCGAGCGCTGTGTTTCGCCGTAGTCCTACGGAGCCGCAATTTCATGCGTTAGTAGCGTTCCCGATCCAGTGTTGCGGAAAAAGGGACGGGGTCGACACCTGGATTTGTGAATGCCGCTCTATTTCTTCCGCATCAGTCAGGGCCGCTATTCCGGCGCGGCCGATCAGCCCTACGAATTCGAGGACCGCGACGCCGCGTGGACCGAGATGAAAGCGGTCTGCTCAAATCTTCTCGGTGGTATCTCGCGAGGCCTGAAGCAGGGCGCCGAATGGCGCATGGAGTTACTCGACGAAGCCAAGAAGCCGTTGTTCCGGATTCGCCTGGTCGGCGAGACGTTGGATTAGGCCAGGGATCAGGGCCCGGCTGCAACGAGATCGCGCCTCAGGATTGCGCAGGCACGGCCGGCGGCGCCGCCGGCCGTCTGCGAAACAGGATACGCTGGTACAGCCAGCCGATCGCGACCAGCACGAGGCCAAGGCAGATAAACGACAGGGCGCGATAGACGCCCGTCAATGTCGACATGTCGAGCAGGAACGCCTTGGCAATCGTCAATGCGATCACGACAGCCGATGCGAGCCGAGCGCGCTGCGAATTGACGACAATACCGATGCCCAGCAGCACGACGCCGAAGGCGAGCCAGGCGATCGAATAGGTGTATTGCTCGGCGCTCCCGACCGCGTTCCCGTTCAGATACGGGCTGTGATAGAGCCGGCGGATTTCCAGGGTCACATAAGCCAATGCGAAAACCAGCGCGCCGGCCGCGATGGTGTTGGCGTAAGCCGCGCCGCGGCGGCCCGCGACCGCGTAGGACAGCAGCAGCATCAGGATCGCCGGCAGCGCATAGGCGAGCAGCAGCGAGTTGACGAAGCTGCCGCCGACTTCGACGGTGCTGAGCAGGGGATTTTCCAGCAGCAGCAGGCCGAACACACCGACGATGCCGGCGAAGGCGGTCAACAGCACCGCACCTACATCGTGCACGATGCTGCCCGTGCGTAGCCGCAGCCGTTCGAGCCCGATCGCCATGGCGAGCGCGGCGCAAACCTCCAGGGCGAACTCGGCCAACGATGGAACGGTGTGATAGATGTCGCCGCCATAAATGGCGTGGCGGATTTCCATGAACACCAGCAGCACCGTGAACAGGATTGCCGCTGATTCCACCATGCGCAGCGGGGCGTCATCGGTGCGGCGGCGAAGCAGGATGCTTCCGGTCCAGAACGAGGCGGCGGTAATGCCATAACCCCAGAGCAGCCAGTTGAAGATCGGCGTGGTGCCGACGTCATCGCCGGCGATGCGCGGCTCGTAGCCGACGCGGAGCACGACGATGCCGGCCAGGATGGCCGCGAGCGAGCGCAGGAACGGGATCGGCCGCTGCAGCGAAATCCAGGCCGTTCCCATCGACATCAGCGCCAGCGCAATGGTCAGCCAGCCTTTTTCCAGCGCGAAGGTTAGCGCAAGGGCGAGCGCGCCCAGCGTGCCGGTCGCAAACAGCGCGGTGGAGACCATCAGGCCGGGACGGCTCTCGCGCCGGGCGAGCGTCTCGGTCGCGCCGCCGAACGCGGCTGCCAGGATGACGGCCAGGATCGCGAACGGGATCGAGCGGTCGAGATGGGCGATGCGCGCATAGAGTGCAACCAACAGCGCCAGCGGAATGAAGGTCGCTGCCGCCGACCAGACAATGGGCGCAATCGCGCTCACGAAACGGCCCTGCGCGAAGAAGCCGGCGAGGCCGAACCCGGCCGCAAAGAGCGCGGCCGTGGTCAGATGCAGCGTGACCGATTGGTCCGTCGCATTCGGTCCGATGCCCGCAAGCGCGCCGCCGGGCAGCACCAGCATGTCCGGATTGCCGCGCACCGCCCATTCCGCGAACACGATGAAGACGAATGCAGCGGCGGCGGCGATCGCACCGGTTGCTGCCGGCGCACGCCAGGCGATCGCAAGCGAGCCGGCGACCAGGAGGGCAAATGCGATCATCGCCGTGTCGGCATGGGCGCTGGCGAGCACGATCAGCATCGCCGCGAAGAGGTAGGCCGTCAGCGAGCCCGACGAGACCGGCTCGATCTGGTCGCCCTCGATGGCGGGCCCGAACAGGAAGCCGCAGACCACGAGCAGCGCGGCAAGCGTGAAGCCCACGATCGCGTGGAAGACGTGCGGAGCGATCATCGACGCGCCGCAGTCGAGGCAGGGCAAGGTCCAGAATAGTGCAAAGGCGATGGTCGTGACTGCAAGCCAGCGCCATAGCCTGATGCGTGCGAGGCCCAGCGAGGCCGCGGTGACGATGGCGAGATAGACATAGAGCGCCCAATAGTCGGGCTGCTCCGAAGAGACCAGGATCGGCGTGACGAAGGCACCGACTACGCCAAGGCCGGCGAGCGCGGGTCCATGCAGCAGCGCGGCGGCAAGGGTGCCGAGCGCGACCAGGCCGAGCAGGATGAAAGCGGTTGCCGGTGCGAGGAATCCGTAGAGCGCGTAAGCGGCATAGACGGTTGCGAACGCCACAGCCGTGCCGGCGGCAGTGAGGATCGCAGGGATATTGGCAATCGGTAGCGCGACGATATCCGAAATGCTTTCCTTGCGCCGTGTCCATTCGCCACCCGCGAGCAGCGTCAGCGCGAACAGGCCGCCGAGCATGATGCGCACGCGCGGGCCGACCAGCCCCGCCTCGATGGAATAGCGCACCAGGAAAAATCCGCCAAGCGCGAGTGTAAGGCCGCCGATCCAGACCACCCAGCGTGTGCCCAGCCTTTCCTCGAAGCCGGGATCGGGCGAAGGCAAAGGAGGTAACGGTGGCGGCGCGCCCGGAGCACCGACGGCTTCCGAGTTGACCGCGGTGGTTTCGGCAACGAGAGCTGCTGCAGGCTGGTCAGCGACCGGTGGCTCCGCGATCAATGTTGGAGCCTGTTCGAGCTCTGCTGGTGGCGGGACGGGCGGTGGTGCCGACCGGGCCGTTGCGGCGGCGGCAAAGCTCTGCATCGCTTCCAGCCGCGTCCGCAGTTCATCGACCCGGTTCAGCGCCTTGCGTGCGACGAGCAGGGCGACGACTGCGATCAGCAGTGGGAGGAAGTCAAACGGCCAGTCGAACATCACATCTCCAGGCGTCAGCCCGAAGTGCTGGGCTCACCATGTCAGGTCTTCAGCGGCGCCCGCGAACGCGCAGGCCGGGCGCGGGCCGCTCCTGCAACACCTCGCGGCGGAAGCGATACAGCGCGGCGGGCCGCCCCCCGGTCTGTGTCGACATCACGCCGGTCGGTTCGACCAGCGCGCCCGCGTCCACGAGCCGGCGGAAATTCTGCTTGTGGAGATGCCTGCCCGAAATCGCTTCCACGGTCCGCTGCAATTCCGTGAGTGTAAAGTCCGGCGGCAAAAGTTCAAAGACGACGGGACGATACTTCAATTTGCTGCGCAGTCGCGCGATCGCGGTGGCGAGGATGCGGCGATGGTCGAAGCGCATGGAGATGCCAAGCGGCGGAAGCGCGCTGCGCTGCAGTGCCGCAGGGCGTCCATCGCGTCGCGCTTCCTCGACCAGCCCCGCTTCATAGAGCAGCTCGTAGCGGTCGAGCACGTGCTCCTCGTCCCAGTGCGCGCCTTCGGTGCCGAAATAAAGCCGCACCCGGTCCTTGCGCGGCAGCGCGCGCGTCGTTTCCGGCGCCTCGCCTTGCCCGGCCCATCTGGAGAGCTCGGGAAGGATGTGGCGGCGGATGATCTCGGGCTGGTCCTGTCGCCAGTCCTCCCAGGGAAAGAAGCGGTACCAGGGCTCGAAGCTCGCGCCCGGCACCCGCGCGCCATTCGAGTCCATGGTGCGGGTCAGCGCGAGATAGCCAATGGAGGCGACATGGGCATCGGTGTCGCCCGGCTGAGTGTGCCGGCCGCGATCGCCGAACGTATAGAGCTGCTCGACATAGCCGAGCCGCAGGCCGGTCTGTTCCTCGACCCAGGCGCGTAAGCCGATCTCGAAGGTGCGATGCGCGAGCGCATCGAAGGGGCCGAAAGGAAGTCCGGTGAGCTTGTCGCCGCTGCCGGAGGCGGTGAGGATCAGAGGTTCATTGTCCTCGATCGCGACGATCGCCGCGGTCAGGCCGATCTCAATTGGCGTCAGAAGCTTGTCGCTCATCTGCCGGCAATCATGGGATTATTCGAGCTCGACGAGGAACGGTTTTCCCTCAACCATCATGCTCGCCGGACCGATGCTTTCCAGTGCGCGGATCATCCGCCCGTCGCGGCCGAGCGCCTTGTCGGCGAGACTTACGATCAGCCGGTTGGGCGACGCGATCGGGGAGGCGGCACGCAGCTTCTTCGCGATCTCCATCTCGTCGCGGTGCGGGTTGAGCAGGCAGGCCGCCGCGAAAGCGCTCGCAGTCGAACGGCTGACGCCGGCATAGCAGTGGATGACCATCGGCGCCCTGCGGTCCCAGCCGCGCACGAAATCCAGGACCTGCTCGACATGCGCTTCCGACGGCGTGGTGTAGCCCTGCATCGGTTCGGTGATGTCGTCCATCGAGACCTTCAGGTGATTGGCGGCGAGCACCGATTCCGGCCGTATCACTTGATCGACATTACCCATGACCGTCAGCACATGGCTGGCGCCGGTCATCCGGACGATTTCGGGCAATGCGGCGAGCGAGCAGACGTGAATCATGTCGGTCCTTTTCTTGCCGCGAATATAGGCCCGCGGCCAGCGCCGTGAAAGCAGGTTCGTTGTGTGCGTTCAAGCCTTTAACGAGTTGAATCTCGTCAGGAATCGCTTCTCGGCCTTGGCCGCGCTCCAGGGCGTCAGATAGTCCTCGCGCATGCTTTCCGGCAGGCCGGGGTCCCGGCCGAACAGCCGCTTGGCCTCGGCTTCCGAGAATCCGGCCAGCATGGTCGCTTCGAGATAGGCTGCGCCGCGATCCGCATCCTTGATCTGCGCCGTCATGGAAGGGTTCAGTTCCGCCGACAACCCGAAGCGGATGTGGATGGCGGACAACAGCCGCTTTTCAACCAATTTGTAATCGCCGCCGAGCACCGCCTTGAATGGTGAGATCATGTCGCCGATCACATATTCCGGCGCGTCATGCAGCAACGCGGCAAGGCGGAGCTTTTCATCGATCCGCGGCGCCTGTGTGCGCATCACGGCTTCGACCAGCAGCGTATGTTGCGCGACCGAAAAGATATGCGCGCCCGAGGTCTGGCCGTTCCAGCGCGCCACCCGCGCCAGCCCATGGGCGATGTCTGCGATCTCGATATCGAGCGGCGAGGGATCGATCAGGTCGAGCCTGCGCCCCGACAGCATCCGCTGCCAGACCCGGGTATCGGCCGCGGCGCGCTTGGTGACCGTCATTTGGCTTTGAGGCGCGGCGTCCGGGGCTTGGCACCGCAATGTTCATGGCAGAAGCAGGTGACGAGATGATCGTTGACCATGCCGGTCGCCTGCATGAAGGCGTAGACGATGGTGGGACCCACGAACTTGAAGCCGCGCGAGGAAAGCTCCTTCGAAACCTTGATCGACACCGGCGTCGAGGCCGGAACGCTCGCGGTGGTCTTGAACTCGTTCACCTTCGGCCTGCCGTCGACGAAATTCCACAAAAGCTTCGAGAAACCCGGGCCTTCTTCCATGATCTTCAGATAGGACTTCGCGCTTGCGACGGCGCCTTCGATCTTGGCGCGGTTGCGGACGATGCCGACATCGTTCATCAGCGCGTGGACTTTTTTCGCGTTGTAGCGCGCGATCTTCTCCGGCCGGAAGTCGTCGAAAGCTTTGCGGAAGTTCTCGCGCTTGCGCAGGATGGTGATCCAGGACAGGCCGGCCTGGAAGCCGTCGAGGATCAGCTTCTCGTAGAGCGCGCGGTCGTCATATTCCGGCACGCCCCATTCGGTGTCGTGATAGGCGATGTAAAACGGGTCTTCCCCGGGCCAGGGGCAGCGCGTCTTGCCATCGGGATGCAGGCGAGCGGACTTGCTCATGTGACAGCCTGCTTGGTTGTGGCGCGGGTGGCATCGGGATCGGCAAGGCGAATGCCGAGGCCGCCGGCTGTCAGTGTTGTGCCGGCCTCGAGTGCATCCGCGACGCGATCGGTGCGGATCAGCGCCAAACCACGTTCGCCTGACGTCGAACCCATGGTGCCGACCGGCTTGTCGCCGGCAAGGATGGCGGTGCCGGCCTCCGGCGGTGCGCTCTCGAGCGTCACGCGCACGGTGCGGGTGCGCGCGGTGCCGCGATGCTGCATTCGCGACACCACTTCCTGGCCGACATAGCAGCCCTTGTCGAAATCGACGCCATGCAGGCGGTCCATGTTGGTCTCGTGCGGAAAGGCGTCGCCGTAGATGAAGTCGAGGCCGCCCCTGGGCACGCCGGTGGCGATGCGATGGGCCTCATACGCGGTGCTATCCACGAGATCGGCGCCGGTCAGGTCGGCCACCTTCTGCGCCAACTCCTGGGGTGCGAGAATACGCCAGCCCAACGCCGCATCGCGCGGATCGGCAAAGCTGAGGTCCGGCTTCACGGCAAGCTCACCGCCCCAGGCGGCAATCACACCCAGATTGTCGGAGAGATTCTCGACCGTGACCTTGGCGCGGAGCTTGTAGAAGCCGAGTTTGTCGGCAAGCGGCTGCGCCAGCGGCCGCGGACAATCGAGCAGGAAGCCGCCGCCGTGACCTGCCGGCGCCTCGGTCATGAGAAAGTCGACAATGATCTTGCCCTGCGGCGTGAGCAGCGCGGCAAAACGGCCAAGGCCCGGCGCAAGCTGCGTGACATCTGTCGTGACCAAACCATTGAGAAAATTGCGCACGTCCTCGCCAGCTACCTTGACCACGCCGCGGTCGGGAAGAAACGCTGCCTTCATCAGTCAAGTGCTCTTGAAGTTCTAGTTGAGCCGCAAAGAATGCGACTTTCACGCAACAAGTTAAGTCGCGCACGCGCCGGGAACAAGGCCCGTGCGGCTCAAGTTCCCCTGGAAATGACGCTGCCAACTGATGACATCAATTCGGCCGGCGAGCCGCTGATGAGGGATAGGTGGAAGGCGCGAGCCCTATTGCTTCGCCAGCGACAGCGAGAACTCGCCGTTGCGCACGCGGTCCGATAGTCCCTCGGCGAATTTCGCGACCGCGTCCTCGCCATAGGTGCCGACCAGCTCGGCGAGTGCCGCAAACAGGCTCGCCTGCGCGAGGCAGTCGCCGTCGACGCCGTCATGGCGCGCTTCCGCCCAGGCCTCGTTGAGATAGCTGAGCGCGGCCTGCTTCTGCTCGTGGTCGGGCAGCGGATCGCGGTCGAAGGCAAAGGACGAGAAAGGGCGCATGAAGTTCAACAGACAAGGTTGCACGTCGCCGTTGCGGGACGCGTCGGACGGGACTTGTGTAGCATGCCCGCCCGCGCCGCCTAGAGCAGTTCTTTAAGAAGGGTTAACGGCACTCAGGGCATTTTGCCGGAGCACCCAAAATCACCCCGAGAACCGCGTGCGGTGCGGCGCAAAGTCGCTGCGCGCCCGCCGCAATCAGCTCCTCGCGGCTGCCATAGCCGTAAGTGACGCCGATCGCCTCGATGCCGTTGGCTTTCGCGCCGAGCACGTCGTGGCTGTGATCGCCGATCATCAGCGAACGCGAAGGATCGGCGCCGGTCTGTTCCAATGCGTAGGCGAGAAGATCGGCCTTGTGCACGCGCGTGCCGTCGAGTTCCGAGCCGAATACGTGCTCGAAATAACTGTTCAGCCCGAAATGATCGATGATCCGGCGCGCGAACACATGCGGCTTGCTGGTCGCGACGAACATGCGAAATCCCGATTGGCCAAGCTTCGCCAGCACGCCCTCGATCTCGGGATAGACGCTGTTCTCGAACAAGCCGACGTCGCTGAACCGCTCGCGATACAGCTCAACCGCGCGGTCGGCCCGTTCCTCGCCGCCGAGCAGGGTCACGAAGCTCGCGCGCAAAGGTGGCCCGATGCACCAGGCGAGTTCGTCCTGCGATGGCACGGGCCGCTCGAGCTTCTCCAGGGCGTACTGAATCGAGCCGGTGATGCCGGGCTTGGGATCCGTCAGCGTGCCGTCGAGATCGAAGAAAAGCGTCTCAATTGGCATATCGCGCCGTCAGGTCCCGCGAGATTTTCGAGCCCTCGTCGATGTAGCGGCGGATCGCGACCATCGCCGCCGGCGTGCAGGTCCGATAGGTCTGTTGGAAGCCGTTATAGCCGCGGTTGAAGCCCGCAATCATACGGGCGCGGCGGTCGCCGGACGGCGTCTCGGCGTCGATCAGCGCCTGCATCTCATTGCGCCATTTGCCGCCTTCATTGCTGCCGCAAATGCCGCGGAGGTAATGCAGCGTGCCGAGGATCTCGGCGAGTCGTTGCAGATCGCCGTCGAACGGCGCCGGCGCGTCCTGGGCGCGCGCGGGGGCGGCACCGCAGGCGAGAACGACGGCAAAAATGGCAAGCAGGCGCTTCGGCATGAATGAGGTCCAGACTGGCCGGGTGATAGCTCTTTAGTTGCGCCGGAAGCAAGGCGCGAAGCTCACCCTTCGGCCACCAGACGGGCGGCCTCAACGACCTCCAACAGGCCCCCGGTCAGCTTCAGGTCACCGAAATGGCCCGGTTGCAGCCACTTGTAGTCGTCATGCTCCTCGTTCAGGACCGGTTCCCGACATACCCAGCGCGCCGCGAACGACATGATGACGTAGTGGCCGCCGGTGGCGGAAGAGCCCGGCAGCACCTCGCGCCAGCCGGCCAGCCCCAAGATTTCGATTTTCAGCCCGGTCTCCTCGTCGACCTCGCGGGTGAGCGCGGTGTGCAGGCTTTCGCCATATTCGACCCGACCGCCGGGCAAGGAATAGAACCCGTTGCCCGGCGAGCGCGCGCGCCGCACCAGCAGCACCTTGCCGTCGCGGAAGATCACCGCGCTGACGGCCAGTTGAGGACGGGATGAGGGATCGCCAATGTTCTTGCCAAGAGACTGGGCCACGGCGATCAGCTCGCCATGATGGTCTCGACGTCGGCTTCGGAGCCGCCGTTGATGACGCCGCCGGCGGCCGTCACCAGCGGCTTCAGCCAGCCGATCGCCTGTTCGGCGAGCTTGGCCCTGGTCGAGCTTTGCACGGCCTCGCGCATCGCCGAGCCGACCTCGTGCAGGATCGAGGTCATGGTCTCGGTCATCTGATCGAACTCCGCGCGAATATCGGCCGAGGCGGATTCATAGGCCTCAATCGCAAGATCTCGCGCCTTGAAATTGGAAGCCCAAAAATGCTCGGCATAGGACAAGGGCGACCAGGCCAGAAAATCGTCGGCGCATTCCGGGATATCGGGAATCATTTCAAGCAGCATGATGGCTTCATTGAAATGATTGAGGTAGTCGGTGGCAAGCCCCGTCTGTGGATTGATATTGGCGGCGCGCAGCTTGGCAGCGCGCGCTTCTGCGCTTAGCCCTGCAAGTTGCGACGTCGTGCGATTTTCTCGCGCGGATGTTTGGGCCGTTGCGCTCATCGGTCGCAGTGTTCCGGTTCGGGGTTAAAAGGTGCTGAACGGATGAACATTTAGGTTACAGAATGTGCGGACGCTTTGTCATTACCTCGCCTCCAGCCGCCGTGCGGCAGGTTTTTGGCTATTCCGAGCAGCCAAATTTCCCGCCAAGGCATAATATTGCACCGACACAACCTGTGCCTGTCGTTGTTCTCGAAAATGGCGGCCGGCATTTCCGCCTGATGCGCTGGGGACTTGTGCCATCCTGGGTCAAGGACCCCCGTAAAATTACCCTCCTAATCAATGCGCGCTCCGAGTCGATCAACGAGAAGCCGGCGTTCAAGAACGCGATGCGCCGGCGTCGCTGCCTGATTCCGGCCGACGGCTATTACGAATGGCAGGTCTCGGGCGGGCGCAAGCGGCCCTTTTTCATCCAGCGCCGCGACGGCGCAATGTTCGGTCTGGCGGCGCTTGCGGAGAATTGGATCGGCCCGAACGGTGAGGAGGTCGAGACGGTCGCGATCGTCACGGCGGCGGCGAGCGCTGATCTTTCGGTGTTGCATCATCGCGTGCCGGTGACGTTGATGCCCGGTGATTTCGATCGCTGGCTCGATTGCAGCTCCGATCACACCGAGCCGGTGATGGAGCTGTTGAAGGGGCCGTTGCCGGGCGAGTTCACCTGGCACGAGGTGTCGACGCGGGTCAATCACGCCGACAATGACGATGCGCAGCTGCTGCTGCCGATCACCGACGAGCAGCGCGCCATCGAGAATGCGCCGCAGCCGAAGAAGGCCGCGCCGCGCAAGCCGCCGCCGTCGGTCGATGACGGGCAGGGAAGTTTGTTTTGATTCCGCCGTCGTCGTCATGAAGATTCGTAGGGTGGGCAAAGCGCAGCGTGCCCACCGTTTTCGCATTGGTTGAGATGGTGGGCACGCTGCGCTTTGCCCACCCTACAAGTCCTCATCTGAAAATATTCAGCGCGGCGTATTGCAGCAGCATGATGGTCTTGGCGTCGGCGATGCGGCCGTCGGCGATCATGGCGA
>Ga0134126_10012544_pt1 | contig 10704 bp, 11 predicted proteins | sample KB31752_FD_96881 | JGI IMG/M metagenome (GOLD analysis project Ga0134126, IMG submission 96881) | Terrestrial soil microbial communities with excess Nitrogen fertilizer from Kellogg Biological Station, Michigan, USA - KB3-175-2 | ecosystem: Environmental > Terrestrial > Soil > Unclassified ...
CCTGGCCGCCGCGCTGGGCTGGCCGCTGCTGGCGGAGCCCACCTCGGGCGTGCGCTGCGGGCCGCACGACCGCTCGAACGTGGTGGCCCACTACGACGTGCTGCTGCGCAGCGACAGCTTCCACGAGCGCCACCGGCCCGACCTCGTGCTGCGGATCGGCGACACGCCCACCTCGAAGCCGCTGCGCGCCTGGCTGGCGGGCAGCCGGCAGATCGTGATCGACCCCGACGCCTCCTGGCACGAGCCCACCCGCCGTGCCGAGCGGATCGTGGGCACCGCGCCCGACGCCACCTGCGAGCTGCTGGCCGCAGCGCTCGAGGAGAGCGAGGAGCCGACCCCCGCGGAATGGGTGGACTCCTGGCGCACGGCGGACGCGCTGGTTCAGGAGGCGCTCGCCGACATGCCCGACCCGTTCGAGCCGAAGGCATACGTGGCGCTGGCGGGCTCGCTGCCCGACGGCGCCGTGGTCTGGGTCGCCTCCTCGATGCCGATCCGGGACGTGGAGACGTTCTTCCCGCAGGGTCCCACCGAGCTGCGCTTCCTGGCGAACCGCGGGGCGAACGGCATCGACGGCACGGTGTCGGCCGCCACGGGCGCGGCGCTGGCGGCCGGCGGTCGCGCCTACCTGCTCACGGGCGAGCTCGCCCTGCTCCACGACCTCGGCGGCGTGATGACCGCAAAGCGGCTGGGCGCCGAGCTGACCGTGGTCTGCGTGAACAACTCGGGCGGCGGGATCTTCGACTTCCTGCCGGTGGCCGAGCACGCCGCGCCCGAGCTCTACGGCGAGCACATCGCCACGCCGTCAGGCGTGGACGTGGAGCGCATCGCCGCACTGGCGGGCCTGCCCTACACGCTGGCTGAGACGCCCGACGAGATCGGCGCGGCGGCCTTCATGCCGGGTGTGATCGAGGTCAGGACGGATCGGGAGAACAACGTCAAGATGCACCGGCAGCTGTTCGCTGCCGTGGATGCGCAGCTTTCGTGACTCGTGATTCGTGACTCGTGATTCGTGACTCGTGATTCGTGACTCGTGATTCGTGACTCGAGTCACGAGTTACGAGTCACGAGTTACTAGGCCTTCAGCCTCACGACGTTCTCACAGTGCCGCAGCACATCCTTCAAATCCGCTGCGACCGTGTCCTTGCCCGAGCCGCAGTTCACCACGTCGCGCACGTTGTCGCGGGTGTTGATCGAGTCGTTGCCGCTGCCCGCGTTCACCGTGTCGCGGCCCGCGCCCGGCACGATCGTGTCGTTGCCCGAGCCGGCGGAGATCCTGTCCCGCCCCTTGCCCGCGAAGTCGCGGTCGTTGCCGGCGCCCGAGCTGATCACGTTGTTGCCCTCGCCGCCCACGAGGTGGTCGTTGCCGGCGCCGTCGGTGAGCCTGTCGTTGCCGTCGTCGCCGAAGAGGTTGTCGTTGCCCAGGCCGCCGGTGATCAGGTCGTTGCCCGCGTTCCCGTGCAGCGTGTCGTTGCCCGCGTCGCCGCTCAGGGTGTCGTTGCCGTTGCCGCCGCTCGCGTTGTCGTCACCCGCGCCGCCGCCGATCCTGTCGATGCCGTCACCGCCGCTCAGGGTGTCGTCGCCGTCACCGCCGGTGATCTGGTCGTCGCCGTCGGCTCCCGTGACGTGGTCCACGCCGGCGCTTCCCGCGAGCGTGTCGTCGCCGGTGCCGCCGCCGACGGTGTCGTTGCCGGCGCCGCCGTCCTCGGTGTCGTCGCCCTCACCGGCCAGCAGGACGTCGTTGTCGTCGCCGCCGTTCATCGTGTCGTTGCCCACGCCGCCGTCGACGCGGTCGTTGCCGGGGCCGCCGTCGAGGGCGTCGTTGCCCTGGTCGCCGACGAGCTTGTCGTCGCCGACGTTGCCGATCAGCGTGTCGTCCCCCTCGAGGCCGCGTACGGTGTCGTTGCCCGCGAGCATGTCGAAGGTGTCGTTGCCCGTGGTGCCGCCGCAGTTGTCGTCGCCCGCCGTGGGCGCGCAGAGCGGCAGAACGTCGCCGGACGCCGTCAGCGGCGCCGCCACCAGGAGCAGGGCGCCGATGGCCAGCGCGAGCAGGACCCGGGCGTTCACGCGCCCGATCCTAACGATCAGGACAGAAGCGGTAGGAGCGCCTGGAGCTTGACCTCGGTCTCGGCCAGCTCGTCGGCCGGCACCGAGTCGCGCACGATGCCGTTCCCCGCGTACAGATGGGCCACCCGGCCGCGGATCAGGGCGCAGCGGATCGCCACGCAGAACTCACCGTCCTCGGACAGGTCCGTCCAGCCCACCGTGCCCGCGTACCAGCCGCGGTCGAGGCCCTCGAGCGCCGGGATGAGCTTCACCGCGACCTCGCGGGGCTCGCCGCCGACGGCGGGGGTGGGATGCAGGCGGCCCGCCAGCTCCACGCACGACACCGGCTCCGCGAGCTGGGCGCGGATCGGCGTGGCCAGGTGCTGGACGTTCTGCACCTTCACGAGCACCGGCGCGTCGGCGGCCGCCACCCAGACGCTGACCGGGCGCAGCGTGCGCTCGATCCGCCTCGTGACGATCGCCTGCTCTTCGCGCTGCTTGTCCGACTGAAGGAGCTGCTCGCCGAGCAGGTCGTCCACCGACGGATCGGCGCTGCGGCGCGTGGTGCCGGCCAGGGCCACGGTCTGCGCCCGGGCACCCTCGCGGCGCACGAGCAGCTCCGGGCTGGCGCCGATGAAGGCCAGCTCCGGCGTGCCCACCAGGTAGCAGTAACAGGCGGGGAAGGCGGCCCGCAGCGCGTCATAGACCGGCGCCGGGTCGATCTCCGCCGGCGCGTGTACTCGCACCTCGCGGGCCAGCACGAGCTTGTCCAGCTCGCCCGCCTGGATGCGCTCCACCCCGCGCGCCACCGCCGACTCGAAGTGCGACGGCGGCGTGGCGCTCGCCACCCGCGGGCTCACGAGCGGGTCCGGGTCGAACAGCGGCATCGGCACGGGCTCCAAGGAGTCCACGCGCGCTCGCAGGCGATCGAGCACCGCCTCGGCGGACTCGTCCCCGTCGAGCACCGCCGCGACCGTGAGCTGCGCCGCATCGCCGCGGCGCGACAGCGCGATCTCGGGCATCAGCATCTGGGCGGGCGCGAGCGAAGCCCACTCGGGACTCGAGCCGCCGTCCTGCGCGAACGAAAAGCCGCCCACCCAGACCGGCCCCTCGTCCGCGAATGCCCCGCGCGCCAGCTCGCGGCAGGCGGCCGCCACGCGCGCGAAGCGCTGCTCGCCGTCGGCCTCCACCAGCGCGGCGTGCCCCAGCGTCGCGAGCACCCGGTCCGGCTGCTCGAGGCAGAAGTAGCGGTCCCCCGGCTGCCGGGCCGCGAGGACGGCCGCCGGCAGATCGAGCTCGGCGGGCACCGCCTCGCTGACCGAGGCCAGCACCCGCCGGCGCTCACGCCGCGCCCTGGCGATGGCGTGCTCCAGCCGCTCTTCGAGGCGGGTCCAGGCGGCCTGCGAGAGGCCGATCCGGGCGGCGTCCGAGCGGACCGTCACGTGGCGGAGCGCCCGCGCGAGACCGCGATCTCGCCGGTGCGCACCATCTCGATCAGGCCGAACGGGCGGATCATCCGCTCGAACGCCTGGATCTTCGCGTCAGCGCCGGTGATCTCGATCGTCACCGAGCGCTTCGACACGTCCACGACCGTCCCGCGGAAGATGTCCGCGAACTCGAGTACCTCGCGCCGCGTCTCGCTGTCGGCCGACACCTTGAACAGCGCGAGCTCGCGCGCCACGGTCTCGTCCGGCTCGAGGTCGCGGATCTTCAGCACGTTCACGAGCTTGTGCAGCTGCTTCGTGACCTGGTCGATCGGATGCAGCGCACCGTCGACCGTGAGCGTGAAGCGCGAGATCGTCGGGTCGTCCGTCGGGCCCACGTTCAGCGACTCGATGTTGAACCCACGCCGCGCGAACAGGCCGCTGATACGGGCCAGCACGCCCGGCTTGTTCTCCGCGAGGATCGAGAGCACGTGCCGGCGGCCGGTGTGGATGCCACCGCTCGCCTCGAGGTCTTCGAGGTTGAGGACTTCCTTGGTTCCGGGTTCACCCACGCCGGCTCACCCCACCATGTCCCGGGCGGCCTGACCCGCCGGGATCATCGGATAGCAGTTCTCCTCCTTGGTGACGTGAACGTCGAGCACCACCGGGCCGTCGGTGGCGAGCGCCGTCTTCATGGCGTCGACCACCTCGTTCTTGTCGGTGACCCTCATGCCCACCGCGCCGAACGCGTCCGCGAGCTTCACCCAGTCCGGGCTCGCACCCATCTTCACCGACGAGTAGCGGCGGTCCCAGAACAGCTCCTGCCACTGGCGGACCATGCCCAGATAGCCGTTGTTCATGATGAAGACCTTGACCGGGATCTGCTCGGTGACGCAGGTCGCGAGCTCCTGGCAGTTCATGATCACCGAGCCGTCGCCCGCCAGGCAGACCACCGTCTGATCCGGACAGGCCACCTGGGCGCCCATCGCCGACGGCAGGCCGAAGCCCATCGTGCCGAGGCCGCCCGAGTTGATCCACTTCCGCGGCTCCTTGAACGTGAACCACTGCGCCGCCCACATCTGGTGCTGGCCGACGTCGGAGGTCAGGATCGCGTCGCCGCCCGTGGCCTCGTAGATCGCCTGGACCATCCGCTGCGGCTTGATCTCCGAGTCCTCGGAGTCGTCGTAGTGCAGCGGGTGCTTCTCCTGCCAGGTATTGATCCGCTGCCACCAGCCGTCGAGGCGGGTGGCGTCGGTCTCGAGCGCGCGGTACTCCCGCGTGAGCTTGGGCAGCACCTTCTTCGCGTCGCCAACGATCGGGATGTGCGCCGGCACGTTCTTCGAGATCTCGGCCGGATCGACGTCGATGTGGATGAACTTCGCCCGCGGGGCGAACTCGGAGAGCTTGCCCGTGATGCGGTCGTCGAAGCGGGCGCCGATCGCGCAGATCAGGTCCGCCTCGTCCATCGCGTAGTTGGCCGTGCGAGTGCCGTGCATGCCCAGCATGCCGAGCCACTGCTCGTGATCGCCCGGAAACGCGCCCAGGCCCATCAGCGTGCAGGTGATCGGAAAGCGGTCCGAGGTGACGAGCTCGATCAGCTCCCTCGAGGCGTCCGCGTTCACCACGCCGCCGCCCGCGTAGATCACGGGCCGCCGGGAGTTGGCGAGCGCCTTGGCCGCCAGGCGGATCTGCTTGGCGTTGCCCTCGGTGGTCGGCTGATAGCCCGGCAGGCCGATGCCGTCGACCGGCTCGTACGGGATGTCCGCTCGCGACAGGTCCTGCGGGATGTCGACGAGCACAGGGCCGGGCCGGCCCGTGCGCGCGATGTGGAACGCCTCGTGGATCGCCGTGGGGATCTCGCGCGGCTCCTGGATCATCAGCGAGTGCTTGACGATCGGCATCGTGATGCCGGTGACGTCGGCCTCCTGGAACCCGTCGGTGCCGAGCAGGTCGGTCCGCACCTGACCGGTGATGAAGACGGTCGGGACCGAGTCCATCATCGCGTCGGCGATCGGCGTGACCAGGTTGGTGGCGCCGGGTCCCGACGTGGCGAGCGCCACTCCGACCCTGCCCGAGGCCTTGGCATAGCCCTCGGCCGCGTGGCCGGCGCCCTGCTCGTGCCGGCACTGGATGTGGCGGATGCCCGCGTCGTAGAGGGCGTCGTAGGTCGGGAGGTTCGCGCCGCCTGGGATGCCGAATACGGTGTCGACACCCTCAGCCTTCAGGCATTCCATGATTGCCTCAACCGCTCTCACAGCGAACCTCCTTCCTTACGTTTGAAAAGGAAAGCGAGTCTAGCCCGTGGCTGGTGTGGCCGGGTCGTCCCAGACCCATTCGATGTCGTGGCCACACCTCATGCAAACCTGGTCGTGGACTGCCACGGGCGCCCCGCACTCGGGGCACTCCTTCTGCTCCACGTCGTTCCCCCGCCGATAGAGCAGAGCGGCGATCGTGCCGAGCAGCGGCAGCACGAAGCCGATCGCGAACCAGAGCAGGAAGCTGTTGCCGCGGAACTTCGCCACCACGCCCGCGGACAGACCGCAGAAGAAGATGATGACGACGTAGTCCATGCGTCCTCAGAGGACGCGAATGGCCCAGACGATCGCGGCGATGGCGAGGACCACGACGATGATCCAGGCCAGGAACGCGACGACTCCGAGGATGACCTTGAAGAGGACGTAGGCGGCCACCAGCAGGACGAGCAGCGCAATGGCCTTCCTGCCGAGGTCGCTGGCGGTTTCGCGCATGTTCAAAGGGTAGTTCGGCTAGAGGACATGCGGGGGACGTGTGGGCACGTAACGGTCGAGCCCCGGCAGCGGAACCGAGCACATCACCCAGCTCGGCCACCAGATCTCGAAGCCCAGGCCGCGCAGCCTCCGCAGCAGCCACCAGCACACCGTGGTCGAGAACAGGCTCAGGTACTCGGGTTCCACGGTGGCCGCCACCCGGTCGAGCGCGGCGAGCACGACGGGCACCAGCTGCTCCGATGTCTCCGCCACCGCGGGGCCGATCTCGCCCTCGTTGCTCACCCAGCAGAGCGTCGTGGCGTGGTGCGTCTGCTCGTCGATCGTCGCGAGGCAGGTGCGGTCGCGGCAGAGGAACTCGTGCAGGTCGGGGCGCTCGTGGCCGAGGGCGCCCGGCTCGATCCGCATCCACTCCTGCACCGCGCGGTCGTCCTTCAGCACGTGCACGGCGGTCTCCACCCGCTCGATCTCGAGCGAACGGCGCTTCACGTAGTCGCTGGTGCGCTGGCGCAGGTGCCAGTGGCCCGCGACCGGCATCACGCCGAATCCCATGTAGAGGCCGATGTCGGTCGGCTCGCCGGTGGCCACCACCACGCGGCCCAGCTCCGGCGTGGGGTCGGTCGGCCAGCAGCGCTCGAGCAGCGCCCGGCCGATCCCCCGGCCCTGGTGCTCGGGCTCGACCATCAGCTCGGTGAGCTCCTCCATCCCCTCGAACTGGACGACCCGCGCGAACCCCGCGGGCTCGCCCGCCCGCTCGCAGATCCAGTAGCGGCTGCCCTCCTTGGCGGCGAGGAACTCGATGAGCTTGCGGTGGCGGCGCCAGCTCGTGCGCACCTGGCCCTCTGTGGGCATCCGCCCCGCGGGCAGCACGCCGCGCTTCACGGCGGTGTCGTAGATCGCCCGCTCCGAGAGCGCGAAAGTGCTTTCGAGATCGGAGGCGGTCCCCTCGCGGAACGAGAAGTCGGATGGCAGAGCCGTCACGGGACCGGAGGCTATCCCTCCGGGGCGAGGGGACCCGTTATGGCCCGGTGGTGCCCGTGGGCGCGTTCGCGCCCTGCTGCGAGCCGGTGCTCTGCTGCGTGCCGGTGCTCTGCTGCGTGCCGCTCGGTTGCGGTATGCCCTGGACCTGAACCGGCTCGGTGCCGCCCATCGGCTGGCTGGCCGGATCCGTGGGCGCGCTGCTGCCGCCGTTGGTCACCGTCTGCGGGTCCGCGGGCGACGGGGTGTCGGGGAACGTGTTCGTGCTGTCTGTGGGAGTGGTGGTGGTCGCGGGGTCGGATGGCTCCGCAACCGCCTGCACCTGCTCTTCCTTCTGCTTCGCGACCTGTGGGACCGACCGCGTGACCTGAGGCGCGAGGCTCTGCACGATCGGAGCCGAGGACACCGGCTGGTGGCTGACGGCCGTGCTGTGGTGGATCGCGGTGGCGCCCGCGGCGGCGAGGCCCGCGGTGGCCACGGCGGCCGCCGCCTTCCCGCCGATCGCTCCGAGCGTGGTGGTCACCGCGGTGCCGCAGGCTCCGCAGACGGTGCCGGCGGCGCCTCCACCCGCCACCGCGCCCGCTCCCGCGCCGGCCGCCGAGGCTCCTGCGCCCGCGCCGAGACCGAGCTTGGCCAGCAGATCGCGCGCCAGCGCGAAGGGCCCGAGTGGCCAGAAGCCCGCGGCGCGTCGCCCCACGCCGAGCTCGGACTGGTAGTCGCCGCACACCTCGCAGGACTTCGCGTGCTTGCGGGCGGCGCCCGACAGGCGCACGCGCCCGGAGGCGGCGTCGCGCAACTCGAGGTGGACGACGTCGCATGTGAGCACGCGGCTCTCGGCAGTCTCGGCGAGTGAAACGCGGGCCCGTACCAGCAGCGACTTGACGCCCGGCACGGTGGTGTCCATCGCCACGGCGATCTGGTCGTAGGACAGGCCGTCGATCTCGCGCAACAGCAGCGCGGTGCGCTGCGTCTCCGGCAGCTCGCGCACGTCGCTGACCACCTGGCGCAGCTCCTCGCGCACCCCGACCTCCTCGTGGGTGCTGCTCATCGAGGCGATGTCGAGCTCCTCCACGCAGCCGTCGGTGGCCGGGCGGCGGCGCGCGATGTGCTTCAGGCACATGTTGCGGGCGATCCGGTAGAGCCAGGGCCGCGCGTTGATCTCGCGGTCGTCGGCCACGATCGCGCGGTAGGAGGCCGCGAACACCTCCTGGAGAACGTCCTCCGCGTCCTCGCGGGAGCGCAGCATGTGCCGGCAGAAGGCCAGCAGCCGGGACCTGTAGCGCTGGACGAGGGCCTCGAAGGCGGCCTGGTCGCCCATGCGGATGAGGTCGATCAGGCGCTCGTCACTGCACAGACGGCGCAGCGGAGCGCGCACGCCGATCGTGTTGAGTGCTGCGGGCTGGCTGAGAACCGACGCTTCCAAGCAGTCCCCTCTGGTCCACTAAACCTATCCTCACCGACAAGGTTGCGGTCAGGCCCGGACGAATGTCCGGCGCGCGACGTCGAGCGCGTTCCGCATCTCGGGATCGAGCCTGCGCCGGACCCTCCAGGGCGCTCCGACGAAGGCCAGATTCGCCACCGTCGCGAAGCCCTGCTCGTCGGTTCGCAGCGCCAGCAGAAGGTGCGCGATGCGGTCGGAGGGCGGCAGGTTGGCGTCGGTCGCCTTCACGCAGAAGCAGTAGACGCGGCGCCTGTGGAAGAGCAGCGCGCCGGCCTGCCCGACGAGCCAGGTGCCCAGCTCGCCCTGTTGCATCGCGAGTCCCGTGGTGCGCTGCAGCTCGCGCGCGTCGTGGTTCAGGAGATCGCCGAGGAAACCCTGCGCGACGGTCTCCGCCCTGTCGGCCTGCGTCTTCGGGCGCACCACGTTCGCCCCTCTCAACCCGTACAGCTCGGGGATGATCCAGGCGTGGAGGAAGGCCGCGATCGCCACCGGCGCGGCCAGCAGGTTCAGCATCAGCAGGCCCACGCCGATGCCGATGAACGGCACAACGTGGCAGAACATGAAGAAGGTCCAGAGGCGGCCCTGCCGCCTCAGGTAGGCGTCATCGACGAGCTGCCGCCAGGGGACGGCGGACAGCTCGGGCAGCCGAGCCGCGGACGCCAAGGGCTCAGCCCCCGGCTATGGGCCGGCGCATGATCACGAGCTGGGAGTCGCGCGGCAGGTCGCGCACCTGGGTGGCGCGCCCCTCGCCCTCGTCCACAACCGCGATGAAGCCCTCGTCGAGCTCCCGTCTGAACGCCTCGACCGCCGCCTCGTAGGAGGCCTGATCGCCGGCCGTCCACTCCGCGAGCGTCGAGTGGCCCGTGGAATCCATGCGAATGAGTCGAGCCATGGCTACAGGGTACGCCCACGGACCCCGGACCGGGAGCGGCGGCGGAAGCGGCCGCCGTGCGGCGGCGAGGGCGACCATTCCACCCGGCGAATCGGCTCCGCGGGCACCCCGGCCACGAGCGTGCCCTCGGGCACGTCGCGGTTGACCACCGAGCCGGCGGCCACCACGGCGCCGTCGCCGATCGTGACCCCGGGAAGAAGCGTGGCGCGGGCGCCGATCCACACGCGATCGCCGATCTCGACCGGCGCGTCGGGGGCCCCGCCGGACAGCCAGTGGTAGTTCGTGTCCATGATCGACACGTCCCAGGCGATCGCGCAGTGCTCGCCGATGGTCACGCGGTCCTTGCACATGACCTCCACGCGGCGGTTGAGGTAGGTGTCGCGGCCGATCTCGATGGTGGCGCCGTCTCCGTCGAGGAAGAACGCCACGTTTTCGAAGAGGCGCACCCCTGGGCCGAGCACCAGTCGCGTGTGCTTCGCGGGGCGGCTGATGCGCGGCACGCGCACGAGCGCTATGCGGCCGAGGGGAAATTCGGCACGGCCGATCAGCGCGAGGGAGCGAGCCCGCTCGAACGGAGTCACCCCCTCCGACTACCCGTTATCCGCCGATTCTCTCCCGAATCAGCCGCTGGACTTCCTTGCCGTCGGCGCGGCCCTTCGTCTCGCGCATGATCGCTCCCATCAGCGCGCCGATCGCCTTCTGATTGCCGGACCTGATCTGCTCGACCGCGTCCGGATCGGCCTCGATGACGCGGGAGACGATCGACTCGAGCTCGTCGTCGGCGGCCATCGACATGCCGCGCTGCTCCACGATCTGAGCGGGGTCGCCGCCCTCCTCGACGAGCACGCCCAGCACCTCCTTGGCGTTCGACTGCGACACGCTCTTCGCCTCGACCATGCCCACGAGCCGCGCGAGCGCCTCGGGGGTGATCTTCGATTCGGCCGGGTCGGTGTCGCCGAGCCGCTGCACGAGCTCGTTGCGGACCCAGTTGGCAAGCGTGCGGGCGTCGGCCGAGTCGGCGGCGAGGGCGGCCTCGAAGTAGTCGCCCAGCTCGCTGCGGAAGGCCAGCAGCTTGGCGGTCTCCTCCGGCAGGCCCAGGTCCGACTCGAACCGCTGCGCGCGGGCGGCCGGCAGCTCGGGCAGCGCCTCGCGGGCGCGCGTGAGCATCTGCTCGGTGGGCAC
>Ga0134126_10012545_pt1 | contig 10704 bp, 7 predicted proteins | sample KB31752_FD_96881 | JGI IMG/M metagenome (GOLD analysis project Ga0134126, IMG submission 96881) | Terrestrial soil microbial communities with excess Nitrogen fertilizer from Kellogg Biological Station, Michigan, USA - KB3-175-2 | ecosystem: Environmental > Terrestrial > Soil > Unclassified ...
CCTGAAGCGCGCCGGGCCACTCGATCGACAGGAGATACGGTTCCGCGACGCCGCCGCGCACCGATCCTTCGAACAGGCCGCGCGGATCGACCGGTTCCAGCACGCCGAGAAGGCGCCTGCCGTCGCGCGACCTCGCCTCGACCCGCCGCGCATTCGGCAGCAGCGCGCGAACCAGTGTTCCGTCAGGCCCGTCATGGGGGCCGAGGAGCGCGAACGGCTCGCCGTGCCGCGCCTCGCACAGCGCGGCGACGGTCGCTGCATCGAGCGTCGGCCGCGCGATCCGGACCGCCCCCTCAGCCACGTTTCGCTCCGTCGAGCAGACGGTGGGCCAGCGCGTTCAATCCCGCCATCGGCACGCGCAGCCAGGCCGGCCGGTTGGCGGCTTCGTAGCCGATTTCGTAAGCGGCTTTTTCGATAAGGAAAAGGTCCAGCGCCGCCTGTTCGCGCTCGCCGCAATCGCCGGCCACCGCGCGATAGGCGTCGAGAAATGCCTTCGGCACCCTGGCGCGGAACTGATCGATCAGGCCAATGCGCCCGCCCTCGGCGACATGCGCCTGGCTTTGCTGCCCTTTTCGTTCCGTCATCGCTGCCGCGTAATCGAACGAGCGCAACATGCCGGCAACGTCGCGCATCGGGCTGGATTTCGCGCGCCGCTCGGCAACGGGCCGGGTCGGCTCGCCCTCGAAATCGATGATGTAAGCGTCGCCGTTCGCGACCAGCACCTGGCCGAGATGGAAATCGCCGTGGATGCGGGTCATCCGCGTCTTGCGCGCGGCGCGGGCCAGCTTGCGCGACGCCGCCAGCAATTGCTTGCGCCGGTCGCGCAGCGATTTCGCCACCGGCGCATCCGCCTCGTTCTCCCACGCGCCATGATCGGCGATGGTGTCGAAGGCTTGATTGAGCATCTGCTCGACGCCCGCCGTCCAGGTCTCGATATCGGTGTCGTTCGCCGGCGCAGGCGCGAACGCGGGATCGTCGGACGGGCGCGCCAGGGTCGCATGCATTTCGCCGAGACGCTTGCCGAGCACCGCGGCGAACGATTCGTACGGGACGAGATGTTCCGCCTGCCCCTGTTCCTCATGGCTTTCGGGACGCAGATCGTCGATCGCGTGCGATAGCTGATCGAGCGTCCACGCCCAGGCATCGCCCTGATTGCGGATGAAGCCCTGAACGATGCCGAGCGTCGAGCGCGCATCGTCGTCGCCGACCCGGACGATCTCGCCGAGCAGCGGCGCGCCGTTGGCGAAACCGTTTTCGGTGAGGTAGCGGCCCATCTCGGCCTCCGGATGGAACCCCGGCATGACGCGCCGGAACACTTTGAGCACTGCCTGCTCGCCGACGACCAGCGAACTGTTCGATTGCTCCGCCGACAGCCATGTCACCTCGCAATCCGGCGCGATCTGCACATGATGCAGTTCGCTGGTCGGCACGAAGCGCAATTCGCCGCGTTCGAGATGGACGATCCGCCGCTCGCGCAGCGCCTCCATGATGTCGCGCGCGAAACTCGGCAGCGTGAAAGCGTCGGTCAGGAACCCGGTGCGCCGCCCCTGTCGCACATAGGCGAGCGCGAGTTGCTGCTGCAACGCCGCCGGCTCGGCGGCCCAGCACGCCGTCACCGGCAACAGCCAGCGCGACGTGCCGCGGCTGCTCTTGGCTTCGATCTCGGCCAGCAGCGGCTCGGCCTTGCCTTCGGCCAGCGGCGCCAGCGACGCGACCCGGAACTCGTCGATCTTGCGGTCTTTCGCCGCGAACCACCGCCGCTTCGCCATGTATTTCGGCAAGGTCTCGTGCTCGAAGGTCGCGCCCGCCGGCCCCTTGAGCACGTCGGCGAGCTTGTCGCGGATCACGATGGTCTCGTATTCGGGCATCGGCTCCGGCGACGGGACGTGCCAGGACGGCCATTCATGTTCCTTCGCCAGAATGAACCAGTAGTTGCCGTAAGGTGGCAGCGTGAGGAGATAGGTGAGCTGGCCGATCGGCGGGAACACGGAATCGCCGGTCAACTCGATCGGGATGCGGCCGGAAAATTCGGAGAGGTCGAGCTCGACCGCCTGCGGCGTGCGCGACAGATTGGCGGTGCACAGGACCGTCTCGCCGTCATATTCGCGCAGATAGGAGAGAATTTTCCGGTTCTTGGGATAGAGCAGCCGGAACACGCCGCGCCCGAAGGCGGGATGCTGTTTGCGCACCGCCAGCATCACCCGTACCCAGTTGAGCGGCGAGTGGCGGTCGCGGATCTGCGCCTCGACATTGATCGTCTCGAACCCGTAAAGCGCGTCCATGATCGGCGGCAGCACCAGCGCGGCGGGGTCGGCGCGCGAGAAGCCGCCATTGCGGTCGGGCGACCATTGCATCGGCGTGCGCACGCCATCGCGGTCGCCGAGATGGATATTGTCGCCCATCCCGATCTCGTCGCCGTAATAGACCACCGGCGTGCCGGGCATCGAAAACAGGATCGCCGTCATCAGCTCGATGCGGCGGCGGTCGCGCTCGAGCAGCGGCGCGAGGCGGCGGCGAATCCCGAGATTGAGCCGCGCCCGCTTGTCCGAGGCATAAGTCTGCCACAGGTAGTCGCGCTCGGCGTCCGTGACCATTTCCAGCGTCAGCTCGTCGTGATTGCGCAGGAAAATCGCCCATTGGCAATTCGCCGGGATTTCCGGCGTCTGGCGCAGGATGTCCGTGATCGGGAACCGGTCTTCGCGCGCGATCGCCATGTACATGCGCGGCATCAGCGGGAAGTGAAACGCCATGTGGCATTCGTTGCCGTCGCCGAAATAATCCTTCACGTCCTCCGGCCACTGATTCGCCTCCGCCAGCAGCATGCGGCCCGGAAACTGCCGGTCGAGTTCGGCGCGCAGCCGCTTCAGGATGGCGTGCGTCTCCGGCAGGTTTTCGTTGCTGGTGCCTTCGCGCTCCACGAGATACGGCACCGCGTCGAGCCGCAGCCCGTCGACGCCGAGCCTGAGCCAGAACCGCATCACGCTGAACACTGCTTTCACGACCTGCGGATTGTCGAAATTCAGGTCGGGCTGATGCGAATAGAATCGGTGCCAGTAATAGGCATTGGCGACCGGATCCCAGGTCCAGTTGGAGCGTTCGGTGTCGACGAAGATGATTCGCGTGCCGGTGTATTTCTGATCGGTGTCCGACCAGACATAGAAACCGCGCGCCGACGATCCCGGCTTGGCGCGGCGCGCGCGCTGGAACCACGGATGCTGGTCGGAAGTGTGGTTGATGACCAGCTCGAAAATGACGCGGATGTTCCGTTTATGCGCTTCGGCGATGAAGCGCTTCACATCGGCCATCGCGCCGTAATCGGGATTGACCCCGCGATAGTCGCTGATGTCGTAACCGTCATCGAGGCGCGGCGACGGATAGAACGGCAGCAGCCAGATCACGGTGACGCCGAGCTGCGCGATGTAATCAAGCTTGGAGATCAGACCCGGAAAATCGCCGATCCCGTCGCCGTTGGAATCGAAATACGATTTGACGTGAAGCTGATAGATGACCGCGTCCTTGTACCAGAGCGGGTCGGACGCGCCGGGCCGGATGCCCTCGCGCGGCGGGGACGCGGCCGCGGTGGCCGGGGCGATTTTGCTGTCGGCGGCGATCGCGTCCATCATCGCGCCTCCATGCCGAGCCGCCAGATCGCGAACGGCAGCTCCGCCGGATCGAGCCGCAGCGTCTGCATCTTCCCCTGCAGCACGAAACGGTGGCCGCGCCACAAATCCTCCACGGCGAGACGGCCCGTGTCCGGCAACCCGAATTCCCAGAGCGGCAATTCGTAGGCGGCTTCCTGGGCCCGGTGCGGATCGAGATTGACGGCGACGAAGATCATCTCGCGCACGGTCTCGCCCCGGCGGCGCGCGCTCTTGCCGTAAACCAGGATGTTGTCGTTGAACGCGTTGTAGAACGTCACGCCGCGATGGGTTTGCAACGCTTCATGGTCGCGCCGCAACCGGTTCAGCGCCGCGATCTCCGCCGCGATATTGCCGGGCGCGTCATAATCGCGGGCGCGAAGCTGGTATTTTTCGGAATCGAGATATTCCTCGCGGCCCGGCAACGCGGCCGCCTCGCACAGCTCGAACCCGGAATAGACGCCCCACGCCCCGGATAACGTCGCGGCGAGCGCGGCGCGGATCAGGAATCCCGCGCGGCCGGATTGCTGAAGGAAATACGGATTGATGTCGGGCGTGTTGACGAAAAAATTGGGGCGGAAGAAATCGCGCGGCGGTCCGTCCGCCAGCTCGCGCAGATACGCCGTCAGCTCCCACTTCGTATTGCGCCAGGTAAAATAGGTATAGGACTGGCTGAAGCCGAGCTTGGCGAGATGGTACATCGGCTTCGGCCGGGTGAAGGCCTCGGCAAGGAAGATCAGCTCCGGGTAACGCGCGCGCGTGTCCGCGATCAGCCATTCCCAGAACGGCAGCGGCTTGGTGTGCGGGTTGTCGACGCGGAAAATGCGGATGCCCTCGCCCGCCCAGAACAGCACCACATCGCGCAGCGCCAGCCACAGATCGGGAATCGCGTCCGGCGCGTAGAAATCCGGATTGACGATGTCCTCGTATTTTTTCGGCGGGTTTTCGGCGTAGCGGATGCTGCCGTCGGCGCGGTGGCGGAACCAGCCGGGGTGCTCGGCGAGCCACGGATGGTCGGGCGAACACTGCACGGCGAAATCGAGCGCGATCTCCAGTCCCTGCGCATACGCCGCATCGCGCAGGCGGCGAAAATCGGCGAGCGTGCCGAGCGCCGGATCGATCGCGGTATGGCCGCCTGCCGCGCCGCCGATGGCATAAGGACTGCCGGGATCGTCCGCCATCGCGACCAGCGCGTTGTTGCGGCCCTTGCGGTTGGTCGTGCCGATCGGATGGATCGGCGGAAAATAGAGGACGTCGAACCCCATTCGCGCAATTGCGGGCAGCCGGCCGATCACGTCGCCGAACGTGCCGTGCCGCGCGCCGTCGCTTCCCGCCGAGCGCGGAAACAGCTCGTACCAGCTCGCGAAGCCCGCTTGCGGCCGGTCGATCTCCACCGGCATTTCCGGCTCCGATCGCGTCAGGAAGCCGCGCCCGAGTACCGCATGCATCAGCGCCCCTGTCTCGTCGGCCAGGAGCAGCGCGATGCGCGCCGCAGCGTCGCGCAACGCCAGCGCCGTGCGCAGCGCCCGAAGCGTGCCGCGCACTTCGCCCTGCGCCTGTTTCTCGGCGTCGGCGATAATCAGGAACGCGTCGGCGACGTCGAGCGCGACATCGATGCCGGCCGCCTGCTTTTTGGCGATGTCGGCGCACAGACTGCCCCAGCGGTCGATCCACGCCTCGACGACATAATAGTACCGGCCGAGATGGCGCGGCAGGAAGCCGCCGCGCCAGCGGTCGTTTTCGTGAAGGCGCATCGGCATCGCATTCCAGTCGCGCTCGGCCTCGGCGCGCCACAGCAGCGACGCCGCCAGCAACTCATGTCCGTCGGCGAAAATATCGGCCTCGACCTCGACCGGCTCGCCGACGATGCGCTTCGCGGCGAAGCGGCCGCCGTCGACACAAGGCGACAACGCCTCGATGGCGATGCGCGGCGCGGCGGCGGCGCGCCGGGCCGCGTCGCGACTGTCGCCGGGCGCCGGCGCCACGCCCGGACTGCGGACGACGCGGAGGATCCGAACCTCGCCCGGCGCCAACTTCCCCTCGGCCATGCTCTCGCCGTCCAGCGGCGCAACCGCCTCGAAAGCCGCGCCCGCGCCTGACGGCAGCGGCGCGAGCGAAATCGCCGCGTCATGCGCGGCCGCGTCGTCGTCATTGACCAGCAGCATCAGACCTGTCGCGGCACGGCGCGGATCGGCGGCGTCGAGACGAAGCGCTGCGGCGACCGCGCCCTGTCGCGCGAGCGGACGCCAGACGCCGCCCAGCGGCGACCCGGTGGCCCGGTCGAGCCGCGCATTGGCCGCGGCGATCTCGGCGGACAGATCGAACGGCGCGTCCGCCATCGCCGCAGCCAGATCGGCCGGCGCCGAATAGACCGGATCGAGCGCGCGGCTCGCGGCGAATTCGAACCCGACCGGGATCAGGATACCGTCACCGGCGCCGGCGAGACCGAGCGCGCGGCTGTAGCGGCTCCGCGTCGCGCCGCCGTCATGACACAGGCGTGGGCCGAACGGCATTTCCGGCGCGGCGATCACAGGCACGCGCGGCCGCGCCCAATCCCAGCCGCACAGCGCGCCGATATCGTCGGCCCGCCCGAATACATAATCGAACCCGAGCGCGGCATAGCGCGACGCCGTCTCGCGCGGCGGATCGAGGATCCAGCCCAGGAACAGCGCGTCCGGCACGGTCTCGATCAGGTCGCGCCAGAATTCGGGCGCCTGCCGCGCGAGATGCAGGCAGCGAAACCCGGCGGCGCCGCTTCGCACCCAGCCGCGCAGCCGCTCGATCCATTCCCCGCTCTGTTCGCCGTCGCGCGGCGCGGCCGCCTCGTCCGCCGATGCCGATGCAAGAAGGCGCGGATCGGGCGGGTCTTCCATCGGGACGGATGGCGCGGCCCTGACCGCGACATCGAGGATCAGCCGCAACCCGTGTTCCGCGCAGAGCGCGGCGATCGCCTGCACCGCATCCTTGCCCGGCGCGAGACCCAGCGCGCTGTTGGGCTGGCGAAAATCGCGGCTGTCGAACACATTGCCTGAGGCGTCCGGCTCGAAGGGCGGCGGGATCGCGACAAAATCGAACCCCATCGCGCGGCAGCGCGCGAGATGAGATGGCCACTCGGCCAACGCGCCGACCGCCGGATAGTGGAGATAATAGATTTTTGGCGGCCGCCGGTTTTTCACCGGATCGGCGATTGCATCCGCCGTCGCCGCCCGCGCCGCGGGCATGTCCGACGAGCCGCATATCTTTTTTCGCGTCCGCCGGGGATCGACAATCGCTGCCATGCGCACAATTCGTTGAAGTTCCTCATAAAAAAACACCCGGCGCATGACCAAGTTCCCCCGCGCTACCATCGTTTGAACAGGCGGGACGCCCCGCCCGTTCGATGCAAAACCGCATGGCGCGGGTTGCCGCGTGATTTATTCGGCCGCGTGCTGCCGCGCGTGCTCGCCTTCGGCGAATTCCTCGATCATTTTTCTGCAGAACGCCGGAAGATCGTCGGGCTTGCGGCTGGTGACCAGGCCGCTATCGACCACGACCTCCTGATCGACCCAATTTGCCCCGGCGTTTTTCAGATCGGTCTTGAGCGACGGCCACGACGTCATCTTGCGGCCGCGAACGACATTCGCCTCGATCAGCGTCCAGGGGCCGTGACAGATCGCGGCAACCGGTTTCTTCGCCTCGAAGAATTCGCGCACGAAATGCACGACTTTCTCGTCGGTGCGCAACGCGTCGGGATTGGCGACGCCACCGGGCAGGACCAGCGCGGCGAACTCGCCGCTTTTCACCTGGTCGATGGTGCGGTCGACGTCGACCTTCTTGCCCGGCATGTGATGCTCCATCCCCTGGATGCTGCCGGCCTTGGGCGAGATCACCTCGACCGTCGCGCCCGCCGCCTTCAGCGCCTCGCGTGGCTTCAGCAGTTCCGATTGTTCGAACCCGTCGGTCGCGACGATGGCGATGCGCTTGCCTTTGAGTTCTCCGGACATAACAGGAAGTTCCTTTTGCTGCGGGATGTGCAAAGGCAACGCCGCGACGGCACGCGTCGTTCCGTTCGCGGCGCGCCTTCTAGCGTAGCGCGATGTCGCTTCTATTTTCCGGCGCCGATCTGGGTCGCGACGCTCTGCTCCGTGCCGCCGCAGGTCGGATGACCCCAGCCAGAAGCGCTTTTTCCGGTCGGCCCGACATCGTAAATGATGCCGTCATTGCGGTTCTGGCCGACGCCCGCTCGCACCTTGTCGAGGCCGAGCTTTTGCCGGATGCGCCATGCGATGTTGTGGTCGGCGCAGGATGTATCGCCACTGACACCGAGTCCGCCGACGACGTCCTTGCCGTCATAAAGCGCGAGCCCGCCGCCGAACACGATAATGCCGCCGGCGACCTTGCCGATCATCGGATCTTTCGCCGTGCCGTCGGCCGTCGCCGGGCCGGCATAGATCACCGCCGGATTGACCGGGTTGCTCGCGACGAGACTGTAGAGCGAACCGCCGGGCTGCGCCGCCGCCCACAGGTTGGCGGTCGAGATCGCTGCCTCGCGAAGACTAAGGCCGTTGGCGGTGAACGCCTTTTCCGCCGAAATGGCGCGGCTGCCGGGCCATTGATCGTCGGCCTTGGCGCCGCTGAACGCGATCGCGCACACGGCGCCGGTCCGGTCGACCACCGACGCCCATTCGTTGGTGTCGAGCCCGCCATTGGACGGACCGCCCGTCGGCTTGACGCTGGCCTTCAATGCGGCGAGCAGCGTTTCATGCGACGCGGGACAGGCCGCGGCGAACACGGGCGACGCCGCCATAGCGAAGGCGGCGACGATCAACGAAGCGAAAAGATCGCGAGCGCGAACATAAGACGACATGGAGCCTCCTCGTGGCGGCGGCTCCTCCCGGTCGCGGCCGATGTTCCCTATTCACAACGCGGGATTGCGCCAGGAGTTCGCGCATCACGGCGCCGCTCCGGTTCCGCCGCCGCCCGGAACAGTGCCGGGCCCCCAATGGTTTGTAAGGGAGGCGCTATCGACGGAGGAGCCCATGATGGCCGATCGTCCCACCCGGTCGTCCGAGGAACAGCTGGATCGCGCGCTCGCGGAAACGTTTCCGGCCAGCGACCCGATATCCGCGTCGAATCCGAGTACCGGTACGCGCGCCGCCGTGTACAACACGCTGGAGGGCCGCATCGGCGCGCGCGCCGAAACACTGTGGCGCGCGGTGGGTTCTCCCGCCGGCGGCGCCGGGCAATTCCTTGATGAAGCGCGAACCCTGATCGCGATCGAAGACAATCCCAAAGCCGGCACCCTGCCGAACCCTGAGACGCGGCCCGACAATATCGGCCCCGAGGGCGAACCCATCGAACCCGCGGCGGAAGTCGCCAACGAAGGGGAATTTCCCACCCTGACCGACCAGGGCGATCAGGTCTATCCCCCGCGGCGTCCCGCGCGGTCCACATCGTGATCGGCCGCAATCCGGCAGGCACCTCCGCCAGGCACTTACGCAAGAACCGCCGGGACGAACCCGGCGGCCCGATCCCGGTTCAGTGGCCTTCATATTCCAGCATCAGTTCGCGCTTGCGGATTTGCATGCGCTTGCCCATCTCGTCGAGATCTTCGTCGCCCTTCTTGGCTTGGGCCATGATGCCGCCGGGCCGCTCCTCTTCCTTGACGTGGTGCTTGATATATTCGCGCAGCACCGTGACCTTGGCGTCATAGAGATCGTCGCCCGGCTCCATGTCTTCGATTTCCGAAATGAGATGCTTGGCGCCGTCATGCTCGACCTGGGCTTCGTCGAGCAGGTTGTCCTCCACTTCGCCGCGTGACTCGGCATAGAAGATTTCTTCCTCGATCAGCGTGTGAATCTTCAGCGCCGTCGCGATTTTGCGGAACAGCTCCTGCTTTTCGCCGTCGCTCTTGAGGCGTTCGAAACGATCGAACAACTTTTCGACCTCGCGGTGATCCTTCTTGAGCATCGAGACCGCGAGGGGATCGCCGCTCCCGCGGCGCTTGCTTCGGCTTTGCTTCGCGGCCTGCGCCCCGCGTGACGGTGTCGATGTCGTCGCCATGTCGTCCTCCTGAATGGGCCTGTGAAACAGGAACGGCGGGAACCTGCCTGCGTTCCTCGTTGGCCCGCCCGGCGGGAATTGCCGGCGCCTGGGTCCCCTCATGCGCGTTTGCGCGGCCGTCGACGGAACGCGGCTTCGGGCCGCGCGGTTCACTCAAACACGGCAACGCAACATCGCGCCTCGCGCGCACAGGAGACAGGGATGGATGCAAGCGCACAGGAAATCGGACGCCTGATTTCGTCGGCGAAGGTCGAGGGCACCTCGGTCGAGAATACCAAGGGCGAGAGCCTCGGCCACATTCGCGACATCATGATCGACAAGCTCTCGGGGCAGGTCGGTTACGCCGTGCTCAAATACGGCAGCGTGCTCGGCATGGGCGGCAAGCTGTTCGCGCTGCCGTGGGATCAGCTCTCCTACGACACGGAGCGGTCCGCCTATGTGGTGGATGTGCCGGTCGAGCGGCTCAAAGGCGCGCCGAGCTTCGAGGAGAACACGCAGCCCAACTGGTCGGACCCGGCGTGGAACCGCGGCATCCACGATTATTACGGCTCCGACGCCGACTGGTTCGCCCACAACTAGCGGCAGGCGGCGCGAGACGCGAAACCCGCGCATCGCGCCGAGCCTTCCCGCCCCCGACCGATGCGCGGCGCGGACACACCGCGCCCGGCTTGATCCATTTCCCGTTTCGGCGCGCCACCGCGATCGACATCGCGTGACGCAGGCGGCGCCCCGAACCGTGTAAACCGAACCGTGTCAACCGCGTTGGGACTTGCCTGGCCACGCCGGCCGGCCTGCGGCGTCGACGTCCCTTATACGGATTTTATGTCCGGCGTCCAAAATCCGCATGGATTTGATACAGGTCAAATCCCTCTTATCAGCCCCGGGGTAAAGACATACCGAGGGGTAGGATAAGTCATGCTTGATTTAGCTTTTGTCGTCCTTCCGGTGGTCATTTTCGCCGCCGCCTGCGGCTTCGCGGTGCTGTGCGAGAGGATGTGAGCCATGAGCATCGACTACATCCTCG
>Ga0134126_10012546_pt1 | contig 10703 bp, 10 predicted proteins | sample KB31752_FD_96881 | JGI IMG/M metagenome (GOLD analysis project Ga0134126, IMG submission 96881) | Terrestrial soil microbial communities with excess Nitrogen fertilizer from Kellogg Biological Station, Michigan, USA - KB3-175-2 | ecosystem: Environmental > Terrestrial > Soil > Unclassified ...
CCGGCGAGCCAGCCCGACAGCGGCGTCATGATGGCCGCGGCCACGATGTAGGAGGTCAGCACCCAATCCATCTGCTCGAGCGATGCCGAGAGATTGCCGCCGATGTGCGGCAGCGCGACGTTGGCGATGGTCGTATCCACCGCCTGCAGCACGGTGGCGAGCGTCACGGAGGCGGTGATGAGGCCGCGATGCTGCGTCTGGGTCAAGTTCCCACACCGGCCGCGGGACGCTCCTCTGCACGCGAGCGCGTATCGACGGTCACCGTCGCGCTCAGGCCGGACCGCACGGGCGGCAGCTTGCCTTCGAGGCGCAGCCTGACGTCGAGTCGCTGCACGACCTTCACCCAATTGCCGGTGGCGTTCTCCGGCGGCAGAACCGAGAACTGCGAGCCGGTACCGGGCGTGATGCTGGCGACGACGGCCTGGAGGGTCTGGCCGGGATAGGCGTCGATCTTTACCGTCGCCGACTCGCCGGGACGCATGTGAGCGAGCTGGTCCTCCTTGAAGTCCGCCTCCACCCAGACATCATGGCTGGAGACGAGCACGAACGCCGGTGTGGCGGCCGCCAGATAGCTGCCGGCCTGGAGGTGCTCCACGCCAGTCACGATACCGTCTGACGGCGCGCTGATCGTCGTGTAGGAGAGATCGAGCAGCGCCCGGTCGAGCGCCGCCTGAGCCTGCTGGACCAGCGGGTGCGCATCCACAGCGATGTCAGGCTGACCGTCGAGCTTCGCGAGGGCCGCCGTGATCTGCTGCTTCGCGGCAGCGACGCTCTGCTGCGCCTCGCTGCGGCCGAGGAGCGCCTTGTCCACCTGTGATTGTGATGCGATGCCGCTCGCGAGGAGCCGCGACTCGCGACGGTAATCGCGCTCGGCGTAGTCGAGCGCGCTCTGCGCGGATCGCAGGTCCGCGATCCGCTGTTGATAATCCGCCTTGAGCGATTCGACCTGCAGCCGCTCGCCCCGCAGGCGCGCCTGCGCGGCTTCGACCGCGATACGGAACGGCCGGTCGTCGAGGCGAAACAGGATCTGGCCGCGGTGCACCTGCTGGTTGTCGTGCACGTCGACCTCGCTGACCCGGCCCGATACGTTGCCGCTGATTGCGACCTCCGCCGCGCGCAGATAGGCATCCTCCGTCGACTGATAGCGGCCGCCCGTCAGATATACGTACAAACCGCCGGCTGCCATGAGGAGCGGCACGCCCCACATCAGCGGCAGGCGCAGCCTATCGCGGCGGGTTCGGGCCGGCTGCGCGGGCTCGCGTGCTTCCGGCCGCAGCGTTGCCGGCCCATCGCCGCGGGACGGATCCCGGGCGGGCTCGGCGGTCGTACGCGCGCTGGTGGCGCTCATCGGGGGGACCTCTGCGTTTTCTCGGCGGTGAGGGGTGGGAGCGATGACAGGTTGGCATGGACTCGTCCCAACAGCTCGATCAGGTTGGCACGCTCTTCGTTCGAGAGCCCATGGAGAGTCTCGGCGCGCGTTTCAGCAATGAGGTGGGAGATGTGCTCGAGAACCGGCCTGCTCTTCGGGGTGAGCCACAGGGTATGCGCCCGCCTGTCCGCCGGATCGAAGCGCCGCTGCACCCAGCCATCGGCTTCCATCCTGTCGAGGATCCTCACCAACGTCATGGGATCGAGCTCCGTCAGCTCCGACAGACGCTTCTGGCTCACGCCTTCGTTGTTCTCCAGATGCAGCAGCGCGCGGCACTGCGCAAGAGTGAGCGACAGCGCCTGCGCGCGCTCTTCGAACCGCCGCGCGTAGCGACGGCTCGCGTCCTTGAGCAGGAATCCGAGCTGGCGGCTGAGGTCCATGATCATAATGGATTATATAGTATCACCATATATCATATCTATCGATACCACCACCTCGTCCTGGCAGAGAGCTCACCTGTAGAATCCGCGCACCAACCCGGGCTCGCCCCGCACGCAAGAAAGGCATCACCCTTGATGTTCGCTCGCCGGATGCTCTCTTCTGGCCTCTCCTGCCGGCGCGCCCGGCTGCTCGCGGCATGCGCCGGACTGCTCGCCATTTCGTGGCTGGCGCCGCCCACCGCTCTGGCGCGGGGCGAAACCGCCGGTGTGGGGGTGGCGGCGGAACCGTTCGTCCCGACGCCCTCGCAACTCTTCGGGCCGCTTTTCGTGCAGATCCAGATGGACGCGCTCTTCCCCGACGGCAAGGTGTTTCCAGACGCGGTACCGAAAGCCGCGCCACTCGTCATTCTGCAGCGCTATCGCACGGTTCGGCCGCGCTCCCGGGCTGCGCTTCGCCGCTTCATGGAGAGCACGTTCTCTCTTCCCACGGAAGCGCATGCGCCGCCCGCCCGACGGGACAAGAGCCTGGAGGCGCACATCGCGAGATTGTGGCCGGTGCTGACACGTCAGCCGGTCGTGCCGCCGCCGTACTCATCACTCCTTTACGTACCGAAGCCCTATGTCGTTCCGGGCGGCCGCTTCAGGGAATTCTATTACTGGGATTCCTACTTCACGATGCTGGGGCTGATCCGCGACGGCCACCTCGACACGGCCCGCGACCTCGTCGACGATTTCTCCTACATGCTGCGCGAGTACGGGCACATTCCCAACGGGGCGCGCTCGTATTACCTGTCGCGCTCGCAACCTCCTTTCTACTATCTCATGGTGGGGCTTCTCTCCCCCGACCCGGCCAGCGCGTGGTCGCAGCACCTCCCGGAGCTCGAGCGCGAGTACGCCTACTGGATGGCCGGCGCAGCCGGCCTTCAACCCGGCAACGCGCGGCGCAACGTCGTGAAGATGCCCGACGGCTCACTCCTCAATCGCTACTGGGACGCCTCTGACACACCGCGCGATGAGTCCTATCGCAACGATGTGCTGATTGCGCGCGCTTCGCGCAGGCCGCGGGCGCAGGTCTATCGCGACATCCGCGCCGCGGGAGAGCGGCTGGGATTTCAGCTCCCGATGGCTGGCGGACCGGCGGCACCTCACCACCATACACACGACCGATATCGTGCCGATCGACCTCAACAGCCTTCTCTATGGCCTGGAGCGCGCGATTTCCCGCGGCTGCGCGGCGCATCATGACGCCGCGTGCCGGCAGCGTTTCGCCGCACGCGCCGACCGCCGCCGGGAGGCGATGAGCCGCTACCTGTGGGATGCCGGGGCCGGATACTTCATGGACTATGACTGGCGGCACCGGAAACGGACCGGAGAGCTCACCGCGGCGACGCTCTATCCCCTCTTCACGGGCGTTGCCGACCTCAAGCAGGCGGATACCGTAGGCGCGGTCACACAGATGAAGCTGCTCGAGCAGGGCGGCATCGTCACCACCAACATCTCCTCCGGGCAACAGTGGGATGCGCCCAACGGATGGCCGCCGCTGCAGTGGATCGCCGTCAGCGGATTTCGCCGCTACGACCAGCCCGCGCTGGCGCACGAGATCGCCCGCCGCTGGCTCGCCACCGTTCAGCGGGTATTCGCCAACACCGGCAAGCTCGTCGAAAAATACGACGTCGAGCACGCCCTTCCGGGCGGCGGGGGTGAGTATCCCTTGCAGGACGGCTTCGGCTGGACGAACGGTGTGCCACGGGCGCTGCTTGGGCTCTACCCTGACCTTGCGCCGCGGCAACCGCACCCGAGCGCGGGTAGGCGCGCAGCCGCTGCCGGCGTAAAATAAGCATATGGCAACAGGCTGGGCCGGGGACGGCGCCGTAAATGATCAGATCGATGCGACCGTGACGGACGGCATCCTGCGCGCGCAGAGCCGGCTGCCGCAGGGTCCCGGCCTCTCCCATTGCGCCGACTGCGGCGCGGAGATCCCGGAGGCACGGCGCAAGGCCATTCCAGGCGTAAGGCTGTGCATCGCCTGTCAGGATGCCGCCGATCGCGACGGGGCTCAATTCAGCGGCTACAACCGCCGCGGCAGCAAGGACAGTCAGCTCCGCTGATCCCCCGGCTGGCGCCGTCGAACATTCCCATATCCTCCCGTGTCGCTGATCGCGCTTCGTGACGCTCATCTTGCGCTCGGCGACCGGCCGTTGCTCGATGGAGCGCGGCTCGCCCTGCAGCCCGGCGAGCGCCTCGGGCTCATCGGCCGCAATGGCACGGGCAAATCGACACTGCTGCGGATCATCGCCGGCCGGGGCGGGCTCGATGAGGGCGAGCGGCAGGTGCGCGACGGACTGCAAATCGCGCTGGTGGAACAGGAGCCGGCGCTCCCCCCGGCGCGCACGCTGCGCGAAAGCCTGGCGGCGCGCGCGAAGGCCGGTGCCCAAGGCGCCGCGAGCGCCGCCCTGCTCGGCGACGAGCGCGAACGCTGGAGCTTCGAGACACGCCTCACGGAGTTCCTGCATCGCTTCGAGCTCGATGCCGAAATGGCGCCGGCTACTGGCTCGGGCGGCGAGCGCAAGCGCGCGGCCCTCGCCCTGGCGCTGGCGGCGCAGCCGGATCTCCTCCTGCTCGATGAGCCGACGAATCACCTCGACATCGGGGCCATCGAACGGCTGGAAGAGCTGCTGCTGAAGACACCGGCCGCCGTCGTGGTGACTCACGATCGCGCCTTTCTCGATCGTGTCACCACTCGCATCGTGGAGCTCGATCGCGGTGTGCTGCGCTCCTACCCCGGGAATTTCGCGGCATACGAGACGGCGCGCGAGCAGGAGCTCGCGGCGGAGGACGTTGCGAATCGCAAGTTCGACAAGTTCTGGGCGCAGGAGGAGGTCTGGATCCGCAAAGGAGTCGAGGCCCGCCGCACTCGCAATGAAGGGCGGGTGCGCAGACTGGAGCACCTTCGCCTGGAGCGGGCCAACCGTCGCGAGCGGCTCGGCAGGATGAAAGTGAGCCTGGACGCGGGCCCGCGCTCGGGCCAGCTCGTCGCGGAGCTCACGGATGTCGGCAAGGACTTCGCGGGACGTAGGGTGATCGCCCAGCTCTCGATTCGCATCCTGCGCGGCGATCGCATCGGCCTCATCGGGCCGAACGGCGCCGGCAAGACCACGCTCATTCGCCTGATCCTCGGCCAGCTGCCGCCCGATGCGGGCGCCGTGCGGCTCGGCACCAATCTCACCGTGGCGTACTTCGACCAGCTGCGCGAGCAGCTCGATCCGGATGCGACTCTGGCCGACATGATCAGCCCGGGGTCCGAATGGGTGGAAGTCGGCGGCGAGCGCCGGCATGTCATGAGTTATCTGGGCGACTTCCTCTTTCCGGCTCAGCGGGCGCGCTCCCCCGTCAGGATGCTCTCCGGCGGCGAGCGCAACCGGCTGCTGCTCGCGCGGCTCTTTGCCCAGCCCGCGAACCTTCTCGTGCTGGACGAGCCGACCAACGATCTCGACATCGAGTCGCTCGAGCTGCTGGAGCAGAAGCTGCAGGATTATCCGGGCACGCTGCTGCTCGTGAGCCACGACCGCCGCTTTCTCGACAACATCGTGACGCAGACACTCGTCGCCGAGGGCAACGGGGTCTGGCGCGAATACGTGGGCGGCTACAGTGACTGGCTGCAGCAGCGAAGCACCGCGTCCGCGACCAGTCCCGGCAGAGCCCCGCCTCAGGATGCGACTCGCGTGGTACCGGCGCACCCGAAGCCGCGCACGCGTCTCGGTTACAAAGAGCAGCGGGAGCTGGCCTCCCTGCCCGGTGAGATCGAGGCGCTGGAGCAGGAGCAGACGGCAATCACCGCGCGCATGAGCGCGCCTGACTACCACGTGCAGGGCGCGGCGCAGATCCGCACCGATCGCAGGCGGCTCGAGGAGATCGAGGCGTCGCTGCTCGCCAAGTTCGAGCGCTGGGAGGCGCTCGAGACAGAGCGCAGCCGCCTGGCCCGTTGAGGGCCCCCACCGATGGCCATCTATCGGGTCTGGCGGGGACTGGCTAAGATGGCGCCGCTATGGGGAGCGACCGGCCCGCCAAACCCTACTCCGATGCCTGTGATCGCAACCGAGACCCGATACTCGAGGTACTGCGGCAGCACTTTGCGGATCGCCGCCACGTTCTCGAAATCGGCAGCGGCACCGGCCAGCATGCAGTGCACTTCGCCGCGGCGCTACCACACCTCCGCTGGCAGACCTCCGAAGTCGCGGCCAACCTAACCGGCATCCGGCTTTGGCTCGAGGAATCGGAGCTACCGAATCTGCCCCAGCCGATCCCGCTCGATGTCACGGGTTCCTGGCCCAACGCTCGATTCGATGCCGTGTTCACCGCGAACACGCTCCACATCATGAGCTGGCAGGATGTGGTCGCACTGTTCGCCGCGCTGCCCAAGGTACTCGCGGCCGGTGCCGTACTCGCCGTGTACGGCCCTTTCAATTACGACGGGCGCTTCACCACGCCGAGCAACGCCGCATTCGATGAATGGCTCAAGCAACGCTCACCGCACAGCGGGATCCGCGATTTCGCCGCCGTCGACGAGCTCGCACGCTCGATAGGACTTTCTCTGGTGGAGGATCGGCCTATGCCCGCGAACAATCGAACGATCGTCTGGCGCGGCGCCGCGTCTCCCGGGGCCGCCGGCTGACAGTCAGGCCGCGCGCAGCGCGGTAGTCACAGGTACCCGGGCGGCACGCACCGCGGGCAGGATACCGCCGATGAAGCCCATCACCAGCGCCCAGATCACGCCGGTCAGCACGAGAGCCGGTGTCACATCGAGCTCGAAGGTGTAGCCGAACGGACTCGTGGAGAATCCGTTGAAGAGGAGCCAGGCGATGGCGGCCCCGATCAGCGCGCCCGGCACGGCCAACAAAATCGACTCGCAGAGGGTCGCGGCGACGATGGCCCCCGGTCGAAAGCCGATCGCGCGCAGGGTGGCCAGCTCGCGGCGCCGGGAATCGACGACCGCATACAGCGAATTGATCGCGCCCAGGGTGCCACCGATCGCCATGATCGTACCTACGAAGTAACTGGCAAAATCGAGCAGCGAGTTCAGCCCCTTGAAATTGTCGGCCACCACCTTGCGCTGCCGCTGCGCAAAGAGGTGCACCGCAGGATCGGCCGTGACCGCGGCTTGAAACGCGTGGAAGTCCGCCGGCGAGCGGAGCATCACCTCGAGCCCGCTGTAGGTGTCGCGGGAAAACGCCGACATGATCGCGTTGACGTCGGCGTATACCGTACATTGGCCGCTGTGGCCCTCGTCGAAACGACCGACGATTGTCCACGGCGCACCGCGAATCGAGCGCCGGTCGCCGACCTCGAACCCGGAAAAGACCCGCGCGCACATGTTGCTCACCACGAGCTCGTGCAGGCCGGGGCGAAACATGCGTCCGGCGGTGAACCGCATCTCCGGCCGGTAGGCGGTGACATTGGTCGTAACGCCGATGAGGGGAATGAAGATACGCGCCGCCGTGCCGCGCCGGACGCCGCTCATCGGGATCATCGCTTCCATTACGACGATCGGCCGCCCGTCCTTGTCCCGGCGGATGTCGGGCAAGTCCTGGACCGCGGCCGCATCCTGCCGTGAAATGCTGCCGAACAATGGCCGCTGCCCCAGCTCGGCGACCACTACGCGGTCATCCCGCGCATTGCTCATCTCCTCCTGCCGCGCGCCGCTCCCCATGGCCAGCATCGATACCAGCACACCGACGGCACATGCCACACCCACGACGATGGTCAGAACCGGACCCGGGCGCCGCGCGAGCCCCGACAGGCTCACGGCAAGAAGGGCAAGAAACTGTCTGAAGGAATTCATCGGAGCGCTAGCGCTCCGCCAGCGCTGTCGCAACCTCGAGCCTTGCCGCCAGGATTGCGGGAACCGCGGCGCTGATCAGGGCGACGATCAGGGCCGAGACAAGTCCCGCCATGACGATGATCAACGGCATCGAGAGTCCGTGTACAAACTTCGAAGCGTAGGGAAAGGCCAGCGATGCAATCGCCAGCCCTACGCCGCCGGCCGTCACGCAGAGGACCGAGGACTCGGCGAGTGTGAGCGCAAAAACCACGCGGTCCGTGAAGCCAACCGTCTTCAGCACTGCAATCTCAGGCGTCCGCTCACGCACCGATTGCGTCAGCATGGTGGCCGTTGCAAATAGAAGAGCCGCCAGCACCGCGGCGACGACGGCACGGATGAGAAACTCCAGATCGCCTATGGACTGCAGGCTTTCCTGCGCCATCTCCCGTATGGACTCGCTGCGCGTCTCATTGGGCGAGTTGGCGAAGCGCGCGTCGATGGCGTCGGCCATCGCCGCGGCCGCCTTCGGATCCGCGATCTTCACGCTGAAGTGATTGACGGTATCCTTCCCGCTGGCGCGAGCCTCGTTCCAGTAGTCGTAGTTGATGAGAACGTTGCTGTCGCCACCGCCGATATCGCTGTCCGTGAAGGTACCGACCACGTCGAACGTCCACACGGTCGAGCCGTCCCGCTGCGGCACCATGGTCATCAGCGGGATGCGATCGCCGATTTTCCAGCCGTACTTCTTTGCCAGCTCCGCTCTGACCAGGATGCCTGTCCGGGTGGCGCGGAAGGCTTTGACGTAGGCCGGGGCAATCGTATAGGTGAATGCCGACAGCCAACCCTTGTCCGGCCTGAGGGCGACGAGACCCACGTGCTGGTCGGGGTTCTGATATGTCGCCGGGGCGAGGCCCACCGGAATCGCCTCCTCGACTCCCGGAACGGATCTGATCTGCTCGAGCTGGCCGATGGGCAACGGCACGCCGAAGCTCAGCCGGCTATGGACGATGAGCAGATCCGCGCGGGCCGCGGCGATCGCGTGCTCCACGCCCGTCTTCAGTCCCTGCAGCACGCCGAAGAGAGTGAACGCCACCGCCACCTGAAGGAAAATCAGGATGCTGCGCCCCGGCTTGCGCCAGATGCCGGCCCAGAGGAGCGGGAGATATTTCATGCGGCAACTGGACCTCATGCCATACCGCGGCCACGTCACAATATGGCCGGGGCCCTGCGCCTGTCAATCAACCCTCCGGTCCGACACGGTGCGTCACCAACTCACCGGCTGAGGAACTGCTTCGCCGTCCTTGCGCGGATCGGAAGCACCGTAATTGACGCCGGTCGCGAAGTCCCGCATCACGGCCTGGCCGCCGCCCATGACTTCCGAGTAGTCGCCGCGCAACTCTATTCGATGCCCGCGGGCGGTGAGCGCCCTGCGAACGCTCTCCGGAATGCGGCCCTCCATGTCGACATCGCACCCGTTGAAAGTCATCTTGGTGAAGCGCGGCGCCTCCATCGCGGCCTGGATGTCCATACCGTAGTCGACCACATTGGCGACGAACTGGGCATGCGCCTGCGCCTGATTGAAGCCGCCCATGATGCCGAAGGCGATCCGCTCCTCACCGCGCTGCATGAATCCCGGAATGATCGTGTGCAGCGGACGCTTGTGGCCGGCCAGCGCGTCGGGAGAGGACCGATCGAGGTTGAAGAGCGAGCCGCGGTCCTGAAGCACGAAGCCGGTGCCGTCCGCCACCAGGCGCGAGCCGAACTCCTGGTAATTGCTCTGGATCAGCGAGACCATGTTGCCCTGGCTGTCGACGGCCGTGAGGTACGTGGTGTCGCCAGTCGTCGCGAGTGTGGGCTTGCCCGGCGAGACGTTGCAGTTCGCCCGGGCACTGTCGATCAGCTCGGCGCGCTTCGCCGCATAGCGCTTCGACAGCATCGCGGACACGGGAATGTCGCTGAATCGCGGATCGCCGACGTAGCGCAGCAGATCCGCATAGGCCAGCTTCTTCGCCTCGATCATCACGTGCAGCGCGTCGGTAGAGTTGTGGCCGTATTTGGCCAAGGGAAAGCGCTCCATGATGTTGAGCATCATCAGCGCGGCGATTCCCTGGCCATTGGGGGGCAGCTCGTAGACCGTCCAGCCGTGATAGGTGGTCGAGATCGGCTGCACCCACTCGCTCGAATAGTCCGCGAGGTCCTCGTCCGTCATGGTGCCGCCGAGCTTGCGTGAAAACGCGAGAATCCTGGCGGCGATCGGGCCCTTGTAGAAAGCATCCCGGCCGCCGCGCGCCACCTGTTCGAGCGATCGCGCCAGATCCGGGTTGCGGAACACCTCACCGACGCGCGGCGCATGTCCGTCGATCAGGTAGGTCCGCGAGAGGTTGCCGTTGGCACGCAACGCAGCGGCGGCCGCGCGCCAATATTCCGCGTCCCATTCCGGAACGGGAAACCCGTCACGGGCGTAGGCGATCGCGGGCGCCAAAACTTCCGACAGCTTGCGCGTCCCGAAGCGCGCCAACAGCTTCGACCAGCCGTCCACAGCGCCGGGCACGGTCACGCTGTCGATGCCGAAACCCGGCATCTTCGTGATGCCCTTGGCCTTCAGATGTGCGATCGTGAGCTTTGCCGGTGACCAACCGCTGGCATTCAGGCCATAGAGCTTGCCGGTCTTGGCGTCGTAGACGATCGCGAACAGATCGCCGCCCATCCCGTTCATCATCGGCTCGACGACGCCCATCGCCGCGTTGGCCGCGACAATGGCGTCGACTGCATTGCCGCCGTGAGCGAGGATCGTCGCTCCCGCCTGAGCGGCCAACGGGCTTTCCGCGGCAACGATTCCGCCGCGGCTGAGGACCATCGAGCGCCCTTGCGATCGATCCTGAGCGTGTACCGGCGGAACGGCCAGGCAGATGAAGGCCAGGAGACTCACCGCTATTTTTCCCGGGAACATCGCCGACCCCCGCCACCGCTCGGATGGCGAGGGAGCCTAATGCCCGCTATGGGACGAGTCCAGCCCGAGCCGGCCGGCCTGCCCTACTTTGCGGTCGCCCGACCGACGTGTGCGGCAGTCTGCCCG
>Ga0134126_10012547_pt1 | contig 10703 bp, 7 predicted proteins | sample KB31752_FD_96881 | JGI IMG/M metagenome (GOLD analysis project Ga0134126, IMG submission 96881) | Terrestrial soil microbial communities with excess Nitrogen fertilizer from Kellogg Biological Station, Michigan, USA - KB3-175-2 | ecosystem: Environmental > Terrestrial > Soil > Unclassified ...
CGAACAGGCGATCACCAAACGCGGCGGCCGCTGGTAGGCCGCTCGCTCTCCGGGTCGTCGCGTTTTGCAGGGCAGCCGCGCGCACAGCGCGTGCGGCCCTGCTATGCGCGTTTGTTAGGCTAACTACAAAAAGCTGAAACAAATTCAACTTTTTGGAGGAAAGCCTGATGAGCGTTACGACGAGCGGGTACAGCGACGCCGAACATCGCGCGCATCTGAGGCGCGCGGTTATCGCCAGCACCGTCGGCACCACCATCGAGTGGTACGACTTCCTCATGTACAGCATCGTCACCGGGTTGGTGTTCGGTAAGCTGTTTTTCCCCGGCCACGATCCTTTGGTCAGCACGCTGTCGGCGTTTGGCGTGTTCTTTATCGGCTTTGCCGCGCGCCCGATCGGCGCGGCGATCTTTGGTCATTACGGCGACCGCATCGGCCGCAAGGCGACGTTGATCGTGACCTTGCTGATGACCGGCATCGCGACGGCGCTGGTCGGGCTCGTCCCCGGTTACGATTCGATTGGCATCTGGGGAGGCATCATCCTGACGATCCTGCGGCTGATCCAGGGCATCGGGGTCGGCGGCGAGTGGGGTGGGTCGGTCCTCCTGGCGATGGAATGGGCGCGGACCAACAAAAACCGCGGCTTTATCGCCTCATGGCCACAATTCGGGGCGCCGGCGGGGCTCTGCCTCGCGAATATCATGGTGCTGCTGTTCAGCTACCTCTCGGGCGACCAGTTCCTGGTCTGGGGCTGGCGCATCCCGTTCCTGCTCAGCATCGTCATGGTCGGGATCGGCCTCTATATCCGCCTCGGCATCCTCGAAACGCCGGTATTCCGCCGAATCGTCGCCGAGAATAGGGTGGTGCGCGCGCCGACCCTCGAAGTCATCAAGCGGCAACCGGGAACCATCATCCTGACCGCATTGCTGCGTCTGGCCGAGCAGTCTCCCGGGTACATCTTCAACGCCTTCATCTTCACCTACGGCACGATGGTGCTCGGCGCGTCGCGTAACCTGCTGCTGTTCGGGCTGATGGTGTCGACGTTCCTCGGGTTCCTGTGGGTTCCGGTCGCAGGGGCGCTGTCCGACCGCATCGGGCGGCGGCAGATGTACAGCATCGGCTGCGTCTTCGTGGCGGCGTTCACCTTTGTCTACTTCATCATGCTCGACACCAAGAACCCGTGGATGATCTTCATCGCGGTCGCGCTGTCGTTCATACCGGTGATGACGATGTACGGGCCCGAGGCGGCGCTGATCGCCGAGGCCTTTACCCCGCGGCTGCGCTATAGCGGCGCCTCGCTCGGCTACCAGCTCGCCTCGATCATCGCGGGCGGGCCGGCGCCGTTCATCTCGACCTACCTGTTCGCCACGTATCACTCGACGCTCCCGATCGGGCTTTACGTGGTCGTCTGCGCCGTGATCAGCATCGGGGCGACATTCTGCCTGCCCGACTACACCAACCGGGAGATTTCGACGGAGGCGCAATACGAAGGCGCCGACGACTGACACTCTTCCGGTACGCTCCGGCCGGCAGGCCCGGATCAAACTGAAGTCGAACGGGAAACAGCGTCCTCCGCGTGGGGACGCTGTTTTGCCGTGACCGAACGTCGCAGTCGTGTTTAAATTTCTCCCAACAAAAAAGGCTTTTTAACAGGGAGAAATGCCATGGCCGCGTCTACTATCGGTGCGTCCCGACTATCCGATCACGAGCATCGCTCTCAGCTCCGTCGTGCGTTGATCGCAAGCACGGTCGGCACCACGATCGAATGGTACGATTTTCTGCTTTACGGCACGGTCAGCGCCCTTGTTTTCGGACCGATTTTTTTTCCTAAATCCGACCCGCTGATGGGAGTCCTCGAATCGTTCGGGGTGTTCTTTATCGGCTTTGTGGGACGCCCGATCGGGGCGGCGATCTTTGGTCATTACGGCGACCGCATCGGCCGCAAGGCGACGCTGATCGCGACGCTCCTGATCACCGGCGTCGCCACGTTCTGCGTCGGGCTGGTGCCGACCTACGACAAGATCGGCCTGTGGGGCGCCGTGCTGCTGACCGTGATCCGTCTGATCCAGGGCATCGGCGTCGGCGGCGAATGGGGCGGGTCGGTCCTCCTCGCGATGGAATGGGCGCGGACGACCAAGAATCGCGGGCTTCTCTCGTCATGGCCGCAATTCGGCGCCCCGGCGGGATTGTTCCTCGCGAATTGCGCGGTGCTGGGGTTCAGCTATTGGTCGGGCGACCAGTTCAACGCCTGGGGCTGGCGCATCCCGTTCTTCCTCAGCGCGATCATGGTCGTCTTCGGCCTGTGGGTCCGGCTCGGTATCGCCGAGACACCGGTGTTCCAGAAGATCGTGGACGAGGAGCGGATCGAGCGCGTACCGGTGCTCGAAGTGCTGAAGCGGCAGCCGAGGCAGGTGATCCTCTCGGCGCTGTTGCGGATGCCGGAGCAGGCGCCGGGCTACATCGTCGGCGCGTTCATCTTCACCTATGCTACGAGTGTCCTGCACCAGAGCCGAGACTTTGTGCTGACGGCTGTCATCACCCAGACCGTGCTCGGGTTCTTGTGGGTCGTCTGTGCCGGCGCGCTGTCGGACAAGGTCGGCCGCAAGAACATGTTCATGGCCGGCTGCGTGTTCATGGGCGTCTTCGGGTTCGTCTACTTCGCGATGCTCGACACCGGCATCCCGTGGGTGATCTTCCTCGCGATTGCGCTGTCGCTGTTGCCGGTGATGACGCAATACGGACCCGAGGCGGCGCTGATCGCCGAGAGCTTCTCGCCCCGGCTGCGCTACAGCGGGACCTCGCTCGGCTACCAGCTCGCGTCGATCATCGCCGGCGGCCCGTCGCCGTTTATCGCGACGTGGCTGTTCGCGACCTACCACTCCAGCCTGCCTATCGCGATCTACATCGCGATCTGCGCGGTCATCGGCATCGTCTCGACGGCGATGCTGACCGACTACACCGGCAAGGACATCTCGGCCGAATACGCCGGGGTCTGACGCCTCTCGGCATCGCGCCGGAGATCAACGGCGCCGCTTCACTCGCGGCGCCGTTTTTCTATAGGGCCGCCCCCTCCCCTTGTTCGCCTCGGCTGGCGGCGCGATCATCGCCGATCGAACAGCGGATTCCGCCCCATGGATATTGGTTCGCGCCCTCTCGCGCTGGTCACTGGCGCCTCCAGCGGCATCGGCATCGAGATCGCCCGTGAGCTCGCGAAGAGCGGACACGACCTGGTCCTGACCGCGCGGCGCGTGGCGCCGATGGAGGCGCTCGCCGCCGAGCTCCAGGCGACGGGCACGGCGGCGACGGTGATCGGCGCCGACCTCTCAAAGCCAGGCGCCGCCGCGGCGCTGGTGCAGGAGTTGGCGGGGCGCGGCCTTGCGGTCGAGGTGCTGATCAACAACGCCGGGCTCGGGGGCGCCGGCCGCTTCGACCGGCAGGACGAGACCCGCGTCAGCGAGATGCTGCAGGTCAACATCGTCGCGCTGACCGAGCTCACTCGTCTGCTCCTCCCGCCGATGGTCGCGCGGCGCAGCGGCCGGATCATGCTGGTGGCCTCGGTCGCCGGGTTCCAGCCCGGGCCGCGCATGGCGGTGTATTTCGCCAGCAAGGCCTATGTGCTGAGCCTTGGCGAGGCGCTGGCCTACGAGCTGCGCAACACCGGCGTCACGGTCACCACGCTGTGCCCCGGCGCCACCGCGACCGAGTTTTTCGCGGTCGCTGGCGCCGACAAATCGGTGATGGCCCAGAAATTTCGCCGCATGATGCCGGCCGAAATCGTCGCCCGCCTCGGCTGCGCCGGCCTCGCCGCCCGCCGCCGCGTCGTTATCGCCGGCTTCCTCAACCGGATCATGACCCTCGCCGGTCGCTACGTCCCCCACGCCTTGACCCTGCCCGTCACCGACAAGCTGATGGCCGGGGATTAGTCCGGAGACCCCTGAATGACGTCCGACACCTATGAAATCTACGCCGTGCGCTATGCCCACCATCACCGCCTTGCGGCCGAGAACTTCTACGGTGGCGACCCGCATAACGGTCCGATGCCGCTCGATTATTTCGTGTGGGCGATCAAGAACGACGAGCGCACGCTGATCCTCGATACCGGGTTCGACGAAGCGATGGCGAAAAAGCGCGGGCGCGATTTTCTGACCCCGCCGCGCGAGGGATTGGCCGCGATCGGCGTCGATGCCGGCACGGTCAAGGACGTCATCATCAGCCACATGCATTACGACCACGCCGGCAACCGGGACCTGTTTCCGAACGCGACCTTTCACCTGCAGGACCGGGAGATGGCGTTCTGCACCGGGCGCTGCATGTGCCACCGCGACGTGCGCCGCTCGTTCGAAGCGGACGATGTGTCGGCGATGGTGCATCGGCTGTTCGAGGGCCGGGTGCAATTCCACGACGGCGATGACGAGGTCGCCCCCGGCATCACCGTGCACCATGTCGGCGGACACACCGGCGGTCTCCAATTCGCCCGCGTCAAGACCGCCCGCGGCTGGGTCGTCCTCGCCTCGGACGCATCGCATTTCTACGCGAATTTTGAAGAGATGCGGGCCTATGCCACGGTCTTCAACGTCGGCGACATGCTCGAAGGCTTCACCAAGCTGAAGCGCCTCGCTTCGTCGCCGCGGCATGTCGTTCCGGGCCACGATCCGCTGGTGTTGCAGCGCTATCCGGCGCCGAAGGCCGGGCTCGAAGGGATTGCCGTCCGGCTGGATGTAGAGCCGAAGGGGTGACTTCCGACGAGGCGTTTATCCGCGGTCTGCCCAAGACCGAACTCCACATGCACCTCGAAGGGAGCATGGAGCCGGAAACGATGTTCGAGATGGCGCGCCGCAACGGTATCCGGCTGCGCTGGGGATCGCCGGAAGCGCTGCGGGCCGCGTATGAGTTCGAGGGGCTGTCGGCGTTTCTCGAACTCTATTTCGAGGCGTGCGCCGTGCTCCAATCGGAGCGCGATTTTCACGACGTGACCCATGCCTATCTGCGGCGTGCCCGGCAGGACGGGGTTGTTCATGCCGAGATTTTCTTCGGGCCGCAGAGTTTTCTCGACCGGGACATCCCGATCGAGGCGATGATGGACGGGATCCTCGGCGCGCTCGACGACGCGAGTGGGCCGGAGTTCTCCGCGGGGCTCCTCGTCAGTGTGCACCGGCATCGCAGCGAGGCGGCCGCGATGGAGGTTCTGCGCCTCATAGAACCCTGGGCGGGTCGCGTGCTCGGGATCGGGATGGGTGGCGCGGAACTCGGGAACCCGCCGGCAAAGTTCGCGCGCTTCTTCGCGGCGTGCCGTGCGGCGGGGTTCCGGACCACCGTTCACGCCGGCGAGGAAGGGCCACCGGCCTATGTGCGTCAGGCGATCGATCTGCTCCACGTTTCGCGCATCGATCACGGCGTCGCGGCGGCGCGGGACCCGGCGCTGGTCACCGAGCTCGCCGCGCGCGCGATCCCCCTCACCGTCTGCCCGCTCTCCAATCTCAGGCTGAAGGTGGTCGACAGCCTGGCCGCCCATCCGTTGAAGACGCTGCTTGATGCGGGGGTGTGCGTCACCGTCAATTCCGACGACCCGCCCTATTTCGGTGGATGGGTGACGGAAAATCTCGTCGCGTGCCAAGAGGCGCTCGGTCTCTCGCGCGACGATATCGCGCGGCTGGTAAGAAACGGGGTTGCGGCGGCGTTTATGCCGGAAAGCGAGCGGGTGGCGACGCTCGGACGGATAGACGCGTATGTGCAGGCTCAGGCCAATTAGTCCAAACTCGTCATCCCGGCGAATGGGGTCGAGACGCGACTACCGGTGGGTCGCAACCATAATCTGAACCTTGATCAGCCCAGCACAGGCCAAAGCCATCGGCCTCTGGAAGGGCGACCTAGTGGCCGACGCATCGAAAACAGCCGATCAGGCGCAACCGTCCTGAGATTCCGAAGCCTTGAAAATTCGCGACAATTGCGGTCCTATCGCGGTTGGAGGCTTACAATCGGGGGAGGCAGCCTGTGGCGCGGATACCGCATTCCTCTCGCGTTGAGAAGAAGCCATCGGCGGATCGGCGGGGAGCCTCGGCTTCGCCTGCCGGTTCCACATCTGCCGCTCCAGGCCGTTACTGTGAAATCGCTGTCCCAGGGGGATGAGGCGGGACGGTCCCACTGCTGCGAAACGCGTACTGTTTGCCACTAGGAAGCATTTTGACGGATCGGCGCCGCCTCTGACGGCAGCGAAATTCGGCGAGAAAAGCTGTCCGAATGGCCGCGATATTCAAACCAAGCGCAAATTTGACGGCGACCCTGACCCTCCTCGCCGTGCTGGCGCTTGGTGTCGGCGGGATTGGCTGGTGGTGGCTCTGGCCGCGCACGAACTTTGTTCGCCATATCCTCTGGCCCAGAGACCAACCAGTGCCGTTCAGCCACCAACACCATGTTGCCGGCCTGGGGATCGACTGCCGGTTCTGCCATACTTCGGTGGAGGTATCGGCGAACGCCGGCCTGCCGCCGACCTACACCTGCATGACCTGCCACTCCAAATCTGGACGAATGCGGAGCTGCTGGCGCCGGTGCGACAAAGCTTGGCGGATGACAAGCCAATCGTGTGGAACCGGGTAACCGATCTCCCGGACTACGTCTACTTCAACCACAGCATCCACATCGCCAAGGGCGTCGGCTGCTCGAGCTGTCACGGGGCGGTCGATCGCATGCCCCTGACCTACAAGGCCAAGAGCCTGACGATGCAGTTCTGCCTGGACTGCCATCGCGACCCGGGCCCGCAATTGCGGCCGAAGGCTGAAATCTACAACACCGAATGGCAGCGAACGGCCGCCACGCCATCGCCCGCGGCATTGATGGCCGAATACCATATCGGTGGCCGCAACCTGACGGATTGTTCGATATGCCACCGCTGAGCAGACAGTGGCGCAGCCTGGAAGAGGCGGCACGGGACCCGTCCTTCGTGGCGCGGGCGGCACAGGAATTTCCGGGGCTGGCGGAGGCGCTGGCCGCACCGCGCGACCGCCGGCGGGTGCTAAAGCTGATGGCGGCGGCTTTCGCGATGACCGGGCTTGCCGGCTGCGACGACGGGGCGCCGGGCGGCAAGCTGATCCCGGCGGTGCGGGTGCCGCCGAACATCATCCCGGGGCTGCCGAACTTCTACAGCACCGCCAACGTCGTCAGCGGCTACGCCGCCGGCGTGGTGGTCGAGCACCAGATGGGGCGGCCGATCAAGGTGGAGGGAAACCCCCTGCATCCGGCGAGCCTCGGCGCCACCGATGCGTTTGCCCAGGCGCAGTTGCTGGATTTCTACGACCCGGACCGCGCCGCTGGGATCATGCGGCGCGGCGAGCCCGCCGACCGGCAGGACCTCCTGACCGCGCTGGCGGCGCAGCGCGCGGAGATCGCCGAAAGACGGGGCGCCGGGTTCCGCATCCTGACCGGCACGGTAACCTCGCCGACCCTGGCGGCGCGGCTCGATGCGCTGCTGTCACTCTATCCGCAGGCTCGCTGGCACCAATGGGAGCCGGTCTCGCGCGACAACGTGCTGAAGGGCGCGGTCGCCGCCTATGGCCGGCCGGTCGACATCGTGGCAAAGCTCGACGCCGCCGACGTGGTCTTGGCCATCGACAGCGACCTGTTGAGCTCCGCGCCCGGGCATGTGCGCTACGCGCGCGATTTCGCCTCTCGCCGCAATCCGACGCGCACCCAGAAGATGAGCCGGCTCTATGCGGTCGAGCCGACGCCGAGCTTGACCGGCGCGGTCGCGGACCACCGCTTTGTCGCGGGACCGCGCGAGCTGCACGGCATCGTCATGGCGCTGGCCGCGGGCATCCTGCAGCGCCCCGCCGCTTCCCCGGCCCCGGACTGGGTCGACAAGGTGGTGGCGGACCTCACCGCGAATCCGGGCCGCGCGCTGGTGCATGCCGGGCCCGATCAGCCGGCCGAAACGCATGCGCTGGTCCACGCGATCAACGAGAAGTTGGGCGCCCGCGGCAGCACGCTGGAACTCGTCGAGCCGGTAGCGCACGCGCACGCCGGCCAGGCCGCGTCGCTGCGCGATCTGGTGGAGGATATGCAGTCGGGCAAGGTGAGCACCTTGTTGATCATCGACAGCAACCCCGTCTACGCGGCGCCGGGATCGCTCGATTTCGCCGAGTCCCTGAAGCGCGTCGCCTTCAGCGTGGCGTTGACGCCGGCGCCGAACGAAACCGGCGACGCGACCGTCTGGGCCGTGCCGATGACCCACCCGTGGGAGGATTGGGGCGATGCCCGGGCCTATGACGGCACCGCGACCATCCTGCAGCCGCAGGCCCTGCCGCTCTACGACGGCACCAGCGCGGCCCGAATGCTCGCGCTGTTCAGCGATCCCGCGCCGCCCGACACCCTCGCGATCGTGCAGGCGACATGGAACGTCCGGCTGGGTGGAGATTTCGCCAAAGCCTGGCACGACGCGCTGGCTAACGGCGTCGTCCCCGATACCGCCAGCGCGGTGGCGACGACGCCGTTGCGCGCCGATGCCGCGCAACAGACGCCGCCGGCGCCGCCCGATGTTCCGCTGACGGTCCTGTTCCGGCCCGACCCGCACCTGTGGGACGGGCGCTACGCCAACAACGCCTGGCTGCAGGAACTGCCGCGGCCCCTGACGAAGTTGACCTGGGACAATCCGCTGCTCGTCTCGCCCGAGCTCGCTCGACAGGCGAAGCTGCGCAACGGCGACAAGGTTCGCCTGTCGCTCGGCGCCACGAGCCTTATCGTGCCCGCCTGGATCGTGCCGGGCCAGGCGGCGGATTGTGCCGTTGCGCTGCTCGGCTTTGGCCGGCGGCAGGCCGGCAGCGTCGGGAATGGCACCGGGTTCGACTTCTATCCGCTCGCCGGCCGTCCGGATGCGCCGTCGCTGCAAAAGGTCGCGGGACATGCGGAGTTGGCCAGCACCGACCACCACAACCTGATCTTCAACGCGTCGGAAGATTTGGTCCGGCACGGCACGCTCGCCGACTACGTCAAGGACCCGCATTTTCTCGCCACCGGGAAGACCGAACCGCAGCTCTACCGCTGGAAGCCCGAAGGACCGGCTGCGTGGGCGATGAGCATCGATCTCAACGCCTGCATCGGCTGCAACGCCTGCGTCGTCGCCTGCCAGGCCGAGAACAACATTCCGGTGGTCGGCAAACAGCAGGTCATCCACGAGCGCGAGATGCAATGGCTGCGCATCGACCGCTACTACGAGGGCGGCCCCGACGCGCCCGACAGCTATTTCCAGCCGATGCTGTGCATGCACTGCGAGGAGGCGCCGTGCGAGGTCGTCTGCCCGGTCGGGGCGACGGTTCACGATGCCGAGGGGCTGAACGTCATGGTTTACAACCGCTGTGTCGGCACTCGGTTCTGCTCGAACAACTGCCCGTACAAGGTGCGCCGCTTCAACTATTTCGCCTACGCGCAGGAGGAGCAGCGGCCGGCGCAGGCGCGCAACCCCGATGTCACCGTGCGCGGGCGCGGCGTCATGGAGAAATGCACCTTCTGCCTTCAGCGCATCGCCGAGGCGCGCATCGCCGCCGATCGCGAAAACCGGCCGGTCGGCGAGGTGAAGACCGCGTGCCAGGCCGCCTGTCCGACCCAGGCCCTCACTTTCGGCAATCTGGCGGCGCCGGCCAGCGAGGTCGCAAAGCGCAAACAAAGCCCGCTCGATTACGCGGTGCTGGAGGACCAGAACACGCATCCGCGCGTGACCTACGAGGCGCGTATCCGCAACCCCAATCCGGCGATCGAAGGGGGCGGCGCTTGAGCGACATCCCGGCCCCGCGCACGCTCGATCCGGAGTACCACATCGGCGGCTCGCCACCGCCGTTCGCGGGCGACCCGGTGGTGCTTCCCGGCCCGACAATCGGCTCGATGACCGATTACATCTGCGCGCTCGCGCTGCGCCGGCACGCCTTTGTGTGGTGGCTGATCGCGGTGATCCCGGCCTTGCTGCTGACCGGCGTGCTGGTCGGCGCGATCCTCTGGCTATTCTACGCCGGCATCGGCGTCTGGGGCGTCGACTGGCCGGTGGTGTGGGGCTTCGCGATCATCAACTATGTCTGGTGGATCGCGATCGCGTCGGGGGGAACCTTCATCTCCGCGCTGTTCTATCTGGTACAGGTGGAGTGGCGCACCTCGCTGAACCGCATCGCCGAGACGATGACCGTGTTCGCCGCTGCCTGCGCGGGGGTTTACCCGATCCTTCATCTCGGGCGGCCGTGGTTCTTTTATTGGCTGTTCCCCTACCCCAACACGATGACGTTATGGCCGCAGTTCCGCAGTCCGCTGCTGTGGGATTTCTTCGCGATCCTGACTTACGTCGTCTCCTCGATCCTGTTCTGGTATCTCGGCATGGTCCCCGACCTGGCGACGATACGCGATCGCGCGACGACGCGGGCGAAGCAGCTTTTGTACGGCGTGATGGCGCTGGGCTTTCGCGGCTCGGATCGTCAGTGGCGGCACTACCACGCGACCTATGGCGTGCTGGCGGCGATCATGGCGCCGCTGGTCGTCTCCGTGCACAGCATCGTCGGGTTGGATTTCGCCGGCGCCGCCACGGTCGGATGGCATTCCACGGAATTCCCGCCGTTCTTCGTCTTCGGCGCGCTGCTGTCGGGCTTCGCGATGGTGCTGCTGCTGATCATTCCGCTTCGCAGATTGCTGCATCTCGAAGACTTCATTACCGGGCGTCACCTCGACGTGCTCGCCCG
>Ga0134126_10012550_pt1 | contig 10700 bp, 7 predicted proteins | sample KB31752_FD_96881 | JGI IMG/M metagenome (GOLD analysis project Ga0134126, IMG submission 96881) | Terrestrial soil microbial communities with excess Nitrogen fertilizer from Kellogg Biological Station, Michigan, USA - KB3-175-2 | ecosystem: Environmental > Terrestrial > Soil > Unclassified ...
ATGGAGGTCAGCCTCACCGGCCATGCCCGCGGCAAGCTCCTGCTGTTGCCCGGGTAAAACCACCGGCCGTTCCTCTTGAAGGTTCTTATAGGCCTTTGACCTGGGCCTTTGCGAGCCGGCTGACTGGGAGGGGGTAACACAAGACTGTTTTTCCGCGACTTCACCAGGCAATCTTGCGACGGAGCTCTCCAGGGAAGGGAAAGCAGTTGCCGACCAGTGAGATCAGCCGCGAGCAGGAGTACGTCGCGGGCCTGTACGAGCGCGTCGATGCGCTGCGCGAGCAGGCGGCGGCGCGGCTCGCGCAGGCCCTTAAGGAGGACGGCGGCACGGCGCAGTCGCGGCTCGACCGGGACGCCGCGATCGCGGGGTGCACCGGGCAACTGGCCCGGCTCGACGCGGCGGAGAGCGGACTGTGCTTCGGCCGACTCGACCTGAAGTCTGGGGAATGCCTGCACATCGGACGGATCGGCCTGCGTGACGAGTCCGGTGAGGGCGAGCCGCTCCTGCTCGACTGGCGCGCCCCTGCGGCCCGCGCTTTCTACGTCGCCACCGCGAGTGCGCCGCACGGCGTCTGGCGCCGCCGCCACATCGCCATGCGCGGCCGCGACGTGACCGGCCTGGATGACGAGGTGCTGGATCGCGCGGAACTCACCAGTGCCTCAGGCCTGACCGGGGAGGCGGCATTGCTGGCCGCGCTTGAGGCCACGCGAACCGGCAGGATGCACGACATCGTCGCGACGCTGCAGGCCGAGCAGGACGCGATCATCCGGTCAACGGCGTCCGGCGTCCTGGTGGTCCAGGGTGGTCCTGGCACGGGGAAGACGGCCGTCGCGCTGCACCGCGCCGCCTACCTGCTCTACACGCACCGCCACCTCGCCGAACGCGGCGTGCTGGTGATCGGGCCCAGCGCGACGTTCCTGAGCTACATCGGCCAGGTGCTGCCGGGTCTCGGGGAGACGAACGTGCTGCTGCGCACGGTCGGTGAGCTGTTCCCCAGCGTCACGGCGAATCTCAGCGAAAGCCCGCTCGCGGAGGAGGTCAAGGGGCGGGCCACGATGGCAGACGTGCTTGCGGCGGCGGTGCGCGACCGTCAGGCCACTGGCCCGGCCGAGATCGAGTTCGCCGACGAGACGCTCCGGCTGGACGCCGAGGTCGTCCGGGAGGCTACCAGGCGGGCCCGAGCCGCCCGGCTCCCGCACAACAGAGCCAGGCCGCTGTTCCTGCGGCAGATCGTCGCCGCGCTCGCCGTCCGGTACGTTGAGTCCACGCGGGAACTCGCCGAGCGGATCGAGGCCGACGTCGCCGACGTCCTCGCCGCGGCCAGTGCGGCGATCGAGGCGGACCTGGCGGCGATCCCAGAGGTCCCTGACAGCGCCGACGACGAGCAGGTGAATCTCGCCGACCTGCGGCGCGAGCTGTGGGCGGATCCGGGGGTGCGGGCCCAGCTTGATGATCTGTGGCCCGCCCTCACGCCGCAGCGACTGCTAGCAGACCTGTTCGCCGACCCGGCGCGGATCGACGCCGCAGCGCCCACCTTGGCGGCGACAGAGCGCGCCGCGCTGCTGCGGGAGCCGGGCGGCTGGAGCACCGCCGACGTTCCGCTGCTCGATGAGGCGGCCGAGCTTCTTGGCCGGGACGAGCGGGCGAGCCGGGCGCGCTCGGCCCGCGAGCGTGCCCAGCGGATCGCCTATGCCCAGGGCGTGCTGGACATCGGCATCGGTTCCAGCGGATCAGGAGAGGAGGTCCTGACCGCCGCCGACCTGCTGGATGCCGCGACACTGGCCGAACGCCATGAAGAACCGGATTACCGCACCATGGCCGAGCGTGCCGCCGCCGACCGCACCTGGGCGTTCGGGCACGTGATCGTGGACGAGGCGCAGGAACTGTCGGAGATGGCCTGGCGGCTGCTGGCGCGGCGCTGCCCCACCAAGTCGATGACGATCGTGGGCGACGTCGCGCAAACCGGCAGCGCGGCCGGCACCACATCCTGGGAGCGTGTCCTCCAGCCCCTAGCCGACGACAGGTGGCGGCTGGCCCGGCTAACCGTCAACTACCGCACCCCGGCCGAGATCATGGCGGCCACCACAGCCCTGCTCACCGTGATCGACCCCGGACAGCAGCCGCCGCAGTCTGTGCGCGAGACCGGAGTGCCGCCCTGGCGGATGACCACCACCCGGGCTGCGCTCCCGGCCGCGCTGGCCGAGCTGGCCGCCGTGGAAGCCGCGATTGAAGGGCAGCTCGCCGTCATCGTGCCGGACGACCGGATCGCGGAACTAGGCGATGCCGTCGCCCGCGCCGTGCCCGGTGCGTCGTTCGGCGCGAATCCCGACCTGACGAGCCCGGCCGTGGTGCTCGGGGCCAGGCAGGCCAAGGGCCTTGAATTCGATTCGGTGCTCATCGCCGATCCTGCCGCGATCCTCGCCGGATCGCCACGGGGCTGGAACGACCTCTACGTCGCGATGACCCGGAGCACCCAGCGGCTGGGCGTACTGCACCCAGGCCGCCCGCCCGCCGAACTGGCTGCCCTGCCAGCTCGGCGACCGCCAGGGGCCAAAAGGGCCGGCCGGCGAACGGGCTTCGATTACGGATAGCAGTAGAGTGCTCACATACCGTGCTTATCGCGGTCACCTTCGTTCTGCGCCCGCACAACTCGCCTGGTGGAGTGATGCGCTGATGCCACGTCCGGATCGAAGCAACGCGCTGGACCACGTCGTGGTCTTGATGTTCGAGAATCGCTCGTTCGACAACTTGCTCGGCCGACTGTATGAGCACGGAGAGGTAGCGTCCTTCGAGGGCGTGACCGGGAAGGATCTCAGTAACCCGATTCCCGAATGGGCTGCCGACCAGGGCCCTGGCGACGGAGTAGTGCCCTACGACGTCGCGACGGACATGAACATGCCGAGCCCGGACCCGGGCGAGGAGCACCAGCACGTTAATATCCAGCTTTACGGGAGCATCAGCCCGCTGACCAACCGCGGACTGCTCGCGCACAAGATGACCGCGCCGTACAACGCGCCGGCGGATTTGCTGCTGCAACCGACAATGGACGGGTTCGTCGCCGACTACATCAGCGCATTCACCGCGGAGCTGGGCAAAGAACCGCGCTACGCCGAATACGCGCAGATCATGACGGGCTACACGCCCGCGCAAATGCCGGTCATCGCAGCGCTAGCCCGCGGGTTCGCCACTTTCGACCACTGGTTCTGCGAAGTCCCGTCGCAGACGTTCGCTAACCGGTCGTTCTTCCATGCCGGGACCTCCTCTGGGTTCGTCGTCAACGTGGCACCTGCCGAGTCGTTCCCGGTACATAACACAGCCGAGACCATCTTTGAGCGACTCGACCAGCAGGGACTGAGCTGGCGGGTGTACTGCGACCCGCCGAGCCATCTGTCGCTGACCGGCCTCATCCACGCTCCGCGGCTGTGGGAGCACTTCCGCACCAGGTTCGTGACCACCGACCAGTTCTTGCAGGACTGCGCGGACGGCACGCTTCCGACGTACTCCTTTATCGAGCCGAACCTGCTCTACGGGCACAACGACATGCACCCGGCTATGGACGCGCTGTTCCCCGACACACCGGTCGACCCGCCGTCGTCGCTGCTCGGGGGCGAGGCTCTGCTGGCAAAGATCTACAACGCCATCCGGACGGCTACCTCGGACAACGGGTCGAACGTATGGAACACCTTGTTCCTGGTCACCTTCGACGAGCACGGGGGCACCTACGACCACGTTCCTCCCCCGGTGGTGCCGGCCCCGCAGACAGGGGGCGCGCTCGGCCAGCTGGGCTTCAGTTTCCAGCGGTCAGGGGTGCGGATACCGGCCGTGGCCATCTCCCCGTGGATACCCGCGCAGACTGTGGTCACCGACCAGTACCGGAACACGTCCGTCATCGCCACCCTGCGCCAGCGGTGGAAGCTGGGGCCGCCGCTGACCCAACGGGATGCGGCAGCGGCCGACCTGTCACCGGTGTTCTCGCTTGACACTCCGCGCGACCCAGCTGAGTGGCCGACCGTCAGCCCGCAGCCGGTGCCTCCGTACGCAGGGCAGATCCCCGCGCCTGACGCCGCACTGCACGGCCTGAGCAAGGCGGCGTTCCACGCTTGCGCCGCGTTGGCCACGCACCTGGGCAAGCCCAGCCCGGAGCTCAGCCAGGATGAGGACGTCACCCGCGCCAACGGCGCCGCGCTGCTGAACGAAATGGTTGGGGACGTGTTCGTGCGGCTGCACGGCAGCTAAGGGCCGCGAGGCCGGCGGCGCGCTCTCCCTTACTGGCTCTACTGGCTTACTGGCTCTACTGGCTCGTTTCGCTTGCTAAGTGGAAAGAGATTCCATATAGTTCTGGAATAACTTTCCGTTTCGCACGCCCAGGAGAGCCCGCATGCGCTACCGCACCCTCGGCCGGACCGGTATCAAGGTCAGCCCCTACGCGCTCGGCACGATGATGTTCGGGGCCTGGCCGGGCAACCCGGACCACGACGACTCGATCCGCATCATCCACAAGGCGCTGGACGCGGGGATCAACTTCGTTGACACCGCGGACAGGTACTCGGGCGGCGAGTCCGAGGTGATCGTCGGGAAGGCGCTCAAGGGGCGCCGCGACGATGTCATCCTCGCGACCAAGGTGAATGGCCCGATGGGTGATGATCCCAACCAGCGGGGCAACTCCAGGCGCTGGATCATGGCCGAGGTCGAGAACTCGCTGCGGCGCCTGCAGACCGACTACATCGACCTCTATCAGATTCACCGGCCTGACCCGGACACCGACATCGAGGAAACGCTCTCGGCGCTGTCGGACCTGATCCGGAGCGGCAAGGTCCGCGCGATCGGGTCCTCTACGATGCCCGCCTCCGACATCGTCGAGGCCCAGTGGGTGGCCGAGCGGCGCGCCCTGGAGCGCTTCCGCACCGAGCAGCCGCCGTATTCGATACTCAACCGCGGCATCGAGGCCGAAGTCCTGCCCGTCGCGCAGCGCTACGGGATGGGCATCGTGGTGTGGAGCCCGCTCGCGAAGGGAATGCTGACCGGCCGCATCCGCAAGGGTCAGCAGACCGACCTGCGCCGCGCCGCTATGCTCACCAGCTTCAGCGACGACGCCCGGATCGACGCCGTCGAGCAGATCATCCTGATCGCCGAGCAGGCCGGCTTGCCCATGACGCACCTGGCGATGGCGTTCGCGATCGCCCACCCCGGCGTGACCAGCGCGCTCATCGGGGCGCGGACGATGGAGCAACTGGACGACCTGCTCGCCGGAATCGACATCACGCTCAGCGACGACATCCTGGACCGGATCGACGAGATCGTCCCGCCCGGTACCGACGTCGGCCTCCCCGACCAGTCCGCCTACCTGCCGCCGGCCCTGCAGCGCCCGGACCTCCGCCGCCGCCCTGCTAGCGAACGCGCCGCAGCCTGACGGTCTCCCACCCGTGAGTCCCCGTCACAGCCCTTCCGCTATTTCGGCGAGGACATCCCGCTCCGGCGGGTTCCAGCCGAGCTGCGAATGTGCCCGAGCCGAGCTGACCTGCTGATCAAGCGCGAAGGCGTCCGCGATCGGACCCATGATTGCGCGCGCCTGCTCCAGGGTGACCGACTCGATCCGCCCCGGGCAGCCAGCAGCCCGGCCGACGGCCTCGGCGACCTGAGCCAGCGTGTAGCGCGAGGTCGTGACCCCGGCGTAGACGGATCCGGCGGGGGCGTCGAGGGCGAGCGCGTACAGTTCGGCGACGTCGTCGACGTGGACCAGCGGCCAGTGGTTGGACCCGTCGCCGATGACCCGCACCGCGTGGCGTTCGCGGGCCGGCCCGGTGAAGAACTGCGCGATCAGCCCCGCGCCGTACCCGTACACGACCCCTGGCATGATCAGGACCGGGCGCCCGCCGTCCGCCGCGCGACGGAGGACCCGCTTCTCGTTGTCCGCCCGCCACGCCGTTATGGAGGGCGGCGACTGCGGCGCGTCCTCGTCAACGACGCCGTTCGTGTTCCCGTACACCCAGACGCCGCCAGTGTGCACGTACGGCCCAGACCCGATACCGTCCTGGATCGCGCCTGCAGCTTCCGCGTCGACCGTCGCTGCCTCCTGCCCGGGCTCCTGGGCAAGGTGGATCGCTCCGTCCGCCTCCGCCGCGACGGTCCGCAGCAGGGACAGGTCGCGCAACGTGCCCAGCACCGGGGCCGCGCCTAGCCCGGTGACGAGTTCCGCGGCCCGGTCGCCGCGCACCAGGGCGGTGACCTCGTGCCCGCGCCGGCGCAGCGCGCCGATCGTCGCCCGGCCGATGTATCCCGAACCGCCCGTCACGAAAACCTTCATCAGGTGCCTCCTGCTGTCGCTTTACTAGTGCCAGCTCAATGCTGCTGCGGCAAACCCGCAGCGTCCAATACCTGTCCTGTCGTCTGCCATACCCGCAAGGTATCGTTAGGGTCGGAGTGCACGTTGGAGGGCGACGCATCGGAGGCTGGGCCGAGATGGATGTTGACTTGCGCAAGCTGCGCTACTTCATGGCCGTGGCCCGGCACGGCAACTTCAGCCGTGCTGCCGAGGACCTCCATATCGCCCAGCCCGTCCTGTCGCGTCAGATCCGGGCACTGGAGCAAGAACTGGGCGCGGTGCTCTTCACCAGGGGCCGGGACGGCGCGTCGCTGACCCGCGCGGGGACCCAACTGGCGGCCGACGCCGAACCGCTGCTGGCCGACGCCACAGCCCTCCGCCGCCGCGTCGCGCAGGCCGCCCGCCAGGCGGGCCAGTTCACGGTCGCGTTCATGCCCGGACTGATCGTCACCGACGCCGTCCGCGCCTTCGCCGCCGCGCATACCGATCTCACGGTCGAGGTGCTGCGGACAACCCGCGCCGACCAGACCGAGGTACTCCACGACGGCCGGGCCGACGTCAGCTACGTCCGGCTGCCCGTTGACAAGGCCGGGCTCCAGCTGCGATCCCTCGCGAGCGAGCCCCAAGCTGTGGTACTGCCAGCAGACCACGCGTTGGCCGGGAAGGACACCGTCAGCCTCGGGGACCTGGCCGACGAGCACCTGTTGCAGCACCCCGACTTCGTCCCGGAATGGCGCGACGTCGCCACCGAGATGCGCGGCCGCCGGCAGATCCCGCCACCCCGGTTCACCCACACCGTGGAGGAGAAGCTCGAGCAGGTCGCGATGGGGCGCGGCATCATCGTGCTCCCCGAGTCAACGGCTCGCCTGTACGCGCGCCCTGGCGTCTGCCACGCCCGGATCAGCGATATCGCGTCCACCGAAACGTGCCTAGCGTGGTCGTCGTCGCGCCGGTCCCCGCTCATTGCTGAATTCGCCCGCGTGGCCGCCGCGACAGCCGGCCAGTTGACTGGGTCGTGATTGGCTAGCCCCCCGCAGTGCGGTCAGCCCGGCTCCGGCGGGCCCCACGGGGGCTGGGAGCCGCCCGGCGGGATGACCGGGCCCTGCTGCGGACGGGTGTGCTCCCAGCCGGGAAGCACATCGCTGTCCTCGTCCGTCGGCGTCGCAAAGTCGGTGATGGTCGGGTAAAGGTCAAAGCCGCCCATGCTCTCAACGGGCGCCGCATCCCTAGGAGCCCGCGACGGGCGGCGCCACCGGGACGGGATGAACAGCGGGATGATCATCGCCACGCCGGCCATGCCGAGCAGGCCGCTGAACAGCAGCGATTCGAAGCCGGCACCGAAGTCCTGGGTCTTCAGCGGGATCAGTCTCACAGCTTCCCGCACGTTCGAGACGTACAGCACAGTCCACGCCACCAGCACCAGCCCAGGCAGTCCAGCAGCGAGCGGCGACACCCACGGGATCACCATCAACAGCCCCACGGCCAAAGCCACCGCGAGCATCACCCCGCCGCCCACCGCCAGATGGATGTTAGGGAACAGTGAGCCGCCGGCGGCCGGCAGTCCGCCGCCGGCGGCCGCAGACCTGATGCTGCTGGCAGCAGTGCTGGCCTCAATTGCGCGGTTAAACACCGCGTAGCCCCAAGCTGCCCCGAAGAACACTGCTGCCGCCAATAGCACGGCGAGCGCGAAGCCATACAAGTGCCGCATTGTCGTCAGCCCCTTGCCTGCTGGTCCGGTACGCGCGGTTTTGCGTCGCCAGCCTACGACCGGGGTCCCGCGCCGCACCACCGTTAGGTTTTGGCAGCTGGTTTATGAGTCGCCTTTCCAGTAGGTGAATTTTCCGCGCCGACGCGAGGGTAAGTGGGCGAACGCCGTTATTGTCGGGGTATGCGGGTCCAGGGCTGGTATCCCGATCCCTTCGGAAAACACGATGAGCGCTGGTTTTCCGATGGCAAGCCGACGAGGCTGGTCCGAGACCAAGGCAGTGAGTCCTACGATGAGCCACCGTTGGAACCCCCGCGCGAACAACTGCCGCCTGACCCGACCGTCAGTGCTGAGCCCCAGCAGGAGCAGCGCGAAGCTTCCGTGGACCTAGGCCAAGACGGCTGGTACGACCAACCGCAGGGGACCTGGTCGGAACAGGGGACCTGGTCGGAAGAGGACCCCGACCTCGCCCTGCCGGGAATGTCCGCGGTCGAGGATCCGCCCAGACGCGGGCGGGCGGGCTGCGTCGCGATGGTCGTGATATCGGTCGCCGTTATCGCCTTCGCCGCTGGCGCGTTTGCCGTGAAGGCCCTGCCCCGCAAGCAGAACGCCGCGGGCTTCCACCCCACCGCGCAGCTTCCTTCGGGAGACGCGGAGCAGGTCACGACCGCCTTCCTGCGAGCGTGGTCGAATGGCGCCATCGGCGCGGCCGCAGACCTGACCGATGACCCGGCTGCCGCGCAGGCCGCGCTCACCGCCTACCGCCAGGACTTGTACCTGCGGAAGCTGACCGGAACGGTGGTCAGCAGCACCCCGACGGGCGCGCCCGGTGATACGCAGACGACAGAGGCGGTCACGGTCAGCCTCAGCGCGACGGTGGCGGACTCGGGGGCGCCCAGCGCCGAATCCGGCACGTGGTCCTACCACTCAGCGCTGACCGCTTACCGGGTCCCGGACGGAACGGGCTGGCTCATCAAGTGGAATCCCAGCGTAGTCGCCCCCCACCTCACCGACGGCCAGCACCTGGCCACCGTCGTGGAGCCTTCCCACAGCACCGCTGTCACCGACAGCGCCGGCACCCCGCTGTCCAGCTACGGCGACCCCGGCATCGCCAACGTCACGAACCTGCTGGGACAGCATGCCCCAACTACGGCGGGCATGCCCGGCCTGTCGGTCCAGATCGAGGACTCCGCTGGCACCGCCGTTCCCGGCAGCCAGGCCACTGTCACCACGCCAAAAGCCAGCTCGATCGCCACCACGATCAGGCCGCAGGCCGAGCGGGCCGCACGCACCGCGGTCAGCGGAGCGGACGGCAGCGCGATCGTGGTGCTTCAGCCCTCCACCGGCTACATCCTCGCGATCGCCAACAACGCCCAATTCAACGACTTCGCGCTAACTGCGCGGGTCGCGCCCGGTTCCACCATGAAGATCATTACCTCCACGGCGCTGATCAACGACGGGCTGGTTTCCGATAGCAGCTCAGTCTCTTGCCCAGAGACGTACGTGGTGCAGAGCGTCACGTACCGCAACGACCAGGGCGAGTCCGAGCCACTGGGCACGCCGTTCTCCTACGACTTCGCCAAGTCCTGCAACAATGCGTTCTCCCAGTGGTGGCCGCAACTGAACGGGCAGCTGGCGTCGACCGCGAAGACGTACTACGGGCTCGACCGGCCGTGGAACATCGGCCTCCCCGGGCAATCGGCTACCTACTTCAACGCTCCCGCTGACGCCTCAGGGTCGGAGCTGGCGGAGGAAGCATTCGGCGAAGGGCAGCTGACGGCGTCGCCACTGGCGATGGCGTCGGTGGCCGCGACCGTGGACGCCGGCCAGTTCCATCAGCCCGTCCTGGTTCCCGGAACCGAAACGGTGTTCGGCTCGCCGCTGCCGGCGAGCACGGACCAGCAGCTGAAGGACATGATGCGGGACGTGGTCACCGAAGGCACAGCGGCGAGCATCGGCCTCGGCCCCGACATCTACGCCAAGACCGGCACCGCCGACGTCCAAGGGCAGGACGAGCCAAACTCGTGGATGGTCGCCTTCGACCCGGATAAGGACATCGCGATCGCGGCCATGGTGCTCAACGCCGGCTACGGCGCCCAGGTCGCCGGCTCGGAGATCAAGACGTTCTTCGCCGACTACTGATGCATCTCCACCTCAGTGCTTCCCCTGGCCCGCCTCCGGGCTTCCCAGGGCTACCTGCGAGGCCAGGGCTACCTGCGAGGCCAGGGCGACGGGAGGTGTGCGCGGCGGCCAGCCGGGGAACATCCGGCACCGGGATAGACCCCGCATGTCTGCAGCGGGGGAAAGTGGGGGAAGGAGCAGGCGATGCCGACATCAGCATGGCGGTTCTCCGGCACCGAGGGCGCCGATGACGCGGTACTCAAGCTCAAAGGGCTAGCGGCCCAGGACCTCATCGAGGTGCAGGATGCCACGGTGATCCGCTGGCCTCGGTGGGCGGCCGAGCCCATCGTGCAAGAGCACGTTACCGAGGAGACGAGCAAGGTTTCCGCGCTGGTGGGCAGGCGCAGGCACGCGGTAATAGACAGCTCGATAATTGAAGCGGCCAGAGGCGACATGACGCCAGGAACCTCGGTGGTCGTGATGCTGACCGCCAACGCCAAGATTGATGCTATAGCGGGGACGTTCCAGGGACTGGGACGGGATATCGAGCTA
>Ga0134126_10012551_pt1 | contig 10699 bp, 10 predicted proteins | sample KB31752_FD_96881 | JGI IMG/M metagenome (GOLD analysis project Ga0134126, IMG submission 96881) | Terrestrial soil microbial communities with excess Nitrogen fertilizer from Kellogg Biological Station, Michigan, USA - KB3-175-2 | ecosystem: Environmental > Terrestrial > Soil > Unclassified ...
ATCGGACCACTAGGTCGCGATCGCGCTGGAACAATTTATCGAGTTAATCCTAATGTCCATGAACGCATCCGGTGAGTTGTGCCAAACATTTCAAGTACACATCGGTGCGAGCCGACATGAGGCTGTTCTACCTGTGGTGTTGCCTTTTCGAACAAATCCGGATAAATGAAGGCAACATTATTTGGGCTGTCGTGCGTAACGAAGGCCCTCGAAGGTAGGACGGGCTTTCATGGACACGCAAACCTTAACCGACAAGGCTGGAAAACCAAACTCATATGAGGGCGTGATCGCTGACATATGCGCCCTCAATTGGACCAACCTCACCCAAGACGATCTGATCAGCGTGGCTTGGGTCTATTACTATTTTTCAGTTCAATTCCGCGAATGCCTAGAGCTCGCACTGAATCTGTACCCCGATGATGAGCGACTGCAACAGCTCGATGCCGGCGAAAGGGATACCGACAATCTCTCGCCGTGGCCCGGTATTGCTACGGTAGGGGAAAGGTTGAATCACGACGAGTTCATGCGAAGAGCGCTTACGCTGACCGAGATCCCCGAAGACCGCCAGCGCTTTCTTTCAAAGATAGGTCTTTCTTATCTGCACAAGACTTGGAGAATAGAACGAGAAACTAGGGCGCTGACGCTGGCTACGTACGAAGACGGCGGTCTCGAAAGAGTGTTCCACGCTATCTTGACGGCCCAACACTGGGACTGTTCGCTACTTCAAGCATTCCGGCATTTTCTGACGCAGCACATCAAGTTTGACAGTGATCCAGAGCAGGGACATGGCTCACTGTGCCGGCATCTTACGCCGGATGAGCGGGTCTATCCGCTTTGGCGTGCATTTAAAGATATTCTGACCGAAGCCGCCCCAAGATTATCGCTCTAGTCAATAGGTTCACGCACGAACAGGAAAACCGACTGCTAAGCGCCGATTTAACGACTAAGATCGAGACGCCGGCCGAGCTGCTGTTCCTGTTCGTTCGCTCTTCACCCCACCAAACGCCGGCAGTAACGTATCACTGACGGCCTGCCTCCTTTGCCTGTCATGGTTTGGTTGACCAAACCAACCCACCAATTTCTCTCAACCACTCTTCCAACAGCTTGATGTCGCTTACCGCTAGACTCCCGACCCAATCCACGTGATCGGTATTGCTTGCCACAATTTTTATTGGGCAGGGTGGAGACGAGAAGTCCCCAATTTGGATGGTGCGGTCAAATGTAGCAAGATATTCGTTGAGCCTCGCAATCCTTTCCCCGATCATTCTGTCGATCAATTGCACAGCAAAATCTAGGATTTTTCTTTTGTGGTAGAACTCCGGGCAACTCGGGATTCTTTCCAATCGGACTTGACGATACCAGGCGCGTAGTGCAGCCAGGTTCGCTACGAAATTCACGTTGTTTCGATATTTGCGCTCAGAAAACTTATTGACTCGACAATTTACATGTATCGCGAGGTCTTTCGCCGTCGACGAGAATAGCATATTTTGACCGACGTCTTGTCTGATAACCTGCCCTGCCGCAGTGCATGCGCCGTACGAGACTTGCGCCGGCCCGACAATGCCGCTCAAGCCACCCAAAAATATACGGTCATTATCTAGAAAAACACCCTTATAGACATCGCCTACTAATGTCGGAGTGGCTTTATCGCCCCTCAGTCCCCAGGGGGTAAAATTGAAATTTATAAATCCGCTACCAATCTCCGTATGATCTGAACGCGATCTTCCCCCTGCGACAATTCCATCACAGAAATTGATGAGTGAACCAAGCGTCACGTAACTCATGAGGATCGTTTGTTTCAACCCAACTGCGTGAGCGGTAGAAGCCCTTTCCTCCAAAATAGTGCAAGCGCGAATATGCCCGTTGGATCCGACTCGGGATCCGCGGAGCAGCACAGAATCGGTTAAATAGCCGCTCGCAACTTCTGCGCTATCGTCGAGAGCAACGTTTTGGAGCGTCGCTGGACCTTCTGAACCCACAACCGAATTCCGGCCCAGGACGCAATTGGGCCCAATAATTCGAGTACCAGGAAAGAGCTGAGCACTAGGCAAGATATTTTCTAGAACTACATCCGCGCCAATGAATACTTGCCTGCGGTCATGAACGATTACTCCGTTGGCAATCACCTTATCGAGCCGCTCTTCGATTCCTTCAGAGTTCAAGTCAGCCATAATGTTTTCGCGCCTTCTACAACACGAGCTAGGCCAACATGCCGCTGCTACTGGCGCAAGCCGGATATAGGGCCTGCAGATCCGACACTGGACACAATCACGCCGTTGTTTACTTGTGCGGCTTCGGCAAGATCCGTTCCATATTCTAGGATTGCACCAGCACCGATCCGAGAATGCATGCGCACGGTAACGAAGGGTGAATTAACGGTTCTGTTCTTGGAAGCGCCAACGGGTTCAATTCCGAGTAGCGCATGTGGCCCGATAATGCAGCTTGTTCCCACGAGTGAATTCGATATGTGAGCGCCCGCCCTGATTACTGTTCGGTTCAAGACCAAGCTGTTCCGAATGGAGACGCCGTGAGCGATTGAACAGCCGCCGCCAATATATGTTCGTCCATCGATTTCGACCGAACTAGCTATTGTCACGTCTTCAGCAATTATTGCCGGTCCAGTCACGACGCTGCCGGCGCGAAGCGTTGACCTGGAGCCGACGTGGACAGGCCCTATAATGGACGCGCGGTCTTCTACTGTGCCAGCGATGTGCTGCGTTGTCAGTTTCGAAAATAGTTGCGGGAGGCCCTCGAAGAGCTCAGCCGCCCGGCCAAAGCCTGATAGCCATGCCCTAAGCTCATCTTCGAGTTCGTCAAATAGGCCTTGAATCCCCATCGGGCTCCCCTCTGCAGGTTCTCTCCTCGTGGCGCGCGGCCATGTATCGCAGCTCTCCCAAAACCGACAAGCGCAGAATATACAGTGTATCACGCGTCGACTATCCACGGGGGTGACGAGCCAAATGCGGCTCTAGCCAACCGCAGCTAAGGCATTACAAAGTAACGGGTTATTATGAATTCGGTTTAACCCCACTTGCGGGTCGACGACAGCTGCACAATGAAACGTTAATTAACAAGCGCCAGCACCAAGCTGGACACCCGGGCGGCTTCAATCCTTTACCCTAAGGTGCTGTCGGTCCAACGCTTTGGGCAAAAGCGAAATTGTTCCCGTTAAAAGCTAACTTTTTTTCTCTGGCTTGCCTTGACGTCACCCCTTGCCATCCGAAGAGCTCTCAGGTTAAAGAAGCGTTAATCCTAGGTCGCTCGCCACCGGTTGGTATCCCAGCTGTTTGTAGCGATTTATGTCCGTACAGGCTGACTCTTCGAGTATACGGCCCGATCCGCTTGTCCTGCACGGGACGGCCACAGCCACGCCCGCGCGGTTGGGTGCGGTAACATTCAGGATCTTGGGGCTTGAGTTCATTTTTATCGCTGCCGCCGCTTACCTCAGCAGCTCATTTTATCGCTATAGCGCGCTGCATCTGGCGCCAGCTCCTTCGCAATACGTCCCGGCTGCACTGTCGATTGCTGCCCTGGTTTTAATCATTGCCGTAGTGCTTCGGCATTTCGCTGCCGTACAGCGCCAGCCGCTGCACATGCTATTGTGGAATGGCATCAGCGCGGTCGCCCTCGCCTTCTCATTATTTCTGTCGATACTTTTCCTCCTGAAGGGAACCGAAGAATACTCGCGTGGTTCATTTATTTTTCAAATCATCGCGGTCAGCATTACTGTCTGCCTTACCCGAACATTATTTTACCTCTGGCTTCAATCTGCCATCCGTTCTGGATCCGTCGCGGCACGCCACGTTGTCTTGGTAGGAGCCGAAGCGTCGTGGCGTGAATTCACCGAATTAGTGAGAACAACCGCGATCCGAAGCATCGCCTGCCTGCCATTCCCGCACCACGCTGCCGCAACAGACCAGCCGTCTGGCAGTTTGGTCGACGGCTCGGCTGCACGCAAGACGATCGAAGCGTGCCGGGCCGCGAATCCCGATGACATTGTCATTCTCGCCACACCGGAAGAGCTGGCCTCTGCGCCTGAGTTAGCCCGGCTTCTTTCAGAGCTCCCCGTGAGCGTTCATATCGTGCCCGTCGGCATCTTGAACTTCTTTGGTAGGTCGCGGATTGCCGAGCTGGGTGATCTCAAAACGCTGGAAGTATCGAGGCCGCCGTTATCTGCATTTGATCAAGCCCTTAAGCGGATATTTGATATCGTCGTTGCAACGGCAGGGCTTATTCTGCTTGCCCCGCTATTCGCCATAGTAGCGATTGCAATCAAGCTAGAATCGCGAGGTGGCGTGCTCTTTTGGCAGGAACGTCACGGGTATAATAATTCAGTTATCCACGTGGCTAAATTCCGATCGATGACATTCGGTGACGATAAAGATTCATTCGTACAAGCCACACGTAACGATCGGCGTGTAACGAACGTCGGAAGTATCCTTCGTCGAACCAACATCGACGAGCTTCCACAGCTCCTGAACGTCCTGATTGGGAACATGTCGATTGTCGGGCCAAGGCCGCACGTGACGGCTCACAACGCAATTTTCGAAGGACGCATCTTGCCATTTGCACGTAGGTACAACATCAAGCTGGGCATCACCGGATGGGCGCAGGTCAATGGACATCGCGGTGAAACTGATACGCTCGAGAAGATGCAGCGCCGGGTGGAACACGATTTGTATTACATAGACAACTGGTCCCTGCTCCTCGACCTGAAGATCATTTTGCTGACCCTCTTTTCCAAACGTGCGTACGTCAATGCGTATTATGACGGTGGCCACGAGGACACACTGAAACAGAATTCGAGCCACAACATCAAAAGTTAGAGCCAGTTAGAGCGACCTTCACTGGCTGCCGTAGGGGGGACCGAAAATGCGCATGTGTATTGGCGGCTTAGGAGCAGCTCTTGCAGATTTGTTATTGCCGCCGGCCCCGCAATGGCAAGCACCATTAACGGTCTCCCAGACATCGACACCGACTGGACTCAGGAATTCTGCTTAACAGACTGCACCACGACAACGACGACGTCGTCCCCTATCACCCAGAACACTTCAAGCGATATTGTTTCCTGGAACGGTTCGACCTGGGCCTTAACGCCAATGACAGCGCCAGTAAGCGTGACCCCTGCCTTCGGCGGCACCATTTTTCGCCGCGAGTCTGGGCCTACTCGCTTTTATAGGCTACCGGGGTAAGAAACGGGTGGCGTTGGATCACGAGGATGCTCATCAATCTGCCTAGCAGGAGCATTCTGGACTTAACGCCACCGTCGCGAAAAACATCAATCAGTTGCGCAAGCAGGCGCGCTACGCTCTGCCATGTTCCATACCTCCCGGGCGGTGAGGCCCGACGGCGTTCACGGTTTTGCTTGATGACGTACCGAATCCATCGACAAAATAGGTAGGGCCGGCGGCTCCCGAATCTGGCTGAACCGGACGTGGCTAAACGCAAACTAAACTAGTCTAGCTTGGAGGGAGCGCCTCATGACCGAGACTGCAACGACGTCATTGGGCAATATCATCACGAATTGATGATGAATCGATCAAGTCGCACCCCAACTGGGTAGTACGCGCCAGCGTCGACCAACGTTGAACGCGCTGCCGAAGCGGATTGGCTACGCAACGCGCCACGCGGCGAGCGCAGCGAAGCCCAGTGCGATATGCGCGCCAGCCACTATCAACGCAAGTTGCAGCCCGAGGCCGCCGACGTCAAGCTGTGAGTCCCGAAGCTGCGGGCAACGACCTTCGACTGGCGATCATCGAGCGTTTCCAGTGGCGTTTGAGGACCCAATATATCCTCTTCGAAGCGCGAATAGTACCAGCACGCCTAGGCCGCCGAGAAACAGTAGCGCGCTGCTAGGGAGAGGTGTCGCAGGCAGAGGAGTTGCCAAAGTTAAGCTTCCACCTGTGACATTTTCCGAATAGGGGTTAAATGGACAGTCGGGGGCGCAGGCAGGATCATAAATCTCGCCGCTCACGATTATGCCTGCATTGCTTCCAGATGATACGTTCTGTTGCAAGGTGAAATTCAGATTTAGGTATGCCGTCGATCCCTCGCCATTAAAGGCAAACTGGTAGGTTTGAGTCGCGGCGGCATATTCTTCGCTTACAATCTGTGGTCCTAGAAGATACGAGTAATACGACTGCGAGGGCGCACAACTCGACTGCAGGCAGATCGGCGTTCCAGAAAATCTGACCGCATTGTCACCAGGTAACGCGTTATTTCCATTTAGATTGACTGTATCGAGCTCACCGTTGTTGACATCAATTATTCCGGTAAGTTCGGCGCCGTCGGTAAACGAACCTAAGACATCATATGTCGTCGCCCCTGCGGCCCCTGTCGAGAGGAGTAAAGCTACCAATATGACCACTGTACCGCGCAATACCGTGGGCATAATTTGGCTCCGCATGAATTAACGCATGATTGTGGCCGCGGATGCACACTTCCACGCGCAGCGGCAAGCGGTGCTAAACCATTTGGCTTTCCGGACCAAGCGAGTATTTACATTGAGGTAAACGGCACGACAGTTCAGTCTGACTGGCCCAGTCCTGAAGAGATTAGGTAAACGCGTGTTTCAAATGCTACCCAAGCGGCATCTCACGGGCCAAATCGAGCGCGTTTATGCAGTCTGTGAGCTTCCCTAACTTCAGGATATTTTTGCACATCAAAACGATTGACGAGATCGACGACTCTGTTTCTCGAACCTACGGGGCTGCGCCAAGCACATCCCTATAAATTTGTAACATCGTTTTTGCTTTTACGCGCCAATCGTAGAGGCTCTGTACACGTCGCCGCCCTGCTCTTCCCAACTCTTTTCGGAGTTGCGGGTTTTCCGAAAGCGAACGTATTGCGTCCGCAAGCTGGCTCACAAATTTGTCTGGTGTCGCAGGCGGAATAAGGACTCCGCTATCTGCATCAATGTAATCCGACGGACCACCCCAATCGGCGGCAACTACCGGAACGCCCGAAGCCATAGCTTCTAGTATCACGGCACCACCACATTCCCGCATGGCCGGATGGACCATGATGTCCGAAGCCTTTAGCAAGTCCGCCACAGCCATGTGACTAAGCAGGCCGTGAATTCGTACTTGATTTGTCAACAACGATTCCTGCGTTTGCCTTTCTAAGGCAACCCGTTCTGGCCCGTCGCCAACGACATGGACCTCGAAATCCACTTTTCCTTTTAGGCTCGCGCACGCCGCAATCAGCAAGTCTACACGCTTCCAATCAACCAAGGCTCCGACATATATAATGCTGACCTTCCGGTGTATTCCATTGCGCGGCATCGGCTTGAATAGCTCCAAGTCGACGCCGTTTTCGGGCATTTCGCGAATTTGCTTACGCCTAAGGTTGCGTGGAAGCGCGTTGAGGGTGCGCTTATTTGCCACCAATAATAGCGCTGCATCCAGCTTGCCGGGCAAGAGGGCGTTCCAGAACGCCGAGGTAAATTTCAGGAAAAACATGATAAAACGCTCGAACCATTGATCGAAATTGTAGTGAGGTGGAAACTCCATCCCCCCATTCATCGGTCCGATGACCACGGGTACGGACATCCCAAACATTATTGACGGCAACCGCGGAGAAACAGGAATCGGCTCGTGAACAATGTCAAAATGATGCGTTTTGACCAACGATGGAATAAGGCGACGCTGGCGGATTTGAGTAGTGAAATGGCTGATCGCTCTGAGGGTGAAGGAAACGGCTCGGCGATTCGGCATTAGTTGAACAATCTTATGGCACAAAACATTTATGAAACCGTCGCGAACGAAATGTAATCGCTCCATTTCGTTTGAAAGTAGTTTCCGTAATTCTGTCTGCCAACGTTCATGTACAAGAAGATGAACGTCGATACCCATTTCTCTGAAGAATTTGAAATACTGTAACGGTATGAATGCCTCGCCGCCGGCTGAGGCCGATGCGTGTTCAGCGACAATTAATACCTTAGGAAACATCTCGCTGCCACGTTTGGACACACAGAAGAAGAAAACTACAGTCGCGGTCATCCTACGTTAGGTGCTCGCTTCATTGATGCATGATCTTGGGGTGGCAAGAACCTTACGGTGAAGATAATTCGTAACATTGCGAGTGATCGTCCGATACCTCGTCTCATCAACATAAATGGTCGTCGTATTTGACGCACGCATATGCTCCGCAAGTTCAATTTTAATCGTATTCTTTGTCCTGCAATGATTCTTTCCGCTTCAATATTGCTCGCGAATGCTTCGCTTGCTTGCCTAACCATCAACGGTCGAGTTTCGCCAAAAATAGCCCCGTGTTCATCGTAACGCACGAGAAGATGGTCGGTCGGAAGTGAAATATTAATTTTCGCCGCGCGTGATAGAAGCAATTGTGCTCCGCGCTGTGTTAGCGCATAGCCCGCCCCTCCTAGCGTTGGGCGAAATGACACGATCAGTTTCGTAGAGGAGCCATTGTATAAGACGGGGCCAGATCGCGAAGTCTGCTTATAAAACAACCCTTCAAATTTCACAATATCGCATCGCTGGAGGAACAGCGGGAGATCATTGAAGTAGAAGTGCTTGAACGAGGAGGCAATCTCTGCATCATCTTCCAAAATTATCGCGGGCAATCCGCCGCGCGAAACCTTCTTCCAGACTTTAATGTGAGACAGCGCACATCCGATTTCTCCTGGCGTGAGCGCCCAGTCTTTTGTTGCAAAATTGCGCTTTATCAGTCTGCGGATCAATGAGGTCCTGTTAATTCCGTCGACTGCTCTAATTCGAATCGGCGAAATTCCTAAACTGAGCAGCGACGCCTCAATGTGGCGCCAGCGGTCTATGTCTTTCGCCAAATTGATCACGTAGACTGGAATGTGGTCTTCGGGTGCGGCCACCGATGCAGGCCGTGAACCTGTGGCGAGATCGGCTTCCGCCCCAGCAAGTGCACCCAAGCCGTTGGCGACGATAAGGCCATCCATTTCACCGCCCCCAATCCCGCCCTCAATGCGCGTAGCACGCGACGATATTCCAATGCTGCCGCCACGGAAGATGAGAATTCGTAGTTTCCAACAGGAAACTGGGGTGAGCTGTGATTAACTCGGCAATCTGGGCTGAGCTGCTGCCGGTCCCGCCACCCGTCAGTGAGCGGGTCGGCCGCCATGAACCGGCCTCGGCCGGAGAGCCTTCCGGTCCCAAGATAGCGCGGATGCAGACAGAGAGCGGAACGCAAAAGCGGTGGCATTTAAGCCGGGCCGCTTCCTGCCGATGCACGCGGGGTCGTGGACCAGCGGGTCCGGTAGAGGAGTGAACGCCAGCTGGCGGAGCACGAGAATCAAAGCTCGGTGAACTTGTCGTGTCAATCCGCCGGTTAATGGGTCTATCGCCGCGAAGTGCGGACCCGCGCATCGATCGGCGTGCTCGGCAGGCGCTCGATGTGGTCTTTCATTCAGTATCCGTCCAAACGACGGATCCGGAAGTCGTGTTGCCTCGCCTCTTCCAAGGCAAATTTACATCAACGGATTAGCACACGATCAGACGCTGATAGCCCGTCATGGCGACGCACACCCAGGCAATACGTACGTGCTAGCAAGTATCAATATTTTGAAATTCTCCAGTTTGTTGCCAGCGGCGGAACGCAGCAATAGTAGGACCGGTGGCTGGCATGCAGTCTTTTGGAAGCTCCCCCGGGTCAAACCAATTCACCTCTATGCTTTCGTCGTCAGCACTACGAGGCTCGCCGGAAAACTTATCGCAAGCATAAATTATAGCAAAATAGTGGCATTGATCCCCATTCGGGTAAGTGGTCGTTTCTAGCAATGGGCTTGATGAAAAGGCAAAGGCTACGGGGTTTTCGATTTTAATTCCAGCTTCTTCCGTGGCTTCGCGGATAATCATGGAAGTGAGAGATTCGCATTTTTCAGCGCTGCCACCTATTAGATCCCATTTGCCGAAATCACTCCGCCTTTGCAGAAAAATTCTGCCGTCTGCTCTCGAAAGCACCAGACGGGCACCTGGCATGAGGATTAGTCGACGCCCGAGGACTTTTCTAAGCTGACCAAGGTAGCTTTTAGAAAACTCGATCATATTCGTCCGGTGATTCAAACGCTCGCCGTCTGGCGCGATTTATGTTGGAATCTCGATAGCGCATTGCCTTGCATTCCGACAGTACAGAGACACGCTGCGAGGTCAATTGCCCAGTCAGCAGGTAAAAGAGCACCACATTGAAATGGACATTCGCGCAAACTGAACGACCGGCAGTCCAGGATTTCAACTCGTCACGACCTCTTCGAATTTGCCTAGGAGGTCGGGATTGTGTCGAATAAGGAAGACTCGACTGCCCAAAGTTTAAGAGCGAGCGCCTGCGATGACCTACTCGAGCTAACCGATGCTATGACGGGCGCCCATCGGACGGTCCAGGTTCGATAACTGCGAGGTCAACCATTGCCGCGTGTGCAGCCCCGGCGCTGATTAATCATCCATTACATTGCCGGTTTCAACAGAAAGGCACGCATATTTATGGTCGATTATGAACAGTGCCGTTCATTACGAAATCATTGACCGATTGGAAAACGTCAGATCAGCTGGGACGATCTGCGATTTTTTGGTCTGCTGGGTCGGAACGGCTGGCACGCTAGAACCACTCGTCCGCACCTGGGTCTCGGCTGCTCGCGATGTTCAGAACACTCAATGATAGGATTGCCGATCTGCTTTATGGACTTGTATCCCCCCACAGCATTACCGTTAAA
>Ga0134126_10012553_pt1 | contig 10699 bp, 10 predicted proteins | sample KB31752_FD_96881 | JGI IMG/M metagenome (GOLD analysis project Ga0134126, IMG submission 96881) | Terrestrial soil microbial communities with excess Nitrogen fertilizer from Kellogg Biological Station, Michigan, USA - KB3-175-2 | ecosystem: Environmental > Terrestrial > Soil > Unclassified ...
ATGAATCTCGCCCTTGGAAGCGGTGACATTCGCGCGCACCGACTTGAGATCGTTGTAGTCGATGTGACCTCCGCTCACGTTCAGGACGAAACGGCGAGTACCGCCGGGACCTGCACCGACGCGCGTCTTTGCGAAATAAGCGATGCCGCGCGAATTGGTTCGGCCCGGCCCCCAATGAATCCGATAGGTAAAGGTGTATTCGCGCTTTGGCTGAAGCGTGTCATGGGGATGCCAGTAAGCGACGATGTTGTCGTGAATCTCCTCTTTCGTCGGTATCTCGAATAGGTCCACGGACCCAGGACCCCAGTCGCCGATTGGTTCGACCCATTGGCTCGGACGCTTCTCGAAATGCGCGGACAGATCCTCGTAGGCTTGAAAGGCACGCTCGCGCTGCATCAACCCAAAACCGCGCGGATTCACATCGCCGAAGATGCTGATCTGCAAATCGTCCGGATTGGTGAGAGGGCGCCAGATCTCCTCGCCACGGCCGTTGCGCATCGCGAGTCCATCCGAATCGTGCACCGCGGGCCGGACATCGTCGACACCGACACGGTCGTTGGCGGCGAAGAAAAACATGCTCGTCATCGAGCCGATGCCGACCTGCTTGAGTTCGGCGCGCGGATACACAGCCGTCTCGACGTCGTAGACGGTGCTCTCGCCGGGACGGATGGTGAAGCGGAAGGCTGCCGCCGCACTTTGGCTGTCAAGCAGCGCATGCACGACCAGCGAGTTGGTGCCCTTGGCCGGCTTCTCGATCCAGAACGTGTTAAAGGCGGGGAACTCTTCGCCTTTGAAGTCCGCCGTGTTTATCGACAGTCCACGGGCGGACAGCCCATAAACTTGGCCTTTCGCCACCGCGCGGAAATAGCTCGCGCCCAGGAAAACCCCCACCTCGTCGTAATAGTCGGGCCGGTTGATGGGTGCGTGCATCCGGAACCCGGCGAAGTCCGTGTGACTATCGGGCGGCGGCGGCTTGATCTTGCCGTAGGTAAACAGCTCCGGCGACCACTCGATGCGCTGTGCCTTGCCGCCGCTGACTTCATAAATGTCGACCCGGTCGGTGAAGATGAAACCACGATTAAAGAACTGGATTTGAAAAGGCAGGCCCTCCTCGCGCCAGAGCGCGCGCTCGGGACGAAAGCGGATGTTGCGATAGGTATCGTAATCGAGATTTTTGAGGGCGTTAGGCAATGATTTGTCTGGCTTCTTGAAGTCCTTCTGGGCGAGTTGACGCGCGAGAGACCGGACTGTTTGGCCGTCGAATTCCGGGGGCTCCGCCGCCGCGCGCGCCGCACCCCCTGCGCTGCCGAGGGCCGACAGCGCGGCTGCCGAACCGGCCATGAATTGACGGCGATTCAACGAATCAACTCCGAATATGGGCGCGAGCTCCCGAGGTCCGCCCCCCATGGGCCTACCGACACAATTATTTAGGGGGGTTCCGGTTCCGCCCTGGCGCGGCGCGATTTCCGTACGATCATCGACTTCACGATACCCCCAAGAACATGGCGATCGAGTCCCGATGATTCATCTCCTTGTGACGATTTCGCGGCCTTGAAGTTCGAAACGCACATGCCTGCCGCGAGCAAAAAGACTTCGCGATTAGCGGATATGGGCGCGACAAAAGGTCTGGTCATGCCGAATTGCAATTTTTCTGAGCGCTTCTTCACGGGCGCGACGCCCAAACAAAGCATGGCTTGAAACGATAAGGCCGAGCAGAGCTCGGCCGGATTAGATTAAACGCCGGCGGCGACAAATAGTTCCTGTCAATCGGCCAATGTGGATGAGCTTCGATAAGGCTGCTGAAAGCGTGCAGCGCATCGATCCGCTGTCATGCGAGCCAGCATCGTCCCGGAACTCAGATAATCCGGCCGGCGTTGCCTTGCGAGGGGGCCCCACGCATCAGTCAGTGTAGCGTCGGAGTAGCGTCATGGCACCGCGGCCGAATTGGAAGGGATTTCTCAAGCTGTCGCTGGTGTCCTGCGCCGTGGCGCTCTACCCGGCAACCTCGACCAGCCAACGCATCCGCTTCAACATCATCAACCGAAAGACCGGCAACCGCATTCGCAACGAGGTGGTGGATGCTGAAACCGGCGACCCGGTCGAGCAGGAGGACCGCGTCAAAGGCTACCAGTTCGAGAAAGGCCAATACGTGCTCGTCACCGACGAAGAGCTCGACAACGTTGCGCTGGAAAGCACGCATACCATCGACATCGAGCAGTTCGTTCCGGCCTCGGAGGTCGATCGCATCTATCTGGACGAGACCTACTACCTCGTGCCGGAGGACGAAATGGCGCAGGAGGCCTTCGCGGTCATTCGCGAAGCCATGCGCAAGGAAGACCTGGTCGGGCTTGCGCGCGTCGTCATTTATCGCCGCGAGCATCTGCTGTTGCTGGCGCCGCGGGGCAAGGGGATGATGGCGACCGCGCTGCGCTACAAAACCGAGGTGCGGGATCAGAAAAATTATTTCGACGACATCAAGGATATCAAGGTGCCGGCCGACATGCTCAAGCTGGCGGCGCAAATCCTCGAAAGCAAGAAAGGGCATTTCGATTCGGGAAAGTTCGAGGATCGATACGAGGATGCGCTGATGCAGCTCATCAAAGCCAAGCGAGCCGGCAAGGAGCCGCCGGTTCTCACGGAGGAGGAGCCGAGCAACGTGGTGAATTTGATGGACGCATTGCGGCGCAGCGCACGAGCCGATACCGGCCGCCGCAAGAGAACGCCACAGAAATCGACCGGTGCCCGCAAGCGGACAACGGCGCGCAAGAAGATCAGGCGTGCGGGATAGTCAAATGGCCGGACTGTCGACCTACAACGCCAAGCGCCGCTTCAACCTCACCAAGGAGCCGCGCGGAAAGGTTGGAAAGCGCGGCCATGCTTTCGTGATCCAGAAGCATGCCGCGCGGCGGCTGCATTACGATTTGCGGCTCCAAGTCGGCGGCGCCATGAAAAGCTGGGCGGTGACGCGCGGCCCCAGCCTCGTGCCAGGTGAGAAGCGGCTCGCGGTCCAGGTCGAGGACCACCCCATCGAATACAACAAATTCGAAGGCACCATCCCTAAAGGCGAATATGGCGGCGGCACCGTGATGATCTGGGATCGCGGGCACTGGGAGCCGGAAGGCGATCCCGAGCGCGGCCTGAAAAAAGGTCATCTGTCATTTCGCCTCGACGGCGAGAAGCTGCAGGGGGGCTGGCACCTCGTCCGTATGCACCGGCGATCCGGAGAGAAGCGGGACAACTGGCTTCTCATCAAACAGCATGACGACGACGCACGCAAAGCGCGGGACGAGGACATTTTAGAGGAAGAGCCATTATCGGTCACGACGGGCCGCACGCTCGGCGAGATCGCAGACGGCGCACCACGGCGCAAACGCAAAACCAAGAGCACCCGCACCGGCGCCCGAAAGACGAGCCGCAAACGTGCTTCCGCCGCCAATGGTTCGCTTATGCGCCGTTCACCCTCGCCGCTACCCAAGAAGGCCGCCGATGAGGCGATCGCGCGGGCGCGCCGTTCCTCCCTTCCCGCGTTCATGGAGCCATGCCTGGCTACGCTCGCCGATAAGGCGCCCTCCTCCAGCAACTGGATTCACGAGATCAAATTCGACGGTTACCGCATCCAGGCGCGGATCGATCGCGGCAAAGTCAGGTTGATGACCCGCAAGGGCCTCGATTGGACCGCCAAGTTTCCCACAATCGCCGCGGCGGCGGCCAAGCTCAAGGTGACAACCGCGATCATCGACGGCGAACTCGTTTCGGAAGACGACGCCGGAATTTCGCAATTTTCACTGTTGCAGCAGGACCTGAAATCCGGCCGCCACGACCGCATGGCGTTCTATGCCTTCGATCTGTTGTATCTCGACGGCGCCGATCTGACATCGCAGCCGCTATCGAAGCGCAAGGTGGCGCTGGAGAGGCTGATCGGAAAGCCCCGGCAACGCGGGCCGATCCGGCTCAGCGAATCTCTGACCGAACCCGGCCCGACGCTGCTCAAACATGCCTGCCAGATGGGCCTCGAAGGCATCATCGCCAAGCGCAGCGATGCGCCCTACCGGTCCGGGCGCGGGCACGACTGGCTCAAGGTCAAATGTTCGGACCGGCAGGAGTTCGTCGTGGCCGGCTTCGCGCCTTCGACCGCCGACTCCCGCGCGGTCGGCGCGCTGGTGCTGGGCGTATACGATGGTGACAAGCTGAAATATGCCGGCCGTACCGGCACCGGTTTCACCCACGACACGGCGCGATCCCTCTATCGCCGGCTCAAGACGCTCGAGCGAAAGACTTCGCCCATTCAGCCAGCACCGAAAGAGGAGCGAGGCCGCCACGCCCCAGAGTGGGTCGAACCGGAGATGGTGGTGGAAGTAGCCTTTCGCGGCTGGACGCACGGCGACCGGGTGCGGCAGTCCTCGTTTCAAGGCGTGCGCGAGGACAAGGCGGCCACGGAAGTGGTGCGCGAGACGAGCGCGATGCCGGCCGCGAACACGCAGGCCGCCGTCAAGAAACGCAGTGCGCCGGTCAGGCCTCGTAGCGGTAGCGACATCGTCGGACACGTGAAGCTTACCCACCCCGACCGAGTCTATTGGGAGGGAGCCGGCATCACGAAACGCGATCTCGCCGACTACTACACCAAGATATGGGATTGGATGCGCCCGCATGTGTCGGGGCGGGCAATTGCACTCGTGCGTTGCCCGGAGGGTGCCGACGCTGGCCAATGCTTCTTCCAAAAGCACGCGCGCGCCGGCATTCCCGTCGAATTTCTCCACCTTGTCCCGGAAAAGGGCACCAAGATTATTTCCATCGACGATCTCGACGGTCTTATCGCACTGGTGCAAGGCGGTGTGCTGGAGATTCACACTCGCGGCAGCACCATCGACGACCTCGGACGCGCCGACCGCCTGGTGTTCGATCTCGACCCTGGTCCCGGCACCACCTGGCGCGACGTCGTGGAAGCTGCGCGCGAAGTACGCGAGCGGCTCGCGCGCATTAAGCTTGCGAGTTACCTAAAGACTTCCGGCGGCAAGGGCCTTCACGTGGTATTGCCGATCAAGCCGGAGCCTTGGGAAACGGCAAAGAAGTTCTGCCATGCGGTGGCGCTGAGCATGGAAAAGGACAGTCCAAGCCGTTATCTCGCGACCGCGACAAAGGCAAAGCGCCAAGGCCGGATTTTTATCGATTATCTGCGCAACAGCCGTGAGGCGACGGCCGTGGCGCCCTACTCCACGCGGGCGCGCCCCGGCGCTCCGGTGTCAATGCCGATCGACTGGTCGGAGCTCGGCGGCCTCAAGAGCGCCAACCAATACACGGTGCAAAACGTGACGCAGCGATTGTCGCGCCTCAAGAAAGATTCCTGGGCCGGTATCGGGCGAGCGAAGCAGGCGCTGCCTTCGTTCAAATGAAAAGGCCCACCGGGGCGGGCCTTTTCTCCTGGAAACCAAAAGGACGTCACGCCGCAGCGTGCTCATTGACGGAACGCTCGGCAATCTTCGTAAGAAGCATATCGGCGTGCTTCTCCTCCTCGAGAGTCTCGTGCAGCAGATGCGCGAGCTTCGGCTTGTTGAGCAGCTTCGCCCATGAGCACAGCGTGCCGTACCGAGCGATTTCATAGTGTTCGGCCGCTTGCGCGGAAGCGATCAGGCCGGCATCGAGCGTCTTCTCGTCGTCGACCTCATCAATGACTTCCTTACCCTCGGCGACGATGCCGAGAATGGCCTCGCATTTCTTGCCCCTTGCGGGCTTACCGATCATTTCGAACGCCTGCTCCAAACGTTTGACGTGGCCCTCGGTCTCCTTCTCATGGTCCGTGAACGCCTTGCGCAATTCGGAATCATCGGCCTCCTTCGCCATCTTCGGCAGGGCCTTGGTGAGCTCCTTTTCGGCGTAATAGACGTCCTGCAGGAGTGCGTGGAACAGTTCTTCCATGGACTTCATCATGATCCTCCGGATTTTCTCGGGGTGTTTACGCGCACCGCTTCGCGAAGCGCTCCCACCTCGAACGTGGGAACAAGAAAATCCGTTCCGGCGGACTTTTGTCGCCGGCGGAACTTCCGCTCGCACCGGCGCGTTGACGATAGGCGCCGGAAATTGGGGGAGATCCGCACATCGTGGCCCGAGATCACCGAAAGAACACGGCCTTGTTCTCACGTTTTGCGCAAGCAACCGCAGCGTGGAGCGGTCACGCGTTTGCATTTCTGCTCGCGCTACTGGTCGTCATTGTCTGGGTGGTGACCGGCCCTATCTTCGACTACAGCAATACTTGGCAATTGGTGATCAACACCGGCACTACGATCGTCACCTTCTTGATGGTCTTTCTGATCCAGAACACGCAAAACCGCGACATGATGGCCATTCAGCTCAAATTGTCGGAGCTGGTGCTGGCGATGAAGGGGGCGGAAAACAAGTTCGCCGCCATTGAGGATCTGAGCGACGAGGAACTGGAGAAGCTGCACGAGGAGTGCCGCGCCAACGCCGAAATGGCGCTTACTCACATGAAGGCGCGCGCGGGCAAGCACGAGCGCGGCAGCCCGCGCAAGCGCGCGGCCGCCCACCCGGCGACAACCTCCAGCCGCAAGTCCAAGCGCGCCAAGTAACGCGCGCTACATAACCAGTAAAATCCCTGCCTCTCGACGCCGGCCCTCTTGCGCTATAGTAGCGCGCACGTCGTTCGATATTTCATTCCCGCGCCCGCCTTTCCTCGGCCTCCCAAAGGACCAATACCATGCCTGCCAAGCGCCCAGCGCCACGCCTTCCCGTAGTGCAAGAAGACCAATTGAACGATCGTCAGCGCGCGCTCATGGCGGCCTTGCGCGCGGGTCCGCGGGGGCAATCGATCAAGCTGCGGGGGCCATTCGCCGTCTGGATGCACGCGCCCGATTTCGGGCTCCTGGCGCAGGCATTCGGTGCCTACTGCCGCTACAAGACGACCCTGCCTCCGCGGCTCTCGGAATTTGCAATTTTATGCACATCGCGTCTCTGGCGCGCGCAGTTCGAGTGGTTCGCGCACGCGCCAATCGCGGAAAAGGCCGGCGTTAAGCCGAAGACGATCGCCGACCTTCGCGTCGGCCGCGAGCCAAAAGTTGCCCCAAAAGACGAGCGGGCGATCTATGCTTATGTGCAGGAGCTCTACAAGACCAGGCGGGTCAGCGATCGCACGTACAAGCGGCTGCACGCGCTGATCGGAGACGTCGGCATGGTCGAGCTCACCGGCATCCTTGGCTATTACGCGACGGTTGCCATGGCGCTCAATGTCTTTCGGATGCTGCCTCCGGAAGACGCGAAGCTCGCCTTCGCTGAGTCAGCCTGAGGGGGATTCCAACACCAAAATCCCGGCGCCGATGCGCCGGGATCTGGGAGGTTCAATCCAAATCGCTATTAGCGGCAGGTGTGGCGCGTCTTCACGACGACATTGCCGTTCGGCAGGTGCGTACGCACCTTCACCGTCCGGCAGTGGTGATGACGGTGGTTCACATGCTTGATGACCACCCCATGATGATTTTCATGCACCACGACTGCGGCGGACGCCGGCAGCGCACTCAACGCCAGCGCACCAATCGCAGCGCTCAAAATGACAGCTTTCATCTCAGCCTCCATTGGTTATCGGTGAATGGAAGAACGCCGAGGGCAAGAAAGAGTTCGCCGGTTACAAAAGAATCTAATGAATAGACGTTCAGTCAGTCAGCGGCCACAGCGGAGCAATGGATGAATGAATAATGAACGCAATGGATCGAGTGCGAGGACTACCGTTTTACTCGGGTCGAATGCATTTCTTGCTGTCGAGGCACGCTGCCGTCGCGCAGAGACACGCGATAGATTGTAAATCTACGACGCGCGCCTAGTCCGGCATCGCGTTGTCGGAGCGACCATTGGGCTGATGAACCGGCGCCGGGTTCCAGCGCGCTTGCCGTGCAAACCTGAGTATTCATATCGGCGCCGCCGCCATGATAGACTACGATCATGGATCGAGATCGCTCGCCACCATCCCCGCGCGAGGCCCGCGTGCTCCGTTTCCGCCGGCGGCCGGCCGGTACACATGGGCCGGACGCGCTGCCCTCACCCGTCGCCGACCTCGGCAAGTATCACCGCGTGGAAGACAAGGACGACTATCGACATCGGATGCTGGTGAACGCGGCGGCCTTTATATTCGTCGCCGCGCTGATTGGAGCCGGGCTCTGGCTCGCCGACAGCATTGCGCAGATGCGCAAGAATCAGGATTGCGTGCTGGCCGGACATCGCGGCTGCACCCCAGTCGAGTACGTCCCAAAACGGTATTGATCCCCTGCTTTGGTAGTACGCGCCCCTATTAGCCAGAATCGGGGTTAAAATCCGGGCGCCATTGAACTTGCTCTCCCGCTTCGCTATACGGGCAGCCAACCGCAGGCCGAACCAGGCCGGGTCGGGGGGTGCTGCGCAAAAGCCTTCAAAGCGTGGACCGCTGGGTGCTAAAACTCCAAAGCAATCAGAGAGTTATCGATGTCCACGACTTTCGAGACCATCGCCAATATTATAGCGGAAACCTGCGATATTCCGCTCGAATCCATTAAGCCGGAAAGCCACGCCATTAACGATCTCGGCATCGATAGCCTCGATTTCCTCGACATCGCCTTCGCCATCGACAAGGCCTTCGGGATCAAGCTGCCGCTCGAGCAGTGGACCCAGGAGGTCAACGACGGCAAGGCGACGACCGACCAGTATTTCGTGCTGAAGAACCTTAGCGCGCGCATCGACGAATTGGTCGCCGCCAAGGGTGCGTAACGCGCGGAGAGACCCGCGCCATAAGGGAGCGTGAAGACGCACGCCGATGCGCCTCGAATATTTTCAGTTGATCGATCGGATCGTCGAGCTCGACCTTCCCGGCCGCAGGATCAGCAGCGAGGCGACGGTGCCGGAGCAGAGCACGATTTTCGAGGGGCATTTTCCCGGCTACCCCCTCATGCCCGGCGTGCTCTTGATCGAGACGATGGCCCAGACCTCCGGGTGGCTGGTGGTCGCGATCAATCAATTCAAGCGCATGCCGTTCCTCGCGGCGGTGAAGGAGGCGAAATTCCGCACCTTCGTCAAGCCCGGCCAGCGGCTATCCGTTTCCGCCGAACTGCTGCATGACGGCTCAGGATATGCGGTGACCGAGGCGAGCATCACCTACGAAGGCAAGCCGGTCTGCAACGCCTCGCTGACGCTGCGGGTTTTGGCCTTCCCGAATGAGGAGATGAGCGCGCATATGCGCGGTGTCGCGACGGCTATTGGCCTGCCCGCTGACGAGGCGCTCGCCGATGGCTGAAGCTCGCGAGGCCTGGATTACCGGCGTTGGCATCGTTTCCACGCTCGGAGAAGGACCGCAGGCGCATTGGCAGAAGCTGATGAGCGGTCAGCCCAATGCCGACAATGCGACCTTCGCGCCGTTCATCGTGCATCCCTTGGCGCCGGTCAATTTCGACACGCAAATCCCGAAAAAGGGCGACCAGCGCCAAATGGAGGCATGGCAGCGCATCGGCACTTATGCCGCCGGCCTTGCGCTCGACTCCGCGGCCGTTAAGGGCAAGGCCGACATCCTTTCGCACATGGACATGATCGTCTGCGCCGGCGGTGGAGAGCGAGACCTCAAGGTCGATTCGACGATTCTGAGCGGAATATCCGGCGCCGCTAATCCTGCCGCCTTCCTCAATGAGAGGCTGATGAGCGACCTGCGCCCCACCCTCTTTTTGGCGCAGCTGTCGAACCTGCTCGCGGGCAACATCTCCATCGTGCACGGCGTGACGGGGTCCTCGCGCACGTTCATGGGCGAGGAGAGCGCCGGCATTGACGCGGTTCGGATCGCGCTCGCGCGCATCAACTCCGGACAAAGCGACATCGCGCTGGTCGGCGGCTCGCACAACGGCGAGCGGCCCGATCTTCTGATGCTCTACGAATTTGGAAAATACAGCCTGAAGAACCGTTTCGCGCCGGTATGGGAACGCGGCGAACAAAGCGGCTTTGCGCTTGGCTCGCTCGGCGCCTTTCTCGTGATCGAAGCGCGCGCGCATGCGCAAGCGCGCGGGGCAAAGCCGCTGGCGAAACTGACCGCGGTTGCTTCCGACCGCTCGAAGCGCACTCCCGGGGCGGTCAGTACGTCGCTGACGAAATTGTGGGAGAAGGTCAAAGACCCCATCAAAGAGGGCGAGGCCGCCGTGCTCTCCGGGGCCACGGGCGCGGAGCCCGCGACATCGGAAGAACGCGCCTTCCTCGAAGCGCACGACGACCTTGCGGTGCGCGCCACGGGCTCTTACCTCGGGCATGGGCTGGAGCCGCAATTCGTCATGAACGTCGCCCTGGCAGCCGTCACGCTCGGCCACGGTACTCTGTTTCCACCCTGCGACTCGTCCGGTCTGGAACGGCCGTCGAGCCGCAACGTAAGCCAAATCCTGGTGACCGGCGTCGGCCACTGGCGGGGTGAAGGCCTCGCTCTGGTCGAGCGGGTCGGCGAAGGGGGAGCGCGATGATGCCGCCGAAGGACAAATTGGTACGCCCCATCGTCGTGGTGACCGGCCTCGGCATGATCACCTCGCTCGGCGCCGGCAAGTCCGACAATTGGGCCAAGCTGACGGCCGGCGAATCCGGCATTCGCGCCATCACCCGTTTTGCAACCGATGGCTTGCGCACGCGCATCGCCGGCACGATCGATTATCTGCCGAAGGAAAATTGCTCGGCCGCTCTGTCCGAACGCTTCGCCGATATG
>Ga0134126_10012554_pt1 | contig 10698 bp, 7 predicted proteins | sample KB31752_FD_96881 | JGI IMG/M metagenome (GOLD analysis project Ga0134126, IMG submission 96881) | Terrestrial soil microbial communities with excess Nitrogen fertilizer from Kellogg Biological Station, Michigan, USA - KB3-175-2 | ecosystem: Environmental > Terrestrial > Soil > Unclassified ...
CAAAGCAGTCGTTTTCGTTCGGCGAATTGACGCACGGCCGGAAGCTGACGAAGGCGATCGCCGCCGACGTCGCCGTCACGCCGGCCGCCGAGTGGAAGATCGCCGGCACGTCGGCGCCGAAGGTCGACGGCCGGGCGATTGTCACCGGCAAACACCAGTACGCCAGCGACGTGAAACTGCCCGGAATGCTCTACGCCAAAGTGCTGCGGGCGCCGACGTTGAACGCGAAGCTGGCTTCGGTCGACGTAAAAGCGGCCGAGGCTCTGCCGGAGGTCACTGTGGTTCACGACGGCGAATTCGTCGGCGTCGCGGCGTCCAGCGAGTCTCGCGCCGAACAGGCCCTGGCCGCGATCCGGGCTGAGTGGACTTCGCCGCCGCAAGCGTCCGACAAGACACTCTTCGCCGATTTGAGCAAGGAGAGCCGCGGCGCTCGCGGCGGGGGCGGGTTCGGCGGAGGGCGGGGCAATCAAGAACAGGGCTCGGTCGAAAAGGGTCTGGCCGAAGCGGACCATCGCGTGAAGGCGACGTACACCGTGGCCTACATCGCGCATTGCCCGTTGGAACCGCGCGCGGCGGTCGCCCAGTGGCAGGAGGGCAAGCTGACCGTCTGGACCGGCACCCAGCGGCCGTTCGGCGTGCGCAGCGATCTGGCCCGCGCTTTCGCCCTGCAGGACGATCGCGTTCGCGTGATCGTGCCCGACACGGGTTCCGGGTACGGCGGCAAGCACCAGGTCGAGGCGGCCGTCGAAGCCGCGCGGCTGGCGAAGGCCGCCGGCAAGCCGGTCAAGCTGGTTTGGACCCGCGAAGAGGAATTCACTTGGGCCTACTTCCGCCCGGCGGGCGTGATCGACGTCGAGGCCGGCACCGCCCAGGACGGCACGCTCACCGCCTGGGATTTTCACAACTACAATTCCGGCGCCTCGGCGATCCGTCCGCTGTATGAGATTGCCAACCAGCGCTCGGCGTTCCACGGCTCCGACGCTCCGCTGCGGCAAGGCTCGTACCGCGCCCTGGCGGCGACGGCGAACCACTTCGCCCGCGAATGCCACATCGACGACCTGGCCCGCGAGGTGAAACTCGACCCGCTGGCATTCCGTCTCAAGAACCTCGCCGATGGGCGGCTGCGGGCCGTGCTCGAAGCGGCCGCCGCAAAATTCGGCTGGGGCGGCGCCAAGCCGGCGGCCGGCCGCGGCTTCGGCATCGCGGGCGGTTCGGAAAAAAGGAGCTACGTCGCCACCTGCGCCGAAGTGGCGATCGACAAGCCCGGCGGCAAGCTGCGGGTCGTGCGGCTCGTCACGGCGTTCGAGTGCGGCGCCGTGTTGAACCCTGACCATCTGAAAAGCCAGGTGGAAGGCGCCGTCGTGATGGGTCTCGGCGGCGCGCTGTTCGAGGCGATCCGCTTCGAGGACGGCAAGCTGCTCACCGCCGCGTTCTCCGATTACCGCGTCCCCCGCTTCCGCGACGTTCCGCAACTCGAAACGGTGTTGCTCGACCGCAAAGATCTCCCCTCGGCCGGCGCCGGCGAGACGCCCATCGTCTGCGTCGCCCCGGCGATCGGCAACGCCATCTTGCAGGCGACCGGCGTGCGGCTACGGTCGTTGCCGATGGCGCCGGACGGGGCGGTGCGCGCTTGAAGATCTTCATGCTCGGAGAGGCTGACGAACGGGCGGAGATGGAATCCTCTCCAGGGTTCCTCGCTCCTGGTAGAGGTTAGGAGCGGGCGAAGCGATCGCCTTGCCTTGCTCTTCATGCAGATAGTGGACCTGTCCCCTTTAGCGACCCAAAGCGATCCCAAAGAAGTAAGAATTGCGATGGCTGAATTTCATTTTTATGGGTCCGACCACGACAGTCTCCGCGTGATCGATGCTATTCTCGATGGTGGTGACATTTGGCTGACGCCTAGCCTAAATTATCCCACCAGATACGCAAAGGCATTCAGCAAGGTTGAAAATGGGCTCTTAGAATCGCTTAAGGTAAATAGGCGATTATATATCACTGGATCCTTTTCGCGTGAGCCGTTGCGCCTTCAAGAAGTCAAAGGCGGAAAGTATGACGGGACGTGCATTGTCGAGGAGCGGTTGGGTGGCCCCGCAATGTCGATTTCCCTGCCAATGTGTAAGCTTCTTGATCAGAATATGTATCATCTTGGGCCCGGCAGTCTTTTTTGCCAGAACGTCTTTTGGGGCGATGACGGCGGCGAATATAACGCGCCGACTGAGGTAAAGGCTGCATATGCGATTTTGCGCAAGCGGATCAAATCGGTGTTATGTCGGCAACGGGTGAGTGATGAAACTGTTTACATTGGCAGGGATGGATTTGAATTGCTAGAGCAAGGCAAGGCATGGATCCTTAGTAATGGGAGCTGGCTTGACGCGTCCGGAGCGGTTGTCAAATCGAATTTGGCAAGGCCATGAGGCGCGGTGTTACCGGTCACGCCCGTCCCCAGCCGGTGATGGCAATTTGGTGTTCGCACCACGCCCGAAATCGGGGCAGATAAAGAGGACAGGTCCATTAGTGCAAATATCGGGGCGCTGACCGCAGGGCCGTGCAGGTCAAGGCTCTGAGATCCTTGGGGCATCAGGAGTTATTCAGGGACGTTGGCGCCGACGCGGTTCGTCGGCGCCGCCTTGGGGCAAAGGCTTCATCGTTAAGGGTGCGCGGCCCGGCTGCAACTGTTACTTCGTTCGCGGCCCGATTCTAGTGAGCTTGGCGAGACACACCAAGCCACTTCCCCGGTATAATCGGAAGGTCAGCGCGCTGGCCAGCCATGAGGAGCGACCAGAAGACGCAGCTTGGCTGCTGAGCAGACGCGGTTATCTTGGGAAAGTTGGCCAGCTTGGCCGGGCGGGTATCAGGGATTAGCAACAGGCTAGGCCGTGCGAAGATGGCCACATTCACGCGGTCATCTTGGGAAAGTTGGCCATCTTGGCCGGGAACGCATCAGGGATTAGCAACAGGCCCGGGCGGCGAAGATGGCCACATTCATGCAGTCATCTTGGGAAAGTTGGCAATTTTGGCCGGGTAGGCGTCGGCGTCCAGGGATTACCAGCGGACCCGGCCGGCGAAGATGGCCACGTCCACGCGGTCATCTTGGGAAAGTTGGCCATCTTCGCACGAAACAGCAAATCGCAGGCGCCCGCGGCTAGGCTTCTACGCCCAACAGCTTGCAGGCGTCCTTGTAGCCGGCGGCGCGGAAGCCGTGCTTGTCGTCGCGATTGTAGCCGTAGGCGCTGGCGGTCACGCGGGCCAGACCTACGATCTGCCGCCAACGGAAAGCCGGCCGAATCGTCCGGTATTCCTCGCGGACCGTGTGGAAATACTTCTCGCCGTGCAAGCGGCCGTCTTCGCTGATGGCGTACTTCAACATGAGGTCGAACACGGGCTCGACGGCGTAGCCGCGATCGCCATAAATCTGGATCGCCGCCGCGGCCCGAGGCTGGTCGTTATGCCGAATCGCGTCTTCCGTTTCCGCGAGCAGTCCGGCGGCATCGTCGATTTTGACGAGGGCGCGGTGCTCGTCCGTGGGATAGGCGGGCGTTTGGAAGGGCGACGCCTGCACGCCCACGTGGTAGGCGGCGACGATCAGCCCCGACACCGCATGCCGCGCTTCGCCCACGCGGGCCATGTTTCGCCAGGCGTTGCTCGCGTCGGACGAATGCACGCCGGCCGAATCGCCATGCGTCCGCCACCAGTTTCCGCCGGCGCCCTGGCGAAGCACGAACAGGTTCGACGCCAGCGAGATCGCCTCGCCGACGACTTCCGGATCGATGCCTTCGGCCAACGCGGCGGCGACGACTTCCGCCGCGCGGGCGTTCGGGCCGTTGTAGATCGCCTGGCTGAGTTGATCGACGGCGGCGTCGCCCGGATCGCGCTTGCCGAGCGACTTGCCTTCGAGCTTGTATTGATCGAGCAGCTTCGGCACGATCGCGCGGATCGGCGATTCGGGCTGTTTATGCGCAATTCGCTGCTCCTCGTGATTGGCGCAGAAGCGGATGCACTGCCGCAAGATCGAATAGGAGTATTCCTTGCCCAGCAACCCCACCAAGCCATAGGTGCGGTGGGCGAATACGAAGCGGTGAACGTTCAGATCGTCCTGCATCGCCATCTGCAGCGCGTTGAACGAATCGAGCGGCGAATCGGCGACCGACGCCAACAGCGCCTCGCCCTGCTTGACGTCCGGCTTCCGGCAGGCGTCGCGAATCTGCACGCTCAAATCGCCCTCGGCCGGATGCTCGCCGGGGTGCATGTCGTGCATGGCGGTCGTCGAGGCGCCGCCGACTCCCTGGATTTGCTGCGAGTTGCGGTAGAGCACCTTCAACACGGGCAGCAGTTGCCGGTTGCCCGACAGTTGACCGCTCATTTGCAATGCCGGCAGCATCGCCATGGCGGTATGAAAACCGACATAATCGCAACCGCCGAACGTGACGGCGTTGGCCAAGGCCCCGGCGCCAATCAGCTTCTTCAGATCGACGTCGCCCTTCAAGAATCGTTCGGCGAGCATCGGCTGAAGCTGGCCAGGGGGCGTGGCCCGCATCAAGTCGACCAGGCCCGCGTATTCGCCCAGAGGAATGCCATCCGAGCCTTGCTCGGCGAAAGCCGTTGAAAAACCGAGATCGTTGGCCAGCGAAGCCCCCAGGCCCGCGGCCAACATGCCTCGACCGACATCCGACATAAATGCGCGACGATTCGTGGGAGTCATGGAATCCTCCTGGGGGGTGGCGACCGCGAGCGGCATGCCCGCCGTGGGCGTTTCGGACCAGCTAATTTCTAGAACGCGGGCGCGTTACACACTATGCGGGTCAGATCACTCGGGAGTGATCAGGCCGGGGTTCGGCCGAGGTCTGCGACGCATCCGCAGACGCGATTGTAATGCCAGATTATTATTACAGATAGAAACCGGCGGCGCCTTGCGATGCGGCGGGCGGATTTTCGGGCGGCAGGGCCGTCCATCGCCGCCGGGCCTTCATCGCCAACCACACCACGACGCCCCCGAGCCCCCCGGAGCCTGCGGCGATCACGATTAATCGACCCGTCAATCCGGCGTCGGTGAGCGGCCCGGCAAACTCGCCGAAGTTGAACAAGGAATGTTCGTGCCGCACGACAATGCAGCCGCAAAGGGAGGGCAGCAGCGATAGCAACGCGATCTTTCCTGGCATCGTCGGTCTCCGTCGCCTTCTCGGCGAATGCCCGGCGTAACTTAGCTGCCGTTTTGCAAACGGGTCAAGACCAACTCCGCGGCGCGGCGGAGTCACCGGTTACATGCCGTCAACCGCTCAACGCGGCGATCAGGATACGACGTGCAGTCCGCCCGGCCCGTCGGCCGGCGGCAAATCGAGCGGCACGCGGCGGGCCTCGCACCACAGGTCTTCCAAGGCGTAGTATTCGCGCGCCTCGGGCTCGAACAAGTGGATCACCACGTCGCCGTAGTCGAGCAGAATCCAGCGGCTGTCCTGGTAGCCTTCCAGCCCTAGGCGGCGGTCGCCCATCTCGTCTTCCAGCTTGTGGTCGATTTCCTCGCTGATGGCGTGCAACTGGCGGCGGCTGCTGCCGGTGGCCACGACGAAGTAGTCGAACACGGGGGTCACTTCGCGCATGTCGAGCACCACGATGTCTCGTCCGCGATTCTCGGCCGCGGTGCGCGCCGCCGCCAGCGCGAGTTCGAGGGAACGACCGGATTGCGACGCAGACGATTGCAGACCGATGCTGGAAATGGCCACGCGGTTCCTTTCATGTCAGGCAGCGAAGCGCCCGGCTCCATTCTATACAGACGAGACGGCCGTGTCAGCCAAATGGTTCACTCGGCGGACGAAAGCCGCCAAATGCCGCGTCTACCTCCTTAAGACTCGAAACGCGGCAAGATGCCGCGTCTACTTTCTTAGAACACGCCCAAGGCCGTCAGGCTATACCGCACCACCAACCCGGCGGCCACAACGCTGACCATGCTCATCAGCTTGATCAGAATGTTCAAGCTGGGGCCGCTGGTGTCTTTGAACGGGTCGCCGACGGTGTCGCCGACCACGGCGGCCTTGTGCGGGTCGGTGCCCTTGCCGCCGTGATGGCCGGCCTCGATGTACTTTTTGGCGTTGTCCCAGGCGCCGCCCGAGTTCGACATGAACACGGCCACGCAAAAGCCGGTGGTCAAGGCCCCGGTGAGCAGGCCCATCACGCCGCCGACGCCCAACAACAACCCGACGACCACGGGCACGGCCAAAGCCAGCAGCGAGGGAACGACCATCTCGCGCTGGGCGGCCTTGGTGCTGATCGCCACGGGCGCCGCGTAGTCGGGCAGATCGGTCCCTTGCATGATGCCCGGCTTCTCGCGGAACTGCCGGCGGACTTCTTCGACCATGCCCTTGGCGGCGCGGCCCACGGCCTTCATCGTCATGGCGCAAAACACGAACACGGCCATCGAGCCGAGGAAGGCCCCGACCAGCACCTTGGGATTCATCAAGGTCACGTCGTAATAACGCATGAAGTCGGGCAGCGTGGCCGTTTTGACGCTGGTCAGCATCGCGCGGGTCTTGGCGAACGTGAGCGCCTCCTGGTCTCCGATCGTCTCGCGCGTCAGCAGATCTTGCGGCACGGCAGCCGGGCCTTTGCTGAAATCGACCTTGCGCCAATCTTCCATCAACCGCGGATCGCTGGCGTCTTCCGGATCGACCAGCCAGCCGCTGCGGCGGCCGTCTTCGCCGACTTCGACGACGAACTGCCGCGACAGCTTGTAGAAGCCCGGATCGGCCTGCTCGCTCACCGAGGCCTCGCCCCAGCGGTCGAAGCCGACGCGAACTTCTTCGATATACGCGGCCAGCAGGGCCAGGGCCGTCAGCGCCGCCGATCCGATAGCAAAGCCTTTGCCGGTGGCCGCCGTCGTATTGCCGAGGCTGTCGAGCGCGTCGGTCCGCTCGCGGACGATCGGATCCAAGCCGGCCATTTGGGCGTTGCCGCCGGCGTTGTCGGCGATTGGGCCGTAAGCGTCGGTGGCCAGCGTAATGCCCAGCGTGCTGAGCATCCCCACGGCGGCGATGCCCACGCCGTACAACCCGATCGCGAAGTATTCGACGTCGTTCATCAACTCGATGTCGCCGATGGCGAAGCCGAACGACAGCAGCGTGCCGATGCAGACGACGATCACCGGGAACCAGGTGCTCATCATGCCTTCGGCGATGCCGCCGATGATGACGGTCGCCGGGCCGGTCAGGGCCTGATCGGCCAGGGCCTTGGTCGGCGCGTATTCGTCGCTGGTCGAGTACTCGGTCCATTTGCCGATCAGCCAGCCTGCCACCAACCCGACGATCACGCTCAAGCTGACGCCGATGTAGGTCGGCATCAGCCACTTGGTCAAGAAATAGGCCGCGACGACGACCAGCACCGTCGACAAGTTGATGCCGCGGGCCAGCGCCTTGAGCAGCGTTTTCTGCGAGGCGTCTTCCTCGGTGCGGACCATGTAGATGCCCAGGATCGACAGAAAAATGCCGGCGCCCGCAATGGCGATCGGCAAGAACAAGGCCCGCAACTGGGCCTCGAGTTCCGGCACGTCGCCGCGCACCAACGGGCTGGCGAAGGCGGCCACGCCCAACGCGGCCGTGGCCAGAATGGCGCCGCAATACGATTCATAGAGATCGGCGCCCATGCCGGCCACGTCGCCCACGTTGTCGCCCACGTTGTCGGCGATCGTGGCGGGGTTGCGGGCATCGTCCTCGGGAATGCTATGTTCGACCTTGCCCACCAGGTCGGCGCCGACGTCGGCCGCCTTGGTGAAGATGCCGCCGCCGACGCGCGCGAACAGCGCCTGGCTGCTGGCGCCCATGCCGAAGCAGAGCATCGTCACGGTGATCGAAATCAAATCGAGCTTCACGCCCCAGTAGAGCACGGCGAACCAAAGGCAGATATCGAGCAAGCCCAGGCCCACCACCGTCAGCCCCATTACGGCGCCGCTGCGGAAGGCGACCTGCAAACCTTGGTTCAGAGACTTTTGGGCTCCGGCCGCGGTGCGATTGCTGGCCCAGGTGGCGGTCTTCATGCCGAACCAGCCGGACAACCCCGAGAAGAACCCGTCGGTGAGAAATGCGAACGGCACCCATTCGCTCTGCACCTTGAGCACGAAGGCCGCCAAGGCCAGCAGGATGAAGATCACTACGAAGAAGAAGGCCACGACCTTGTATTGCTGCCGCAAGTAGGCGTTGGCGCCGGTGCGCACGTAGCCCGCGATGTCGATCATCTTCTGCGTGCCGGCGTCGGCGACGATCATTTGTTTGTAGAACAAAAAGGCTTGCACCAGCGCGGCGACGGAGCCTAAGAAGGCCAGGCCCCAGACGAGATAGGCCTGCGTCTCGAAAGCGTTCGTCGCGGCCGAGTCGCTCGCCGCCAGCGCCGCTTGCGGCGTAGCGCACAAGGCGATTCCCGCCGCGACCGCCAGCCTTGGCCGCCAACTTTCCGACCGCTTATCGTCACTCCTGAGCCGAGACATCATCGTCTGTCATCCTGTTGGGTAGTTAAGGGGGGAGCCTGGTGCGTGGCGCCCGAAGTCTAGTGAGTGTCCGCCGAAGCTGTCAACAACCCGTAACTCGTTTTAAGCGAATAGTTTCCAGTCGGCACGCCTTGCGAAATCGCAGCGCCCGCGCATATATTAAGCTGGGGCAAATTTGCTTCGCATCATGTGGCGGCCGGAAGTCCTTCAAGGTGTGTGCGCACCGCTTCGCAGCGAACCTGTGGCGAGAGAAATCGCTTGGCGGCAACTGAAGGCGGCCCGCCGACGCAACCGATGTAAGTCTTGCATCCGGCACGGGGCAAGCTCGCCGGACGTTTCGAGGCTGGAGCCAGACGGCCCGGCAACCGGCTGCAACCCGGTTTAAGTGGGTTCGACTCCCACCGGCCTCTCTTGGGGGTAATGATGGAGGCGGAAGAATGAAAATCCCCTCTCCCTTTGGGAGAGGGTTAGGGTGAGGGTCGCTCGGGATCTGGAATCGAGGTGAAGTATTCTCGCAATTCACCCTCACCCCAGCCCCTCTCCCAAAGGGAGAGGGAGTAGAAATGTCTCCACTCCTCGCCCTCAGCCGCCGCCGGCTTGCGACCTTGATCCCGCGCGGCGCATCGTTTCGACCAGCGTTTCTCGCTGCAAATGCTTGACGATCGCGGGCGAACCGATGTAATTCGTCCAGCCGTGGCGATTGCCGACCGCGGTCGCCACGTCGATTTCGAAGAGCTTCCGGCGATCGACGTCGAGCCGCGAGGGCAAGCCGTGCGACCCGAGCGCTTCGCCCGGCGAAACGAAGCGATACCATCTCAAGACGCGGTCTTGAGGATTGACGAAGATCACCATCCTTTCGACGCTCGACAAGGCGCGGCCGTGGGGCCGGCCCGGCAACAGCCAATCGCGGTCGATGGCGGCGGCCATCAACAGCGCGTGCAACGGCGGACGCGGGAACTGTTCGCGCTCGCCCAGGCGCCGCCCTTCCAACTCGCCGCCCCCGAGCAAATGCAGAGCGCCGGTGATCACCCTCGCGCCGAAGCTGTAGCCCACCAGGCTGACCGGGTTGGGGCCTCGCAATCGGTCGAGGAACCGTGCCAAGTAATAACCCTCGATGTTCGTGCGCTGCGCCTTGACACGTGCGTCCTCGCGGAACGAGCCGGGGACTTGGTCGCTCGGCCACGACCAAACGATCAGTCGCACCGGTTGCTCGGCCTGGGCGCTGGCGACGAGCGTGCGATAGACGCCAAGCCCCTTGGTGATCGCCCATTGCCGATTGGTGTGGTTGCCATGCACCAAGACGCTCGTCACGAGCCGCGGATCGTCGGCGGCGAGTAGTTCATCGAGCGATGCGTCGCTCCAGCCGGTCGCTTGTTCGTAGCGCTGGACTTCGAAATCGAGCGCAACCGTGGCGTGCGGGCCATGCGGCAGCCGCCGCGTGCTGACTAGCCACAATTGATGAGCGGCAGGCTCTCGGGCGAGCGGCAAGGGGGGCGGCGGAAACAAGGCCGCATCGCCGGCCGCGGGCAGTCCGCCTCCGGGCAAGCGTTCGGCGGCGCGCAGGGGGGCGCACCATGTGGCGCCCAGGGGGGCGCAGGCCAAGCCGGCCAGCCAGAGCATCGCTGCGGCAAGCCAACCGTGGCGGCCTTTTTTAGTCGATCCGGGACAACAGCGGCGCATGGGCGGCGGGGAGTTTCGACCTCGGCAACATTCGGATTTGTTTTTCAAATGTAACCTCCATTCCGCGACGTGCGGAAAAAAAGCCGCGCGGGTTGCCGAAAAAAAACCGGTCGTTGCGTTTGCACATCGTGGGGCGTGTTGTAGAGTTGCTTGACCCGCAGTTTCGCCAGAATGTGTCGAGTCCAACGATTCGAGAGGAGAGCCATGAAACGGCTAATGATTTTGACGGCGGCAGCGATGCTGGCGGCTGGCGCGGCCGGCTGCGGGCACTTGTTCAACCGCGGCAGCGCTTGCAACACGTATCCGGCGGCCGCCCCGGCGATGGCCGATCCGTGCATGGGCGCCCCGGCGGCGACTTATACGGACGGCGTCTTGCCCGGTCCGGCGGTGACGTACCCCGCTCCGTAACGTTCGCCGACGCGCTTGTCTGTCTGCCCGAGTCCTTCCCTTGCCGCGAGGCGGTCGCGCCATCCTGAAAGCGACGCCTCGCGGCGGGAACCCGCCTACGCTGTAAAGGATGCTCCGATGAAAGCTCCCGTGTTCCGCGCTCG
>Ga0134126_10012555_pt1 | contig 10698 bp, 6 predicted proteins | sample KB31752_FD_96881 | JGI IMG/M metagenome (GOLD analysis project Ga0134126, IMG submission 96881) | Terrestrial soil microbial communities with excess Nitrogen fertilizer from Kellogg Biological Station, Michigan, USA - KB3-175-2 | ecosystem: Environmental > Terrestrial > Soil > Unclassified ...
CGGCAAGCCGGTGCGCGTCGTGCTCGGCATGGACACGCGAGAGAGCGGACCATGGATCGCGTCGACACTTATTGGCGGCCTGCGCGAAGGGGGCGCCGAGGCCGAATTTGCAGGCGTGGTTACAACGCCGGCCATCGCATTCCTCGCAAAGAAGCACCGCTTCAGCGCGGGCATCGTCATCTCCGCCTCGCACAATCCATGGCAGGACAACGGCATTAAGGTCTTTGGTGGCGATGGTTACAAGCTGCCTGATGAGGTGGAGCTCGATATCGAGCGTGAGATCGAGCGCGTGCTCGCCGCAGACGTCAAGATCAGAGAACAGCAATCCGATCTGCCAACGGCGAACGAAGAGTTCCGGCGTGAGTATGTGCAGTTCCTGCTGAGTGCCGTGCCTGGAATCTCGCTGGATAATCGCTGCGTCGTCATCGATTGCGCGAACGGAGCCGCCAGCGCGATCGCGCCGCAACTCTTCGAGTCGCTGAGGGGAACCGTCGAAGTGACACACGCATCGCCCGATGGACGCAACATCAATGCAAACTGCGGCGCGTTGCATCCTGAGGTCGTTGCGCGGGAGGTGAAGGAGCGCGGCGCTTCATTGGGCTTCACCTTCGACGGCGACGCTGACCGCGCGCTGTTTGCAGACGAACACGGCAACGTGGTGAATGGCGATGCGGTGATGCTGGCCTGCGCGCGCGATCTGCAGGCACGCGGCGAGCTTGCGAATGACGTGGTAGTTGCGACCACGATGTCGAACATGGGCTTCGAGGCCGCGCTGAAGCGATCCGGGATCTCCATGCTGCGCGCACCGGTGGGCGACAAGTATGTGCTGGAGGAGATGAGGAAGAGTGGCGCGTCGCTTGGCGGCGAGCAGTCAGGTCATATCCTCTTCCCTGCCCGCGCAACAACGGGAGATGGCCTTCTCACCGCGCTTGTTGTGCTCGATGTTGTGCACCGCTCGGGCAAGACATTGGGCGAACTCATCGCGGACCTGAAGAACTACCCGCAGGTAATCGTGAACGTGAAGGTGCGCGAGAAGAGACCACTCGATTCGATTCCATCTGTCGTTTCCGCAATTCGCACCGCCGAGGACGAGCTCAAGGATTCCGGTCGCGTTGTGATCCGCTACTCGGGCACGGAGGCGCTGGCTCGCGTGATGATCGAGGCTGAAAGTGAAGCAGCGATGCGTCGTCACGCGGACGCGATTGCCGATGCCATTCGCTCCGAATTAGGCATTTAGAAACGCGAAGGGCTGCTCATCAGATGGAAGAAGAGCACGAACCACGCGAGGTAAATACAGGACAGTGTCACAATCGTGAACTTCAGCCGCGTTATCCAACGCAATGGCCGACGCATGACGCGAAGACCGCTAAGGAACGCGAAGATCAACGTGAGGAACACAATTACAGCGAGAAAGACCTCGAACCGCAGCCACGGGTCTAGATGGCCGATCTGATAAAAACTCGTGACCTCAGAGACGCGTGACACGACTATCGCTATGTAAATGAGCAGCGCGAGCACAGCAAATCCTGCGATTTGCATGGAGAAGGTTGCCCAGGCCGTTCCGGGTTGCGGTGCCAGCTTCGCACGCTTGTGCCAAAAGATGCGACGGATCGTTCGGACGAGTGCAGCGATTACGAGCAGCAACATTGTAACAATGGCGATCCCAAGCGGAATATTCAGCCACTGGCCTGCAGCGAGCAGCGGTGCGCGGTCGGAATGGCCAGGTGTTGCGTAACCGATGACGTGGCCGTTTGTATCCCGCTCGAAGTGGATCGTGCTCTGGTCCAGCTCATCGTAGAAGGAGTCATTGCCGACCGGATGGAAGTCGATGGCGTGGCCGTAGAAATCCTTCGCGGTCGAAATGTGAAGATTGCCCTCCTTGGTCGCCGTGATCTCTTTGGGCTGCAGTCCTACGAGCCGGAAGATCGTGGAGTCTTCGCGGCGCGAGCTGAGGAAGTAGCCCGTGTACGGCGCGAGTTGCTTCGCTGTGAGCTTCACGTATGCAGGATGCGGATTGGGTGGGCCGGGAAGATAGCGGTCAACGAAAGCGTTGAAAAGTTCGCCACGCGCCTTCTGTGCGGCTCCTGCTGAGTTGTAGCTGATGAAGAAGGAGAGTCCGTGCGTGGGCTCGATCCAGAACTGCGAGTGGCAGGCGAGAAGATCACCACCATGGCCAATGAAGCGAAGGCCGTTGCGATCCTCGTCGTAGAAGCCAAGGTCCCAGGGAGTGACGCCAGGGCCAGGCGTGAACTGCGGCGTGAGCAGTAGAGCGACCAATGCAGGCTGAAGGATCTGCGCGCCGTTGTAGGTGCCGTGGCCAAGCAACATCTGGCCGAAGATCGCCATGTCGGCGGCGGTTGATGAGAGCCCGCCTGCAGGAGCCTCTGTGACTCCTTCGAAGCCGGTGTCGTCTTTGTCAGTGTGCAGGTAGCCCTTGGTGGCGACGAGGCCTTTGGGCAACGGCTGCTCGAAGGTGGAGTGGGTCATGCCGAGCGGCGTGAAGATGTGGTGTTGCACGTACGCGGCGTAGGGCTCACCGGAGACGCGCTGAACGATGTAGCCGATGACCGTGATGCCATAGTTGGAATAGGCGAGCGCCTTGCCCGGCGCAGCGAATCGATGCGGTTGATTGCGAATAAGGAAGGTGCGAATGTCGACGGGCAGCTTGCCGGACTTGTCGGAGCCGAAGTCGTGAAGTTCCTCCTCAAAGCCTGCGGTATGCGTGGCGAGATTGCGAAGAGTTATGGGAGCATCGCCGATGCCGCTTGGGCCGGGATTGATCTTGAAGTCGAGATACTGCTGGATGTCGGCGTCGAGGTTGAGCTTGCCCTGCTCGACGAGCTGCATCATTGAGACGTAGGTGAAGAGCTTCGAGATCGAGCCGGGACGGAAGGTCGTTATGACGGGATCGACGGGCGTCTTCTTCTTGAAGTCGGCGTAACCATAGCCCTTGAGAATCAGCGGCTCGCCGTCCTGGTAGATCGAGATCGTCGCGCCGGCGACATCATCGCGCTGCAGTTGCAGCGGAAGGAACCCATCGAGAAATGCGGTGACATCCTGCGCAGTGAGCTGCGGCGGAGTCTTTGGGTTGGGCGGCGGCAGCGGGACTGGCTGGGTTGCTGTGGGTTTCGGACCAGGCGCTGGAAGCTGAGGAGCCTGGGACTGCGCAACGGAAGCGAGGAGAACACTCAGGCACAGCGAGAGAACAGGACGCGACAGACGCATGCACGCTCCGCAGAAGATTGGATTGCGGTGAGGGTATCATCCGCGGAGCCGCACTTGGCGTCAGATTTGATGAAACGGATTGTGGCCGCTACTTGCGGCTTCCTCCTCCTGGAGTCGACTGGGATGCACCGCCGCCGCCGCCCGACGAAGGAGCCGATGGGTTGGTAGCGGGCGCTCCCATGCTGCGCGGCATCGGAGCACCACCCATGGATCCTCCGGGCTCGGGACGCTGCCAGGCGCCGCGTGGTGACGCCTCGGGCGAAGCTCCCTGGCCAGCACCATTGCCCATGCCATTGCCCATGCCGTTATGCATGCCGTTGTTCATACGGTCCATGCCGTTCATGCCGTTGGAGCGGTCGCCACCTGCCCGGGTGAACGTGTCTATGGAACGCGATCCTGGAGAGTACTCGCGGCCGGCAGCTCCCCTGTTGGCATTGAAGTTGCCATTGGGGTTGCCGTTGCTGCCATTCATGTCGCGACGAGCGAACCCAGCAGACGGACCGATGACCGAACGCTCGATCTCGGTGTGCGCCTCTCCATGGTGCATTACGTCGGAAGACATGTGCCTCAGCTCGCCGAAGTCACGCGGCACGCCTAATCCTGCCGAGTCTCTGCGGAAGGTGAAGGTTTGACCGGAGGCGCCCGAAGCCGGAATCGGACGAGTATTCACCGGAACCATGGCGGGTGCGCCGGCGCGCGGTGGCAAGGGTGCGGTCGGCATCCCGTTCGACCGGAGAGCTGCACCACCGCCGCCCCCAGGAATCGCATTCACGCCGCCGCCGTAGGCCAAATTCTGCAGGCCGACGAAGTTTCCTCCGGGCTGCCAGCCCCAACCGGCCGATCCGCAGTTCATCCAGTTGCCGGAGTGGAATGGGAGCCAGCCCCACGGATACGGCGAAACCCAGGAGTAACCAACGGTTGGGTAATACGCCCACATACCGTTGTCGTAGGGACTCCATGCCGCCGAGGCGAAGTAGGGCCGCCAGAGGGAGCCGCAGCCGGGCATGTTGACGAAGCTTCCATAGTAGTTCAGGTCGCTCGAACCATAGAGCGACATCGCGCCATTGGATGTGCGCAGGTTTGAATACTGCTTCTGGTAGTCAACGCCATTCTTGTCCCACTGGTCGAAGGCGGTCTCTTCCAGCTTCGTGGGCTTCGGTGGTTTGTAACCGATGATGTCGAAGTCGACCGACTCCTTCTTCTTGAGGGCCATCATCGATGTGCCCACAGTGAACTCAACCGTGCCATCAAGCACGGAGACGTTGGAGCCTGATGCATCAACGGTGAGCCGGATGTGAGCCGACGGCTCGAGTTGCAGCGCGGACTCACCAGCGGTAATCAGGAAGCTGTTGCCCTTGGTGTTCGCCAGGCTGGCGTAGACCATCCCGCGCACGACCTTCATGTTCGAGATCGTCGAACCGGTGGCGGCGCGCTTCAGGAGGGTGAATTCAACCTCAGTGTCGGGCGTAAGCCGAAGCGAGCTGTTGTCTTCGAACTCGACCTCAGCGAGGCCGACCTCGGTGCGCAGCCTTGTGCCACCCGTGATGGGAGTGTTGGCGAAAGCCTCTTCGAAGCCGCGGCCGATGTGACGATCCATCTCGACCTTACCGCGCACCTGACTGAGTCGCACGATGCGGATGTCAGAGAGTCCAACTGTGTTCGTAGAAGTCGCGGCGGCACTGGCCGGTTGAGCCGCGGTTGCGGAGATTGTAGTGTCCTGCGCGAGGACTGGAAGGCAGAGCGCTGCTATGGAACAAAGGGCGAGTATTCCGGAACCAGGCTTCATGAATCGCCTCCGGTCGCTTTTCTTTTGGCTCCACATTATGGCAGATGTGAGGGTGAACTGGCGAAGCGGCTCTCAGTAAAAACTGACCCTCCCCCTCCCGGCAGTTTTTGCGCAAAATCTTCATACGATTGAAGTTAGGGTTGGACCAAAACCGCAAAATATTGAAAACATTATTGATACCTTCAAAGTATTCATAAGACAGAGGTTACGGCGGCCTGAAGCTCAAAGAACGAAACCCGGCCGCAGCCGGGTTTTGTGGGATTCCTATAGTTTTATTTTACAAGGCGTGTCAAGCACCTCTGTGGAATTAATCGGCGATTCCGGGGTCGGGAGGATCAATGCCGAGGGCGGTGGCGAGGTCGGTGAGATGGTCCTGCTCGTCGAGGAGTATCTCGCGGATCGTCTCGCCAATGGCGAATTCGTTGAGCAGCTCACACTGCCTGACGCGGCGGCGATAGTTGGCGATGGTGACGCGCTCGTTCTCAAGATCGAACTTGAGCATGTCCACAGCCTTCTCGGAGGTCTTGACGGGCTTGGGTGTGACCGAGGGCATGCCTCCGAGATAGTCGACCGCGTTGGAGATCTTCAGCGCGTGGTCGAGTTCCTGTTTCGCGTGGAGGGTAAGCTGATCGGCGATGCTCATGTAGGCAGCGCCCTTGAGCACCTGCGAGTAGTTCACGTAGGTGATGATGGCCTGGTACTCGCGTGAGAGGTCTTCGTTGAGTGCGTCGATGAGGTGCTTGCGTGTGAAGGTGGACTCGTTCGTCTTGGGCACGTCGTTTCTCTCCTGCGGAAAATCGTTCTGTTATTCAGCTTAGACGACGAATCTCGCGATTGTGCTGCAGCAGTGCTGTGAACTGCAGTTGCCGTCGTCCGGGCGAGATTTGAGCCTTGCAGGCGCGATGGAGCGCTTATCTTCCAGGGGCAGGTGGATTCGTGATGAGGGCCCTGTACTCGGCCGCAGATTTGGAACTGAAGGTGTTGACGCTGCAGGTGGCCGAGACGGGATGGAAGATCGGGTTTGCGTTGCCATCCAGGTTGACCAGGAGGCGGCCGTTGACGGTGGTTGAGCCGGAGCCGTGAAGCGTGTTGTCGGGCGCCAGGGTGAGTACAAAGGGACCGCCGGAGTTGTTGACGCTGATGCGGAACTCGCCGGGTGCGTTTTGAACGGTGTATGGAGCTTTGACATGGGCCTGGCCGCAGTCCAGAGTGACAGCGTCGCCTTCAAAATCGAGGATGAGGCCGGTGGGACTCGAGAACTTTCCGTTCATGCGAAGACCGGGATCGGCAGACGTTACGATGCTGGTCATGAAGCCGGTGAGCCCGCCGATCATGCTGCCGTCATCGGCGGCGGCTCCTTGTTGGAGATGCTGCGGAGCGGGCGCAGGCAGTGCGGCGAACGTGCAGCGAGCGGTCGCGGGACCGTAGATAGGGGTTGAAGTCGTGCTTCTGCAACTGCCGTAGGCGCCGTTGCAGCCCCACGCCTCTGACCCGTCCTGGTGCACGAGTGTGGTGGTTTGGCTGCTGTAGCCGGTGATGACTCTTCCGTTGACCTGGACGGTTCCGGGGCCGACGAGCGAGCCGTCAGGCCGCATGGCGAGCACGATGTTCGAGGGCGAGTTCGAGACGGTGACCTGAATGCCGGAGCCGGTACGGCGAAGATTGTAGGCGTGAGGGTCCGGCACAAGCTTGCCGCAGTTCCCGATCGTCGTCGAGCCGGGGCCGAAGCCAAGTGCGCCGCCGCCGCCGGGATTCTGATAGGCGCCGCTGAGGTAGATGCCGACGGGGTCAGCCGAATCGGCCATGTCGGTGATTTCCTGGCCGCCGATCATGGCCATGAGGCCCTGTCCAAAGGATTTGGTGGCGCATCCGCCAGCAGTGCCACCGAGTTCCGTGCAGCGGCGGGCAGCGACAGCAGTGGGATCATTCCATTTGCTGTTGGCGCCGTTTGAGCCTGAGGCGGCTGCGGCCTTGGCTTCCTCGTTGGCGCGGTTGATGGAGTCGACGTGGGCTTTCTGACGAGCGCCCATCTCATTCAGAGTGCCGGTATAGGCGGCGGCGGACTGCGGGCCGATGAGCTGACGGGACCATTTATCGCCGTTGTTGAGCGTGTAGTTGAACTGGAGTTGGTCGAAGGCCTTGGCTTCTTCGGGCGTGTGGGTCTTGTTGTAGTCCTTCATGATCTGGTCGGCGGCAGTCCAGTAGGCGCGGTAGACGCGCTGCTCGTCGGCACTGAAGGTCCCGCGGGGATTTTTGTTGTAATTGATGCGCTTGATGTACTCCTGCAGGTAGGTGAAGACGGCGACCTGGCGGGCGGCGGTGTCGGTGGCGTCCTTGCCCTGGATCTGGGCTTTGACGCGATCGACGGAGGGCATGTCCGCGAGGTAGGCAGGGTCGGTGGTCTGGGCAGCGGACGCGAGTAGGAAGGCGGCGAAGACGAGGGAGAATGCGGAACGGAAGGAGCGGCGAGACCAGAATATATTCATGGTTCACCTGAGGAGTGGATTTTCGAACGGATCCCGTGCGCAAAAAGGTAGTCGCTTCCCCGGTGAACGTCAATATGTGTGTCTCATCCTATTCCGATAAATCTCAAATCCTGCCGCTACTTGACGTGAGATGGCCTTCGACGATTCTGCTTCCGCAGACGCGCGGCGGGCTTCGCTGCAAGCATTGTGAGAAGCGACTCGAGCGAGGACTGCGCGTCATGAAGCGCGCGCCGATTGCCTTCAAGACGCGTGATCATGAGCGCTCCTTCGAGCGTGGAGATGATGAGGTTCGCAACGCTCTGCGGGTCGGCTGAGCGGGTGATCTGACCATCGTCGATCCCCTGTTGCACGATCCTGCGGATTCGCGACTTCCACTTTGCGAGTGCGTCCTTCACGAGGGTCAGGAGTATGGGGTTGCCGTCGTCTGTGTCGATGGCAGTGTTGAGCAAGGGGCAGCCGCCGGGCAGTGGGGAGGGGATCGCCACGAACCGCTCGACCATCAGGCGGAGTTTGGTGATGGCGTCGCCTTCAGGCAGGTCGCCGAGACGGGCGTCGAAGGCTGTCTGCATGGCATAGCGAAAGACTTCGGCAGCGAGCTCTTCCTTGCTGCTGAAGTGCCGATAGAGGCCGCCCTTCTCCAAGCCGGTGGCCTCCATGATGTCGGCCATGGAACAGCCCGCGAAGCCGCGCTGATTGAAGAGCGGCGCTGCCTTCTCGATGATGGCTTGCCGGGTCTGTTCGCCCTTGCTCATGGGGATCCTCTGTCGAGCAGCTTACCTCCCGCGGAAAAGATCGTGCACCGAAAAGCCGCCTCTCTGAATCTGATGCAGGAAGAGACCATTCGGTCTCTTTTCATTAGAGCACTGGAGGGCCGCGATGGCAACGGCTGTTTTACCGAGCGCAGCGCCACCGAAGACGGCGAGCCAGAAGCCTGCGCAGCGGGTAAAGCGAACAGCCGTGAACCCCTGGGTCATCGCGTTGACGGTGACGATTGCGACGTTCATGGAACTGCTGGACACGTCGATCGCGAATGTGTCGCTGCCTTATATCGCGGGTGGCCTGGGACGGTCGTTCGATGAGGTGACGTGGATTCTGACCACGTACCTGGTGGCGAATGCCGTGGTGCTTCCGATGTCGGCGTGGCTGAGCCGGGTCTTTGGACGGAAGACCTATTACATGGCGTGCGTTGCGCTGTTCACGATTACTTCGCTCTTCTGCGGCATAGCGCCGACGCTGGGCGTCATGCTGATTGCACGGGTGATGCAGGGCATCGGCGGCGGTGGGCTGGCTCCTGTGGAGCAGGCGATCCTGGTGGATACGTTTCCGCCGGCACAAAGAGCGTCGGCGTTTGCGCTGTATACGATCGCGATTGTCACGGCGCCGGCGATTGGACCTGTGCTTGGTGGATGGATTACAGACAACTTCAACTGGCGGTGGGTGTTCTTCATCAACATCCCGATCGGAATCGTTTCGCTTTTTCTGACGAGCCGCTTTGTGCATGACCCTCCGGAGTTTGCGAAGGAGCGTGCGAGCGTTCGCGATGAGGATGGAAAGCTGCATGTGGATGGGATTGGGATTGCTCTGATCGGAGTGGGGTCGGCGGCGCTGGAGGTGCTGCTGGATCGCGGGCAGATCGACGACTGGTTTGGGTCGACGTTTATTTGCTGGATGCTTGCGATCGGTGTGACGTGCGTGGCCGCGGCGATCTTCTGGGAGCTTCGCGCGAAGGATCCAGTGATTGATTTTCGATTGCTGAAGGTAAGGAACTTCGCGATTGCGAACGTGTTCTATTTCATCTTCGGCGTTGGGCTATTCGCGTCCACGACGATGATTCCGCAGATTCTGCAGTCGTTGTATGGCTACAGGGCGATTGATGCGGGACTCGTGCTGGGGCCCGGAGCTTTTGTGATTACGATGCTGGCTCCTGTGGGCGCGCAGCTGGTGCAGCGCGGAATTGTGCATCCGCGGGTGCTGCTGTTTGGCGCGCTGGTGGTTGTGGGCATCTCATTTCTGCATTACAGCAGCTTCACGCTGCAAACGGACTATGCCCACTACGCGTGGGCGCGTGCGCTTCAGGGATTGGGCTATGCGTTCTTCTTTGTGCCGCTGACCATGCTGGCGTATTCGCAGTTGAAGCCGGATCAGAATAATCGGGCTTCGTCGCTGACAAACTTCTTTCGCAACTGGGGCGGAAGCTTCGGCATTGCGCTCGAAACGACGGTGAGCGAACGCAGACAGAACTTTCACCAGGTGGTCACAGGAGCACAGCTGACGCACACATCGACAGGTTTGCAGGCGGCATTGCAGCAGACGGCGGATTATCTTCAGGCACACGGGTTTTCCCATGCCGATGCCATGAAGGCGGCGTTGGTGCGGTACTATGCGCAGCTTGAGGCTCAGACAAGGTTGCTGGGGTTCATGGATACCTTTCGCGTGCTCGCGATCATGACGTTTTGTGCAGTGCCGCTGCTGCTTCTGACGAAGCATTTCAAAGTTGGCGGTAAAGCTCCGGCGGGGCACTGATCACTACTTGATGTCGCGCCAGTTCTCGCCGAGGCCGATCTCGGCGACGATCGGGACGCTGAACTCTGCGGCGGATTCCATCTGGGTGCGTACGAGTTCGGTCATCTCTTCGGCTTCTTCGGGGACGACATCGAAGAGAAGTTCGTCGTGAACCTGGAGGGTCATGACGGACTTCAGCTTGCGGCGCGTGATCTCGGCGTCGATGCGGATCATGGCGAGCTTGATGAGGTCGGCGGCAGTGCCCTGCAGCGGCGTGTTGACGGCGGTGCGTTCTGCGAAGCCCCGCTGGTTGGGGTTGCGCGAGTGGATGTCGGGGATGGGGCGGACGCGGCCGAAGGCGGTGCGGACGGATTGCGTGCGGCGGACCTGATCCAGCGTGGCTTCGATAAACTTCGCCACGCCGGCGTAGCGCTCGAAGTAGCGGTCGATGTAGGCGCGCGCAGTTTTTTGATCGATGTTGAGTTGTGCGGCGAGCCCGAAGGGTGAGATGCCGTAGACGATGCCGAAGTTGACGGCCTTGGCGCGGGCGCGGGTTTCTTTGCTCATGGTGGCGGGATCGACCTCGAAGACCTCGGCGGCAGTGAGCGTGTGGATGTCTTTGCCGGTGCGATAGGCGTCGAGGAGCAGAGGATCCTGCGAGAAGTGAGCCATGAGGCGGAGTTCGATCTGGGAGTAGTC
>Ga0134126_10012556_pt1 | contig 10698 bp, 6 predicted proteins | sample KB31752_FD_96881 | JGI IMG/M metagenome (GOLD analysis project Ga0134126, IMG submission 96881) | Terrestrial soil microbial communities with excess Nitrogen fertilizer from Kellogg Biological Station, Michigan, USA - KB3-175-2 | ecosystem: Environmental > Terrestrial > Soil > Unclassified ...
GCCGCCTGGCCCGCCGAACCCGCCTCGGCCCGCGCCGCCAGGTCCGCCGAATCCGCCCGCCGACGCGGGACCGGCGCTCGGGATCGCTCCGGTGTGCGCGGTGTTGACCGTGTCCAGCGTGTACACCGCCGGTCCGAGCAGGAGCGCCACCAGCCCGGCGACTGCGGCCCACCGCACCACGGTCTTCGGTGCCCGCGCCGCCAGCGCGACGATCCCGGCCGAGGCCAGACCGCCGATCAGCACGACGTATCGCAGCCAGGGCAGGTATTCGGGTGTCCGGTTCAGCAGGACAAACGCCCACACCGCGCCGACCGCGATCGCGGCCCCGAGCGCCACCGCCGCCTTGTCGTTCGCCCGCCGCCGCCACAGCATCATCGCGCCGATGCCGACGACCGCGCCGATCGCAGGAGCGAGCGCAACCGTGTAGTACGGATGGAAGATCCCTGCCATATAGGAGAACACCGCGCCGGTCAGCACCAGCCAGCCGCCCCACAGCAGCAGCGCCGCGCGCTCCGGGTCCGTGCGCCGTGCGCGGCGCGTCGCCCATAGCCCGAAGCCGAGCAGCAGCAGCGCGGTCGGCAGCAACCAGGAGATCTGCGAGCCGACCTCGGAGCCGAACATCCTGGTCCAGCCGGTCGCGCCCCAGCCGCCGCCACCGCCGCCCACCGAGCCGGTCTCGTCGCCGGTGAGCCGGCCGAAGCCGTTGTAGCCGAAGGTGAGGGAGAGAAAGTCATTGTCCTGCGATCCGCCGATGTACGGCCGGTCAGCCGCCGGAATCAGCTCGACGACGGCGACCCACCAGCCGCCCGCGACCACCATGGCCAGCGTCGCGACGCCGATCTGCCGGACCCGGCGCCACAGCGTCGTCGGCGCGGCGACCAAATAGACCAGCGCGAACGCGGGCAGCACGAGGAACGCTTGCAGCGTCTTGGTCAAGAACGCGAAGCCGATGCACGCACCGGCCAGCGCGAGCCATCGAGTCTGCGCACGCGTTGACTCGACGCTCGTCACGGCGCGCACCACGCCGTACGCCCCAAGGGTCATCAGCAGCACGAGCAGCGCGTCTGGGTTGTTGAACCGGAACATCAGCGCGGCGACCGGCGTGAGGGCCAGCACCGCGCCGGCGATGAGCCCGGCCGCGTGGCCCGACGTGCGCCGCACCGCTGCGTACAGCACGCCGACCGACGCGACGCCTTCGAGCGCCTGCGGCAGCAGGATCGCGAACGAGTTGACGCCGAACAGCCGCGCGGACAGCTCCATCAGCCAGAGCGAGGCCGGCGGTTTGTCCACGGTGATGAAGTTCGAGGCGTCCGAGGAGCCGAAGAAGAACGCCTTCCAGCTCTTCGTGCCCGCCTGGACCGCCGCCGAGTAGAACGGATTCGCCCAGCCGGATACCGACAGGTTCCACAGATAGAGCGCTGCAGTCGCGGCAAGCAGTATGAACAGCGCTCTTCGCTGCCATGGGAAGCGTCCGGGCGGCCGGCCGCCGTGCGTCACTACATCAGTCACTACGTTCGTGCGTTGCTCCACGGTCGCTGTCATGGCCTTCACGCTGCCCCACCTCGATGAGCCGCTCATGAGACGGGCGTGGGATCCGGTTTCGAACCGCGAAAATCGAATTGACCGGCGCGGCGTTCGAAACCAGGGTGGGCCCCTCCCCACCCAACCCGCGTAGGACGGTATGACATCGAGCCTCGCCATCCGGATCAAACTCCTGAAACTATTTCCGGACGCCGGATATCCGATCACCACGCTGTATGCCGCTCTCCTAGTCATCAGCGTGCTGTTGCCCGCTGCCACGGCGCTCGCCACCGCCGCCGTCGTCAGCCGGATCGAGGCACACGCCGGACATCCGGGCGCGTTCTCATTCGCCGTGCCGCCGCTGATCTTCCTCGCCGCCGCGCTCGTGGGCGCGCAACTGGTCGCCGCAGCGAACTGGCCGGTGCTCGACGTGGCGTACTCGCGGATCAACGCGACACACCGCGAGCGGCTCGCGCTGCTCGCGCTCGGCACCCCGACGATCACCGAACTGGAGCGGCCGCACGTGCAGGACCTGATCAAGGCGGCCTCGGCGGAATCGACGACCTGGGTGGAGAAGACCCCGGCCGACGGCGCGCTCAGCCAACTCCAGCTAATAGCGCGCTATCTGGGCGTGGCCGCCTCTGCGCTCGTCGTCGCCCGCTTCTCCTGGTGGCTGGTGCCCGTGATCGTGGTGCCCGCGTTCGTGGCGCGCGCGGTCGGCCGCCGCGAATGGCTGTCGCACTTCCGGATCTGGCGGCGCGGCATCGCCGAGAACCGGCAGTTCAGGTACTGGGGAAACGTCGCCACGTCACCGGCGGAGGGCAAGGAACTGCGCATCTTCGGGCTCGAAGACTGGCTTGTCGCGCGTGGTCAGCGACACATGCGCGCGCACCTCGACCCGACTTTCGCCAGCCACCACCGGGTCGCGCGTTCGAAGTGGCTGATCGCGATCCTCATCTTCGTGCCGCTCGCCGTGGCGTTCACCGGGGTCGGCCTCGCGACGGCGCACGGACACGGCACGCTTGCCGCCGAGACGGTCGTACTCACGTCCGCCTGGTCGGTCTTCGCGGCGATCGGCGGAACGTACGACGCGATGGCGATCGAGGGCGCGACGCCCGTCATGGAGGCCTATGACGAGCTGGAGCAGCTGCTCGCCGCACGGCTTCACTCCAGCCGCAGTCCCGCTCCTGCTCCCGCCTTCTCCTCCACCGCTGCCGCCACCGCCACCGCCACCGCCGCGCCGGAGCACCGCCCGGCGCCCCTGGTCCGCTTCGAAGGCGTCGGCTTCGCCTATCCCGACTCGACCCGCACCATCCTGGACGCCCTCAGTTTCGAGATCCGGCCCGGAGAACTGCTCGCGGTGGTCGGGCTCAACGGCGCCGGCAAGTCCACCATGACCAAGATCCTCGCCGGTCTCTACGAGCCAACCGAGGGCCGGGTCACCGCTGACGGCGTGGATATCAGGGATCTCGGCCACGCCGCGTGGCGTCGTCAGCTGTCGATCGTCTTCCAGGATTTCGTCAAGTACCCGCTGACCGCCCGCGAGAACGTACAGCTCGGCGCCTCCACCGGTGATACTCACGCGGCGCAGGACGTTCTGGAGAGCGCCGCCCGCGACTCCGGCCTGATCGACGTGCTCGACCGGCTCCCGCTCGGCTGGGACACGCCGCTGTCCAAGTCGCGGGAGCACGGCGTCGACCTGTCCGGCGGGCAATGGCAGCAGGTCGTGCTTGCCCGCGCGTTGTTCGCCGTGCGAACGGGCGCGCGCATTCTCGTGCTCGACGAACCGACCGCGCATCTGGACGTACGCACCGAGTTCGAGGTCTTTCAGCGACTCGCCGACGCCGCCAGCGAGGCAAGCGTGGTGCTGATCTCGCATCGTCTGTCCACGGTGCGCCAAGCCGACCGGATCGTGCTGCTCGACGCCGGCCGGATCGCCGAATCCGGTTCGCACGACGAGCTGATCGCGCGCGGCGGCCGCTACGCCGAGATGTTCGCCATCCAGGCCGAGCGCTTCGTGCGCGGCTACCAGGACGTCCTGGAACAGGGAGAACTACCGTGAACGCGGCTTCGAGCCCAGAGTCGAGCGCCGAGACGAACCCGGAGCCAAACCGCTCCTATAGCACCACCGTGTCCGCAACCGCGCCCGAACCCGAGGAAGCGCTCGGTCCCGATCTGCGGGCCGGCCTTGCCCTCTGGCGCGAGCTGATGCGGCTTAGCTGGCGGCAAAGCAAGGTGCGGTGCATCACCGTGATTGGCGCGCTCATCCTCGACACGTGCGCCATCGCGCTCATCGGCGTCAGCCTGCGCGCCATCGTCTCGGGCTCCGTGCATCACACAACCAGCGCAGTTATCGTCGGGGCGCTCGGCGCGGCGTTGGCATACACGGTGAACCAGTGCATCGGCGAGATCGGCGGCATGATGCGGATCGAGCTGGCCGAGGTCGTCGCGATGCACCAGATCGTGCCGGAAGTGCGACGCGGCGCGATCGGTATCGAGACCGTCGACCACCTCGAGCGCTCCGCATACCTCGACCGGCTCACCCTGGTCGAGAACAACGCTTGGGGCATCGTGGACTCGGCGTGGGCGGCGGTCGAGTCGGTCGGCTTCATCGCCAGGCTCGCGCTCACCCTCGGCCTGCTCGGCAGCGTCAGCCCACTGCTGTTCCTGATCCTGGGCGCCAGCGCGATCCCGGTGCTCTTCGAGCGGCGGGGCCGGATGGGCGTCAAGGCCGCCGAGATCGCCCGCTCAGCCGACCGCAGGCTGCAACGAGACCTCTTCGAGCTTGCCGTCTCCGCGGCGGCGGGCAAGGAGCTACGGGTCAGCGGCGCCGGACCTGAGCTCGTACGCCGCCAGCGCGCCGCGGCGGATCGGGCCGAGGGGATCTGGATCAGGGCGCGAATTCGCTCGGCGATCTGGGCCGCGGCTGGCTGGTGCCTGTTCTCGCTCTGCTTCGTCAGCGGGCTTGCCGTAGTCGTGCGCAGCGCCGCGGACAATCCTGGGCGTATCGGCGACATCGTGCTCACGGTCACGGTCGGCACGCAGCTGCGGATGATCGTCGAGCAAGCGGTCCGGCGTTCGGCCGACACCGGCGGATACACCCGGGTGCTACGCCCCTTCCGCTGGCTACGGCGCTACCGGGACCACCAGTACACGCTCGCCGGTCCCGGTCTGCACCCGCCGACCCGCCTTTCCTCTGGCATCACCTTCGACAACGTCACCTTCAGCTATCCCGGCACGGATCGCCGCGCCGTGCGCGACCTGACGGTCCATCTACCTGCCGGCTCGGTGGTCGCGGTGGTCGGCGAGTACGGCTCAGGCAAGACGACGCTCGTCAAGCTCGTGACGAAGCTCTACCGCCCAGATCGCGGCCGCATCCTGGTCGACGACGTCGATCTCGCCGACGTCGACACTCCCGCCTGGCGGTCCGTCACCAGCGCCGCGTTCCAGGATTTCGGCCGGTATCACACCTCGTTCGCCGAGGCGGTCGGCTTCGGCGACGTCTCAGCCATCGACGATATCGCCCGCATCGAACAGGCCGTCAGCGACGCCGACGCCGACGCTCTCGTGCGCCGCCTGCCCGACGGCCTGAACACCCGGCTGGGCCGCCAGTTCGGCGGCGTGGAGGTCTCCGAGGGCCAGTGGCAGAAGATCGCGCTGGCCCGCGCCTCCATGCGCCCGGCTCCGCTGCTGTTCGTGCTGGACGAGCCGACCGCCTCCCTCGACGCGCCGAGCGAGCACGCGATCTTCGAGCGCTACATGCGCCGGGCCCGCGAGATCGCCGAGCACTCCGGCGGTATCACCCTCGTGGTCTCGCACCGCTTCTCGACCGTCGCCGGCGCGGATCTGATCCTGGTGATGGAGGGCGGTCGGCTCGCCGAGTGCGGTACGCATGAGCAGTTGCTCGCCGCCAACGCGCGCTACGCCGCGCTTTACTCCCTCCAGGCGACCGCCTACGCCAATTGAGTCCGCCTTTCCCAGCTTCCACCCGTTCGGCCCAATTCTGCAGGTAAAAGCATCCATCTGGCCGCTATCCGTGAAACTTTCAAAAGCGAGAGGCCTCGCCGGCCCGCCCCTTGCCTGATCTCGCGTCCACCGGACGGGTTGGCCGAATCGTTACCGGGTTGATCCACCAGTAACGCTGGACGGGACAACAAAAGCAAGGTTGCATCTCAGGTGTCGTTTCTCGGGCCGAGTCAACGACTTTCCTGAGGACGCACCGGTAATCAGCGAGTCAGGGATCGAGGACGATGATGTTCACAAGCTCTGGCACACGGGGGCTCACGACCCGGAGCCACGACGATCGCAAGCGGTCGCGTTCGAAGCGCCGCGTATTGCTGACCGCCGCCGCCTCGGCATCGCTGCTCGCAGCAGCGTGCAGCAGCGGCTCCAAGGGCGCGCAGGCCGCACCAACCCTCACGGGCGATTGCGCGCAGTTCCAGGCCTACGCCGGCCACTCCGGCACCACTGTCACGATGTTCGCCTCGATCATCAGCCCCGAGTCGGACTCCTTGCAGAAGTCCTGGGCGAAGTTCTCCCAGTGCACCGGAATCAAGATCTCCTATGAGGGCTCGAACGACTTCGAGTCGCAGCTGGCGGTCCGCGTCTCCGGCGGCAACGCCCCGGACATCGCGGTCATCCCGCAGCCCGGTCTGCTCGCCCAGATGGTCAAGACGCACAAGGTGGCCAAGCCGCCGGCGACGACTGTGTCCAACGAGAACAACTGGGGGGCGATCTGGAAGCAGTACGCCACGGTCAACGGCACCTTCTACGCGGCGCCGATGAGCGCCAACATGAAGTCGCTGGTCTGGTACTCGCCCAAGGCGTTCAGCGCGGCCGGCTACCAGGTGCCGACGACCTGGGACCAGCTGATGTCGCTTTCGGCGAAGATCGCGGCCTCGGGTAAGGGCAAGCCGTGGTGCGGCGGTATCTCCTCCGGCACCGCGACCGGCTGGCCGGCCACCGACTGGCTCGAGGAGGTCGTGCTCGGCAAGGACGGCGGCCAGGTCTACGACGACTGGGTCAGCCACAAGGTGAAGTTCTCCGACCCGCCGATCCAGTCCGCGATGCAGACCGTGGCGGGCTGGATGCAGAACCCTGCGTGGGTCAACGGCGGCTTCGGTGACGTCAAGACCATCGCGACCACCACCTTCCAGGACGCGGGCAAGCCGATCCTCAAGGGCCAGTGCTGGATGCTGCAGCAGGCCTCGTTCTACGAGGCGCAGTGGCCGACCGGCACCAAGGTCGCCCCGGACGGCGACGTGTTCGCGTTCTACCTGCCGGCCGCCGGCAACACCCAGACCCCGGTCGAGGGTGGCGGCGAGTTCGTGACCGCGTTCTCCTCGCGTCCCGAGGTGCAGGCGGTCCAGAACTACCTGTCCACCCCGGATTGGGCGGACTCGCGCATCAAGGTCGCGCCCGGATGGGTCTCGGCCAACGAGAAGGTCGACAAGAGCCTGTACACCGACCCGATCGACCAGCTGTCCGCCAAGTACCTGACCGACCCGAACGCGACATTCCGGTTCGACGCCTCGGACCTGATGCCCGCCGCGGTCGGCGCGGGCCAGGAGTGGAAGTCGTTCACCGCCTGGTTCGGCCAGGGCCAGAGCACCACGCAGGTCGCCTCCGACATCGATGCCGCTTGGCCCAGCTCGTGACGTACGGTTCCACCAAGTTTGACGCCTCGTCCGGCCTCCGTATCACGGAGGCCGGATGATGGCCGCGCAGACACAAGAGATCCTCGCCAGCACGGCGAGCGACGCGTTCTCGAAGCTGGGGCAGACCGGCGAGGCGTTGCTGATCTTCTTCGGCATCGGGCTGATCATCTTCGTCGCGGCCGGCCGGGCGACCGGTCGGCTGCATCGTCCGCTGACCATTGCGGTGCTGCTCGGGCCCGCGCTGATCCTGCTGGCGGTCGGGCTGGTCGTCCCGGCGATCCGCACGATCTTCCTCAGTTTCTACAGCGACGACTCCTCGGTCTTCCTCGGCGGCAGGAACTACGGCTGGGCGTTCACCAACGGCGCGGCGCAACAGGCCCTGCTCAACACCCTGTTATGGATCATCATCGCGCCGTTCGTGGCCACCGGGCTCGGGTTGCTGCTCGCCGTTCTGGTGGACCGGGTCAAATTCCAGTCGCTGTACAAGTCGCTGATCTTCATGCCGATGGCGATCTCCTTCGTCGGCGCGTCGATCATCTGGAAGTTCGTCTACGACTACCGGGCACCGGGTCAGCCACAGACCGGGCTGCTCAGCCAGATCGTGATCAAGCTCGGCTGGAGCAATCCGCCCAACTGGATCCTGAGCCATCCACTGAACAACTTCCTGCTCATGGTGATCATGATCTGGTCGCAGACCGGATTCGCCATGGTGGTGCTCTCGGCCGCGATCAAGGCGATCCCGGACGACATCATCGACGCGGCGAAGGTGGACGGCGCCAAGGGCCTGGCGATGGCGTTCCGGATCACGTTCCCGATGATCCGCAACACCCTGATCGTGGTGCTCACCACGGTCATGATCATCACACTGAAGCTGTTCGACATCATCCGGACCATGACCGGCGGTAACTTCGGGACCGAGGTGCTGGCCAACGACATGTACTCGCAGACCTTCGTGAACTTCGACACCGGGAAAGGCAGCGCGCTCGCGGTCATCCTGTTCGCCGGAGTCTTGCCGCTGGTCGGGTACAACATCGTGCTGCTGCGCAGGGAAAGGCAGATCCGGTGAGTACGCCTGCCGAAGTCGTCTCCCCCATCAAGACCGCGCCGGCCGAGCCCGGGGCGAAGGCGGTCCGGCGTTCCTTCTCCTCCCCGCTGGCCACCGGGCTGGTCCTGCTCCTCACGGTGCTGTGGACGGTACCGACCTTCGGCCTGTTCGTGGCCTCATTCCGGCCCTCCGGGGCCTCGGCCACCTCGGGCTGGTGGACGGCGTTCGCGCATCCGCACCTGACCATCTCGAACTACGACACGGTGCTGTTCCAGAGCGCCAACTTCGGCGGTTCGAGCGGCATCATGCCGTTCCTGGTCAACTCGCTGGCGATCACCATCCCGGGCACGCTCTTCCCGCTGACGCTCGCGGCGATGGCGGCGTACGTGCTGGCGTGGGTGAAGTTCCGGGGCAGCGACGCGCTGTTCTTCTTCATCTTCGCGCTGCAGGTGGTGCCGTTGCAGTTGGCGCTGGTGCCGCTGCTCCAGCTGTTCTCCGGCGGGGCGCATATCGGCACGGTGGCGCTTATCCCGGCGCTGAACGTCAGCGGCACATACGTGTCGCTGTGGACGGCGCACACGATGTTCGCGCTGCCGCTGGCGGTGTATCTGCTGCACAACTTCATCGCGCAGATCCCGCGGGACCTGATCGAGGCCGGGCTGGTCGACGGAGCGTCGCACTTCCGGGTGTTCCGCACGATCATCCTGCCGCTGGCGACCCCGGCCCTGGCCGCATTCGCCATCTTCCAGTTCCTGTGGGTGTGGAACGACCTCCTGGTCGGCCTGACCTTTGCGGGAGGCACGCCCCAGGTCGAACCGCTCACCGTGCGGCTTTCCCAGATGGTGGGGTCGTTCGGCGGGCGCTGGGAGTTGCTGACCGCGGGCGCGTTCGTGTCCATCGTCATCCCGCTCGCAGTGTTCTTCTCGCTCCAGCGCTACTTCGTGCGCGGCCTGCTGGCCGGCTCGGTGAAGGGCTAATCGCGGGCGGCGCGCAGGCAGGTGGCATGACTGACCGGGCGTCGGTTCGGTATCCCGGACCGGCGCCCAGTCAGCACATTGAAGTACCCATCGGGACAGGGAGCAGGTATCGCGCATGCCCGAGAAGTCAGTAGCCGCAAAACTGCTCGTCAAGCCGGATTCGAGGTTCTGGCTCTCCCACGAAGACAGGCTCGCGCTCATCGCACCGCTGCCGGACAACGTAGAGATCGTCCCGGCGATCGGTGAGGCGACGGCGGCTGTCATGTTCGCCGACAGCGCGTCAGACCTGCGTCAGCTCCTCGGCAAGCACGCCGACGAGGAGTTGGCGACGCCCGCGGCGTTCTGGGTCGCGTATCCGAAGGCGAACAAGGCGGACATCAACCGCGACACGCTCTGGCCGATCCTCGCCGAGCGCGGCATGCGCCCCATCAGCCAGGTCGCGATCGACGAAACCTGGTCTGCCCTGCGCTTCCGCGCCCTCAAGCCGGGCGAGGAGTTCAAGCCGGGCGCGTAAGCACCGGCCAAGCACAGCGGCTCCGCTGCGCTCCGCAGATGACGCCTGCGGCTGGCGCGCTCCGCGCGGAAGATCGCCCACTCGCCCGCCCTGCTCCGCGTCCTCGCTGGCGCTCGGCCGCTACGCGAATCAGAGCGCTGGCGCGCACGCGCTCCGCGCTTCGCTGCCCCTCCGGGGCCGCTGCGCTTGTCGCTCGCGGCGTGCCACCGTCAGGCGGACCTAGATGCGTACCGTCTTAACCGGAGGCGGTCCTCCGAGCCGGTTGTCCGTGCTGGGCGTCGGCAGAGGCGTCTCGTTCCCGGACAGATACGACGGCAGCACCAGGGAGCGCCTTCAATTCGACTGAGAGTTGGAGGCCAAGCGCAGTTGCCAATCTCTCTAAGACAGGCAGCGTAGGGGTGGTGCCGCCTGCCTCGAATCGTGCGACCGCAGGCTGCCGCATCCCGGCTCGCGACGCCAGTTCAGCCTGTGTCCAGCCAAGCTCTTCGCGCCGCCTACGGACAGCCTCGCCAAGGGCGAACTTAAGTCGGGCCTCTGCGTAGGCAGCTTGAAACAGCGGGTTGTCGGCATCACGCGCACGTAGGTCCGACAGATTGCTCCGAGTGTTGGTCACTGTCCGTCCTCCTCATCTGCCGTGTGCTTCTCGTCCTGGCAACGAGCCATAGCCCGCGTCGCTCTTTCAATCTCCGCCTGCTCGCGGCGCTTCGTCTTGTGAAAGACGGTAAGCAGGACGATCCGGCGCCTGGGCGCGATCCAGTAGCTCACTCTTTGTTGCACGCCGCCACAGTAGAAACGCAACTCCCAGAGCTGCCCATTCAGTTGCCGTGCGTATGGCATCCCGAGCGATATGCCCATCTCCTCAAGCAGTTCAAAGTGCATATACGCCTGGGCGCGCCGTGTGTCATCGAGCTTGCCGTACCACTCTTCAACTTCAGGCTCCAGCTCAAGTGTACCCCCTTTTATAACACGGATGTTATGAGACGC
>Ga0134126_10012557_pt1 | contig 10698 bp, 10 predicted proteins | sample KB31752_FD_96881 | JGI IMG/M metagenome (GOLD analysis project Ga0134126, IMG submission 96881) | Terrestrial soil microbial communities with excess Nitrogen fertilizer from Kellogg Biological Station, Michigan, USA - KB3-175-2 | ecosystem: Environmental > Terrestrial > Soil > Unclassified ...
CATCCCGGCCGAGTATCAGAAGATGCTCGGACAGATGACGCCGGAGACGACGCTGCCGGCGCTCGAGCAATTCCTCAACGACGGCGGCACGATCATCACCGTCGGCACGGCGACGTCGCTCGGATATGAGTTGGGTCTGCCGATCGAGAATCACCTCGAGGTGCGCGCACCGGGCCAGCCGGACCGCGCGCTGACGGGCGAGGAGTACTACGTGCCGGGCTCGATCCTGCAGGTGGCCGTGAACAACAACGACCCGGTGGCGGCTGGTCTGCCGAGCAAGCTCGATGTGTTCTTCGACAACAGCCCGGTGTTCCGTCTCAAGCCCGACGCGGCGTTGCACGGCACGAAGGCCGTGGCCTGGTTCGACTCACCGTCGCCGCTCAAGAGCGGGTGGGCGTGGGGGCAGAACTACCTCGAGGGTGGTGCTGCCGTCGTCGAGGCGAATTACGGGAAGGGGAGGGTGTATTTGTTTGGGCCGGAGATCACGTTCCGCGGGCAGCCGCATGGGGATTTCAAGTTGTTGTTCAACGGGATCTATGCGCCGAGTCAGGGGGTGAGCGGGGTGGTGCCGTAATCGGTTCTGTCTGGTCGCAGCAGGGTAGTGTGGCGCCGCGCCTCGCAGCTTTCTTTGCGAGGCGCGGTGTGTGTTGGGGGAGTGGCCGAGTCGCCGCTCGACTTGGCGTGTTACACTGCGAGCGCTCGCAGCATAACCTCGCGCCGCGGTAGCAACGTCCGCATCCAATGCCCGACAACAACTTCCCTCCGTAGTTCGAGATACCGCAGCTCCCCAGCTGCGGTCGAGTCAGTGCGTCCCGCGCGGCCTTGCGCATGTCTTGATTGGCCACTATGTTGTCCATGTCAGACACAAGAACGGCCAACAGGAACGGAGGGGGTATGGATCAGATTTACGCTTACTGGAACAACAAGGGCGGAACGGGTAAGACCAGCTTGCTCTTCCAATCGGTTACGATGTATGCGGAGAAGCATCCGAAGAAACGGGTGCTTGCCGTAGACGTATGTCCCCAAGCCAACCTCTCCGAGCTGATGCTCGGCGGTTTGAACAACAAGGGCAGCGACAAGTTGCTGGAACGCCAGGGCCTCACGCCACGGTGTAGCTTGGGCGGGTACTTTCAGCTGCGACTCCCTTCGCCGTATGCGCCGCCGAAGTTCGACGCGCACGATTTTCTTACGAGACCGCACGATTTCAATCGCGGTATCCCGAAGAACATCGATCTCGTCTGCGGAGACCCTCTTCTCGAGCTTCAGGCCAACGCGGTCAACACGCTGGCCAACCAAAATATTCCGGGCACGAACACCTGGATCGCCGTTATCGATTGGCTCAAGGCCTTCCTCGACCAGATTCGGGACGAATACGACATAGTCTTCCTCGACTGCAATCCGAGCTTCTCGCTCTACACCCAAATCGCGCTGGCGACGGCAGATCGCATCGTTCTTCCAGTGATGGCGGATGATTCGTCACGTCGCGCGATTCAGAACGCTTTTTCACTCATCTACGGATTGAAGCTGCCATCTGAGATTTACGCTGCATACGCCTTCGCAACGAAACTGGGTGAGGCAAAACGCCCCCTTCCGCAGGTCCACTTGATTGCAAAGAATCGAATTACGCAGTACATGGGGGCCGCCTCCGCGTACGCCGCAGTGCTCAATGCGATTCAAAAGGACATCGTCGGGTTAATGGCGACACATCCGAACATCTTTTCCTTCACGAAGGCCAGCGACGGCTTTGTGGAAATTCGCGATTTCCAGACTACCGGTGTGGTTGCCTTCGCCAAGGGTTTGCCGTTCACTCAATTGCCGACCGGGAAACAAAGCATCAACGGCCACCGCGTGGGTGTAAAGCCCGAGTACTTGGAGAACAGCATTAAGTCGATGAAGGAGCTCATAAGTCATCTTTAGTGTGAGCCAATCTATCTATCGCTGAGCCGCTGTCGAACTAACGCTGAAGCCGACAACGAATCTGCGGATTGCGCCGGGCGTTGCCCGGCGCTCTTATTGGACTTCCTTGCAACTAGCTCGGGCATTAGGCAGGGCACACGGCCACATGGATCGCATCGCACGTATCGTCCGGTATCGTGAGCAAATGCTCGATCGCGCGGCGATCATTGCTGCTCTTTCCAGCGCCCGTCATGACGCTCCAGAGCTCGATGAATTGACCGAGCGTCAGGATGCGCAACTTCACGAGCTCGTTCACGAATTCGCGTTCGGCGCTCGCAAGTTAGTAGAACTCGTAGGGCGAGCCGGTTTTCCCAGTGGCGCGTACTCGGCCAAGCGGACGGTCACATGCACGCAAGCGGGACCCGGCGACGATGACATGGACCTTGCACTGCTCTCCTTGCGCGAGGTTTTCGGGCGAATCATCCACTCAGACGTGTTCGAGATTCGTCGCGCCCATGTTCCGCAATCTGATGGTCCTCCGTCCGTGAAGCCGACGGCATGGGGATTCGACGTGGCATCGGATAAAGACGCCGCGGGAGTGACTCTCTTTGTGTTCCTGGAATTTGCATTGACCGAATTCCTGACGTTTAACCGACTGCTGGGCGAGGATATTGACCGCGTAGCTGTCCTATGATTAGCGTTTCCTGTCTGCGGTTCGGGCCACCGTTAGGCGCCGCCTGCCCAACGAACGCTGAAGCTGACGGGCGAGCGATTGAATTGTTTTCGGCTCCGCCGCAAACTCTTATCAGACTCGCCCGCAGCTGGACGTTGCCAGGCCAAGGCAGTTAACCCGCCGTCGGTCCTCCATAGAACATCGTGAATCTGGCCGAAATATTTGAGTCGATCGACGAGGCGCGGATTAGCGACTTCGTCGCGACGCAGCATGAAGAGCACCTCTTGCTGGACTTCAAGACAATCAGTCGGAGCGACTTGTCCGCATCCGACGATCGGCGGAATCTCGCGAAGGCACTTTCTGGATTCGCGAATTCCAGCGGCGGGCTAATCGTCTGGGGCGTGATTGCGCGCAAGGCGCGCGCTGACGGACCAGACTGCGCATCCGGACTGGAGCCGATCAGCGATCTCTCGACCTTCATCTCACGGCTGAACGAATTTACGGGATCGTTCGTACGTCCGGCCGTTGAGGGCGTTCGCCATCGAGCAATCACGATCGCGCCGAACAGCGGATTCGCCATCACCATGGTGCCGGAGAGCGAAGCCGCGCCGCACATGGCAATGGGCGGCGAAGGGCGGTATTACAAGCGGAGCGGCTCCAGCTTCTACCCCATGGAGCACTTCGACATCGCGGACATGTTCGGCCGGAGACGAAGACCGCGACTCGATATCGACATCACCATCGCGCCAAGGGGGAGTAGCCGAAGCGGCGGAGTTGTCGAGCATCCGCGTCCGATCGCGATCTACGTCGTAAACAACGGCCGCGGATCGGCACGTAATCTGTTCGCTAGCCTCCGCGTTTCAGCGCGGTACACGATCAGCGCGTCAGGCCCCGGGCCGGATGGCAGAGGCGGGCTGACAAAGCTTTCAAGTGATGGAAATCGACAAGTTTCCTTCGGCGGAGATTCTCAACTGGTGATTCATCCGGGAATGCGACAGGGCATTGCCGCTGTTGGCTTCTCCTGTAGCGCGGGCCAGACTACCCTACCCGATCTTGAGATGCTGTTAGAACTCGCTGCGGATGATGTTCCCTTGTCAATCACGACACACACCATTCGCTGGGAAACAATTTTGTCCGCTCTCGGTACACTCTAACCCCCGTGGCCGGGTGTTCAGTCTCGGGTACCAATTCAAGTGCGGCCGTGTCCACCTTCGGGACCGACGACAGTTAGATCAGCTCTATCTCGGTGCCGGCTAGCGGTCGATGAGTTCGTTGGCCGAGCTATCGATTGCTCGCTGCGCTCGCCCTTGCTTTATTCATTCGCGGGCTGATTCCGGCGTTAAACGACACGACGCTCCTATGCACTGCAGAGACGGTTTGAGCAGATGAATGCGCTGACGGTCACCCTCATTGCCTTCATCGTTATTGGTGCTGCGACCAATGGTTGGACGGGAGCTGTCGTCGGAGGGGCATTAGGCTGGGTTACCAACATGGCGATAGGCGTCATCGTACGCCGTGTTCGCGGTGGCCAAATGCCGCGAGAAGTTAGGCGCTCCCTCGCCGTAAATCTGATTGGCAACCATCACAGCGTCGTAGGCACTGCGTTTTTCGGCTTAACGGGCACGTCATTATTGTCCCGCGTTGAGAGTGCCATCGAGGCGGTATGCCAGGATGCAGCATTCTCGTCGCCAGCCGGAACTGACATCTTCACCGGTCCGCATCTGGCTGCTGCGCTGGCGCGAGCTTACTCGCGAGAAGCGTCGCCGGCTATGAGAGCGTTCTACAACGCGCTCGCACAACAAATGGCCGCAGACTGGTTGCGTGCGCCTCCATCAAAGATCCCCGAGGAGTTTGCCTCGATGATGGGTTTTCGCACTGCAGCGGATATGGAGGATGCGATCGCGATTGCTGCCTTTGACGGCATTGACGCGATCCACTCCCGCTCGCGATTCGAGAACATGCTTCTGCTCGGGAGCCGCGTGCGGATCCACGACGTCGCCGAAGCTATCCGACGTGGCACTTTCTCGCTGGAGTACCCTGGTTTTAATGCTGAGCGCGCGATCATTGGCGGTGGTAATGGGGACGCAATCGCGGACTACGATCCAGTTGATGACGAGGAGTTCGACGAATGAGAGTCCGTCCTAGCTGTCGTCCTCGGTGCGCCGCAGGGGACGGGCAGTTCTCCAAAATGCGCCGGCTCACGACGGCGCTTTTATTTGGCCGCCCGTAGCGCTGGCGACGCGATGGATGGCGGGCGCCGCTGTATGTCGACCTGTTCTCTGACGGACCATGCTCTGGGTCGGCCTCATCGTGCTGGGCGGCGCTGGCATGACCGTGTGACGGAGCGCCGGAATGGCGTGGATCGGACTCAGGGCGATGCCTTTCGGGGGCGAGGTCTTCGTCCTGACGAATGGCCCGCCGCTGGCTTGCTGCCGTACTCTTCTGCGGCCAAGTCTCAATCAGGCGACGACACTTGCGCCGGCCCGTCAATCCCCGTCGTCATCTTCTTCAATCTCCTGTTCAATAGCCGGTCCCAAGTCAGGCGTCCTCTCCTCCGCGTCCGCCCACTCGATGTACCGCCGATTCCGGATCCCGTACGTCTTCACGACCTCGGCGATCATCTCATCCAGCGTCAGCAACCCCCGCCGCGCCTCGCCAATTGCCGGCTCGACTCGTGCCGGCCGGCCGCGCTTAGGCGGCTTGTCCATGACGTCGAAAAACCAAAGCTGCGGATCGCCATCAGTCGCGTCCTGATCGTACAACCCAACGAACAGCCGCTCGAATAGCTGCTGCGGGTCCGTCGGAAGAATCCGGCCCGCGCGCGGACGAAATGTCATGATCGCGTGCGCAAACGAGGACTTGTCGGTTGCTCCGTCATCACACGCGCGAATCGGCAGAAAGAACAATCCCGCTAGAACGGCGAATGGATGTCGTTCGTGATGATCCATCGCCTCCGCGCGCAACTCGTGGTCGTTACGGACGACGTTCTTGCTGTATCGACCCAGGATGACGTTCCCAGCCTTGTCCTTTCGAGGATCGCGGAAGCTGTAGGTCTTGATCGAAACCAACAGCTCGAGGCCCGTGTCGAACGTACTGTAGCGAACGTCGGTCTTCTTGAGCTTCTTCGAGGCTCCCGTCGCAGCCCTGGTCTCTCGGCCGCTCCCATCCGGATTTGGCAGCACGCCCGGAAAGTCACCTGTCGCGCGCAGCTTGTTCGCCACCAGCACCGCCAGCTTGTTCGAGAACCGCTCGGCGTAGTTCTTCTTGTCTGCCTGTTTCCCGGTGAGCTCGTCGGGCTTGGGCTCGGATTGGCGAAGCGCCTCGGCGAACGAGTCGACTGTCGGATACGACGGAGGGGTTTCTGCAACTTTCCTCGAGCGCGCTCGCGGAAGGCTCTGTACGTCGTCGTCTGCTTTCCTCGGCATTGACTGGACGCGATTGGGTTCGATGAGTGAGTACGACGAACGGCGAGCGTCGATCAGGAAGCGCTCGACGCGCGCTCGGAGAGTATGAGCGTCCGTCGTTTCGCATTCCCAGATCGTCAGCACCCGGAAGCCGAGTGCCTCCAATTGTGCGAGCTTGGCCCGGTCGCGCGCAATGTTTGCGGCGAACTTCGCCTCCCAGGCGCCTCGATTCCGAGACGGCGTGGTCGTGCGAGCGCAACCTTCGTGTCGATGCCAAAAGCAGCCGTGGACGTAGATCGCCCACTTCTGGCTCCGGTTTGCGATGTCGGGCGACCCGGGGAGATCGCGATTCGAAATTCTATATGAGGCGCCCAGCTCGCGAAGCGCGCTTCTGACGGCAAGTTCGGGCTTCGTAGACTCTTGTCGGATGCCGGCCATCCGGCGCGAAGTTTCCTGATCGGTCGGAAAGCCAGGAGTCCTCGACCGCCTGCTCACACCGCAACGGCGCGTGGATCTTCGAGCTCGATGCGCTCCATGCTGGCGAGGTGTGCCTCCAACGCGTCGATCAATCCGGCCGGGAATCGCAGAGTGCTGATTCGCGTTCGCGACAGGAATCCAGCTGTCGCGCGGGCGGAGAGCAGCTGCGGTTCGAACTCCAGGAAGTCGGCGAGACTCGTCGCCTCGATCCGTACCGGCCAGCGGCTCACCCCAGAGACGAAGCGCTCGCCGGGTTCGAGCGACCAAGCGGCGTCTGGCCACTTCGCCCGCGCCGCGAGCGGTATGTCGGCCGAGTCGTCGTAGGCCTGCGGAGCGCGAAGCCGCTCGCCGATCCATGCCGCGGCATCGACCGTGACCGCGTTCCCAACCAGCTTCCATCGGATACCGGATCGCGCGACGGTGAGGGCCGGCTCGGTCCAGCCGGCAGGGAAGCCTTGAAGACGCTCAGCGTCACGTATGTCCGGCTTCACGATGCGTCCGTCCTGCATCCAGATTGCCGGCGGGGACGCGATGCCGATCGTCGAGCCACCCTTCAGTGTCGGTACGCCGTCAGTCGCCCATCCGAGGCCGCGAATGCCTTCCGTCCAGTAGAAGCCGTTCGCGAAATCGCGGTAATTCTCTTTCGGCGGCGGCGCTCCCGCGTCGCCTGACAAGATCACATCCCGAGGATCACCCGCATCGGGCAAGCAGGCGATCAGGTAGACGCGCTCGCGCCGCTGCGGCAGGCCGAAGGAACGCGAGTCGACGACGCGATATGCCCACCGATAGCCGAGTGCCTCGAACTCGTCGATGACGAGACGCATCGCGTCGCCGCGGGCGAGCCGGAGCATGAAGCTCACATTCTCGAGCAGGACCCACGGAACGCGCCGCTTGCGCAGCAGGCGGAAGACGTGATTCACCAGGCCGGACTGTCGGCCCTCGATACCCGCCGTCTTGCCCGCTTGCGACAGATCCTGGCAGGGAAAACCGCCCGCCAGGAGGGTCACAGAATCAGCCAGGGCCCGCAGTTTCGTGACGTCTGGCGCAACCTCGATCGCCGGAAACCGTGCGCGCAACACCGTCTGAGCTGCTTGCTCCACTTCACACAGGAGCTCGGTCGAGTGCCCGGCGCGGTGGAGACCAAGCTCGATCCCGCCGATCCCGGCGAACAGGCCGGCGACATGGTGCTTCATCCCTTTCGTGGAGCGGTGCGTCGGACGAGAGGGTGCGCGGGCCATGACGCTGAACATATCGCCTTGCGCGGAGTTCGGAAACGGCGGCGTGGTGGGCTCGATGGCCAGGGAAGTTCGGAGACTACACGCGACGCTGCAAGACGTGTCGCCATTCTATTTCATGGCGTTGCACGCCAACGCGGCACCTGTGCGAACCGGCATTTGTGCGCCGCGGCGTTCCGCGCTCTATTTGGCCGGCCACCGCCCGTTGTCGCCCCGAGGCGTGGGCTACTCACGGAAATCATCGACGCGTCGACTGCGTAGGCCTGACTTAGCGCGCACGCGCGGCTGTGGAAGCGGAACAAATCGTCACATCCGCCCAAGACTGGGCTGCAATTCGAAGACGGCGTGCCTTCATCGAGCTCGCCTCGAGAACAAACGAGGAACAGACACACTACGATGGCTATGGATTGGTACAATGGTTATTCCGGCCGCGAGCGTGCCCGCGCAGGACGCGCGATTGCTCGTGCTCGTTCGGCGGGAGAGCTTCGTCCTGCCGCTTGCTGCATGCTGTGCGGTGATCCCGCGGCGAAGCTCGATCTCCATTCTGAGGATTACTCCGAGCCGTACCGCTTCGACCCGCCTGCTGCGTACTGGGTTTGCATTTCGTGCCATCGTAATCACCTGCACAAGCGCTTCGGTAAGCCCCGTGCATGGGCTGCCTTTCAGGCGCACGTGCGCCGAGGAGGCTACGCAAGCGATTTGCGGAACACCGCCATCCGACACGAAGTAACGGCATTCGAGACGGCGCTCGCCGCGAACCAAGCCGCTAGCCTGGTTGTGATTCGTCCGTTTCAGCCACGTGACCCTTGGTGGGAGCGCCTCTCGGTCGACCCAGCCAGCCAGCAAGATCCGGCCGCACGCCCGCGGCCATAGAAATCCATCGTGTGCGGCTGAAACCCAAGCATTCGCAGTCCACCAAGCTCTCTGAGTCCTCGAGTGAAGAACCAATACGTCGGCGACGTCAACGACTTCGTGAAGTACGGCCTGGTGCGGACCCTGACAACCACTGGACAGCAATCATCATTCGTGGCGTGGCTCCTCACGCCAGACGATCTCTCCGATGATGGCCGCAAGCTTGGCTACCTTGATGCGCCTCCAGAGTGGCGTCACCGCGACCCCACGCTCTTCGATGGGCTTCATCGCCTAATTGCGGAAGACGCGAGATCCGTGATTGCAGTCGCAGATATGGGAATCTTACCAGGCGCGAAGTTCTACACCGAGATCGTGCCAGTCGGGGTTACCGAGCGCAGCCAACACTTCACCATGCTCCTTCACCATGCCAGCGGCCAGGAGCTTGTTTTTTTCGACCCGGACAACGGGCTGGAGATTCCATCGTGCCCGCCCGGGCGACAAGGCAGCGACAAATACCTACTGTGGCGAGAGCTTGCGGAGACGTACCAGGCAGGCCATTCCGTTCTGGTATATCAACACTTTCCACGCGAAGCCCGACCCGCCTTCGTCGACCGAATGACACGGCGCATCGCCGAGGCAACCGGAGCATGCGAGGTCTTCGCGTTTCAAACGAGTCACGTGGTCTTCCTCCTCGTGCCGCAACGTCAGGAGGCCGAGTACTACGCAGAACGAGCCCAAGCGATCGAAAACCAATGGGAGGGACTTGTTGTGCCCCTCCGAGTGGCAGTCTCCTGACGAGCGTTGCACCCGACCGAGCAGCACAAAACTCTAAACAGCCACGAAAGTGACGTAAGTTCCCAAGTGATGCTGGATACTAATGTCGCGGCGCTCGAATCATGCTTCTCCGACTGAACATGTCGCCCAGTGCAGTAGCTGCGTTGATCGCGGTCGTCGTTTGCGCTTACCCGCTCCGGGCCCAGCGTGAAGCGATCAGCGGCCTGGGGAATGACGCGGAGGTGCGTCTTACGCTTGCGGGCACTCAATCAACGATCCGGGCTTCGATTCACGCCGTTGGTAGCGACAGCGCCGACCTCCAGCTGATGTGCGCGGGCTGTTCCCGTGATACGGCCATCGCGTGGTCAGACATTCTGAAGATCGAGGTTGACGTACGACACAGCGCAGCCAGACGGGCACTTGTCGGAGCGGGTGCCGGGGTGGGAATCGGTGCATTGGCCGGTGCCGCGGTTGGCGGCGGACTAGTGGCAGCTTGCTCGCATCAGAAGAACAGGGATGGCCCGCCATGCGTCCTATTGCTGGCGTCCATCCCGATCGGAGGCGCGTTCGGCGCGGTGATCGGAACGGTCGTAGGCTTGGGCACGGGAGCGCATCACTGGCGGCAGATCTGGCCAGCGTCGGGATAGGTCACTCGACTCCGAAGGCTGGACGCACAGTCAACGCATGACTAAGACCCACTCCCGCAGTTCCGCCCCGTGATGCCCAGCGAACGCTCGAGCTGACACAGGGCTTAGTGAATTGTCCGCTTGTTGGACTTTTTCCTGGGTCGGTGCCCGCGCGGCTTGGAGGGGCGTTTTGCATTCGAGGAACACGCGGCCCCCCTCGTCCCCGATACTCATCACGGGAAAAACCATGCAGCCGCTCGCGTCACCGAGATCGGCGGGCCCGTTCGGATGCTCGATCTCAACGAGCCACACGACGTCGCGGCCGAGGATGTTGTGATTGACGTTCGCGCACCCGGCGTGGGCAACTGCGACGAGCTCGTCAGAGCCGGCAGTTGGCAAATTGGAGGACCGCCCACATCCCCTCGCCCATGCAGCGACCGCCCTCGCGGACGCGGCGCCAGGCCCGCCGATGGTGCCGCGGTCATCTCCTTGACGGTGCGGAACGGATGTCGGCACGTAGCCTGACTGTCGTTGGAGTCTTGCTTGTAATGACCACGTTCTGTCGCCACCTCGGGGCGCAAGAACCCGCTCCTCGACACGAAGCAACGCTCGATGCCAGCGTGCTTGCGGGAGGGCTGAGCTATGCTTGGAGATCCAGCTCCGACAGGCTCGTGGGTGTGGGCATGGGCGTGGGAGCTGAGCTCAACATCAGGCTGGTCCACGGCGAGCCCTGGGGAAAGAAGTCTACGGAAATCGCGCAC
>Ga0134126_10012558_pt1 | contig 10698 bp, 11 predicted proteins | sample KB31752_FD_96881 | JGI IMG/M metagenome (GOLD analysis project Ga0134126, IMG submission 96881) | Terrestrial soil microbial communities with excess Nitrogen fertilizer from Kellogg Biological Station, Michigan, USA - KB3-175-2 | ecosystem: Environmental > Terrestrial > Soil > Unclassified ...
CTGAACTTGCGATGCACGTCCCAGCCCAAAGCAATCGCGGTCATAGCTACCTCCGTCGAGTTGGAACTCAAGGTCGAACAACCCCGAGTCTAACTCGGCGAGGTAGCGTTTCATCCCATTACACGGCTATTTCCTGGTGGACGCGCCGGCGATGCGCGCCTTGCAGCGGCAACAGAACCTAGACGCGATTCGCGAGGGGATCGCCGATATGGAGGCCGGTCGGGCGGCTCCCTCGACGAGGCGCTGTCGCGGATCACGGCGGCAAATTAGCAGGCACGCTCCGCGCGCCCTCGTATCCGTGTTTCATCCGTGGCTGAAACGCCGGCCATACCGGACCGCTAGCGGTCCTGGTTCGTCAACTGCCAGTTCTCGATGATGACTTCGCAGCCGGGCGTCATGTTGCGGAGCTTTTCGGCGATCATCGCCTTCTCCGAGACGGTCGCCTTCTTGAGCTTCTTGGCGTAGTGCGACAGTTTCTTGCGGCGATGACGCCGACGCTTGATTTCCTTGTGGCGTTCGCTAATTCCACCCACGTTGAGGCCGCCTTTCTTGAGGTTCGCTGATCGATCGAGTGCTGGTTTTTAGCACGAACGGCCCGGCGGGTCAACGCACCGCGCAGGGCCGCGGCGAATCGGGCCTCGCGCGTAAAAAGACGTTTGCACCCAAGCCTGATCGGTTTTGACGTTCGGATTCGGCAATGCCCGCTGTAGGGAACGCCCGCCGCAGCGTTCCGTGAGCGGCGGGCAACGTCGAAGCGCGGTCCTCAGAACGCCGCGGCGGGCGTTCACTGCAGATGCTGAGACCACATTACCGCCGCCTTCAAATGGCGATGGGCTTCGAGCGCTCGAGGACGTGTTGCCAGACGAGCCACAGGCCGAGCGCGAGAGGAATCGCTGCTTGCAAGACCTGGCCCAGGCCAAACTTCAGACCGAGGCCGAAGATCAAATCGCCTGGCGAGTGAGCCGATGCTGGCCTCACGGCGGACGAGAAAAGGACGGCCATCAGCGCGACGATGCCGCAGGCGGCCACGCTCCACAACCGCAACCCCGCGCGGCGCCCCAGGCGCGCGAACAGCCATGCCGACAATCCAAAGGGAACGAATCGTATCATCAGGTTGAGTGCTTGAACCATCCCCATCCCAACGGCCAGACCGAATTCATCGTTGGCCGACAAGGCGCCGCCTGTGTCTCCATCGATGAGTCCTGCGGCACAATCGATCAGCCAGCCGATGCAAAAGACCGTCAGGAAAATGGCCGCCAACGTGCCGAGGATGGCAACAATCGGCCCGGCCAGAAACGTCGCGAGCGGATGACGGCCGGCAAACGTGCGGCGTCGAAACTCCAATCGGGCGAACGACGCCAAGCTCTCGGGCCTCCCCATGCGCTGGTTATCCGCGTGTTCAGCTTCCATGCTCGAATTCTCCTGTAAAATGTCGACGGCATGGTCGGATAGTTCTTCGACCAGCCGAGAAACATACTCGCTCGGCAATCCTTGCCGGCCGAGTTCCCATCGAAGTCGGTCATGCCATTGCTGGCTTGCCATGTTCGCCTCCTTGCAACACGCGGCTGACGGCGGCAACGACGTCCTTCCACGTTGCCGCCGACTCGGCCAGCCGCGATTGTCCGGATTTCGATAAGCGGTAAATGATCCGGTTCCTGCCGCCGACGGTCTCGCGCCGGCTGAAGACGAGTTTTTGGCGCTCCAGCCGGTGTAGCACCGGGTAGATGCATCCTTCGCCAAAATCGAGCTTCATGCCCGATGCCTCACGGATCGCCTGCACCAAGTCATAGCCGTGCATCGGGCGCCGGTCGAGCAATTGCAGAACCAGCAACTCGGGCACGCCATTCAGGAAGTCGGGGTTGGTCTTCTTCATCGACATCGTCGGGCTTATACCTTGAACCATTATGTATGGCAAGAGCAGTAGGGCTCCCACGCATCGTAGAGGGGAGCGATCGACATGGCGAGCATTGTCGCGAGGCGGTCTTGAGCAGACAAGCCGTTGAGGGTCAGGCCGACGCGAACTCGGAATCTGATTCACCATTCGGACAAGCCGGATGGGGCCTCATGTTTTTCGCCGGGCGCGTGCTATCGCGCCATCTGGTTCACCGATCCGCACGAGACGGATAGAGCCGGCTCTCTCAATTGGGGGCCGCCCGCTTGCGTTCTGTGCGGGCCCATCTCATAGTGCGACCTCGCCGGGTCGCCTGAGTTGCGACTCGAAGTTGCCCGCGCGTCGCGGAACGCCGCGGAGGGCGTTCCCTACTCAGACGATCGGCGAAGCTGGAAGGCAAAACCGATCAGTGAGAATCTCGCTATCGACGCCGCCGGTCGCGAAGCGGCGCGTCAGCCACCGGATCCGGCTTGTCGCCCTTGCCGGGCAGCAACAGCTCCGTGCCGGGAGAGAGGTAGTTGAAGTCCTCGCCCAATTGGTCCTGGTTCAGATCGTAGATTTCTTTCCAGCGGCTGGCCTTGCCCAACTCGCGCTTGGCGATGTCGAATAGCGTATCGCCCTCGGCCACCAGGTAGGGACGGCCGCCCCGAGCGGAAGCGGAATTGGCCCGCGAGGCCAGACGCATCGCGCCGCCGCGAGACCCGGCGAGCGCATTTCGCGGCTTGGGACATAAGCCGGGGTAGGCCTGTTGCAACACGGCGACGTCGGGGACCGCGATCTCGTCGCCGATGTCGATCAAGTTCGGATTCGGGTAGTGCTCGCGATTGTATTCGTGCAGGGCCTTGAAATAGCCCTCCGTGCCGTAGACCTTCTTCGAGATCGCCGCGAACGAATCGTTGGGGGACTGAACGACATAAGCGCCGCTCGCCGCGGCTTCGCCGGCCGGTCGCGCCAGCGACTCGTCGGCTGCGAGGGTCTCTTCGGCCGTTTCGTCGATGGGGGCCAATTGCACTTCGGCGGAGGATGTCTTTAGCGAGCCGCCCTGCGCCGGTCCTCGGATCGCAAAGGGCGCCGGCGAGGCCGAGGGAAACGGATCGTCCGCCGCATCGGCCGCGCTCTCCTCTGCGGTTTCGTCCTCCACCGTCCGGTAACCATCCGCCGGCTGGCCGAAGCGAACGTTCCGGCCGGCGCCCAGAGACAGCGCCGCGCCGCCCGCCGCCTCATCGCCCGCCGTCTGATCGCCAGGCGGTTCATCATCGCCCGCCACTTGGGCTTCGTCCGTCGGCTCGGCTGCGGTCTCGTCGCCCGCCAGCCCATTGGCGGGCATTTCGTCTGCGACCGTTGCGCCGCCCGGTTCTTCGGAGTATCGGCCGCCGGAATCGCCGGCTGCCGCATCGCCGGCTTCCACATCGTCGGCCAAGCCATAGCGTCTGCCGTACCGGTCGACCGATTCGGCGGGCTCGTCCTCCGCCGCGCCATCCTGGCCAAAGGGGCCGGCCAGCGCCGACAGCTTGGCCGACCGGGACGAGGCTTCGGCGCCATCCCGCTCGGGTTCGGTCGGGCCCGAATTGGCAAACGAACGCCGTTCGGCCGGGACTTCGAGTCTCAGCGAGGGGCCGCCGCGCGAGCTTGTCGCCGGCTTCTCCGACCTGGGCAGCAAGTGCTCTTGGGTCTTTGTCGTTTCGCTATTCTTTTTTTTCGCCCCATCTTTCGCCTTCGTGGTCTGTTTCGCGGCGATTTTGGGCGACATGTCGCCGTCGCGCAAGCGCGTGAACAGCACCACGCCGAAGACGCATAGCAGCACCCCGATCACCGAAAGGCCGATTTTGACTTCCTTGCCCTTCATCCGAGTCTCCTTCCGTGAGACGAAAGTGGCGTTGGCGGTTTCGAGTGCAGCTATTTAGCAGGATTCGCTTCTTTCCGCCACGCGCAATTTTGCACTCCGCGCCCGAGGATTGCGGGCCACTTCGTCCTCCGAGGGGCGCAGCGGCTTGCGGGTCAGCGAGCGATAGCGGGGGTCGTCGCGAAAAGCCTCTTTCATCCGACGGTCCTCCAAAGAATGAAAGCTGATCACCGCCAGTCGGCCGCCGGTTTTCAGACAGTCGGGAATTCGCTTTAAAGCCCGTTCCAACGAGGTCAACTCGTCGTTGACCGCGATCCGCAGGGCCTGAAAGGTCCGCGTGGCCGCGTCGATCCGCTCGCCGCCCTTCGGCCGCGGCACGCACGAGCGAACCAGCCGTGCCAGCTCGGCAGCCGTGCGAATCGGCTGCTGGCGCCGGCGATCGACGATTTTGCGGGCGATCCGCCGGCTGAATCGTTCCTCGCCGTATTGGAAGATGATGTCGGCCAACTCCTCCGCGCTCAACCGCTCCAACCATTGCCAAGCCGGCCGCCCCTCGGCCGGGTTGAAGCGCAGGTCGAGCGGTCCTTCGGAGTCGAAGCTGAAACCGCGCTGGCGATCGGCGAGTTGGTCGCTCGACAAGCCGAGATCGAGCACGATGCCATCCACCGCGGAAAGGTCTAACTGCCGGAGCAATTCGGGCAAATCGGCGAAGTTCGATTCCGCCAGCTTGACCGGCCAGCCTTTCAGCACGCGCTCGGCGGCTTCCAAGGCCGCCGGGTCGCGGTCCAAAGAGAGCACGAACCCGTCCGGTCCCACGCGCTCAGCCAGGGCGCGGGTATGGCCGGCGCCGCCGAGCGTGCCATCGACCAGCACCATGCCGGGGGCGGGTTGCAGCCATTCGACGATCTCGTCGAGCATGACCGCCACGTGGCACGACGGGCCACCGCCGGGGGCGGCGCCACGGGCTTCGGGTTGCGACGATTCGAGCATCGAACCATGATAGCAGTCCGGGCGAATAAAAAGCTGCCCACCGCAGGCACATCCGTGTGCCCGGGTGTGGGTGGGCGCTTGCGGTCAACTCGCCAGGGATGACGAATGGCCCGCGCTCGCAGCCGGGAGCGTCCGCTTATCTCCCGTACTCGCAAAAACAAACCCTCAGCCTCGAAAGGCGCCGGGCCAAAAGAACGCCGCCGGGTGGCCGCTCGCCGGCATTCTCGTTTTCGCGCATGGCGCAACGGACGGACGACGCATCGAAACTCACTCTCCGAGGTTTTTGCTCGCTTTGCCCCTGATCCTTCATGATCTTCATGGCCCGCCAAAAGCGCTTTCGGCGATTTGGTCGTAGTGCGATTCCTTGCCGGCCAGATAGGCCTCCCAGCGCTGCCGGTCCCACAATTCCAGATGATCGTGTACGCCCAGCAACACGGCCTCCTTTCCCAATGCGGCCAACTCCGCAAGAGTGGCGGGCAAGCGAATTCGTCCCTGAGTATCGACTTCGACCCGTTCGGCACGGGCGTAAAACAACCGATTGAAAGCCCTCACGTCTTGCTGGGCGGGCGAGGCCTCGGCCAATCGCCGAGCCAGTGCCGCAAGGGCCGACTCGGAGTAAATGGCCAACGATCCATCGGCGCCGGGCGTCACGTACAGTTCGAGCGGGTTCTCCTGGCCGAAGGCGTCGCGGAGCCGCTTCGGAATGGCGATTCGCAGCTTATCATCGACCGAGCGAACGAAGGTGCCGGTCAAAACCATCCGTCACCCACGACCTTGAATCACCACTTTCCCCCACCGCTCCCCACTTCGGCCCAAAGATAACCGCTCGGCCGCCCCCGTCAAGCGTTCTTTCTTTATCTGTCGTGCGACTTGATCGGCGCGGCGTGCGCAGGGTCAAACGTAGACAGAAGTTCGGCCATCGCGAAAAGCGCCAAGAAAAGTTTTTCCGCGTCGCGGCGAGGCCGCGATTCAGCGCCCGGCGAGACGGCGGAACAGCGCGGCGTATGCCCCGACCATCGCGTCCAAAGTGAACTTTTCCTCGACCCGGCGGCGGTTTTCATCGCCCAGCCGTGCGGCCAACGCCTGGGAAGAAGCGATCGCCCCCAGTTTCTCGGCAAAAACATGGAAATCCCCTGCGGGCGCCGTTTGCGCATCGAGGTTTTCGGCGCCGAGCGCCTCCGCCACGCCTTCCACGTTCATCGCCACGACGGGCAGCCGGCAGGCCATCGCCTCGAGCAGCACGTTCGGCATTCCTTCCCAGCGGCTGGGCAGCACCAGTATTTCGCTGGCGCGGAGAATCTCCGGCACGTTGCCGCGCCAGCCGGCGAAACGGACCCGTCCGGAAAGCCCGAGCCGGCCGGCCAAATCTTCAAGCTCGCCGCGCTGCGGCCCATCGCCCACCAGCAGCAGATCGTGGCCTGGCAACAGATCGAGCCAATCCCGCGCCCGCGAGATCAAATCGTCGAGCCCCTTTTGCGGTTCTAGCCGCCCGACGTAGGTCACGGCGCGCCGCCCGGCGGGAATTCCCAACTCGCGGAGATCAAGGGGCGCGGCGGCGTCGAAGCGCGCCGCATCGACGCCGTTGGGAATCACCGTCAACCGCTCGGCCGACACGCCGCCCTCGCCCCGCGAAAACTCGGCGACCGACTCGCTGACCGCGACGTAGGCCTCGACCAGCCGTGCCGTCCAGCGGTCCAGCCGCAAGTGCCAGCGGGCATGCCGTTCGGCGACGCGGATGCCCGAGACGACGTGCGGCACGCCGGCCCACCGCGCAGCGATGCGGCCGATGAAGTTGGCATGGAACAAGAAGGATTGCAAGATTTCCGCTTGCTGCGTCTTGAGCAAACGAGCCAGCCTGCGGACCGTCCGCGGGGCGTCGCTGGCGCCGCGCCCGCCGAGGCAATGGACTTCGATCCCGGCGGCCTCCAGCTTCGGCACGAGCGAGCGGCCCCCGTCGCCCCCTCGCGGTCCGAGCGAGTAAACCGCAACCGAAAACTGCCGCCGATCGAGCCGCAGCGCCAGTTCGGCCAGGCAACGTTCCGCCCCGCCGATGTCAAGCTCCGTGATGCACAAGGCGAGGCGGACTGGGGACGGATTCGCGGTCAAAGGCGGCAGCTTTCGGTCTGGGCGTTGCAGGCGACAGGCGACAGGTTACAGGTTACAGCAGACAAGGGCCGGCAGATAGAATGCATGAGCCGGGCCTTGGAGCACGGCGGTGTCCTCCGCATTTCGCACTTAAACCAACCCCAATCCCAACCATTATCCCACCCTCCCCGCATGTCCGAACTGGCCCGCTACGACTACGATCTCCCGCGCGACCTCATCGCCCAGGCGCCGCTGCCCCGCCGGGCCGATGCGCGGTTGATGGTGGTCGATCGCCGGACCGGCTCATTCGACCATCGCCACGTCCGCGATTTGCCGGAGATTCTCGCCGCCGGCGACTGCCTGGCGCTGAACGACACGCGCGTCGTGCCGGCGCGGCTCGTCGGCCGGCGGGCTGCGACCGGCGGCCAGTGGGAGGGGCTGTTTCTATCGGCCGAGCCTGACGGATGCTGGCGAATGTTGTCGAAGACTCGCGGCAAGCTCTCCCCCGGCGAACGCGTCACGCTCGTCGATCGCACCGGCGCCGACGACGCGGAGATCGAGTTCGTCGAAAAGCTCGCGGGGGGCGTCTGGCGGACGCGGGCAGAGTCGCGAGAGGACGTTTTCGAACTGCTGGAACGTGTCGGCCGCGTCCCGTTGCCCCACTACATCCACGGCGGCGAAATGCGCGACGCCGACCGCGAGCGATACCAAACCGTTTATGCCCGCGAGCGAGGATCGGTCGCCGCGCCCACGGCCGGCCTGCACCTGACCCACGAATTGCTCGATCGCCTCGCCGGCGCGGGCATCGCGTCGCTACGATTGACATTACACGTCGGGTTGGGCACGTTTCGCCCGATCGCCACCGAGACTTTGGCCGAGCACAACATGCACAGCGAATACGGCCGGCTCGATCCGGCGGCGGTCGCGCAGCTTCAACGCACGAAAGCGGCGGGCGGCAGGGTCGTCGCCGTGGGAACGACGACCGTCCGCGTCTTGGAAACCGCCGCGCGGTCGGGCGAGCTGCGCCCCTGGTCGGGCGAGACGGACTTGTTCATTCGTCCGCCGTTCGAGTTCCGCGCCGTCGACGCCTTGCTCACGAATTTCCATTTGCCCCGATCTTCGTTGCTGGTCTTGGTGCGCACGTTCGGCGGGGACGAACTGATCCGGCGCGCCTATGCCGAAGCGATTCGCGAGCGCTATCGCTTCTATAGTTATGGAGACGCAGTGCTGATCGTTTGAATTCTTCTCGAGTAGGATGGGCCATCCCCGAAGTTGGCATTGCCGCGTTTGCTCGGCTGCGGATACGATCGTCCACGAGAGAACCGGGGGCATCGATGCGAATGCTGGCGGATTGGCGCGCGGGCCCAAGCGGCGCGGCCCGTGAAGGAGGGAACCGATGTTGGAAAGAACTCGGCGGATGGCCTCGGTCTGGACGGCGCTTCTGGCGGCCGCGATTCCGGCAGCGGCGATTCCGGCCGCGGCGATGGCGGCGAATCGAGAGCAGGCGGCCATCGACTCTTCGGCGGCCGTGCTCCGCGAAGTGATGACGATCCCCGCCAAACGAATTCCCGAGTCGCTGTTGGCCGATGCCTATGGAGTGGCGATCGTTCCGGACGTCATCAAGATCGGTTTCGTCGGCGGCATCCAGCGCGGCAAGGGCGTGGTGCTGGTGCGCGATGCGAGCGGCGCCTGGGGCCTGCCGAAGTTCATCACGTTGACCGGCGGCAGCGTCGGGTGGCAGGCCGGGGCGCAGGCCACCGACGTGGTTCTGGTGTTTCGCACGCAAAAGAGCGTCGAGGGGCTGCTCAACGGCAAGTTCACGCTCGGCGCCGACGCCGCGGTCGCCGCCGGGCCGGTCGGTCGCCGCGCCGAAGCCTCGACCGACGCCAAACTGCAAGCCGAAATTCTTTCCTACTCGCGCAGCCGAGGGTTGTTCGCGGGCGTGTCGCTCGGCGGGACCGTGCTGCATGTCGATTCAGATGCGAACGCGCTCTATTATCGCAACGACTTGGCCGGCATGTCGACGGTCGTTCCGCCGCCCGCCGCGGCTTTGGCGAACCTGCTCGCCGAAATGACGGCGCCGCCTTCGACGCTCCCCCCGCCGGAAAACGCCGGGCAACTGCAAGGTCCGTCGGCCGACGCGGAGTTCTTGCGGCGGACTTTGGTTTCGGCGGTCGACCGCTTGTACGCGCGGCTCGACGAACGCTGGAAGAGCTACTTCGCCTTGCCGGCGAATCTCGGCAAGCTTCCGCAGCCGCCCGACGTCGCTCAGCTCAAAATGTCGTTGGAGCGTTTCGACAAAGTCGCGGCCGACCCGCAATACCAGGCCCTGTGGCGGCAACCCGAGTTCAAGGCGGCGCATCAGTTCTTGCAGGAATATGTCGCGTCGCTCGACGCCGAATCGCCGCCGCAACTCGACTTGCCCCCGCCGCCGGCCGAGGCCGCGAAACCGAATCTCCCGCGGCGCTAACGAACCTTGCAGACTTCGGTAGAGAACGCCCATGCAGCACGAGGACTCCCGCGAACCGCTCGCCGGCGCCGGCGACTCAGCTCGATCTTTCTGGACGCTCGCCAATCTGGCGTTCGTCGCCCTGATGGCATTCGCGCTGGCAATCATGATCGCCGGCATCTTGCTAGGCCCAAAAACGGGTCTGGTCCAAGCAGAATTGTGAACGCGGGCGTGAATTCGTAGGGCGGCCTTGAGGCGACATTCCCTTGCCGGGCCACCGAACAAAGCGTTACGGTCTAACCATAATTTAGACCAGTCCCATTTATTTGCCCCCGGGCCTCCGCGGCGCGTGTATGTGGAGTTGGACACGACATCTTCGGGTCGCGGCCCGGACCATTTCCGTAGGATAATCGCGAACGATCCGCATGGGCTCGTGATCCTGGAGACGACGGGAGCAAGTTCGGTGTTGGATAGCCTGGTGGCGCCATGAAACAATTGCTTGATGGAAAATTCTGGCCGGCAACAGTCAGTTATGGATTCTACCTGTTGCCCTTAGACGAACTGGTCGCAGCGTTTGAGAAATGGTGGACCACATTTGGATGGCTTGGTCCTCCACCGGGTTTTTCCGTCGATCGATTTGATGCCGATTTGGCCGGCGCATTGCAAAGGATGGATCCGGTGGGCTTCACCTCAGGCCCCCCGCAGTGCTATGGTAGGAGGCAGGTTTTGCTCTTGGAAACCAAATCGCGGTGGTCTGCGATATTTGTCGGCGAGTACAGCGGACCGCAGTCCGAGATCAGGCATTTGGCGCGAACCATTCCGTGCAAAGCGGTGCATATCGTGTGCGTTGACGATACTTATAACGCCAAGCGGGATATAGGCGAGTACGGCTCTGTTCAGTTTTTGCTTCGCGGGCCAGCGCGAGACGAAAGTCAAGATCGAACGATTGCCGCGGTCCGCGACACGTCGGGGTGGGAGTTTCAGAACAATGGCGCGTTATTGCCCTTTGAACATCCCGACCGGTACAAGGCGCGGCGCGTGAAAGACCGGCTGACGCAGGAATTGCTGGAGGAGTACTGCATCGCCATGGGGATTCGGCCTTTTGATGAGGACTTCTACGGGCCGCGCGTGGCATTGTTTTACGCACTGAATCCCATCCCGCCCGGCTACAGGCCTTGGACGTTCGACGACATCCGGCGGGAACGCGAGAAAGAGCGGCAGGAGGTGGCCAAACGGATGAACGATCCATTGGCGTAACCGCCTCCGCCGCCGGTACGAACTCGCCCCCCGCGGGACCGGAAAAGGTGTCAGGAGTGTCAGGAGCGAATGGCACTGCCTCATGGCGGGCAAGGACTTGCGGCGAGGCGCGTTGTTGGCGAGAATTTTCCTCGGCGCGAATCGCCGGCGCAGCGTACGTGCGGAATTCGAAAAAGATCCGCA
>Ga0134126_10012561_pt1 | contig 10696 bp, 8 predicted proteins | sample KB31752_FD_96881 | JGI IMG/M metagenome (GOLD analysis project Ga0134126, IMG submission 96881) | Terrestrial soil microbial communities with excess Nitrogen fertilizer from Kellogg Biological Station, Michigan, USA - KB3-175-2 | ecosystem: Environmental > Terrestrial > Soil > Unclassified ...
ACCACAGGATGAAAGCCGGTATCCCCGATGCCGGACATTTCGGACTCGGGCGGGAACGGCACCACGATCTGCCGGTCGAAGGCTTCGGCTCGCTCTTGCCAGCCGACATCTCGGCCCCGATCATCATCGTCGTAAGCGAACTGCCAGGTCCCGTTGAGATCGGTCCACCGGGCGCGCTGCGTCTGCGGACGCGGATGCAGGTCGCCGCCCTGGGGTTCCCGGTCATCCATTGCTCTTCTCCCTCTGGTCCGAAATGGTGGTTCAGCCACTATTCGGATATATATCGCTTGTGCGAGTTCAAACATGCTCGGGGATGATCGCGCAAGGGTCCACCGCAGGCTTATCAACCAAACGCGTGGCGAGCGTGACGCTCTCAGGTGTTGGCCGGGAGCCGCGGCAGCGCCGCGATTATCTGGAAGCGCACGCCCGGAACGGTATACGTTTCTGACTTGAGAGGAAGCCGGCACCTGCCGGCCCGCAGAGGAAACGGACAATGACCAGGATCGCACCATCGCGTGCCGGTGTGGGAGCGCGTCCCAATGTCGTGTGGACCGCAAAGATGATCCGTCCGGCTACCGATGGCGGTGTCGGCAAGCCGGCGAGCTTCCTCCGCAAGGCTTTTGATATCGGCCGCCCGACCGGCTGCGAGGTATTGCGCATCAGCGCGCTGGGCCTCTACCGCGCCTTCCTCAATGGCAAACGGGTGGGTAACGACCTGCTGACGCCCGGCTGGACGGTTTACGACAAGCGGCTGGCTTTCCAGACCTACGAGGTCGGCGGCCTGCTCCAACCCGGCCGCAACCTCATCGACATCTGGTTGGCCGATGGCTGGTATCGCTCGCAGATGATGTGGGGACAAAACCCGATCTTCAATACCTGGGGTTCCCAAATCGCCGCGATCGCCGAGCTGGCGGAAACGACCGCGACCGACGCCCCGTTATTGGTCCAGACCGATGCAAGCTGGTCGAGTGGCGAGCTGCCGATCCGCAGGTCCGGCATCTATTTCGGCGAAATCTTCGACGCCCGCCGGCCGCTGGAGGAAGCAGGGATCTGTGAACCCGTCGCCTTCGACACCGCCATCCTCGTACCGCACGAGACAGCGCCCGTGCGTGAACTTGCCCCGTTCCCGCCAAGCCTTGCCTGGACAGACGCAGAGGGAAGGACGATCTACGATTTCGGCCAGAATGCCGCCGGCTACGTCGCCTTTTCCGTCACGGGCGAAGCCGGAGCACGAGTTGTTGTCGAGCACGCGGAGATCGTCGATCGCGACAAGACTTTTGATAATCGCAATTATCGCACGGCCGACGCACGGATCGAATACACCCTGGCGGGCGCAGGCGAGGAGCACTACCGGCCGACTTTCACCTTCCAGGGCTTCCGCTACGCCCGGGTGACCATCGAGGGGAAAGCCGAGATAACTCACATCGAGGCCGTGCCCATCAGCTCGGTTCACGAGCCCGCCGCGCGGTTCGAATGCGGCCATCCGCTGGTCAACCGACTGGTCGAGAACACGCTCTGGTCACAGCGCTCCAACTTCATCGAGGTACCGACAGACTGCCCCCAGCGTGACGAACGCCTCGGCTGGACGGGCGATGCGCAGGTCTTCGCGTCGGCCGCCTGCTACCTGCACGATTCCGAGTCCTTCCTGCGCAAGTACCTGCGCGACCTGATGGCCGACCAGCGCGTGGATGGGGCGGTTCCGCATGTCACGCCGGACCCGACGCGGCTGCATCCGGATAAATATCCGGGCTTCTTCGGATCAACCGGCTGGGGCGACGCGATCGCGGTGATCCCCTGGACGCTCTACCTCCATTATGGCGATAAGGGCGTGCTCGCCGAAACGCTGCCGGCAATGGTCAGATGGGTCGATTTCGTCTGGTCCATCAGCGAAGGCCCGATCGTTCATCCGCCGCGAGCCTGGGGGGCGCGCGGCTTCACCTTCGGCGACTGGCTGCAGCCCAAGGGCTCCAGCGAAAAGCCCCTGCCGACGATCAGCGACGACTGCGCGGCGACGCTCTATCTCTACATTTCCTCGTCATTGACGGCGAAAGCCGCGCGTGTCCTCGGCGACGACGCGACCGCCAGGCGGATGTCCGAACGGGCCAGCCAAGTCAAGGCGGCTTTCGCGAGGGAATTCGTGACGGCCAGCGGCCGCGTCGGCAATGACGACCAGACCTCTTATGCGCTGGCTATCCTCCACGACCTCGTACCGGCTGACCGGCTGGCCGCCGCCGCAGCCAATTTCAAGGCGGCTATCGCCCGCTGCGACGGGCGCATCGGCACCGGCTTCATCGGCACGCCGGCGCTCCTGCCCGCCCTGGTCAAGATCGGCGCAACGCCCCTTGCAGGCGCGGTTTTCCTGCAGGAGGAAGTTCCCGGCTGGCTTTATCAGGTGAAAAACGGCGCCACCACCATCTGGGAGCGCTGGGACGCCATCCAGGCGGACGGCACGATCTTCGCCCCGGCGATGAACTCGTACAACCACTACGCCTATGGCGCGGTGTGCCAATGGCTGTTCGAGGCGGTGGCCGGGTTCCGGCCGGATGAAGCGGAACCGGGCTTCCGCCACGTGATCTTTTCGCCGGTTATCATCCCAGAGCTCGGCCGCGTCAGCGCCGAGCATAATTGCCGCGCCGGACGCGTTGCCGCAGCATGGACGCTCGACGGCGACCGGGTGATCTACACCATCGAGGTGCCGGCCCAATCGCGTGGAACGCTAGAGCTCGACCCGGGTTACGGAGACGTCGTCATTGATGGCCAGCCCTTCTCGGGCGCCGGCCAAGGCCCGCGCGACCTTCTGTCGGCGGGGCCGCACGAGGTGACGTTCCGGATGGCAAGGTAGGGGGAAGCCCGAGCGCCCTCGCCCACGTTCGAGCCCTGCTCCAAATCGCCCTCGTTCGGGCGAGCGAGAGCGCCGAGCCTAGTGCTTCTGCATCCTCGTCCCGAAAGGTGAACGGGGACTAGGCGAGACCCGGGAAGAAATCGGTTCTGATCCGCCAAGAGGGTACGCCCATTCGCCGCAGGATCTTTCGCTCGGCGATGACCATCGGCCGAGGGCCGGACACGTAGAAGGTGCGGTCAGCGAAGTCCGGTACCTTGGTGCGGATCATCGCCTCGTCTATGAGGCCAATCTTCATGCCGGAAGCCGCGCCGTCGCGCTCGATCACGGCATGGTAGGTCGGGATACCCAGTACATCCCAGGCTTCGTCCAGGATGTCGCTATAGGCAATCTCGCTGGCCCGCCGATTGCCATAGAGAACGATGATCGGGCGGCTTTCTCCCTTGTCGATCAATTCCTTGAGCATACTGCGGAACGGCGTAATGCCGATGCCGCCCACGATGAAGACGAGCTTCCGGCGAGGGTCGCGCGGCAGAGTGAAGCTGCCGGCGAGCTGGCTCGCAACGATGGTGTCGCCCTGCCGGAGTTCGGCCAGTTCGCGCTTGAAAGCGCTTCCCCCAGCCGAAAATTTCACTCCTAGCCGGGTCAGCTCCTCGGTCGGTGCCGAGGCGATGGTGAAGTAACGGCGATTGCCGCGATCGTCGGGCCGCCGGACTGGCAGCGTCCATTCGAGGTACTGACCGGCAGCGAAGGCGAGCTGCCGATCGGGTCGGAAGACGAAGTCGTAGGCGCCGCTTGCGACTTGCTCGATGCGCTCGAGGGTGAGCGTGACCCGCCCTTTCGGGCTGACCACGAAGGTGAGCAGGTTGCCCGCCAGCAATGCGACCTCGGGCGAGAAGTAGTACCCGGCAATGCCGATATTCGGTGACGAAAGAACCCCCACGAGCGCGCCATAGAGCAGCCGCCACAGCTTGTGCTGCGGCGCCGTCAGCGGCTCGGTCAGCATGACGAAGGCCATGAAGAAGAATGGGGATTCAAGCAGCGTGAGCTTCACGGCACCGAGCGCCTCGCCTGGCGCGGCCGTCAGCAGCGTTGCAGCCAGATTGGCGGCGCCGAAGGCGAGGATCAGGTCGAAACGGCGCAGCTTGTGAACCAGCACAATGCCACCGATGAGGATGACCGGCAGCAGCCAGGGGATAGTGGATACCCACCAGCTCGCCGGCTGGTTCAGCAGCAGCCCCGGGAGAGCGACGCCGAGGGCGGCCGGGTTGAAAATGTGCCGTCGACGCGCAGTCAGGATGTATTTTGACGCCATCGCCCAAACCGATGCGAACAGCAGAAGCCCGACGCCGGCAAGGTTGGTCGCTGTCACCGGATCGAGGATCAGCGCAAGAATGAGTGCCGTGATGAAGGCGCTTTCCCGATTGGGCACGGCATTGAAGACCCGGGCAAAGACCCAGTTGGCGCCCAGCGAAGCCGCGAGGATCAACACCGCCGAGAATACCAGGGCCGTCGGGTCTACCGCGGTCGCCCGAGCCATGCCGAGCAGGAAGGCACAACCGAGCAACGCGCTGAGATAGTAAAGCACCACCCGGTACATGGTCGTCCGGTCAATCAGTCTGTCGATATAGGCGAGCATCAAAGCACCAGTTTCTTGAAGCCGGTCGTCATCGTGGCGACGCCCCGGGTGTCGACCATGTAGCCTTCCAGGCCGGGACTGGTTTCGATGAAGTCAATACCCTCCCTGCCCATCGCAAAGGCGGCAGTCGCGAAACGGTCGGCATCGAAAATGTCCGCACCGACGACAGTCAGGCTGACGATGTCATCAGGCGAGCCGCCGGTGTGCGGATCGTAGATATGGTGGCCGCGGATCGAGCTTCCGGAGGTTGCGACACCGGCATCTCCGGGCTGGAGTGTCTTTATGCTCTCCATCGGATCAAAGGGATTTCGAATGCCTACTCGCCAGGGCTCGCCGTCGTCGTTTCGACCTACGCATTGGAGGTCACCCCCCGCCTCGACCAGGAAGTCGGTATGACCGCGTGCTGCGATCAACTGCGCTGCGCGCCGAATTGCCCAGCCCTTGACGACGCCGGAGGGATCGATGCGACCGTCCGGCCGCCGGATATCGAAATAGCCGCCCGTCTCGCGGCGCGTGATTTCCGCCAGCCACAAAATCTCATGCAATTCGCTGCTGAGCTCGGCTTCCTCGCCCTTGTTGAGCGCTGACACTTCGCTCTGCGGCCTGAAGGGGCTGAAGCGATCGTCGACTTCGTAAAACCATGCGAATGCGGCGTCGAGAGTGCCGCCGGTTTGCTCCCCGACGACGTCCACGGTGACAGGCATGCCCATGACAATTTCTGTTCTACGCATTGCTGCCGCGAGTACGGGCGGATGAAAGCGCCGAGTCCAGCGACCTCATGAAGGCTTCACTGGTCAGGGTTGCGCCCGAGACAGTATCGATCTTGGCGCTCTGGGCCGAGATCGCCTCCTGCTCGAGCACCGGCAGGGACCGCTGGGCGATATAGAGGGAACGCCGCCGGTCGCGCGGATAATCGAGCATGCGAATGGACGCCAGGTGGCCGTTGCTGATGACCGCTTCCACCTGAACCCGCCCATAATAGGCATTTGCCGACACGCCCTTATAGGTGCCGTTTCGGTAGCCGCTTTGTGCCTGTGCGATAGTTTGCGTCGAGACTTCCTGTGCCGGCGGGTTATCGGGTATCGGCGCAATCGCAGCGATACTGTCGGGCTGCGGCGCATCCGGCGGTCTCGGCAGCGGCAGCGGGACAACCTCGGCGCTCGCGGTTGGATCAGGGCGCGCCTTCTGCGCGGGTACCGGCGTTATCGGCAGGGACTGGGATGCGGGCCTTGCAGAGGCGACGTTGTCGGCCATGCTGGCGGACGCATCGGCCGGACTCGTCGCCGTCTCTGCGGTAATTTGGGGGCTTGGTGGCCGAGCCGGAGTGGAGTCCGGGGCAACGGGCGGAGGTATTGGCGTCCGATCAGAGGTCGGCGACACTGCGGCTTTGGGCTTGGACGCCTCCGGGGCCGGCTGACCGGCCAGGGGCATGTCAGTCGCGGCCAATGCCAAACCGGTCGGCTGTGCACCACCATGGTCCTGATAGGCAACATAAGCGCCAGAAGCGGCGATCACCGCAAAAGAAAGAAGAAGCTTTTTCATCGACACCAGCCGGAATCCGCGACGCGCAGAAGCGTCATGATTTCAACTCTGCGCCTCTTTCCTGACGTGAACCTGAAGCCAATGGCGTGCAATCGTCAGGCCCGTGTAAGGTTGGCGGCTCAGGACGACGGCCCTGGGGGAACCATGCGGGTATTATTTATCGAGGACGATACCAATCTCGGAGAGGCGGTACGAGATCACATCGTCGGGGAAGGCCATGCCGTCGATTGGGTAAGACGTCTCGGCGACGCCGAAGCGGCCGTCGCCAGCGTCAGCTTCGATCTGCTTCTGCTCGATCTCGGTCTTCCCGACGGGCGGGGGCTGGATTTTCTCAAGCATTTAAGGGAGGCCGGCAACAGCGTCCCGGTCGTCATCGTCACGGCAATGGATCAGATCTCCTGGCGCATCGAGGGGCTCAATGCTGGTGCCGATGACTACCTGGTCAAGCCGTTCGATCTTTCCGAACTCTCCGCCCGTCTCGCAGCGGTAGCCCGGCGCTATTCGGGCAACCCGAATCCCCTCATCGCAATCGGCGACCTGTCGATCGACCTCGTGCATCGCTTGGCCGCGCGAAGCGGAGTGGCCGCAGACCTGACCGGCCGGGAATGGGCTGTTCTCGAGCGGCTTGTCCGCCGTCCGGGCGCGATCGTCTCGAAAGCCGAGTTGGAGGATACGATCTATGCCTTTGGCGCCGAAATCGAGAGCAACGCCGTCGAGGTCTATGTGAGCCGGCTGCGACGCAAGCTGGGAGCAGACGCGATCACGACCGTGAGAGGGGTCGGCTATCGCGTGGGCGACAAGTGAAGCGGGCGCCGGGCCGTTCCTGGTCACACAGCATCACTGGCCGGCTCGTCCTGCTTTTGACGACCGGAGTGACCGTGCTTTGGCTCGTGGGAGCGCTCATCTCCAGCGCCATCCTGCAGCACGAGCTCAACGAGAGTTTCGACCGGGCCCAGGCCGAAGTTGCCAGACGGTTGCTACCGTTGATGACCGACTCCCTTTTCGATCGCGATGAGGCGGACGGAGATGTGCATGAAATCCATCACCTGCCGGTCGATGGCGAACGGGCATTGGTTTATCAGCTGCGATCGCCAGGTGGGCACCTGCTGGTCAAATCCGACGACGCCCCTGACGCGCCACTCGACGGCAATCCCGAGCAGGGGTTCGCCGATGCCGGCCAATATCGCGTCTTCACGCTGGTTGATCGGCAAACCGGCCTTACAATCCAGGTTGGCGAGCTGCTGTCGCATCGAACGCACGCCGTATGGGGTAGCACGCTTACGCTCTTCTTGCCGCTGATGCTGCTGATACCTCTAAGTGCCGTCGGCATCTGGTATGGCGCGCGGAGCGGACTGGCACCGCTCTCGAGGCTGCGCCAGGAAATCGCCAGCCGCGACAGTGCAAATCTCAACCCGATTGCTTCCGCAGGCCTTCCGGCTGAACTAGTGCCGATCGTGGTGGCGCTTTCGAGCTTGATGCTCAGGCTCAAGTCAGCGCTCGAGGGCGAACGGCAGTTCGCCGCCAACAGCGCTCACGAATTGCGTACGCCGATCGCGGCGGCGCTCGCGCAAACACAACGGCTTCTCGAGACTACCCGGGACGAGGCCGCGCTCGCCAATGGTCGCAAGGTGGAAGCGACCCTTAGGCGCATCGCCAGACTGGCCGAGAAGCTGATGCAGTTGGCAAGGGCGGATGCGGGAATGGCGGTGACCGGCGAACCGACTGCGGTGCTGCCCGTGCTGCGCCTCATCATCGCAGATACGATCGCACGTTCGGGACGAGTTATCGAACTTCATGCCAAGCCGGGCGCGGAAAGCCTCAAGGTGGCAGTAAACATCGACGCGCTGGGTATCGTCCTTCGCAACCTGGTCGATAACGCCATCAGCCACAGCCCCGCTGATTCGAAAGTCGAGATCGAGGTTTCCGGCGCAATGATCACCGTCCGCAATGAGTCGCCTGTCATCCCGGCAGACGCGGTGGAACGATTGCGCGCACGCTTCGAACGAGGCGCGACCACGGCACCCGGCAGCGGGCTCGGCCTTGCGATCGTCGATACAATCCTGCGGCAAGTCGGCGGCGAGCTTCGGTTAAATTCGCCTGCCGACGGTGTAACCGGAGGATTTGAAGCGACCCTGATATTTCCGACCAGCCATTCAGCCGAACCCAAATGAGTTCCCCCACCCGCAGTCGCATACATGCCTGCGTCATTGTCGGGAGGCGATGCCGAAGGTCAGCCGCGTCATTTTGAAAGTCGCGGCCCGGGCGCTGAGCAAATTGGCGCTCTGCAAATGGTGCTGAGCGTTGCGTTCTGCGGCAAGGTATATGGCTGACGGCCCAGGGCAGTCCGTAGCCTGAACGGCGTTGGGCGCCCGTTTTCCATCCGCCGACAACCCGGCGCCAAAGCCTGACCGGCAACGGCCGCTCAGTGATCAACCCGCCAAAGCGACCTTGCACGCATCGGCACGTCCTGGGGCAATCCGGTCGGCGTCGAGACAACGAAGACGCGCTTTCGCGGCATCTAACTGCCGCGTTTACGGCTACAGCATCTTGTTAAGCGCTTGTTTAACGCGCTGATATCTCCACGGGCTTGGTTGCAGTCTCGCGGGTCCTCCAGCCGCTACCGTGCCATTCCCGAACGGCGATGGAAATTTCGCCCGAAGCGATGTCGATCACGTTGTAGGCGTTGGGCTCGCCGCGAAGCCGGGTCGACGTCGTCGAGGACGACTGGGCCACGAGGATCGGCGCAATCGCGGATTCGCGCGGTCCTGAAGGCGCACCGTCGCACACCACCCCCGGCTGCTCGAAGCGCCGGATATAGGACAGGTGAAAATGGCCTGAAAGCACCAGCCGCACGCCGAGTTCGGCAAAGGCGCGCAGGGCGCGATCCGCGTTGTCGACGCGCCGCTGCGGCTTCTGCATCTGCCGTTCAGGCATCATAAGAGGATGGTGGACTACAATCACCCGCGTGGTGGCCGCCGTAGCACGGCTGAACCTGTAAGCCAGCTCCGCCAACTGCTTAGGGCTGATCAATCCTTGAGCCCAATCGAGACCGCCACGCAGCCGCCTGACCGACCTCATCCCGGCGAGGGCCACCCCATCAATCTCTGTGAACGGCTCGAGATCGGGATCAATGAATTTCCGATAGAGGCCATAGGGATTGAGAAAGCGCCTGACCAGGTTGACCTGAGGGACGTCGTGGTTTCCCGGCACGGCGAAGAATGGCGTTTGAAGCTGGTCGAGAAATGCGCGCGCCGCCGCGAATTCTGACGGTGTCCCCATTTGTGTGAAGTCGCCACTGATAACCACTAGATCAGGTTCCTGCGTCGCGATATCGGCAGCAAGACTAGCCGCCACCTGCTCATCGTGGTGGCCGAAGTGGAGATCGGAAAGGTGGGTAATCCGCATCGTCAGGCCGGTGAATTAGTATCGGCTATGGCCAACTCAGGTGCCGCGACAGGGACAGGAGCCAATAGCGTAAGAGAGAGTGGCCGAATACGGAAACGCAAGGGCGTCAAAAAGGATTGCACCTCGCCGTCGAGCATCACCTTGAGAGTTTTCTTGCGCGTGCGCACAATTAGCTGGGTCGCTGCGTCGATTTGCACCGCGTCATCGTCCCGCCAGCGGCCTAGCAGCATTTCGACCGTGAGCCGCCCTAGGTCTAAAACGCTGAGATGCTTGAGCAAATAGATATAAAGGCGACCCTCATCAAATCGCGACCGCGCAAATAACCGGCCCGGCGCCTCGTCGTATTCGTTATTGGCCACGGCGAAGGCGAAGACACGATGGATCCGACCCGCCCCGTCTGGATGGACGATTTCCACCGCCATGCGCCGCGATCGCAGCAAGCGACGGAGAGCAAAGCGAAGAAATGCAAGCTTTGCGGCAGGGCTCCCGCCGCGGACCTGTTCACGTCCCGCCGCGAGCGCCGGGATGACGCCCACCACAACCTTATGGAGAAAGATTTGTCCGTTAAGCTCCCCGACATCTACCTGCCGCGGCTGCATCTGGGCGAGTGCGGCAATCCAATCGGTCAGGTCGATCGGCACACCTATGTCACGCGCTAGAGCATTGACGGTTCCCAACGGAAGAATGGCGAGAGCCTTCGGCGTTCCGATGAGGGCGCTCGCCACTGCCGTTACAGTCCCATCGCCACCAGCCGCCACGATAACTTCTGCGTTGCTTTCGCGAAGGCGACTCAGGCGATCCGCCATGGGGAGGTCCATGTCGGCATCGATGCTGGCGCGAAGACCGGCCTTCTCGAACAGACGTTCGAGCTCCTGTCGGGTGGTGCCTCGGGCAAGTGCCGCTCCAGCTCTAGCATTCAGCAGGACGTGGTAACGGATGGGCACAGCGGCCTCAATTCGAGAAAGCTGTAGGCTAACCAAAGCGGGACCAAAAGGTTCACGTTGGCAGCCATTCAACGTAAGCCGCGCCGTCCATCGCGGTGCGATGCATCCTAAATATTCACAGGACCGTTATTGCGCTGCTCAGGTAGAGGGAACAGCGTGGATTCGACCGTATCCAAAGTCAAACAACCCGAGCGACCAAAACTAATCGAGATCATGGAGGCTAATCACGGGGCCTCCAACGACGACCCGAGCGGTATCGCCGCCTACTCCCAGGTGGGCGCCCAGTTCGGTTATGGGCTCGGCTGGACGCTCATCATCACTTATCCC
>Ga0134126_10012562_pt1 | contig 10696 bp, 8 predicted proteins | sample KB31752_FD_96881 | JGI IMG/M metagenome (GOLD analysis project Ga0134126, IMG submission 96881) | Terrestrial soil microbial communities with excess Nitrogen fertilizer from Kellogg Biological Station, Michigan, USA - KB3-175-2 | ecosystem: Environmental > Terrestrial > Soil > Unclassified ...
CTTGACCGACCCCGAGCGGCCAGCGCTGGTCGGAATCAGGCCCCTCGACCGTAGAGAGCGTTTGAGGAGCGGCGCACACTTCCTGCCGATGGGGGGCCCTGCTTCGGCGGCAAACGATGAGGGCTACGTCACCTCCGTCGCCTACTCGCCAACACTCGGACACTGGATCGGGCTCGGGTTCCTCAAGCGGGGACCGCGTCGGCTCGGTGAGAGCGTTCGCGTCTACGATCCGCTGCGCGACAGTGACTTGCCGGCGCAGATCTGCCCGCCCACGTTCGTCGATCCGACGGGCGAGCGCCTCCATGACTGATTCCAGCGTCCAGCCGAATATTTTCTCAGCCAAAATGTTTGCGCCGCGTACACCCTTTCCCGCCGCCCCAGCAGAAATACTCGGCCGCGGTATGAGCATCCGCGATCGTACCGGGTTGGGTCTTGCCAGCGTCGTTGTCCGGAAAAACCTTACCATCGCACTTGCGCGCCGGGTGCGCGAGCATCTGGGTCTCGAGCTGCCGAGGGGAGCGGGACGCTCTGCCGCCGGTTCCATTGCTCTGGCGGGCACCGGGCCGGGGGCGTGGCTGGCGAGCAGCGAAAACGGCCACGGGACTTTCGCCATTTCCTTGTCTGAAATCATCGGGGACCTGGCAGCCGTTGCCGATCAGAGCGACGGGTATGGCGTCCTGAGACTATCGGGGTCTCGCGTTCCAGCGATTCTGTCGAAGCTCGTTCCACTTGATCTCGATGCACAAGCGTTCAAACCGGGGCACGTCGCTACGACGGCCGCAGCTCACGTGGGCATCGTTCTATGGCGCTTGGACGACATTGACCGCCGGCTCCCTTGCTTCGAGGTTGCCGTCCGGCGCAGCCTCGCCGTCAGTTTCTGGGATGCCCTGCTGACGAGCGCGATGAGCCGATGAACGTCCCTCTCACCCCTCAAGAGCCTCATCGCCTTCCCTAGTGAGCAGCACCATGTCCACGCTCCCAGGCGACGCAATCCATGCCAGCACGGGCTGGGAATCCACCACGATGGCGGCGAACAAGCCGCCGCGACTCTATATTCTGACGACCGCATGCCCTGACACCACGGGGATCGTAGCTGCGGTAGCAGGCTTTCTTGCCGCCAACAACGGCCTCATTACGGAGGCGCAACACCATGACGATCCGTACGTGCACACGTCCTTCATGCGCACCGTGTTCCACGACAGCAGCCAGGGCATGCCCGCGCTCGAGACTCTCAACTGCAAGTTCGCCGAGGAGGTCGGCCGATGCTTCGGGATGGAGTGGCACTTCCACGACGTGCAGCAGCGCTGCCGAGCGCTGATCGCGGTCTCGCGTCAGGGGCACTGCTTGAACAGCATCCTGCACCGCTGGAGCACCGGGACACTGCCGATCGAGGTGGTGGGGGTGGTCTCGAATCACCAGGAGATGCGCAGCCTCGCGGAATGGCACGGCGTGCCGTATCACTACCTGCCGGTCATCGACGAACGCAAGGCCGAGCAGGAACAGCGGCTGATCGACCTCTTCGCACGATTGGACGCAGAGCTTCTGGTGCTCGCCCGCTATATGCAGATTCTCACACCCGAGGCGTGTCGCTACTTCGGGGGGCGAGCCATCAACATCCACCACTCCTTTCTCCCAGGGTTCAAGGGTGCCAAGGCTTACCATCAGGCTCATGCGCGCGGCGTGAAGCTGATCGGGGCCACCGCGCACTACGTAACGACAGACCTCGATGAAGGGCCAATCATCGAGCAGGGAGTCGAACGGGTCGATCATACGCAGTCGCCCCATGACCTCTCCGTCGTTGGCAGCGAACTGGAGGCCGTCGTGCTGAACCGGGCCATCAAGTGGCACGCCGAGCGCCGCGTCTTCCACAATGGAGGCAAGACGGTGGTGCTGAAGTGAGCGGCACTCCGACACGCACGGCAACCGGCGCCTCCTCAGGGCACAACCGGGCAATCGTAATCGATGGCAAGACGGTGGCAGCAAAGGTGAAGTTTGACGTGGCGATGCGTGCGGCCGAATTTGCCGGTCAGTTCGGTCGTCGCCCGGGGCTTGCCGTGGTGCAAGTGGGCGAGGATCCCGCCTCCTCGATCTACGTGCGCAACAAGCGCAAGAGCTCGCGTGAGGTGGGTATCGAGTCGTTTGCGTTCGACTTGGCGGACACTGGAAGCGAAGCAGAGTTGCTTGCGCTCATTGAGCGACTGAATCGCAATGCGCGCGTCGACGGCATCCTGGTGCAGTTACCGTTGCCAAAGCACATCAACGCAGAGCGCCTCATGGACACGATCGATCCGGCGAAGGATGTCGACGGGCTGCACCCCTTCAATACGGGGCTACTGTCTCAGAAGCGGCCGCATCTGCGACCTTGCACGCCTCACGCGGTAATCCGGCTTGCCGCCGAGTACGGTATCGCGCTACGCGGCCTCAAAGCGACCGTGGTGGGAGCATCCAATATCGTCGGCCGTCCCATGGCACTCGAGCTGCTGCTCGCCGGGGCGACGGTCACGGTTTGCCACACGAGAACGCGGAACGTCCGAGCCGAAGTAGAGCGAGCCGACATGGTGGTTGCCGCAGTCGGCAGAGCGGGGTTCATCCCCGGTAACTGGATCCGGCCGGGCGCGGCGGTGTTCGATGTCGGCATCAACCGCAACGCCTCCGGACGGCTGGTCGGAGATGTGGAATATGACCGTGCCGCGGAGCGCGCTCGCTGGATCACGCCTGTGCCCGGCGGGATTGGGCCCATGACCATCGCGATGCTGCTGTCGAACACTGTCGACGCTGCCTCGCGGCGGAGCTCCCGTTGACGGGGTATGCCCGTTTGATACGGGAATAGCCTCCGCACCGCACCACAGCTGACGCCCGCGAGTGAGCCCATCGTGATCGAGGGCGGTATCGTAAATCCCGGATTTGACGCTATCCGGTGTATCCGGCGATCTCCGATACCACACCGTCAGACCTTCCGTTTCCGGCGGGACAGATTTGAGGCGGAGGTCTATTTCCCGCGGACTGACGATGATTACCCCGCCTGGCGATAAGGCCAAGCGCGACCGCGAGTCCACCGCGTACACCTCGAACTGACTCTCCAAATCGCCCACGCCAACGAGTCCGCCAGAGCCATTGATTTGGGTCACCCGCAACCGGATCACCTTGCCCCCAACTACGTATGACGCCGAGGCGATGTGCGGTCCTTCGTCCCCATGAGGCAGCAATCCAAGGGAGTACGCTATGGCGCGATATACATGGTCCGCCAGCACGACGTTGCCCGCTTGACTGGGGTGAACCATGTCCGGCATCAGCGTTGCATCCAAACCGTCCACGTAGAGTGTGTTCCCCGCAAGACGGGCATATGCTTTGGCGGTGCGGCGCACCATGTTGATCGCCACGGGGTTGCCGTCATACTTTCCAATTGCCGGGATCGTGATGACGACTCTAGCGAATCGCCCTCCGGCCGGGCCGGGGAAGGCGCGCTGATATTCGCCAAAGAGCCTCTGCAACTGCCGCATGTACCCGGATGGTGTATTTCCATTCTTTGACTCGTAATGCCCTTGTATCCATAGAAAAATGCCGACCCTGCCCCCCGCGCGTCGGATTACTTCCGACAGCTTGCGGTAGTGTTTCGTGCCGGGCAGCCATGTCGAGATCCCCGTGCCGCCGACCGCGTAGCCCACCAGCCCTATCGGCACCTCGAGCCGACCTCGAAGCCTGCGCATCAATTCCACGGCAAACGAGCTGTTCACGATAGTGCCGTCACCGGGGACTATCCAGCGATTGGGTGGAAAGTTCACATCCGGTCCGTCAGGGACCGGCGGAAAGACGCCCGTGTTGCTGGCGTATGCGACCAAGGCCGAGCCCGCATCTCCAACGGAAAGGCCAAGGGCCCGGAGAGGCGCGTCATCGCTCAGCGCGCTACTAGAGATGGCTTTCTCAGCCAGCGACTGCCCCGCTATCGCAATGACCTCACCGATGGCAAAACGAGGTGATGATACGAACGATGCCCCAGGTTCGCGGCGCCTGATATCGACCCTCAGCCACCCGGGGTACGCTGGAACAGCCAAGACTGCAGGCTGCTGTCGTCCGGCCAGGCGCGGCTCATTGAGGGGTTGCCAGTGCTCAATGACCTTGAGCGTACCCGCGTCGCGGACTTGGAATTCGTAAGCCGTTTTCCCGCTTACCGTAACCAGGAGCTTTCCCGCCCCTAATCCATATGTGTCGCCAGTACGAACTTCCCTTTGAAGAACAGCATTTTCAAGTATTGGGCATCCATTGACACTTCTAAACACGACGCGCGAGCCCGGCGTCATCGGGATGTCAGAGTGACCAGCGGTCGCCGGAATGCACTCGGCCGCAGCGACGGGTGTCCACGCCGGCACAACAAGACACGTCGTCGCGAGGGCCGCGGTGGTTAGACGCCAAGCTTTCAAGTCGCTACCAAGCACCACCGGATTACGAGCTCCACATCGATCGCCAACCGTAGTACTGCAGCGGTACAGCCTTCGGTACTTCCCGGCCCCCGCGTGTCCAGCGCTGCCTTTCGCGGCACCGACAATCGTCAGCAGCCGACCTCCCGACCATCGGATGTCGTCAAACGCGCCGCGGATAAACCAAGATCTGACTTTATCAATGTGTCCGCCCACTTGACAAGTTGACAAGCGACTCGTAGCCTCTACCGAAATACCGCATATCGAACGGGGCCGGCGCGAGCCGGATGCCTCCGAGACTCTCTTTCAGTTCGGGAACACAGATGGGAGAGACAACCATGCGATACTTGCGACAGCATCGACTTTTGGTCCTCGTGGCGCTGATAGCGCTCGCCACGTTCAGGCCCGCTCATGCCTTCTCGCAGTTCGTAACGCGAAGCGGCAGCACACTCTACGTTGGCGCCACGCCATTCAGATTCGCCGGATTCAACCTGTCCGCGCCTGCTGTTGCCAACAACTACACCCCCGACGGGAATTACGATCGGGATGTCCTGTCAGAATCTCAGATCGATGACGCCATGGCGACGGCAAACGAAATGGGCGCAACAGTCGTCCGCGTTTGGTCGGCAACAAATACCCTTGGCAGCGTGCTGGCTCAGGCGCAATTCGACACCAGTTTCGACACTATCAATGCGACCTCGCTGCAGCAGACCGATTACGTCCTGCAATCGGCCGCCAATCACAATGTTCGCGTGATCTTCACGCTGCTCGAGGGAATTGATTGCCAAGGCCGCCTGACCGGCGGCAAGGACGTCATCTCGAACTGGACACTCCAGGACTGCTCGAATTTCTATTCGGACGCGGGCCAGATTGCAGCGCTCGAGAACTTCGTGACGTCCATCCTGCTGCATACGAACGCCCTCACCGGCGTCGCATATCGCAACGATCCGACGATTCTAGGGTGGGAAATAGAGAACGAGGGATCCGGAACGACGGCTTGGAATACCACGATCGCCAACTTCATCAAGAACATCGACCCGAACCATCTGCTCATCTGGGGCAGCAATCAGGTTGGAAACGCGCCGACGAGCTCCGATTTGGCCATCTCCGCGATTGACGTCTACAACACCCACCAATATGCCGGCGCCTGGGGCACATCGATTGCCGATACCGTCGCCGCTGCGAACAAGGCATATTTTGTCGAAGAATACTCGCTGGATGAGGCGACCAGCTCGCAATTCTCCACGATCGAGGGCGACAGCAATTTCTCCGGTGACCTGTTCTGGGAGCTGGTGACCCATGGAGGCATCTACGGTTATAACCACCTGGATGGGCATACGAATACCGGTGACACCACGGCCGGCTACTATCCCGGGTATAGCGGCTCCGATCAGACGACGATGCAGCTGATCAGGACGCATGCGTACAACATGTCGGGATTGTCCGTGCCATCCCACCAGATCCCGCCGCAACCGACCATTACCGCGGTCAATGTGACCGGCAGCGGGAATGAGATCTACTGGCAAGGATCTGCGGGAGCCTCCTCGTACACGATCGAGCGCTCCACGACGAGCGCGACCTCCGGCTTTTCGACGATTTGCAGCCAATGCGTCACCGACTGGGATGCGCCGTGGACGGATACTGGCACCACGGGGCGCGCCTGGTATCGAATTACGCCCTATAACCTCGACAACTCGGCTGGAACGGTGTCGGCCGTCTATGACTCCAACAGCGGGGTTCCCTGGACGATCGTCAACGACTCCGTCACAGGAAGCGGAACGAACCAGTTCGACTATTCCGGAAGCTGGACATCCGGAACCGACACGTATGGCGACGCCTCCTACAGGAGTAATGACTATCACGAGTCGACCACAGCGGGGGATAGCGTCAGCTTCCAATTTTCGGGGACGCAAGTCACCCTTTACGGGGGCTCGACCGATTTTTCCGGGATTGCCGACATCGCAATTGACGGCGGTACGCCGGTTGCCGTGGATTTGTATAGTCACCGGTGGTATGCCGCCTCGTGGCAATCAACCGACGGAGATCGGGGTGGAACGGCGTTTTATACGAGCCCGGTGCTGAGCAATAGCTCTCATACCGTGACTCTGACAAACACCGGGATGAAGGACCCGGCTTCGACGGGGATTTCCATTCGCCTCGATGCCGCCATCGTTCAGCAGCCCGACCAGCGGCCACGGTATGCCTCGTCGCCGACGTACGCTGGCATAGAGGACTCGGACACGGGTAGCGGCAGCTTCCAGGTCAATTACAGCGGGTCATGGATTGCCGCGACTGGCTACACCGGCGCCGGATACCACAACAATGACGAGCATTACACCCACACCACGAACGACACGGCAACGGTGTCGTTTACGGGCTCGAGAATACTCTATTACGGAGGGGAGAACACCGGGACCGGGTATGCGGGTTGCAAGATCGACTCCGGAACGGAATGGCTCGTAGATACTTACTTGAACGTGAGCGATCAAGGCAATCAGCTGATCTGTGATAGCGGCGACCTTGCATACGGATCTCATACGCTGACCATCCGCGAAACTGGTACCAAGGACGCCAGCTCGAGCGGCTACACCATTTCGGTCGACCGCTTAGTGGTGACCACGGCGGAGGAAGTCGACGATCAGGTGACCGGATCCGGCAATAGTCAGTTCAATTTCTCCGGATCCTGGACTTCGGTCACCGGGTACTCCGGTTATGGCTTCTTCAACGACAGCGAGCATTACTCCCACACGACCAACGATACTGTCACGATTCCCTTCAACGGAACGCGCATCCAGCTATTCGGCATAGAGAATACGGGGACCGGCTATGCCGGCTGCACGATCGACTCCGGAACCGAAGTTCTGGCCGACACGTATACCAACGGCAGCAATCTCGGAGATCAACCCGTCTGCGACAGCGGGAATCTTGCTCCGGGAAGTCACACTCTGGTCGTAAGAGTGACTGGAACTCATGACGCGAGCTCCACTGGTGTGTCGCTCGGAATAGATCGTGTCGTGATCACGCACTGAACGCGTAATCAGCGAGCTGCGTCCCGTGGATCGAGACGCACCAATAAGGGCCTAACGCTCCGCGCCCGGATGAGGGCGCGGAGCGGTGCCTCCATTCTCCATCGTCAGGAGATTGCTTGATCGCACGCATCGGCTGGTTCCGGTAAAGGCCAAGTCCACGGTGCAGATCCCGGGCGAGGCAGAAACCGGCTCGATGTCATCTCGGAGCAAACCTATCGCAAGGCGAGCAAGCCGACCCGGTGTGGGGCACTTCTGCGCCGCCCCGGTCTAAGGGTAAGACGCCAGGCTTGAACGAATCCTCCTGTTCTTAAACTCGAATTTAATCGAGATGACCTCGCGCACTCGGAAAGTACGTGGTGCTGGCGGCAGCAAGGGCGTCGCCCTCTCACAGGTCACCCAACGGCGTCCCTCGAGTCTGTTAGCTCGAGGTTAACCCTCGTTTCGGCGATCGATCCGGTTCAATCGGGATGACGCGCGTGCGGGCGACATTCACAGTCGATCCGTGCGAGTAATGCACCGTAGCGTCCTCCGAGCTCGGCCAAGGGCCGAGCGACGGGTCGAGAAAACACCGGAACGGCGCTTTACGGGTGAGTGGCGGCTCAATAGTCAACGGCCGCGGATAACTGCGCAGGAACTCAGCGAATTCGCGCTGCGAGACGAGTCGCCACCCGGTGCCGTATTCGATCGCCATGCAGCAGCCTCTCGCGTCATCTCGATCGCTCAATCGTAGTGAGCAGTAGCAAGTCGCGACCATCCAGCTTTGTCATGCACATAGCATTGTGGGCCGAGCTGATCGAGTCGACTTGCAAGTCGCTCATATTGTATATACTATGGCTACACGTCGCCGGACTGAAGAGCCGCCATGTCCCAAGCCATCTTGAAATGGGGAAACAGTCTCGCCTTCCGCATCCCCTCCGCTATCGCGAAGCAGATGCAGATCGAGGAAGGCGCCGAGGTCGAGTTCCGTATCGAGGGCAAGCAACTCATCGTCGAGAAGGCAGATGAGATGCCGAGCTTCACCGATCGCGATCTCCTCCAAGCGCTGAGGAAGGCCAAGAAGCAGCTCGTTGATCTTGGTAGACCCCGCGGCAATGAGATTCTGTAATGGTTGTCGCGGAGGGCGACGTGCTGGAGATCGACTCGGATTCGGCCGTCGGGCATGAGCAGCGCGGACGACGGCCTGTACTAGTCGTTTCCGTCGATGCGCTTCATTCTGCGCTTGGCCTTGCGATAGTCTGCGCGATCACGACCCACGGAGGCCGCGCGACGGGCGCGCGGAATGATCTGGAAGTCCCGATCCCGCCGGGAATGGCAGCCACGGGGGTCGTTCTTCCCCACCAGATGCGAACGATCGACATCAAGGCACGAAACGCGGAGAAGCTCTGTTCCGTGCCGCGCGCGACACTGCAGGCCGTCCGGGCCCGTCTGAAGGTGCTACTCGGGGTCGGCCGGTGAAAGTCGCCGCTGCTCGGCGCGCTGCGTAGGCTCATGCAACGCGTGTTCAACAATGATGCAGTTCGGTGCAACGTGTCCAGGCACGTTGCAGAATGCTGCAATGGGCTGCATCGGCCTTGGTTCGGGAGAAAACTGGCAATGGGCGAGTCTGTGCAGACTCGTTCGACTCGCATCTCACGCCACGGAGCCATTTGGCGAAAGATGTCTCCGTCCGCGTCCGAGGCAGACGCGGAACCGCGACGGAGGTGTGCGCCGATGCTGCAAAAGATGAATGACCGCGTACTGATCTGCCTGCCCGACGGTCGGTGGCTCGCCCTCTCGGCAGACGTCTTTCGGGAAGCCCTCCAAAGCGGCGCGGAACTCGCAGCGCCCTCTGCGGCCTCGCCCGCCCTGCAACCCTCGTCAGGCTTGGTGACGGCAGAGGAGATCGGGGAGGCCACTCACATGTCACGGTCGACGGTCTACGAGCTTGCCAAGGCGGGAGTGCTGCCTTCGGTACGAGTCGGGCGACGGATTCGGTTCGACCGCGAAAAAGTCATGAGTGCGTTGGCATCCCGGTCAACTGCTACACTCACGCAGATCACCGGACGAAGTGACCATGGCGTGCATTCGTAAACGGCGCGGGAAGTGGGTCGCTGATTATCGGGATCCAAGTGGTCGCCGTCGTTGGATTACGCGCGATACCCGAAAAGAGGTAGAGACGGCACTGGCCTGCGCCAGTGTTGCTATCGCGAAGGATGAATATGTCGCGCCCGATACGACGCGCACACTTCAGACCGTCTACGATCATTGGTGGCGTGTCTCTGTAACGGCTAGCGACAACAAGCGGGGCAAGCCGCTATCTCAGGGGACGCAGGGGTTCTATGCCGGGCTATGGAGCCGATACTTCGCAACGCCGGAGGCCCATCAGGCCCCAAGCACCGAAGCGCACTTCGCACCGCGGCGTTTGCGATCCATAACCCAGGCTGAAGTTGCGGAGTGGAAAGAGGCGCTCGGGGCACGCGTCGGCCCGCGCACAGTACTCGCGGCGTTTCAGATGTTGTGCGCGCTCTTCGAGCACGCCCGCCGTTTCGGCTGGGCGGTTCGTAACCCGTGCGAATTTATCCACGCGCCTTCCTATAAAGCCAACGTGCGCGCCTTCACTCCGGAGGAACTCGCAGCCCTGCTCGCTCACGGGGACGTGAGCACCGTCTTACTGATCGAAATGGGCGCGAGCAGTGGCCTCAGGGAATCCGAGCTCTTCGGAATCCGGTTCGAGGACATCGATTTCCAAACAGGCGGCGTCAACGTCGCGCGCCAGCTTCAGAACGGGACAGTGCTCGCGCCAAAGACCGATCGGTCGCGCCGCTTCGTGCCTCTGGCGCCCGCCATCCTGAGAAAACTATGGGCGCATCCACGGCGCGCTTCCGGGGGCTTGGTATTCCTCTCGCCGGAAGGCACCGCGATGAATGCCTCAAATTTCCATCGGAGGATCTGGCACCCGCTGCTCGAGCGCGCGGGCATCGAGCGGCCGATGCCGCGGTACTTCGTCGGCACGCGCTCGGACCCTGATTTGGAGGCGAGCCGGGAAGCGCTCGATCAGGCGTTCCGGGATAGGAAGCTGAGTCGAGAGGATTTCGACGGGGAGGTTCTGCTCCTTAAACGCTGGCAGGCCGCCATCGAGACGCAGAAGGAGCGCGGCAAGATCACCTTTCACAGCCTGCGCCACGCGACCGCAACCGCGGCAATCGCGAGTGGCGCGAACGTGCAAACGGTGTCCTCGCTCCTCGGGCATGCGAATCCGCAGATCACGCTCAC
>Ga0134126_10012563_pt1 | contig 10696 bp, 8 predicted proteins | sample KB31752_FD_96881 | JGI IMG/M metagenome (GOLD analysis project Ga0134126, IMG submission 96881) | Terrestrial soil microbial communities with excess Nitrogen fertilizer from Kellogg Biological Station, Michigan, USA - KB3-175-2 | ecosystem: Environmental > Terrestrial > Soil > Unclassified ...
CCGGGCCGGGTCGGGCGGTCCTGGCGCCGTCCCGGCCCGGTCGCGGATCCGCTGGCTGAACCGCTGGTGCACGCTCAGCGTCAGCCAGTGCTCCAGCGCGTAGGCCAGCATCTCGTCCTTGGACGCGAAGTAGTGCTGCACCGCCCCCATGGACACCCCGGCCTCCCGGGCCACCTCGCGCAGCGAGACCGCGTCGATGCCCCGCTGGCCCGCGATTGTCAGCAGCGCCTCCACGATGTGCGTGCGGCGCTCGGCCTGGTCCACCCGCTTGGGCATGTCACAGCTCGTTCTTGAAGATCTGGCCGTCCTTCATGATGAGCCGCAGCGACCGCTCCGGGGTGGTCAGCACGGCGATGTCGTCCAGCGGGTTCCCGTCGATGACCAGCAGGTCGGCCAGCGCTCCCGGCTCGACGACGCCGAGCTCACCCTCCCGCTGCAGCAGCCGCGCCGCGGTGACCGTGGCCGACCGGATCAGGTCGGCCGGCGGCTGGATCTCCGACCGGATCACGAACTCCTGCAGCTGCTGGTCGTGCAGGTCAGCGAACAAATCCGTGCCGTAGACGATTGGCAGGCCCGCCGCGTGCGCCATCTCCAGGGCCCCGAGCGCGCCGCTGATGACCTCCTCCAGCTTGACCGCGATGTCGGCGGGCAGCAGGCCCTGCCGGGACCGCTCGGCCAGGGCGTGATAGGTGACGATGGTCGGGACGTAGTACGCCTCGTGCTGCTGGAATAGCGGGATGCTGCTGGCGTCCATCAGGTTGCCATGCTCGATGCTCCGCACGCCCGCCTCCAGGCCGCGGTTGATGGCTCGGGAGGTATAGGCGTGGCCAGCCACGTAGATGTTGGCCGCCGTGGCCTCCTCGACAATGGCCCGCAGTTCCTCCATGGAGAACTGCGTCGAGTCCACCCGGTCGCTGGGCGAGTCGACCGCGCCGCTCAGGTAGACCTTGATGTGATGCGCACCGCGGCGCACCTCCTCGCGGACCGCCCGCCGGACCTCGGCCACGCCGTCGCAGATCACCCCGATGGCGGGGGAGTAGTAGCTGGCGTCGTACACCTGACGGCTCGGCGCCCGCCAGTCGCCCGCCCCGCCGGTCTGGGACAGCTGCTTGCCGCCGTAGAACATGCGCGGGCCGGTGAAGTACCCCTCCTCCACCGCCCTGGCCAGCCCGAGCTCCCCGGCCCCGACGTCCCGGATGGAGGTGAAGCCCCGCGCCAGCATGCCGGCCAGGACATGGCTGGCCCTGGCGGCGACGTAGGTGGGCGACCACTCGGCCATGGCGAAGATGTCGTGGTCCACGATCGCGGGGTGCGTGTGCGCGTCGATCAGCCCGGGCATGACCGTCCGGCCGCCGACGTCGAGGATGAGGGCGTCGGGCGGGCCAGTCAGCCTGAGCCCGATATCGGCGATCCGGCCGTCCTCCACGGCCAGGGAAAGCCCGTAGGCGAGGTTGCCGTTCTCGGCGTCGAGCACCGACGCGTTGCGCAGGATCGTTACCGTCATGGGTCACCGGGCCAGGCTGGGGTGGAAGAAGCTGCGGCGGAAGAAGCGGACGTGGGCCTGGAGCAGTTGCCCGATGACCTCCGGCTGAAAGGCGATGTGGGTGACGCCGGGCAGCAGGAGCAGTTCGTGGTCGCGGCCCGCGGCCGCCAGCGCGTGCGAGAGCTGTAGCGAGTGCCGCGGGTGCACGTTGTCGTCCAGCAGCCCGTGCACCAGCATGAGCGGCCGGGTCAGCCCGGCGGCCAGCGGCAGCAGCGAGGTGCGGTCGTAGGCGTCCGGGTGCTGAGCCGGGTGGCCCAGCCAGCGCTCGGTGGCGACGGTGTCGTACCAGCGCCATTCGCTGACCGGCGCGCCCGCGATGGCCGCCGCGAACACGTCGGGCCGGCGCAGCACCGCCAGCGCCGACAGGTACCCGCCGAAGGACCAGCCGCGGATGCCGACGCGGCCGGCGTCGAGCTCGCCCGGATACTGGCCGACGACGTGCTCCAGCGCCGCCACCTGGTCCTCGAGGGCCGAGGTCGCGACGTCGAACCGGAACGCGCGCTCCCAGGCCGGGCCGCGCCCCGGCGAGCCGCGCCCGTCCGCGACGATGACCGCGAAGCCCTGGTCAGCCAGCCACTGCGGCTCGTAGAACAGCCGCCGCGCGCTGAGCACCTGCTGGGCCGCCCCGCCGTACGGGGCCATGACGATGGGCAGTGGGCCGACCGGCCGGACGTCGTCGCGGGGCAGGACGACCGCGGTTCGCAGCTCCCGCTCGCCCGCGGCCAGCAGTGTCACGCCGGGTGCGAAGGCCGGCTGGGGGAGCGAGGAGACCGTCGCCACCTGCTGGCCGCCCCTGAGCACGCGCACCGTGACGCCGTCCTGCGCCAGCGTCTCCGACGAGATGGCCAGCAGCGAGTCACCGGTCACCGCGCTGTGCAGGCCCGGCTCGCCGGACAGCCGGGTGACCTCGCCGCTGCGGTGATCAAGCGAGTACACGTGCCGCTCGACCGGCTCGGTGGTGGCGCAGAACACCGTCGCGTCCCCGGTCGTGCCCGCCACGCTGATGACCTGCAGCCCCGGCGGGGTCACCGGCTCGTCGCCGATGACCAGGCGATGGGTGTCCTCGGAATGCGCGGCGTGCAGCAGCCTGCCGTCCGGCAGGAAGCGCGGGGTTCCCGGCGTGAGCTCCAGCCAGGCCGGATCGGTGTCCGCGCGTACCAGCCGGGTCGCGCCCGTGTCGAGGTCGACGGCCCGGATCTCGCTGCGGCCGTGATCGCGGGTGTGCAGGACCAGCACCAGCCCGGCCCGGTTCCACCGGACGGCCAGGAGGTAGGGCAGCTCGCCCGTGGGCACGTCGACGTCCGTGGTCTGGCCGTCCAGGCCGGCCAGCAGCAGGCGGACGTCCGGGTTGGCCGTGCCGGCGAACGGGTACCGCTGCCGCACCGGCTCGGTCGCCGCGTCCGACGGGTCGCCCAGCCACCAGGACGCGACGTCGTGCTCGCTGACCCGCGCTACCAGCAGCCGCTGGCCATCCGGACTCCACCAGCAGCCGTGGTGGCGGCTCATCTCCTCGGCCGCGCCGAACTCGGCCGCCCCGAAGCTCACCTCCGGGTTCGGGTCCGACAGCTCCAGCAGTTCCCGCCCGTCCAGGCCGGTGACCCGCAGCGCCCGCCCGGCCAGCCAGGCGATCGCGTCCCCGGCCGGGCTGAGCTGAGGGTCAACGCACGGCCCGCCCGCGACCGGGATCTCGCGCGTGACCCCGCTGCCGAGGTCGCAGGCGAACAGCCGCCCGGACAGCGCGAACGCGGCCAGCCGGCTGTCAGCGTCGACCGTGTAGGCCACGATGCCGCGCGCCGTCTCCCGCAGCCGCTCACGACGGCGCCGCTCGGCGGCGGGGATCACCTCGGGCTCGCCGTCCAGCAGCGCGCGCGGGTCGGCCAGCAGCCGTTCCGCCCCGGTCGCGAGGTCGAGCGACCACAGGCCGGTGACCGGGTCGTCGGCCGCCAGCGCGCGCAGGAACAGCAGCCGGCCGGAGGCGAACGCGAGGTCTCGTGGTCGGCCGAGCAGGAATCGGCGGCTGGCGGCGAACTGCCGCAGTCGCTCGGTATCAGTGGTCACCGCGAGCCCATCCCTGTCTGCCGTCACCGGGGTCTGCCGTCACCGGGGTCTGCCGTCACCGGGCAGCGTATCCGGCATCCGCTTTCGCAATGCACTCGCATTATGATCATCGCGTCGGTCTTTTACAATACGGATGCATGGGCAACGATACAGATACCGAACAGATCCGCCGGGCCCGCAACGGCGAGGTCGAGATCGCTTACCAGACCTTCGGCGCCGCCGGCGGCGAGCCGCTGCTGCTCGAGGTCATGCGCATGCTGTCTTCGCCCAACCACCCCTTCGACGAGGCCTGGGCCCGGTCGGCCGCCGAGCTCAGCCACGCCCGCGCGCCCCGCGACCGCGGCACCACCCAGGGCCACCTGGCCGCCGGGCGCGCCTCGATCGGGCTGTACCGGCGGCTGGGCGAGGTCACCGCGCCCGTGCTGATCCTGCACGGCGCCGACGATCCGCTGGCCCGGGTATCCGGCGCCTGCGCGATGGCCCGCCGCCTGCCCGGCGCGCGCCTGCAGGTCTTTGCGGCCATGGGCCACGTGGTCCCGCGGCACCTGTGGCCCGCCATCGCCGACGCCGTCGCCGCCCACGCCGGCGTGGGCGCCTAGGACCGGGCCGGCCGGAACACCTGGACCAGCACCCGCAGCGCCAGGATCGCCGCCACCGCCAGCAGGCAGTAGCCAAAGAACTGGTACAGGCTGACCCGCGGCGTCAGGACCGGCCCGCCGTGCAGCCCCAGCAGCAGCACCGCCATGATCCCCGACGCCGCGGCCAGGAACGTGATCAGCACCTGGTGCAGCAGCCCCGTCACCACCCGCCGGTCCGCCTCGTGGGCCAGCAGCCGGACGTTGACCGAGAGCTGGCCGTTCTCCACTGCCGCCGTGATCCGGTCTATCCGGCGCGGCAGCCGCCGCAGCATCGGCAGCAGCGCCGTCAGCTCGTCCGCCGCCGCCTGCTGCAGTGCCTCCGGGCGGAACTGGCTCGCGAACGCCCCGGTGGCGAACGCCCGTGCCGCCACGATCAGGTCGAAGTCCGGGGCCAGGCTGGTCAGCGTCCCCTCCAGCGTGCCCAGCGACCGGAACACCGCCGCGATCTCCGGCGGCACCGCCAGCCCGTGCTCGGCCACGATCCGGAACAGGTCCGCGAACATCCGCACGTCCGGTACCAGCCCCGGTACCAGGTAGCGGGCCATGAACCGGCCCAGGTCCCGCTCCAGCGCCAGCTCGTCCAGGTCCTCCGGCCGCTCCACCACCTCCAGCAGCGCGTCCGTCAGCCGCACCGGGTCGCCCCGGTCCAGGGCCAGCAGCAGCCGCTGCAGCGCCCCCCGCAGCTCCGCGTCGATCCGCCCGACCGAGCCGAAGTCCAGCAGCCCCAGCCGCCCGTCGCGCAGCAGCAGGATGTTGCCCGGATGCGGGTCCGCGTGGAACACCCCGTCCACCATGATCTGCCACAGCACGCTGTCCAGCAGTTCGCCCGCCAGCTCTGTCCGGTCCGTGCCCAGCCGGTCCAGCAGCGGGCCGGCCGCCGCCAGCGACACCCCCTCCAGTCGCTCCATCACCAGCACCTGCTCCGTGCACAGCCCGCTCACCGGCGCCGGCACCCGCACCGGGCTCCCGGCCTGGCTCGCCGCCGCCCTGACCGCCGTCAGGTTGCTCGCCTCGATGCGCAGGTCCAGCTCCTCGCGCACCGCCGCCGCGAACCCGCGCGCCAGCGTCACCGCCCCGATCGCCCGGCCCCACCGCGTTGCCCGCTCCAGCCGCTGCGCCAGCCGGCCCAGGATGTCCAGGTCGCTGTCCACCGCCCGGCTCACCCCCGGCCGGCGCACCTTCACCACCACCGCCTCGCCCGACGCCAGCGTGGCCGCGTGCACCTGCGCCACCGACGCCGCCGCGATCGGCTGCTGGTCCAGGGTGGCGAACACCTCGCCCGGATCCGCCCCCAGCTCCGCCCGCAGCACTTCCTCGATCTCCGGCCAGCCCACCGGCGCCGCGTGGTCCTGAAGCTGGCCCAGCTCCTCGACGAACTCCGGCGGCACGAGGTCCCGCCGCGTCGAGATCACCTGGCCCAGCTTCACGAACGTCACCCCGCCGTCGTCCAGCGCCAGCCGCAGCGACCGCGCCAGCTGCGCCCGCCCCTGCGGCGTCGCCAGCTCCGCCCGCCGTCGCCCCCGCAGGTACGGCGTCAGCCCGTGCCGCAGCAGGATCCGGGTGATCTGCAGGTACCGCCGGGCCCGCTGGGCCCGCCCGCGCAGCCCGCGCACCAGGTACAGCGGCCCCGGCAGTGACCCGCTCGGCACCAGCGCCTCGGCCACCACCAGGAACACCATGCCGACCAGCAGCGCGATGACCACGCCCAGGATCACGAACCACAGCGCCGGCAGCACCTGGTTCTTGCGCAGCTCCGCGTGCCCGGCCAGCGCCGTGATGATCGGCGAGGCGATCACGAACGCCAGCACCCCGGCGGCCAGCGTGCGCAGCGCCGAGAACTGCAGCCCCAGCAGCCGCCGCACCCCGAACGCGAACAGCAGCACCGTTAGCACCGTGAACAAGATGATGAGCGGAATGGCCAGCGCCGTCATGGTTGGTCAGCGTAACTAGCTCAGCTGAGCAGGTCGGCGACGGCCGCGATGGCGGGGTCGATGGCTCGCTCTGTCACGTTGCCGTAGCCCATCACCAGCGCGGGCGGCCTGGCCGCGTCGGCCCGGCTCCAGTACTCGCCGATGCCGTGCAGCCCGACCCGCCGCTGCCGGGCCGCCGCCGTCACCGACGCCTCGTCCGCGCCCGCCGGCAGCGGCGCGACGGCATGGAACCCGGCCGCCAGCCCGGTGAGCCGGATCCCGGGGGAGTGCCGGGCGAACGCCTCGACCAGCGCCGCCCGCCGGCCGGCATAGACCGACCTCATCCGGCGCAGGTGACGGTCGTACCGGCCGGACGTGAGCAGGGTGGCCAGGGCCAGCTGGTCCAGTGTGCACGAGCCGCGGTCGCTCATCTCCTTCTCCGCGGCGACCGCCCCGGCCAGCGACGCGGGCGCCAGCACCCAGCCCAGGCGTACCGCGGGCGCCAGCGCCTTGCTGGCCGTGCCGACCAGGAAGACCTGATCCGGCGCCAGTCCCTGGAGCGCGCCGACCGGCTCCTTGTCGTAGCGGAATTCCGAGTCGTAGTCGTCCTCGATCACGTACCCGCCTGTGCGCTGGGCCCAGGTCAGCAGCGCGTGCCTGCGGGCCGCGGACAGCACCACCCCGGTGGGGGACTGGTGCGCCGCCGTGACCACGACCGCCTGCGCCCCGCTCGCCGCCAGCGCGCTGACCACCAGGCCCTCCTCATCGACCGGTACGAACTCGGCCCGCAGCCCCATGGCCACCACCGCGCGCACCGTCTCGTCCGACTCCGGGTCCCCGTAGCCCGGATCCTCCAGCGCCACGCAGGACACGCCACCGTCCCGGCTCAGTCCGCGCAGCACCAGGTTGAGGCCCTGCGCGAAGCCGGTACTGATGATCATCTGCCGGGGGTCGGCGTCGGCCGCCCGCACCCGCCGCAGGTACCCGGCCAGCACCTCGCGCAGCACCGCGCTGCCGCGCGGGTCGCCGTAACTCAGGTCGGCCGAGGCCACCTCACCGCATGCCTGCCGGACCGCCCAGGCCCAGTCCGAGCGCGGGAAGCTGGCCAGATCCGGCACCCCCGACTTGAAGTCGGCGATCAGCCCACGCTCCGGGGCCTGCCAGGCCGGCGAAAGTGTCGGGGCGGCGGCCGCCCCGGCCGCCGCGGGAGCGGCCGCGGTCGGCCGATCCCCGATGTCGGCCACCCTCGTCGCCGACCCGGTCCGGCTGGTCAGGTAGCCCTCGGCCAGCAGCTGGCCGTAGCACTCCTGCACCATGCCGCGGGATACGCCCAGCTCACGGGCCAGCTCGCGGGAGGAAGGCAGCCGCTCTCCGCCGCGCAGTCGGCCATCCCTGATCGCCTCGCGCAGGCTCCCCTCCAGCTGGGCCCGCAGCGGCTCACCCGCCGCGCGGTCGAGCCGCACAAGCAGCTCCGGGCTCAAACCGGACCACTGAATCGCCATAGAATCGGACCTTACCAGTGGGCCGGCTGCCTCCTAGGGTCCTGGCTATGAGCACTTTGACGCAGGCCCGGCCCGCCACTCCCGACCCATCGCCCCGGCTCGTCAGCCTGCCCCTCGCGCTGACTTTCCTGGCCGAGTTCACCTCGCTCACCAGCTTCTTCCTGCTGCTGTCGGTCCTGCCCATGCTGGCCGCCGCGGCCGGCGCCAGCAGCTCAGGCGCCGGGCTGATCACCGGGTCGCTGCTGCTCGGCACCGTCGGCGCCGAGGCCGTCGCCGCCACCGGCATCAGGCGGTTCGGCTACCGGGCCGTGCTCGCCGCCGGGGCGGTCCTGCTCGGCCTCCCGGCCCTGGCCCTGATCCCGCGCGAGCCCCAGGCCGTCATGATGGGCGTCAGTCTCGTGCGCGGCATCGGCTTCGGCCTGTGCGGCGTCACCACCGGCGCGCTCACCGCCACGCTGATTCCTCCCGCCCGGCGCGGCGAAGGCCTCGGCCTGCTCGGCCTCGTCTCCGGCATCCCGGCCGTGGTCGCCCTGCCCGCCGGTGTCTGGCTCGCCGGACACCACCTGGCCGCCGCCGTAGCCGCCATCGCCGCCGTCACCGGCCTGCTGCCCCTGATCGCGATCCGCTGGCTGCCCAGCCGCGGCCAGGCCCGCAGCCAGTCGCCGGCCGCCCGCACCAGGGCCCCCGGCGCCGCCCTGCGGCTGCCGCTGATCTTCGCTGCCTGCACCATCGCCGCCGGCGTGCTCGACTCTTTCCTGCCGCTGGCCAGGGGCGTCTCCAGCAGCCTCTGCTCGACCGCCCTGCTCGTCTCGGCCATCACCGCCACCCTCAGCCGGTGGCAGGCCGGCCGGTACGGCGACCGGTTCGGGCACGCCCGGCTGCTCATCCCGGCGCTGATCGTGGCCGCCATCGGCCTGGCCACGATGATCGGGCTCAGGTCGACCGTGTTTCTGTTCGCCGGCATGGTGCTGTTCGGCGCCGCCTTCGGGGTGCTCGAGAACGCCACCTTCGCGCTCATGATCGAGCACCTGCCCGAGGCCAAGGCCAGCACCCTGTGGAACCTCGCCTATGACGCCGGATACGGCGCCGGCCCGGCCGTCTTCGGCCTGTTCGCCGCCCGCACCGGCTACCCCGTCGCGTTCGCCCTGACCGGCATCCTCATCCTGGCCGTCCTCCCCGCCGCCCGGCGCGAGCGGTCAGCCGCCTGATTCAAGGGCGGGCTGCACTGCACCGCCGGGTGACTCAGCCCTCTTCCGATCCGGGGCGCTCGACCAGCCAGTCAACGCCTTCCTGGCCCGGGTCAGCCGTTCCGTGCGCCAGGTCTTCCGCACCCGCGCCGGCGCCGACCGCGCCGGCCCCGACGGCCTGCAGCAGATCGAGCCCCTGAGCTTCGTCCTGCACCAGTGCCCGTCGTCGGTCGGATCGTCCGGTCCTGGGCTCAAGGTCGTGTACGAGCGCAACGAGGACCTGCAGGCCCGCTGCCTGACCCGGCAGCTCGAATTGCTCGACTCGGCCGGAGTCGACGGAGCCTTCGTCTACACGTTCACCATGCCCTTGTTCCCGCACGCCGACGACCCCGTGCACGACCTGGACGCCGACGGCTACAGCCTGGTCAAGTCCCGCCCCCGTGGCCGGCCCGGCACCGCCCACCCCGACCTGCCCTGGGACCCAAGCTCTCCTTCACCGCCGTAGGCGACTATTACGCGACCCACAGTTAGACTCAGGGCCCTCTGGTGCGTGCTCCCACGGAATGACGCCGCAGGACGGAGCGCCACAGGCCGCGTTCGCGGGCCCGGAGAGGCGCCTGCCCGGAGGAACCATGAACATCGGCCTTGGCCTGCCCATCAGCGACCCCACCGCCCTGCTCGACTGGGCCCGCCGCGCGGACGCAGGCCCCTTCACCACCCTCGGCCTGCTCGACTGCCTCGCATACGACAACCCCGAGCCCCTCGTCACCCTGTCCGCCGTCGCCGCCGTGACTGCCTCGGCGTCGGCGACGCCCGACGCCGCGACGACTTCCAGGCCGCCGACGCCGACCCCCGCACCCGTGGCCGTCGGCTCGACGAGCACGTGGCCGTCATGCGCCGCATCTGGGCCGGAGCGCCGCACCCCGCCGACGCCAGTCCCATCGGCCGCGCGCCCGCCCACCCCGGCGGCCCCGAGATCCTGTTCGGTGGCTTCCGCCCCGCCGCGCTCGACCGCGTAGCCGGCTGGGGCGACGGCTTCCTCGCCGCCGCCCCGCCCGCCTGGGCCGGCAACCTCTTCCGCGCCGTCGAGCAAGCCTGGCAGGCCGCCGCCCGCCCCGGCCGCCCCAAGATCGTCGCCCAGGTCAACGCGGCCCTCGGTCCGCAGTCGGTGATCGACGACGCTCAGGCCGCCCTGGCCGCCTACTACGCCTTCACCGGCGACGCTGCCCACATGGTCGATGCCCTGCTGACGACTCCCGCCCATATCCAGGCCGCCGTGGCCCAGTTCGCCGACCTAGGAGCCGACGAGCTGATCCTCTATTGCTGGTCCCGTGACCCCACCCAGGTCACCCGCCTGGCCGACCTCGTGAGCTGACAACGCTGATGGTCCCGGTGCCGTCAGCACCGGGACCATCAGTCGTCCGCGCGATAGGAAGGGCGGCCAGGCACCTGGGCCAGGGGAGTGGCCCCGGTCGATGAACTACGCGGCCGTGGCTGGCGGGCCGGTTGACAGCCGGTCGGCCCACAACGTGTCTTGACCCGGTGGCGGCCCATGGCTATGGAGGGTCCTGATCCCGTCGGGACTGCGGGCCGTGGTGGTGCCGTCGGCGTGCAGGGTCAGCGACCAGCCCCGCCGGTGGATCACGATGAGGTGATGGAACGCGCAGAGCAGGGTGAGGTTGTCCAGGCGCGTGGGGCCGCCCTGTGACCGGGGGATGACGTGATGCACGTGGCAGCGGACGGGGGGCAGGGAGCAGCCAGGGAAGGAGCAGTGCCGGTCCCGCTTGATGACGGCTTGGCGCAGGTGCGGGGGCACTTCCTCGGTCGGCTGGCCCAGATCCAGGGGCAGGCTGGCTGA
>Ga0134126_10012564_pt1 | contig 10696 bp, 17 predicted proteins | sample KB31752_FD_96881 | JGI IMG/M metagenome (GOLD analysis project Ga0134126, IMG submission 96881) | Terrestrial soil microbial communities with excess Nitrogen fertilizer from Kellogg Biological Station, Michigan, USA - KB3-175-2 | ecosystem: Environmental > Terrestrial > Soil > Unclassified ...
CGATGGCGGGACGGGGCACGTCGATGACGGTGGAGCCGGGCTGACGCAGGCCGAGCTCGGCCCAGTTGACGTCGTTCTACGGTTGTTCTAAGTAAGGAGCCCTGTCCAGAAACCAGGAGGAGGGACGCGATGTCTGCCCGCTCGCTAGCCGACCCCTCGGCGCTGCCGGAACTGCCGCACTGGGAGCAGCCGCCGGCGGACCTGCCGGACGCGATCAGCCAGGTCAAGAAGGCGCTGCGGGCCCGGATCGCGGCCTCGGGCCGAACGGTCGAGCAGGTCGTCGGGGTGGTGGAGCGGCAACTCAGGGCCGAGGTCGAGCAGATCGCGACCGCGCGGGACCGGGGCGAGACGGTGTGGCCGGTGATCAGCTACGCGGACATCGAGGCCGGGACGGTGCCGGCGGCGACGCGGGAGCAACTGCTGCGGCGGGGCTGTTTGGTCGTGCGCGGGCACTTCGGCCGGGAGCAGGCGCTGGGCTGGGACCGGGACATCGTCCGCTACGTGGACGAGAACGGGTTCTTCGCCGCCTACCGCGGGCCGGGCGATGACTTCTTCGCCAGCGTGGGTTCCAGGCCCGAGATCTACCCGATCTACTGGTCGCCGGCCCAGATGCAGGCCCGGCAGAGCGACCGCATGGCCCGGGTCCAGGCCTTTCTCAACAGCCTGTGGAAACACGACTCGGGCGGGGGCAGCGGAGATAGCGGGGTGAGCTGGTTCGACCCGCAGCGCGATTCGCTGTACCCGGACCGGATCCGGCGCCGGCCGCCGGGCACCGACTCGGGCGGGCTGGGCACCCACCTGGACCCGGGCACGCTGGACCTGTGGATGACGCGGGCCTACCAGAGCGCGTTCCGGCATCTGTTCGACGGCAGCGTGGAGCGGTACGACCCCTGGGACCCGGCTCACCGCACGGCCGCCGGGCAGTACCCGGGTACGACGATGTGCTCGGCCTTCCGCACCTTCCAGGGCTGGACGGCGCTGTCGGACATGGCACATGACCAGGGCGTCCTGCACGCGATCCCGATCGCGGGCGCGATGGCCTACCTGATGCTGCGGCCGTTGCTGGCGGACGTGCCGGACGACGACATGTGCGGCGTGAGGGTCAACCAGGTGTTCCCGGTCAGCGAGCGATGGCACGCGCTGCTGCTGCCGGCCTTGACCGGTATTCCTGACATCCGGGCGGGCGACTCGGTCTGGTGGCACTGCGACATGGTCCACAGCGTGGCGCCGGTCACCAACCAGCAGGGCTGGGGCAACGTGATGTACATCCCGGCGGCGCCGTGGTGCCCGCGCAACGAGCGCTACGCGGCCAGCGTCGATGCGGCGCTGGCCACTGGCTCGAGCCCGCCCGACTTCCCGCCCGAGCACTACGAGCGGGACTGGACTGGGCGCGGGCGTCGATTCACGTGAAACCGCGCTCACGCCTTTACATTATTAGGCAGCTGGCTAATACTTAGGTGCATGGCTAATGAAACCGTCATCTGCACATACCGGGTCCGTCCGGACGCGGAGGAGCGGTTCGTCGAGCTCCTCGGCGGGCACTGGGACACGCTGCACGAGCTGGGCTTCGTGACCGACACGGAGTCGCTGGTGTTCCGCGAGCTGGACAGCCCGCCCACCTATGTCGAGATCTTCACCTGGGTCGAGGGCGGCTTCGGCCGGGCCCACGAGCACCCGGACGTGCTGGCCATCTGGGAGCCGATGGACCCGCTGCTCGAAGATCGCGACGGCCGGCCCAAGTGGGAGTTCCCGCACTACGAACGCGTACAGCTCAAAGGGTGACCAGCTCACCGCGCGGACTCGCCGAGCTGGACGCGTTCGACGCGGTGTTCGGCGCGCTGGCCCACAAGTCGCGGCGCACCATCCTGACGGTGCTGCACGCCAGGGGCGGGGAGATGACCTCGGGCGCGATCGCGGCCCGGTTCGACTGCTCGTGGCCGACCACGACCCAGCACCTGAAGATCCTGGAAGAGGCCGGACTGGTCACGATCCGGATGAACGGCCGTGAGCGCCTCTACCGGCTGGAGTCCGAGCGGCTCCGGTCGGTGGCGGGGTCCTGGCTGGACCGGTTCGCCTGAGCCGCGGCGGCGCGGGCGCGCTCGGCCGACAGCTCGCGCTCGGGAACGTTGCTGGTCAGCTCGGCGGCCCGCTCGAACTCGGCCTGGGCCTCGGCGGGCCGGCCGAGCTTCATGAGCAGGTCACCGCGCACGCTCGGCAGCAGGTGGTAGGCCCGCAGCGAGGGCTCGGTCATGAGCTGGTCGACCAGGTCCAGGCCGGCCTGCGGCCCGTAGGCCATCGACACGGCGACCGCGCGGTTGAGCTCGATCACCGGGGAGGGCGCCTGCTGGGCCAGCACGGCGTACAGCTCGGCGATCTGGGTCCAGTCGGTCTCCTCGGAGTGGAACGCCTGAGCGTGGCAGGCGGCGATGGCCGCCTGGAGCGCGTACGGCCCGGTCCAGCCGCCCAGCTGCTTGACTCGGTCCAGGGCGGCGATGCCGCGGTTGATCAGCAGCCGGTCCCAGCGGGCCCGGTCCTGATCAAGCAGCAGCACCGGCTCGCCACCGGGGCCGGAGCGGGCCCGGAGCCGGGAGGCCTGGATCTCCATCAGCGCCAGCAGGCCGTGGACCTCGGGCTCGCCGGGGGCCAGGCCGGCCAGGATCCGGCCCAGCCGCAGGGCCTCCTCGCACAGGGCGGGGCGCATCCAGTCGTCCCCGGCGGTGGCCGAGTAGCCCTCGTTGAAGATCAGGTAGATGACCTCGAGGACCGAGGACAGCCGGGCGGGCCGCTCGTCCGGACCCGGCACCTCGAACGGGACGTGGGCGCTGGCCAGGGTCTTCTTGGCTCGCACGATGCGCTGGGCGACCGTGGATTCTGGCACCAGATAGGCGCGGGCGATCTCGGTCGTGGTCAGGCCGCCGAGCAGTCGCAGCGTCAGCGCCACCCTGGCCTGCACGGCCAGCACGGGGTGACAGGCGGTGAACACCAGCCGGAGCAGGTCGTCGTCGATCTCATCGGAGAAGGCGCGGTCGAAGTCGGGGGTGACGGCGTCGCCCTCGGCCTCCAGGGCCCGGCCGATCTGGGCGTACTTGACCCGCAGTTCGCGGTTACGGCGGAACAGGTCGACGGCCCGGCGCTTGGCCACGGTCATCAGCCAGGCCCCTGGGTTGCGCGGGACGCCGTCCCGCGGCCACTGCTCGAGGGCGGCGACGACGGCGTCCTGAGCTAGTTCCTCGGCCAGGTCCAGGTCACCGGTGTACCGGGCCAGCCCGGCGATGAGCCGGGCGGACTCGATGCGAATGACCGCCTCGACCGCGGATTGCGCCTCGGATACCCCCACGAGATGTCATCACACCACTGGCCGCCGCGGTCGGCAATGTCGGGCCGCGACGCGGAACCCCGTCAGCGACTATCGCTGACGGGGTTCCGTGATCACGATGGGCCTAGTAGTAGACCGGGCGGATGGTCGACTCCCCGTCCCCGGCGATGGCCAGGAAGCGCTTGGTCCACTCGATGCACTCGGCCTTGTCCCGGCACTCCATCACCGCCCAGCCGCCCACGAGCTCCTTGGCCTCGGTGAACGGGCCGTCGACCACGGTGTACTGGTCGCCGGACTTGATCACCTTGGTGGCCTCGGCCAGCGGCCCGACGCCGCCGGTGGCCACGATCACGCCGGCCTTGGTGGCCTCCTCGATGAACTTGCCCATCTCGGTGTAGAGCTCGGGGGTGGGTTCTGGCAGCGGAACGTTGGGGTCGCCCAGGGTGTACCCGAGAAAACGCGGCATTGATCTGCTCCTTCGCTGTGCTGAGCGGTTGCTTCTGGCCATGCGTCGAACGGGGCCGCCCCAGATCGACACACCGGTCGACCTATTTTCAATCTGGCCGACGTGACGTCGCCCCGTATCATGAAACCGCAGGTCACAGACAGTGGCCTGCGGCGGTGCCGGGCTGAACACCGGGGCCAGCCTGAATAAGAGAAGGCTTAATCCACGGTCGCATCCGACGCGAGGGCTGGCCTACTGTCGGTAGTGGGAAGAGCGCGGCCCGGCGGAAAGGTACCTAGACATGAGCAGCGAGCCGAATGAGGCCCTGGAGGTGCTCCGCGAGGTCTGGAGCGCGCAGGGGCAGGACAGCTCCGCGCTCGAGGCGGAGGGCGGCGAGGTCAAGGCGTGCAAGCGCATGTCGGACGTGGGATTCGACGGCATGGCCGGCCCGGATGGCGACCTGCGCGCGGCGTGGAAGGCGAAGCTGGAACGGGAGGGCAAGCTGAGCCCGGTCGGCGGCAGCGTCCGCGACCTGGTGCTCGGGCCAGCGGCACAGTCCGGTCAGTCCGCCTCGGCCGGCTGACCCGCGATCCCGCTGATGGACCGACCGGACCGCCCCGACCCGACCGACCGCCCCGACCCAACCGACCGACCGGACCGACCCGACCGAACCGACCGCCCGCAAACCGTCGGCCAGCTCGCCGGAATCCTGCGGCAGGGCGGTTACCTGGCCGACCGCGGCCTGGCCACGGCCCTGTTCGTGGGGCTGTCGCTGCAGCGCCCGATCCTGCTCGAGGGCGAGGTCGGGGTGGGCAAGACCGAGGTGGCCAAGGTGCTGGCCACGGTCCTTGGCCGCCGGCTGATCAGGCTCCAGTGCTATGAGGGCATCGACACCAACCAGGCGCTGTACGAGTGGGACTACGCCCGGCAGATGCTGGCCATCCGCGCGCTATCGGAGCGCCAGGTGGCCGACGACGAGGCGGTGGACAAGCTGTTCGGCCCGCGATACCTGCTGGAGCGGCCGCTGCTGGAGGCGGTCCGGGCCGGCGACCAGGCGGTGCTGCTGATCGACGAGGTCGACCGGGCCGATGACGAGTTCGAGGCATTCCTGCTGGAGGTGCTGTCGGACTTCCAGATCAGCATCCCGGAGATCGGCACCATCCGGGCGCAGACGCCGCCGCTGGTGGTGCTCACCTCGAACCGCACCCGCGAGCTGCACGACGCGCTCAAGCGCCGTTGCCTGTACCACTGGATCGGCTACCCGCCCGCCGAGCGCGAGGTGGAGATCGTGCTGGTCCGCGAGCCGGGGGTGTCGCATACGCTGGCCCGCAAGGTGGTGGCGGCGGTCAACCGGCTGCGCGAGCTGGACCTGGCCAAGCCGCCGGGGGTGGCCGAGACGATCGACTGGGCCCGCACCCTGGATTTCCTGGGCGGGGACGATTTCACCACGGCGGCCGCGGCCGACACGCTCGGCGCGGTGGTCAAGGAGCGCGACGACCTGGAGCTGGTGCGGGACAACCTGGAGGAGATCACCTCCGGTGGCTGACGCCGGGTTCGCGGGCGTGCTCACCGGGTTCGGACGCGAACTCCGCGCGGCCGGGGTGGCGGTGGGGACCGGGGACATCCTCACCTACTGCGCGGCCATGGAGCCGCTGGACCCGACCGACCTGCTGGACCTGTACTGGGCGGGCCGGGCCACCCTGGTCAGCAAGCGTGACGACACCGCCGTCTACGACGAGGTGTTCCGGCGGTACTTCCTGGGCGGGGCGGACCCGGTCCGTGAGCTGATCACCCTCAAGGCCAGGGTCGAGACGGAGGCCGAGGCCATGCTGGCCGCCCCGGCCACCGACCCGGACACCGAAGGCAGCCAGGAAGAAGAGGCGGTCCTGGGCTGGATGGCCTCGGACGTGGAGGCGCTCAAGCGCAAGTCGTTCGCGGCCTGCACGCCCGAGGAGCTGGCCGCGCTGCGCCGGATCATGACCCGGATCCGGCTGACCCCGCCCCGGCGGCGGACCCGGCGCACGGTGCCCGCCGGCTCCGGGCGCCAGCCCGACCTGCGGCGGATGGTCCGCGAGTCGATGCGGCTGCACGGCGACCCGGCCCAGCTGACGTTCCGACAGCGGCGGGTCAAGCTGCGCCCGCTGATCCTGATCCTGGACATCTCCGGCTCGATGGCCGACTACTCGCGCAACCTGCTCCAGTTCGCCTACTCGGCCCGCCAGGCGGCGGCGCGGGTCGAGGTGTTCTGCTTCGGGACCCGGCTGACCCGGGTGACCAAGGCGCTGCAGACCCGGCGGCCCGACGACGCGCTGCAGCGGGCGGCGCGGGAAGTGTTCGACTGGGAGGGCGGGACCAGGATCGGCGAGTCGCTGGACAGCTTCGTGCGGGACTGGGGCCGGCGCGGGATGTGCCGGGGCGGCGTGGTCGTGATCTGCTCGGACGGCCTGGACCGGGGCGACCCCGATGTACTGGCGGCGGCGATGGAGCGGCTGTCCCGGCTGTGCCACACACTGGTGTGGATGAACCCGCACAAGGGCAACGACCAGTCGTTCCGGCCGAGCACGCTGGGGATGATGGCGGCGGCGCCGCACATCGACCGGCTGCTGTCCGGGCACGACCTGGCCAGCCTGGAAGAGCTGGCCGCGCTGCTGCCGGCCCTGCACTGACCAACGCTGAGACAACGGACACCAAGGAGCACGCGGTGAGATGGAGCGTGGGGATCGAGGCCCAGGGCGACCGGGTGCTGACCCGCGAGCAGGTCGTCGACCTGGCTGACGCGGTCGCCGCCAGCTCCGGCATCGCCACCGGGATCGGCACCAACCGCTACGGCGCCCAGCTCATCGTGCAGGCGGCCAGCCGGGATGAGGCGATCGAGAAGGCGACGGCCGAGTTCACCCGCGCCGCCGCGACGGCCGGGCTCCCGCCCGCGCCGATCGTGCGGAGCGAGGCCGTGAGCGAGGCCGACGATCTCTCCGCCGAAGGCGGCTACCGGGGGGACCGGGGGGTGGCCCCCCGAGACGACGGCACAGACCTATGATCCGGCTCGGCTCGCTGGCCGGGTACCCGTTCGAGGGCCCGCGGCTGCTGGGCGGCTGGACCGCGCCCGCCGCCGCGGCCGTTTACGTGATCATGTACAAGCCCGAGCCGGAGGCGAAGCCGGGCCGCCACGCGGTCATCTACGTCGGGCACGCCGACGACCTGTCGGCCGAGCGGTTCCCGTTCAAGCACGCCCGCGCGGCCTGCTGGATCCGCCGGGCGGGCTCGCGCTGGAAGGTCTACATCGCCACCTACGAGGTACCGGGCGGGACCAGGGCCCACCGGGAGCAGATCGCCCGCGAACTGATCGCGATCTACCAGCCGCAGTGCAACGAGCAGCGCTACAGCCACGCCTGGAAGGACGAGTGGATCGGCGAGTACACGGCGCCGACCACCGGCCCGGTCGCCCGCCGGGGCCCCGACGGCAGCGGAGGATGACCGGGCCGGAACCGGCTAGCTTCGCGGCGCGAACCCGACGGCGTCGTGCAGACGCGAACGGCGGCGGCCCGAGGCCGGGCGGGCCACCGGCGGCTCGGCCGGTTCCTCGGCCCGCGGGGTAACGTCGGTGACGATCTCCTCGGCCATCCCGTACAGCAGCGGCAGCGCCCCGGCCACCACACCGCCGGTCCGGTTGATGTGCTCCACGCTGGGCCGGATCACCCTGGCGTGGTCCACGATCTCGGCGACGATGCCGGACGCGCCCTCCAGGTTCCCGGCGATCCTGGTCAGCAGCGTGCCGACCCAGTACAGGAAGAAGGCCAGGCCCGCGGCCAGCACGACGATCTCGAGGACGGTCAGGACCACCAGCAGCGTCATGACTTGACCTTTCCGAGGACTCGGCCGAGGAACAGGTGGTGCTGGAGGCCTTCGGCCAGCACCGCCTCCACGCCGCCGGCGACCTGCGGGATGAGCGCGGTGTCGGCGGTGTTCTTCTCGGCGGCCTGGAGGGTGCCCCCGATGGTCACCACCCGGCGGTCAATGATCTTCACCAGGTAGATCAGCAGGCTGAGCAGCGCGACCACGGCCAGGATGACGACCAGGCCGACGATCAGCGCGCTGACCCACAGGGTGTGCTCGGTGGAGTTCATGGCCAGATCGAGCGGGACATGTGCCCCGTGCATGTCAGCCTCCCAGCCGGGCGCGGCCGCGCTGCAGCCCGCCGATGATGATCGTCGCGTGCTCGATCGTGGTGCGCAGCGCGCCCAGCGGGGCGGTGTTGTGCACCGCCTCGGTCAGCGCGTCGTTGATGGGCACCGCCTCGTTGCCGATGGACCGGGCCAGCAGCAGGATCGGCACCACCAGCGCCACCACGACGAGCACGATGACGATGCCGATGATCCAGCCGATCCACCAGCCGGTGGTGCTGTAGTGGCCGGCCGAGGCCGCCACGTGATGGGCAAATACCTGTGCCTCGGTCATGTCGGGCCTCAGATCGTTTCGCAAAAGTCGCGAACCGGCTTGAGGTTCGCGTTCACCGATGGGAGCGCCACCGGGACGGTGGACGTGCGCTGGGCGACGACGTGGACGCCGCCGTTGACCGCGGCCAGCGTCTTGCGCACGTGGGCGAGGTGGATGATGACCCGCAGCAGGGCCACGGCGGTGAACGCGATGATCAGCCCTGATACCGCGATGGTCATCCAGGCGGCAGCCGGCATGGCCGGCCTCCCTTCATCAGTCGGACACTCGTCAGTTAGCCCAGGAGCTTGGCCACGGAGCCCGCGTAGCGCGTGGCCCCGACCGTCACTTCCTTGATCGTCTTGTCGGTCGTGGCCAGCAGCTCCGGCACCCCGTCGAGCTCGCCGGCCAGCGCGACGCCGCCGGCCAGGATCTCGTCGGCGGCACCCCGGATCCGCTCCGTCGCCGCGAGCACGCGGTTGAGCAGCGCGATGACCACGGGCAGGATCACGACCAGCAGCACGACGTTGCCGATCCACCACAGCGCCATCATGGCGGGCCTCCTATCGCTTCGGACGTGTCAGCTTGAGGTGGGCTGGTAGGGCAGGAAGAACCGGCGGAACACCCGGGCCAGCGCCATCCGCGCAGCCCGCAGGCCCAGCGCGAAGCCGCTAGCCGGCGCGGCCGAGGCCGCGGTCACGGACTCGCCCCGGTCCGCGGCGTCGATGGCCCGGGCCAGGTTGGCCGAGAAGTCGCGCATCAGCACCGTCGTGACGTCGGAGATCATGCCCCGGCCGTACTGGGCGGCGGCGCCGGACAGCTGGAGGTCCTGGGCCACGCCGACCCTGGTGCCCGGCCCCTGCCGGGTCAGCGTCGCGGTGACCACCATGGCGGCCTGGCCGCGTCCGCGGGCCTCGGCGCCGCTGGCGTCGACCACGAGACGCTTGGCCGCCTCGTCCCGCTCGGTGATCTTCGCCTGGCCGGCGAACGAGAGCTTGACCGGCCCCATCCGGACCGCCACCGTGCCCTCGTAGGAGTCATCACCCAGGTCGGTGGTGAGCTCGGTGCCGGGCAGGCAGGCGGCCACCTTCGGGATGTCGCCGAAGAACTCCCAGACCTTGTCGACCGGCTGCGCGACGTCGAAGTCGTTCTTGATCAGCATCGGGACCCTTTCCTCGCGTACGCGGCCGGATCAGCCTCGAACTCCCGGCGGCAGCCGGGCCGGCAGAAGTAATAGGTCACGCCGTCGTGCTCCATCGGGTACGAGCCCGGCCCGGCGTCCACGGTCATCCCGCACACCGGGTCGACAGCCGTCGACACCGCGGGCGCGGGCATCGTCGCGGGCACGTGCCCCGCCGCCCGCACCTGGACCAGCTCGGCCAGGATCGCCACCGCGATCTCCTGGTGCGAGGTCGGCCCCAGATCCAGCCCGGCCGGCACCTTGACCCGGTCCAGCTGGTCGCGCGGCAGCCCGCGCTCGGCCAGGTAACCCAGCACCGCCGCGCCGCGCTTGTGCGAGCCGACCAGGCCCAGGTAGGCGGGCCGGGCCGCGACCGCCTGGGCCACCGCTTCCTCATCGCCGTGGCCCTGGGTGGCGACCACGACCATGGACCGCTGGTCGGCGTCGGCCGAGGTGAACTCCTCGCCGGCCACCAGCGTGGCCCGCCAGCCCACCGCCCTGGCCAGCTCGGCCAGCGTCTGGGCCATCGGCGAACGGCCCACTATGACCAGGCTGGGCGCCGGCACCACCGGCTCGATGTAGACCTCCAGGGCACCCTCGCTCTGGCACGAGATCGGCACCACGGTCATGCCCTCGGGCACCGCGGCCCCGAACTGGTCCGGGGAGCCGAGCAGCAGTAGCCGCGCGGCCCCATCGGCGATGACCTGGCGTGCCTCGCGGATGACCGTCGGCTCCGCACACGCGCCGCCGATCCAGCCGCGCAGCTCGCCCGAGGCGGTGATGATCGCCCGCGAGCCCTGCTTGCTGGACGACGGCCCCTGCCGCCATACCACCGTGGCCAGCGCGAACGCCTCGCCGCGCCGAGCCAGGTCGCTGGCCTCGGTCAGGACATCCCAGCTGTGCTCCCATATAGCCACGTGGCATGCTCCCGTCAGTCCGTCCGCACGGGCGGTGCGCCCGAGACGTCGCGGCGGTACTTGATCGCCTCCCAGACCCGGTCGGGCAGCAGCGGCATGTCGATGTTGCGCACGCCGGTGTCCGAGATCGCGTCCATGACCGCGTTGACGAACGCCGCGGGCCCGCCGACGGCCGCGCACTCGCCGATGCCCTTGGCCCCGATGGGGTGGTGCGGGCAGGGCGTGACCACCTCGCTGTGCAGCTCGAAGCCCGGCGTCTCCCAGGCCGTGGGCAGCAGGTAGTCCATGTAGTTGGAGCCGACGCAGTTGCCCTCGGCGTCGAAGGTGATGAACTGCATGTTGGCCATGGCGTAGGCCTCGGTCAGCCCGCCCATGATCTGGCCCTCGACGATCATCGGGTTGATCCG
>Ga0134126_10012565_pt1 | contig 10695 bp, 9 predicted proteins | sample KB31752_FD_96881 | JGI IMG/M metagenome (GOLD analysis project Ga0134126, IMG submission 96881) | Terrestrial soil microbial communities with excess Nitrogen fertilizer from Kellogg Biological Station, Michigan, USA - KB3-175-2 | ecosystem: Environmental > Terrestrial > Soil > Unclassified ...
ACGAGCGCGCAGCCAAAGGCGTGTTCCTTGCCTTCCAGTATCCGGTGGAGGTGCCGGGCGTCGCCACCATGACGTTCCTGCGCACCGCGCTCAACGCGCAGCGCAAGGCGCGCGGCGAGAGCGAACTGTCCACGCCCGAATTCATCAAGCTGGTGCGCGAGACCTCCGGCAAGCTCGGCATCGACCAGGAAATGCTGCGCCGCGCGGTCAATGTCGGCTTCTCCGGCGGCGAGAAGAAGCGCAACGAGATTTTGCAGATGGCGGTGCTTGAGCCGCGGCTCGCCGTGCTCGACGAGACCGATTCGGGTCTCGACATCGACGCGCTCAAGATCGTCGCCGACGGCGTCAACCGGCTGCGTTCGCCGGCGCGCTCGATGGTGGTCATTACGCACTATCAGCGGCTGCTCAACTACATCGTGCCCGATGTGGTGCATGTGCTAGCTAAGGGGCGCGTCGTGAAGTCGGGCGGCAAGGAACTGGCGCTCGAGCTTGAGAAGACCGGTTACGCGCAATTCGCCGACGAGGCGGCATGATACGATGAACGTCGAGATCCGCAGCGTGAAAACTCTCGCCGAGCAGGCGCTGACCGCGGCCTACAAGGCCGCGCGATCGACTTTGCCCGGCAAGGGCGCGGTCGCGGCGCTGCGTGAGAGCGCGTTCAAGCATTTCGACGCCAGCGGCCTGCCGAACCGGCGCGTGGAGGAATGGAAATATACCGATCTGCGCGCGCTGATGGCGGACGCATTGCCGCTGGCGCAGCCTCCCGACGGCGCGGCCAAGACGCGCGCCAAGGATGCGGGAAAGCAGTTTTCCGGTGTGGACTGTCGCCGGCTGGTGTTCATCGACGGCGCGTTCATGCCGGATATGTCAGACCTGACGCCCGAACCGGGATTGACCGTCAGTTCGCTCGCGGAAGCCCTAACGAAAGCCGATTCCGCCGTCTCCGCGCAGCTCGGCAAGACGATCGAGACCGACGACGTCGCGGTCGCGCTCAATACCGCGCTGATGGGCGATGGCGCTGTCATCCGCGTGGCCGCTGGGACGAAACTGAAGAAGCCGCTGCATCTTGTGTTTGCGACGGGCGGCGGCGCGCCGAGTTCGGCGTTTATCCGGTCGCTGGTGACGGTCGAGAAGAACGCCGCTGCGATCTTGATCGAAAGCCATGAGAACGGCGGCAACCAGGTCAACGCCGCGCTCGAGCTCTCCATCGACGACGGCGCCGAGGTCGATCACGTCAAGCTGACGCAGACCCGCGGCCTGCATATCGGTACGCTCATGGCGTCCGTCGGCGCGAAGGCCAAGTTTACCAGCTTTTCATTCAACGCCGACGCGCAACTGGTGCGCAACCAGGTGTTCGTGCGCTTTGCCGGCGAGGGCACGCATGCCGCGATCCGCGGCGTCAATCTGCTCAAAGGCAAGGAACACGTCGATACGACGCTGCTGATCGACCACGCCGCCGGTCATTGCGAAAGCCGTGAGCAGTTCAAGTCCGTGCTCGACGGCGAAAGCCGGGGCGTGTTCCAGGGCAAGATCGTGGTGCGGCCGCACGCGCAGAAAACCGACGCCAAGATGATGACACGGGCGCTGCTGTTGTCGGAAGAGGCCGAGGCGGACAACAAGCCCGAACTGGAAATTTTCGCCGATGACGTCGTCTGCGGGCACGGCGCAACGACGGCTGCGCCGGACGAAGGGCTCAAGTTCTATCTGATGTCGCGCGGCATCCCGGAGCAGGAAGCGGAAGCGCTGTTGATCCAGGCCTTCGTCGACGACGCGATCGGCGAGATCGCGCACGAGGGTGTGCGCGGCGCGCTGATGTTTGCCGCGGCGAAATGGCTGGGGACGCGAACATGACGGGAATTCTTATCCCGGGCGCACAGCGGCACGCAGTGCTGCGGTGCAGACCCGGGACCGTTACAAATACGGAATTTGGAAAGGTCCCGGATCAGCGGTGCATCGCTTCGCGCCGCACAGCGTCCGGGACAGGAAAACGATGAACGCGCACCCGGCCAACGGCGCCTATGACGTCGCCAAAATTCGCGCCGATTTTCCGGCGCTGGCGATGCAGGTCTATGGCAAGCCGCTCGTCTATTTCGACAACGCCGCCTCGGCGCAGAAGCCGCAAGCCGTCCTCGACCGGCTGCACAAGGCCTATACGCAGGAATACGCCAACGTCCATCGCGGGCTGCATTATCTCGCCAACGAGGCGACGGAAGCCTACGAAGGCGCGCGCGAAAAGGTCCGCGCCTTCCTCAACGCCGAACGCAAGGAAGAGATCGTCTTTACGCGCAACGCGACCGAAGCGATCAATCTGGTCGCCTATACCTTCGGCAAGGAGCGGATCAAGGCCGGCGACGAGATCGTGCTCTCGATCATGGAGCATCATTCCAACATCGTGCCCTGGCACTTCCTGCGCGAGCGTTACGGCGCGGTGATCAAGTGGGCGCCGGTCGACGACGAGGGGAATTTCCTGCTCGACGAATTCGAGAAGTTGCTCGGTCCGCGCACCAAGATGGTGGCGATCACGCAGATGTCGAACGCGCTCGGCACCGTGGTCCCGGTGAAGGAAGCGATCAGGCTCGCGCATGCGCACGGCATTCCGGTGCTCGTCGACGGCGCGCAGGCCGCGGTGCACATGGACATCGACGTGCGCGACCTCGATTGCGATTTCTATGCCTTCACCGGGCACAAGGTTTACGGGCCGACCGGCATTGGCGCGCTCTACGGCAAATACAAGCATCTCGAGGCGATGTCGCCGTTCAACGGCGGCGGCGAGATGATCCGCGAGGTGTTCGAGGACCGTATGACGTACGGCGAGCCGCCGCACAAGTTCGAGGCGGGCACGCCGGCGATCGTGCAGGCGATCGGTCTTGGCGCCGCGCTCGACTATGTCAGCGCCGTCGGCAAGCCGCGCATCCGCGCGCATGAGACGGCGCTCGTTAAATATGCGCATGAGCGGCTCGGCCAGATCAATTCGCTGCGCATCATCGGCAAGGCGAAAGACAAGGGGCCGATCGTCTCGTTCGAGCTTAAAGGCGCGCATCCGCACGATGTGGCGACCATCATCGACCGCTCGGGCGTTGCCGTGCGCGCCGGCACCCATTGCACCATGCCGCTGCTCGCCCGGTTTGGCGTGACCGCCACGTGCCGGGCCTCATTTGGCATGTATAATACGCGGGACGAGGTGGACGTTCTCGCCGCCTCACTGATCAAGGCGCAGGATTTTTTCGCATGAGCGACGACACCCCAGCAACCGACAAGCCGCCGGAGAACGCTGCGATCAGCGCAGCCGCCGCCTTGCCGAAGGACGAGCTCGACCGGCTGACCGACGAGATCATCGCCGGCCTGAAGACCGTGTTCGACCCGGAAATCCCCGCCGACATCTACGAGCTGGGTCTGATCTACCGGATCGATATCGGCGACGACCGTGCGGTCAAGATCGACATGTCGCTTACCTCGCCGAACTGCCCCTCGGCGCAGGAACTGCCGATCATGGTGGAAAACGCTGTTTCCAGCGTGCCGGGAGTGAAGGAAACCAAGGTGGAGGTGGTATGGGATCCGCCCTGGGACCCCAGCCGCATGTCGGACGAAGCCCGGCTCGTGCTCAACATGTGGTAATGTTTCGCTGCGACACTAGATAAGGCTCGAACCGAGGATAGCGATGGCGACTGCACGGCCCCGACCCCAGGTGATGCGGCTGACCGAAGCTGCCGCGTTGCGCATCAAGGACGTGATGACGCGGGCGCAGCGCCCCGTCGCCGGCGTGCGCATCGGCGTCAAGAACGGCGGCTGCGCCGGCATGGAATACACGATGGAATACGCCGAGGCGGTCAAGCCGACCGACGAGGTGGTCGAGGACAAGGGCGTGAAGATCCTGGTCGACCCGAAGGCGGTGCTGTTCCTGCTCGGTACCGAGATGGACTACAAGACCGAGAAGCTCTCGGCGCAGTTCATCTTCAACAATCCGAACCAGACCGGCGCCTGCGGCTGCGGCGAGTCGGTGCAACTGACGCCGGCAAAAGACGCGAATTAAGCCACGCGCGCGGTCGCGGTCGCCACTTCCGGATCCGTTTCGCACATCACCCGGTTGCGGCCGTGCCGCTTGGCGGCATAGAGGCAGGCGTCGGTGCGCTCGATGAAGCTCTGCGCGGTCTCGTTCTTGTGCAGCGTGGCGACGCCGATCGAAATCGTCACCCGGCCGAGATGCTCGCCGGTCGAGCGCTTCATCAGTTCCTTGGTCATGACCGCGCGGCGGATGTGGTCGGCGACCACGATCGCCGAGCGCAGCACCGTGTTCGGAAGCACGATGGCGAATTCCTCTCCGCCGTAGCGCGAGGCGATATCCTGGCCCTTAACGTTCTGCTTCACCGACATGGCCACCAGCCGCAGCACCTGATCGCCGGTGAGGTGGCCGAAGCTGTCGTTGAACGATTTGAAATGATCGATGTCGGTCATCATCAGCGACAACGGCTCGTCGGTGGCGTTGGCGTCGGCGATCGCCTGCTCGAGCGAGGTGTCGAAGAATTTCCGGTTGGCGAGCTGGGTCAGCGGATCGGTGAGGCTTTCGTTGCGCACCGTTTCGAGATTGACCTGCAACTCGTTGATTTCCAGCTTGGAGGCGGAGAGGCGCTCTTCCAGTTTCTGGTTGGAGACCTCCATCTCCTTGGCGGTCTGCACCAGACCCTCGACGATGGCGCGCACACCTTCGCGGTCCTTGGAGTTGCCGAGTTTCTCGCTCATGTCGGCAAGGCTCTCGGTGTAGTGGTTGGCGTTGCCGGCGGCGGCGTCGATCATCGCCATGACCTGCTCGATCTCGCCCATCACCTTGTTGCCGACGTTGTCGATGCGCTCGGAGAGGCGCGTCGGCGCGAGATAAGCTTCGTAGACGTGCTCGAGATCGGTGTCGGAGAGTTTGCCGTCCTGGGCGAGCAACTCGTTGATCTTCTGGTTGAGCGAGGGCTGATAGCCGGTCGCGTAGGCGTACCAGATTTCGTAATTGCGCGGCGTCGCCGGTTCCCGCAACGCTCTGATCTGGCCAAGCGCGATCTCGGCGAACGCCATGGTGCGTTCGTGGTCGTCGGCATGCCCGGCCATCGCTTGACCCCCGCTCGCAGGCGTTCTGCCTGGAAATCACTGGTGAGCGAAGCCGCACGGCCACGCCGCAAGTGCCGGCAAAGGTATTATGCGGAGGTGAATCGGGGGTAAATTTGCCGGACGACGCCCGGAGCCAAAAAGACCCGATTTATGCGGTTGTTACGCCGGTTTTGCCGCCGGGGAGGGCCGGTTCGCGGTCAGGCCTTGGCCGAAAACGGACGCAGCAGGAAGGCGGGCAAATGGCTGCCGTCGGCGTCCTCTGCCGCCACGGGGGCGGGTGCCTGCTTGCGTGGCGGATGCGCCGGCGGGCTTTGCGGCCGCGGTGACGGATGAGCCGGGCGGTTCTTTGCTTCGCCGCTACGGTCGTGCTGGGGCCGGCGATGCTGGCTCGCGCCGCCATGCGAGCGGCCGTGCTGACGGTGCTCGCGATGCCGGCCCTCGCTCTCCTGCGCGGTTGCGGGTGCGGCCGGTGCGCCAGCCCACGGAATGGGTTGGCCGATGAGCTTTTCGATTGAGGCCACGGCCTTGCTGTCGATCGGGGAGACCAGCGTGATCGCGGTGCCGCTCAAGCCCGCGCGGCCGGTGCGGCCGATGCGGTGCACGTAATCGTCGGGGTGATGCGGCACGTCGAAATTGAAAACGTGGCTGACTGCGGGAATGTCGAGGCCGCGCGCAGCGACGTCGGAGGCGACCAGAAGCGTGACTTCGCCATTGCGGAACGATTCGAGTGCCGCAGTCCGCGCTGTCTGATCCATGTCGCCATGCAGCGCCGCGGCGTTGAACTTGTGCCGCAGCAGCGAGCGGTGAAGCTGCGCCACCTCGCGCTTGCGATTGCAGAAGACGATGGCGTTCTTGAAGCCTTCGGCCGAGCGGATGAGCCGGCGCAACGTTTCGCGCTTTTCCGCAGGATCCCGGCCAGCGGCGACGAGCAACTGGGTGATGTTCTCGGCGGTGGTCGCCGGCCGCGACACCTCGACGCGGATCGGGTTGTGCAGGAAGGTGTCGGCGATGCGCTGGATTTCGGAAGGCATCGTCGCCGTGAAGAACAGCGTCTGCCGGGTGAACGGCACCAACTTGCCGATGCGCTCGATGTCGGGGATGAAGCCCATGTCGAGCATGCGGTCGGCTTCGTCGATGATCAGCAGCTCGCAGCCCGACAGCAGCAGCTTGCCGCGCTCGGAATGATCGAGCAGGCGGCCCGGCGTCGCGATCAGCACGTCGACGCCGCGCAGGAGCTTGGCGTTCTGATCGTCGAACGAAACGCCGCCGATAATGAGGGCGACATTGAGTTTGTGGTTCTTGCCGTACTTCTCGAAGCTCTCGGCAACTTGCGCGGCAAGCTCCCGTGTCGGTTCGAGGATGAGCGTGCGCGGCATGCGCGCGCGGGCGCGGCCCTTTTCCAGCATGGTGAGCATCGGCAGCACGAAGGCGGCGGTCTTGCCGGTGCCGGTTTGCGCGATGCCGAGCACGTCGCGGTGGGCGAGAACGTGCGGGATGGCCTGCTGCTGGATCGGGGTCGGAGTTTTGTAGCCAGCCGCTTCGACTGCGGCGACAACTTTGGCGGATAAGCCCAGTTGGGAAAAAGGCATGTAACCTCAGTAAAGACCGCCCCCAGGGCCGCGCGCTGAAAAGACCGCGCGCTGAAAAGTCCGCGCCGGACACGAAAAACGGTTGCGTTGCGCGGGGGACGGTCGAATCTTTCAATTCGTACCGGTTGCCCGGAACATAGGGCCGGAACCCCTAAAGTCAATGCTTCGGCGCTGCAATAAGCCGCATTAATCCTTAAACTTTTCGCCGTCGGCCGATGGCCGTGGCTGCGGCAAACGTCCAATTGCCCGTGACTGTGTCGCCCCCTATAGGTTCGGAGGCGCTTTTCGGGGAGCATGAATGCGTACGCAAGTCGGTATCGTCGGTGCGGGCCCTGCCGGACTGATGCTGTCGCATCTGCTTCACCTTGCCGGTATCGAATCCGTCATCATCGAAGACCGCAGCCGCGCCTATTGCGAAGCGCGCGTGCGCGCCGGGTTGATGGAAAACTGGGTCGCGCAGATGCTGATCGACACCGGCGTCGGCGCTCGCCTGCAGCGCGAGGCGATGGTGCATGACGGCATCTTTTTCAGCTTCAGGGGCGAGGCCCACAAGCTCGACTTCGCCGAGCTCATCGGCAAGCACGTCTTCATCTACGATCAGAAGGAAGTCGTCACTGACCTGATCGCCAAACGCCTCGCCGACGGCGGGCAGGTTCTGTTCGAGGTGACCGATTCAAGCGTGCACGATTTCGCCAGCGGCACGCCGAAGATCCGCTTCAAGCACGACGGCAAGACGCAGCAGATCGACTGCGATTTCATCGCCGGCTGCGACGGCTTTCACGGCGTGTGCCGGCCGAGCCTGCCCGCGGACTCCTGGGCCGGCTACGATCGCGTCTATCCCTATGGCTGGCTCGGCATCCTCTCGGAATCGCCGCCGCCGGAAAAGGAATTGATTTATGCCTGTCACGAGCGCGGCTTCGCGCTGTTCTCCATGCGCGGACCGCAATTGTCGCGGCTCTACCTCCAGGTCGAGCCGGACGAAGATCCCGACCGGTGGCCGGACGAGCGTATCTGGGACGAGCTGACCACCCGCCTTGGCGGCGTGCGGCCGTTGCAGCGGGGCAAGATTGTGCAAAAGGGCGTGACGCCGATGCGCAGTTTCGTCGCCGAACCGATGCGGCATGGCCGGCTGTTCCTTGCGGGCGATGCCGCCCACATCGTGCCGCCGACGGGCGCAAAGGGCATGAACCTGGCGATGGCCGACGTGCGTGTGTTGTCGCGCGCGATCGAGCGGTTCTACCGCCGCGGCGAAAGCGACGAACTGGAGAGCTATTCGACGACGGCGTTGCGCCGCGTCTGGAAGGGCCAGCGCTTCTCCTATTGGATGACGTCGATGCTGCACCGCCCCTCGGGCGAATATGCCGCCTTCGACATGAAGCGGCAGCTCGCCGAGCTCGATTACGTCACCAGCTCGCGCGCCGCCGCGGTTTCGCTCGCCGAGAACTATGCCGGGTTGCCGATCGAATAGCGTTCCCAGCTATGCAAGGAGCGGCATTCCCGCTTGCCGGCGGCTTGTATAGGATTTGGCTCAGCGCCGCCGCCGGGAAAAAAGGCGGGCGCCGGGGAGGGCTTCATGAGAATGCTCAAGAGCATCGTTGTTTTTGCCGCTTTGCTGGCCATGACGGCCGGCGGCGCACGCGCGGACGACTATCCGAGCCGCCCGATCCGTTTCATCGTCGGCTTTGCCGCCGGCGGCGGCAACGATCTGTTCGCCCGGCTGGTGGTGCAGAAGTTCCAGGAGCAGACCGGCGCGACCGCGGTGGTCGAGAACAAGCCGGGCGCAGGCGGCCGGCTCTCCTCCGAATACGCGGCAAAACAGGCGGCCGACGGCTACACCGTTCTGGTCGCCGCGACGGGGCAGATGTCGATTGCCGCAGCCGCCTATAGCGACCTCTCGTACCATCCGACCAAGAGCTTTATCCCGCTCAACATGATCGCCTCGTTTCCGTTGGTGCTGGTGGTGCCGGCGGACCATCCGGCGAAGACGGTGAAGGACCTGGTGGCCTGGGCGAAAGCCAATCCGGATAAATCGAACTACGGCACGTCGTCGCCGTCGTTCACCGTCGCCACCGAATTGCTCAAGCTCAAGAGCGGAATGCCGGGCGTGGCGATCCCGTACAAAAGCAGCAATGAATCGAACCTGTGCGTTCTGAGCGGACAATGCCTGTTCACGATTTCCGATGGGCCGCCGGCGATCCCGCTGGTCAAAGCAGGCAAGACGCGCGCTCTGGCGGTCACCGGGTCCGAACGCTCGCCCGAACTGCCCGACGTGCCGAGCATGGCCGAGGCCGGCTACCCGGAGGTCAATACGCATCTGTGGAGCGGCTTTTTCGTTCCGGCCGGAACGCCGCAGCCAATCGTCGCCAAGCTCGAGGCCGACCTTGGCCGCGCGCTGGCCGATGCCGCCGTCCGCGACGGCCTGAAGAAAATGGCGGTCGATCCCGGCGGTCCGGTCGGCGACGCCTTCAAGCGCTATATCGATGCCGACATCACCACCGCTTCGGACGTCATCAAGGCGGCCAAGCTGTCGTTTAAATAAGATAGCGCGGACGCAACCTCGAATCGCGTGACGCATTATCATCGTGGGCAGGGCGCGTCCGGGGAAACGGCATGGTGCGAATTGCGGCGGTAATCGCGTTGGCGACGATGGTTGCCGGGAGCGCGGCCGCAAAGCCGTCGTCGCCCGCGCGCGAATTCAGGCATTTCGATTTGTACGGCCTGTGGGCGTCGAATTGCGGCGAAGCGCCGTCGCCCGACAATCCGCACGTTACCGTGTCCGCCGGCAGGAAGGGGATGGTGCTGGAGGAAGACGAGTTCGGGCGCGACTATGAGGTGAACCGTTACGCCTTCGTCGCGGTCAAGCGCATGAGCGGGCGACGGATCGCGCTCGATGCGCTGTTCAAGCAGGGCGAGGCCGAGCCACAGCCGCAACTCATCATCATGCAGATCGAGCGCGGCACGCGGCGCACGCTCTTTACCGGCAGCACGGACGAGCCGCCGCGCGTCAAGGACGGCATTGCCGTGGCGATCGGCAAGCCGACGCCGCTGCTCAACAAGTGCGATTAGGGCGCGCGCATCCCGCGCTTACACGTCGAGCAAGGCGTCGGTCGCGAACTGGGCGTTCTCCTGGATGAAATCGAAGCGCGCTTCCGCCTTCGATCCCATCAGCCGCTCGACCGACTTGGCGGCGGGCTTGCGCTCCTTGTCCACCAGCACCACGCGCAGCAGCGTGCGCTTGCTCGGGTCCATGGTGGTTTCCTTGAGCTGCGCCGCCATCATCTCGCCCAGCCCCTTGAAGCGCGAGACTTCGACCTTGGCGTTGGCGTGGAATTCCTTCTTCAGCAACGCATCCTTGTGCTTGTCGTCGCGTGCATAGGCGATCTTACCGCCGTGTTGCAGGCGGTAGAGCGGCGGCACGGCGAGGAATAGCTTGCCGTCGTCGATCAGCTTCGGCATCTGCCGGTAGAAGAACGTGATCAGCAGCGAGGCGATATGCGCACCGTCGACGTCGGCGTCGGTCATGATGATGACCTTCTCGTAGCGCAGGTCCTTGTCGTGATAGTGCGCGCCGGTGCCCACGCCGAGCGCCTGGATCAGGTCGGCAAGCTGCGCGTTCTGCGCCAGCTTGTCCTTGCCGGCGGATGCGACGTTGAGGATCTTCCCGCGCAGCGGCAGCACCGCCTGCGAGCGCCGGTCGCGCGCCTGCTTGGCCGAGCCGCCGGCTGAATCGCCTTCGACGATGAAGATTTCCGAGCCGTCGGCGGCCGAATTGGTGCAGTCGGCGAGCTTGCCGGGCAGCCGCAGCTTGCGCACCGCGCTCTTGCGGGCGATGTCCTTTTCCTGGCGGCGGCGAATGCGCTCTTCGGCGCGCTCGATGACGAATTCGAGCAGCTTGTTGGCCTGCAGCGGATTGCCCGACAGCCAGTGGTCGAACGGGTCCTTGATGGCGTTCTCGACGATCTTGCCGACGATGACCTTGGCTTCCTTGGGATGCTCTTCGAACCAGGCGCCGAGC
>Ga0134126_10012567_pt1 | contig 10694 bp, 13 predicted proteins | sample KB31752_FD_96881 | JGI IMG/M metagenome (GOLD analysis project Ga0134126, IMG submission 96881) | Terrestrial soil microbial communities with excess Nitrogen fertilizer from Kellogg Biological Station, Michigan, USA - KB3-175-2 | ecosystem: Environmental > Terrestrial > Soil > Unclassified ...
CGACGAGGCCGCAATGGCGCGTACCGGGCGGTAGTTCGTTCCCGTATAGTACTCGGTGATGACAATGAGAGCGCCCGTGACGGCCAAGCCCACCACACCGCACCAGAACAACGACATTCCGGTGAAGGTGGCGGCATCGGCGCCCTCTCCGATGGAGAGGCTCGTGTCGATGCCGATGAGGTAGTTGGTCAGCGGCCACAGTCCGATCAGTGACAGGATCACGGTGGCAATCACGCCCTTGTAGAGCGCGCCCATAATGTTCTTCGAGGCGCCGAGGCGAACGAAGAACGTGCCAATGATCGACGTGACAATGCTCATGCCGGCGATCGCGAGCGGATAGAGCATCAGCTTGGACTTCATCTCGCCCTCGAAATAGATCGAAGCGAGCACCATTGTCGCGACCGTGGTGACGGCGAAGGTCTCGAACAGGTCTGCCGCCATGCCGGCGCAGTCACCGACATTGTCACCCACATTGTCGGCAATGGTGGCAGGGTTGCGCGGATCGTCTTCGGGGATACCCGCCTCGACCTTGCCGACCATGTCGCCGCCGACGTCAGCACCCTTGGTGAAGATGCCGCCGCCGAGACGGGCGAAGATCGAGATCAGTGAGGCACCGAAGCCCAGCCCGACCAGCGAGTCCACGATGATGCGGCTTTGCTCGGGAACGCCCAGATCGAGCCCGAAGCCCGCGGTGAGGACCGCGTAGTACCCGGCCACCGCGAGCAGGCCGAGGCCGACAACCAACATTCCGGTGACGGCACCGGAGCGGAACGCGACCGAAAGGCCCTGCGCCAATCCGTGGCGCGCCGCTTCCGCGGTGCGAACATTGGCCCGCACCGAGACGTACATTCCAATGTAACCAGCCGCGCCCGAGAGAGACGCGCCGATCAGGAACCCGAGCGCGACCTGCCAGCCGAGAAGGCCGAGGGCCAAGAAGAAGATGACCACGCCGACGATGGCGATTGTGGTGTATTGGCGATTCAGATAGGCGCCCGCGCCTTCCTGGATGGCGTGCGCGATTTCTTGCATGCGCGCGCTGCCTGCCGAAAGCCCCAGCACCGAACGGATCGTCCAGGCACCGTACAGAAGTGCCAGCACGCCCGCCGCAAGGACGAGTGTCAGATTCATGGGCATTGTAGATCCCTCGAGTTTTGGTTTTCCGGACGGCGCGAATGAACCGCCCGTCCCCATGGCCGGCGGAAGGACCTAACCGCTTCAAGGGCGGCGAACATATGCCAAATGCTCCGGCCCGGCGCAACGGCATCGCCGACACAAAATGTCTCAGCGGAGTGCGCTTTCTGGGGGGTGAGGGTCTTAGTGCACCGGTTTGGGCGTCGCCGCCGGGGCTGCAGGCGCGACCTCGTCCATCTGGTCGGCGCGGAGAGGGGTCTGGGTCGGGTGGAGCGGGGCGAACTGGACGCCCGTGTCCTTGTCGCCGTCGCCGAAGACGATCCGGCTCACTTTTGCGGCACCCACAACCCGGCGCGCATCCGCCACCAGCCTCGCCGACAGGGCTGCCATATCGACGGTGGTGGCGTTCGCGGGCGTGGCGACCGGCGTGGCGTTCACGTCCCGGACGAACGCATCCTGGATGAAGGCGATCTTGTCGCGGATTTCCAGGGCCGCGCTCTGGGACGTCGCCACAAGTCGCGACGAAATGTAGGAATAGCCGAGTAGCTTGCCGTCCTTGCTCATGGGCGCAATCAGGAACGGCATTTCGACATTCGTGCCGGGGTCACCCGACTTCTCGGCGGACGATGCAGAGCCTGCCGAAAATACGGCCAGGATAGCGGCGATGGCGAAGGTCTGGCGCATGCGCAAAGCATCGCAGAGGCCGCTTAATGCCGCGTTTACGCTAGAAATGCTGCCAGCCGGTCCTGGTCACGCGCATCGGCTTTCCATCGCGTCCCAGCAGGGCGACGCCCCTGCCCCGCATGACGAAGCCGATTTCCGTCACCGGCGTCCCGGTCGCCCTTGCCGCCCGCAAAATGGCGGCGCGCCTCGACCGCGGTGCGATAAAGGCGATCTCATAGTCGTCCCCTGCGGTCGCGGCACGAACTGCTGCGGATGCGCCCCAAAACCGTTCGAGCGCCGCCGACAGCGGAATCCTGGCAGCCTCGACGGCGATATGAACCTTCGACACTTCGGCGATATGACCCAAGTCTGCCAGCAGGCCGTCCGAGACGTCGAGAGCGGCGTGTGCCAGCCCGCGGAGAGCCAGCCCCATCGTGACGCGAGGCAGGGGCCTGCGATACCGGCCGATCAGGTAAGGGCTCTGTTTCTTGGCCCGAAGCGCGGCGAGGCCGCCGCCAGAGTCTCCGATCGTGCCGGTGACGAAGACGGAATCGCCCTCCCGGGCACCATTTCTGAGGATCGCCTTGCCCCTGGGGACGCTGCCGAATGCCGCTATGGAAATCGTCACGGGGCCGCGCGTCGACGACATGTCGCCACCGAGCAGGGTGACACCGAAGCGCTTCTGGTCGGCGGCCAACCCTTTCGCGAAGGCCCGCAGCCAGGCTGTGCTGATGGTCTTTGGAAGCACAAGCGTCAGAAGATAGGCTTCCGGCTTGGCGCCTTTGGCCGCAAGATCCGACAGATTCACCCGCAGGGCCTTCTGCGCGATGAATTGGGGCGGGTCTGACGAAAAGAAGTCCACGCCTTCGACAATGGTGTCGGTCTTCAGGGCCATCTCGTAGCCGCGGCGCGGCGACAGTAGCGCCACATCGTCCTTCAACCCGAGCGCCGCTTTCGATTTCGCCAACGGTGCGAAGACATCAGCGATCAGGGCGAATTCCGAAAGCGGCACGGCGCCGGCCTAGAACTGGAGTTCGTCGTTCGGCGGCGGTTCGCCGAACTCGGCCGCACGCTTGCGGCGCGCGAGCTTGTCCAGCGCCGCATTGACGAATGAAGGCTCGTCGCCGGAAAAGAAGGCGTGGGCGATCTCGACATATTCATCGATGACCGCCTTGGCCGGAACGTCGGGCCTTGCGACCAGTTCGAATGCAGCGGCGCGCAGAATGGCGCGCAGGATCGAATCCACCCGCTCCAGGCGCCAATCGGCGGCCAGTACCTTGGCGATCGCGCGGTCAATCTCGACCTGATGATGCGGCACCCCGCGCACGATCGCGCCGAAAAACTCCTCGTCGGCCTTGCCGCCGCTGATCTCCGGCTCACGACCGAGCCGGTGTTCGAGAAATTCCAGCGCCACGGTTTCGGCGTCCCCGCCGGTCAGTTCCATCTGGTATAGCGCCTGGACTGCGGCCAGCCGCGCGGCGCGTCTGGCGTCGTACGGACTCGCTGTCACCGGTGCACGCCGAACCGGTTGCGTGCGTGGATGAGCGCCAGACAGGCGCGCGCCGCATCGCCGCCCTTGTCGCCGATCTCGACGGCCGCCCGCTCGCGCGCCTGGTCCTCGTCGTCGACGGTCAGGACTCCGTTGCCGATGCAAAGACCGTGATTGATGCCGAGCTCCATGAGGCCCCGCGCCGACTCGTTCGCGACGATCTCGAAATGATAGGTTTCTCCGCGGAGCACACAGCCAAGAGCGACATAGCCGTCGAAATTTCGGCCGCCGTGTTCGCCGGCGCGTGCCGCCAGCGCGATGGCAACGGGAATCTCAAGCGCACCCGGCACAGACAGACGCTCGAAATGCGCCCCGCCCTTCTCGAGCGCCGCAGTCGCACCATCCAGAAGAGCGTCCGAGATATGTCCGTAGAACCTCGCTTCGACGATCAGCACATTGGGCTTGTCGTTCATGCGCTCAGATCCTTGCCCCGAATGGGATGCGTGCCGACGATATTGAGGTCGTAGCCCTCAAGTGCGACGATCTTCTTCTCCGGCGTATCCGTCAGGAGGATCATGTCCTTGACGCCGAGATCGAGCAGGATCTGCGCCCCGACGCCATACTCTTTCACCCGGCGCCGGTCGATATCCTCGGCGATGCGGCGCGTCACGACGTCGGATACGAAGGTCGGACGGGTGGTGCGTAAGAGGACGACAATGCCACGACCCTTCCTGGCGATGATGCGCATCGATTCGCCCAGCACGTCGCGCTCGTACGGCTTCCAGTCCAGCATGTCGGTAAAGATGTTGACCGCATGCATACGCACCATTGCCGGCTCCGGCGTGGCGATATCGCCCTTCACCAGGGCGATGTGCTCCGCATATTCGAGTTCGTTGACATAGACGTACATCTTCCAGGAGCCGCCATTGTGGCTCTCGAAGGGTGCTTCGGCTTTGCGTTTTACGAAATGGTCGTACTTGCGACGATAGGCGATCAGCTCGGCGATGGTGCCGATCTTCAGGCCGTGCAGCTGGGCGAAGGGCACCAGATCCGGCAGCCGCGCCATTGTGCCGTCGTCGTTCATGATCTCGCAGATCACGCCCGCCGGTATCAAGCCCGCCAGACGTGCGATATCGACCGCCGCCTCGGTGTGACCGGCGCGCACCAGTGTCCCGCCATGACGCGCGACGAGCGGAAAGACGTGTCCCGGCGATGTGATGTCCTGTGCGCCCTTGGTCGGATCGATCGCAACCGAGATCGTATGGGCGCGATCATGGGCGGATATGCCGGTCGAAATGCCTTCCTTGGCCTCGATGGAGATCGTGAACGCCGTCTGGTTCGGCGTGCCATTGACCTGCGTCATCATCGGAATGTTGAGCGCGTCGGCGCGCTCCTGGGTCAGCGCCAGGCAGATGAGGCCGCGACCGTTCTTTGCCATGAAGTTGATTGCCTGCGGTGTGCCCATCTGTGCCGGAATGACGAGATCGCCCTCGTTCTCGCGGTCGTCGGCGTCCATCAGGATGAACATTCGCCCATTGCGGGCGTCCTCGATGACATCCTCGATCCGCGAAATGTAGTCGTGATAGACGGAAACGTTCATCCCTTCACCAGCCTCGCCACATATCGCGCCAGCAGATCGATCTCGAGATTGACCTTCATTCCGGGCTTCAGCTTGCCGAAGGTGGTGACCTTCAGCGTATGCGGAATTATGTTCACGCCGAACCGCACGCCGTCGACTTCGTTCACCGTCAGAGACACGCCATCGAGGGCCACCGAGCCCTTCGGCGCTATAAATCGCGCCAAATTCGCCGGTGCCTCGAATGTGACGCGCGTGGACTCACCTTCTGCGGCCACCTGCTGGACTTCCGCGGTGCCGTCGACATGACCGCTGACAATATGGCCGCCAAATTCGTCGCCGACGCGCATGGGTCGCTCGAGATTGACGCTGTCTCCCACCTTCCATCCCGCAAGCGTGGTCTTGGACAGCGTTTCGCCCGAAAGCGTCACTGCGAACCAGCGGTCCTTGGGCGTCCCCTTGTCGACCACCGTCAGGCAGGCGCCCGAACAAGCAATCGAAGCGCCGATCTCGATTGTCGACGGGTCATAGCCGGTGCTGATCACGACATGCGTGTCGCCACGCCTTTCAATATGGCGCACGCGTCCGACGTCTGTGACGATTCCGGTGAACATGCGCCCCTTTTAGGCTTTGGCCCGGTAGCTTTCCAGCAGATCGGCGCCGAATCTGCGCACCGACTGCAGCGTAAACCTGGGCGCTTCCCCAACTGTCTGGGCCGCCAGGGCCGCAACGGCGCCATGCCCCGCCCCGCCCAAGGTTATGGGCGCCGTGAAGACTTCCAGCCCGTCCACCCGTCCGGCATCGAGGAACGCGGCGTGCACGGCAGCGCCACCCTCCACCAACAGCCGCGTCACGTTGCGCCTGGAGAGATCCTCGAGAACTGCGTCCAGTTCGGGTCTCCCCTGCGCGTCACGCTGAACACGGACAATCTCCACGCCTGCCGAGGCGAGTTCGCCACCGCCTGTCGGAGCGACCGTGAAGACGACGGTCCGGATTTTTGATGCGGTCGTTGCAAGCTTCGATGTTGCACTCAGACTTAGCCGGGAGTCGAGCACCACCCGCCACGGCGAGTGGCGTTCCAGACCGGGTATTCGGCAGGTAAGGTCCGGATCGTCGGCAAGCGCCGTATTGCTGCCGATCAGAATGGCATCGTTGCGTGCGCGGAGGAGATGGCCAAACCGGCGCGACGTCTCACCCGTGATCCACTTGCTGCCACCGTTCGCCGCCACGGTTCTGCCATCCAGGCTCTGCGCGATCTTCAGCGTCACAAACGGCCGCTTGCGAAGTACGTGGCTGAAGAATCCGCCAAGCGCTTCGGCCGCTTCTCGCTCGGCGAGACCGACGTCGACCGCGATGCCCGCCGTTCTCAGCCTCGCGATGCCCTGACCGTTCACGCGCGGGTCGGGATCGACGCACGCTATTGCGACGCGGGCAACACCCGCGGCAATCAAGGCGTCGGCGCAGGGTCCTCCATTCGCGCCCGAATGCGAGCAGGGTTCGAGCGTCACATAGGCAGTAGCACCGCGCGCCGCGCCGCCTGCCGCCGCCAGCGCCACAGCCTCGGCATGCGGACGCCCGCTCTCGTCGGTCCTGCCGCGCGCGATCACGCGGCCGTCGGGCGCAACCACGACGCAGCCAACCGACGGCACCCGACCCGTACGTCCTACGCCGCGCGATGCGAGCGCGACGGCATGGCGCATGTGGCGCAAGTCCGCTTCCCTGGTCATGGAAACAAAACCGAAAGAGCCACCGCTGTGGCATTGTAAGCCGCGTGCGCCGCATACGAAGTCCGCAGCGATCCGGAGTGCACAACCCATTGCACGAGCACCGCTCCAGCAACGAACAACTCGGCCGTATAAATCCAGCCTTGTGTGCCCGAATGGATATACCAGTGACCATGCGCGATGGCGAAGGCTGCCGCGGTGATCGCCGTAGCGATCCACATGCCGGTCGTCCTGCGCGCCCAATCAAGGAACAATCCGCGGAAGAAGAATTCTTCAACGAAAGGCGCGAAGAGGGCAATCACGCCCAAGGCGACCACGAACTGCGCTGCCCCCTGTGGCTCCAACACGCGTTCGAAGTCCGCCTCCTTGAATGTCAGATGGAATATCCGCTCCAAGATCTCGTTGCCACCGTTGAACGCGGCCGAAAGTAGCGCTCCGCTGGCCGCCGCGAGCCAAATGGCGCCCGATCGCACAGGCGCGAAATATCGACCGGCCGGCCGCTTGAAACGGCGCCGCGCCACCAGCCAGGTGCCCGCCAGCAGCCCCAAATCGCTGAGAATGATTGCCGCCTGGTTCGCCCAGAAGTTGGTACGAAAGGTTCGACTGAGATTTTCCGTCGACGGTTGAAAACCGCTCTGCATGGCGATCAAGACCGCAACGACACCAGCTGCGAGCGCCAGCGCGATCCCGAAAATGTTGCCGCCGAAGAATGCGATTGGCAAATCCCACCACCGGACCTCGTCGTTCCGGGAAGCAGGCACCTGAACCAAATGTTCGGCCATCAATACATCCAGGACAGACCTCAGTCCTTGTCCCCGCCTTCGAGCTCGCCGATCAGCGCCTCGAAATCCTTGGTCTCGCGGAAATTCTTGTAGACCGACGCAAACCGCACATAGGCCACTTTGTCGAGGCTCGACAGCGCCTGCATGATGAGCTCGCCGATGACAGGTGAGGGAATCTCGTTCTCGCCCATGCTTTCCAGGCGGCGCACGATACCGGTGATCGTGCGGTCAATCCGCTCTCTCTCGACGGGTCGCTTGCGCAGCGCGTGCAACATCGAGCGCTCAAGCTTCTCGCGCTCGAACGGCTCGCGCCTTCCGTTCTTCTTCACCACGATCAGCTCGCGCAACTGGACGCGCTCGAAAGTCGTGAACCGGCCGCCGCATTCCGGGCAATGCCGCCGCCGCCGGATCGCCGAATTGTCTTCGCTCGGACGGCTGTCCTTCACCTGGGTGTCGTCATGACCGCAAAACGGGCAGCGCATCGTTTATCGCCTTCGTCCTATGAATAGATGGGGAATCGCAGACAGAGCTCATGAACTTTGGCCGCAACCGCCGCCTCGACCGCCGGATTGCCGGCCTCGCCGCTCTTCGCGACGGCTTCGACCACCTCGACGATCAGCGAGCCGATCTGGCGGAACTCGGCGGGCCCAAAGCCGCGCGTCGTGCCTGCCGGCGAGCCGAGACGGATACCCGAAGTGATGGCCGGCTTTTCCGTATCGAACGGAACCGCATTCTTGTTCGTTGTAATCGCCGCGCGGTCGAGCGCCCGCTCGGTGTCGCGGCCCTTCGCACCCTTCGGCCGCAAATCCACAAGCATCAGATGTGTGTCTGTGCCGCCCGACACGATGTCCAAGCCCGCCGCGTGCAGTGTCTACGCCAGCACCTTGGCGTTCTCGACGACTGCCTTGGCATAGAGCTTGAAGTCGGGACGCAACGCCTCGCCGAACGCGACCGCCTTGGCGGCGATGACGTGCATCAGCGGGCCGCCCTGCAGACCCGGAAACACAGCGGAATTTATCTTTTTTCCGAGGTCCGCATCGCATGACAGAATCATGCCGCCGCGCGGGCCACGCAGCGTTTTGTGCGTCGTTGTGGTGACGACATGCGCATGATCGAGTGGATTGGGATGCACGCCACCGGCGACAAGTCCCGCGAAATGCGCCATGTCAACCATCAGGTAGGCTCCGACCGAATCCGCGATGGCGCGGAATCGCGCGAAATCGATAATCCGTGGATAGGCGGACCCGCCGGCCACGATGACTTTCGGTTTGTGCTTCGACGCCAAGGCTTCGACCTCATCCATGTCGATGCGTTGATCCTGGCGCCGCACAGAATAGGAAACTGGCTTGAACCATTTGCCGGACTGGTTGGCCGGCGAGCCGTGGGTGAGATGACCGCCTGCCGCAAGATCCAGCCCCATAAACGTGTCTCCAGGTTGCATCAGAGCGAAGAACACGGCCTGGTTGGCTTGTGCCCCGGAGTGCGGCTGGACATTCGCGAAGCTGCACTGAAAGAGAAGTTTCGCGCGTTCGATCGCCAGCTCTTCGGCGATATCCACGAATTCGCAGCCACCATAGTATCGCCGGCCTGGATAGCCCTCGGCATACTTGTTCGTTAGGACCGATCCCTGCGCTTCCAGAACGGCGCGCGAGACGATGTTTTCCGACGCGATCAGCTCGATTTTTTCACGTTGCCGGCCGAGTTCGAGCGCGACGGCACGTGCGACCTCGGGGTCGCGCTCCGCCAGGTTTTGCGAGAAAAAGCTTGTCAATGCAGCGCCAGCAGCGTCGGCCACAGCCACCATCCCAGCCTTGAATTACTATTGAACCCGCCAACTCTCGGAGGCGGCTAAATACCCCTACCCCTTTACCAAATCTAGCGCCAGATCACTCCCGACATGCCAATTATACGCCCTGCCCGCGTCAGGAAGGGTCTGTCGCGAGACATTGGAATGTGAATTCCGCTAGGGAAGTATGCTGTCGCGCTCAGACAAGTCGTCAATGGAACGGCATCACGCCGAGAACAGGGGAATTGTAAGAAAAAGAACCGTCCGCCCGAGCAGATCGAAGGCCGCAATCAATTCGCGCACACCCAAAATGGGTAGTTTGAGTTGATTTCGAGTGCAGAACCACGCAAAACCAACTCTATCGTTTGTAACCCATGAGTTGAGGGTGTGTGTCCATGAGTAATCAAGACGTTGCGGCCGGACGTTCAGAAGAGATTCTGAAGCTGGCCAGTGACATCGTTGCGGCCTATGTCAGCAATAATCCGGTCGCCGTCAGTGACCTGCCCGCGATGATCAAGAGCGTTCACGCAACGCTGGGTGGTTTGTCCGGTATCGAAGGCGTCGATTTCGCTACCTCACAGAAACCTGCCGTGCCGGTGAAGAAGTCCATCACACCGGACTATCTGATCTGCCTGGAGGACGGCAAGAAGCTCAAGATGCTCAAGCGCTATTTGCGCTCGCGTTTCAAGCTCACGCCGGACCAGTATCGCGCCAAGTGGGGGTTGCCGGCGGACTATCCGATGGTTGCGGCCAACTACGCCGCAAAGCGGTCCGAATTCGCAAAGAAGATCGGGCTGGGTCGCACGGCGCCGCCGAAGGGCCGTCGCCGCGGATAAGTGGAACGGCGGTTTTCAAATGCCGCCGTTGTTCTTCTGCAGGACGAATTTGAGCTTGCGCAGCGCGGCATCGGACAGCGCCGCGCGGGATCCGCCGGCTGGACCCACAATGCAGGCTTACATACCCGTCTTCGGATCGATTGCCGTCACCTTGACGACGGAGCCTTGCACCACGAATTCGACGTAGATTTCGCCGGTCTTCGGCGGCATCAGGCGGCGCGCTTCAGCCGATGCGCCGTCCACACCGCATCGAGCGCGCGCACCAGATCGTTCATCATCTCGTCGCTGTGCATCGGTGACGGCGTGAAGCGCAGCCGTTCCGTGCCGCGCGGTACGGTCGGGAAATTGATCGGTTGCACATAGATAGAATGATCGCTGAGCAGCGCATCCGATACGGATTTGCACAAGGCCGCGTCGCCCACGAACACCGGCACGATGTGGCTGGGCGAATTCATGACCGGAAGACCGGCCGCCGATAGCAACCGCTTCAGCCGGGCCGCTCGCTCGTGCAGCCGGCCACGCTCCACGTCGCTGGTCTTGAGATGGCGAACGCTGGCAAGCACGCCGGCGGCGATCGCCGGAGCCAGCGAGGTCGTGAAGATAAATCCGGGCGCGAAGGAGCGTATGCAGTCGACGAGTTCCGGCGATGCGGCAATGTAGCCGCCCATCACGCCAAACGCCTTGGCGAGCGTTCCTTCGATGATGTC
>Ga0134126_10012568_pt1 | contig 10694 bp, 5 predicted proteins | sample KB31752_FD_96881 | JGI IMG/M metagenome (GOLD analysis project Ga0134126, IMG submission 96881) | Terrestrial soil microbial communities with excess Nitrogen fertilizer from Kellogg Biological Station, Michigan, USA - KB3-175-2 | ecosystem: Environmental > Terrestrial > Soil > Unclassified ...
CGAGTGGTTGATACCCCTATTTCCGAGTTAAGTTTTGCCGGAGTCGGCGTTGGCGCGGCGATGAACGGGTTAAGGCCCATTATTGAGTTTATGACCTGGAATTTCGCTTTGCTCGCCATAGACCAGATTGTAAACTCTGCCGCAAAAATCCGCGAAATGTCGGGCGGGCAGTTTGGCTGTCCCATTGTGTTCCGTGGCCCGAGCGGTTCTGCTGGCCAACTTGGAGCCCAGCACTCTCAGATGTTTGAAAACTGGTACGCCAATGTGCCAGGCCTCAAAGTTATTTCGCCTTCCAATCCTTATGATGCCAAAGGTTTGCTAAAATCGGCCATTATTGATGACGACCCCGTGGTATTCATGGAATCCGAGGTAATGTATGGAGATAAGGGGGAGGTGCCTGAAGAAACATACTATATTCCCATAGGCAAAGCGGATATTAAAATACAGGGAAATGATGTAACGCTGGTATCCTTCAATAAAACCATGAAAGTGGCCCTTGAGGCAGCCGATGAACTCGAAAAAGATGGAATATCTGCCGAGGTAATCGATTTGCGTACCATACGCCCGCTTGATTTCCCGGCCATCGTAGAATCGGTAAAGAAAACAAGCAGGCTGGTGGTTATAGAAGAATCATGGCCCTTTGGTTCTGTATCTTCTGAAATAACCTACCAGGTGCAAAAATTTGCTTTTGATTACTTAGACGCCCCCATAAAAAGGGTAACCGGAAAAGACGTATCTATGGGATATGCGCCAACGCTCGTTGATGCGTTTTTGCCGAATGTGAAAGAAACAATTGAAGCAGTGAAGTCAGCGATGTACGTAAAGAATTGAAAGATTAAAAAATTAAAAGATTAAAAAATTGCTTCGCTCCTTTGCGTCTTTGCGAGAGATTTTTTCATCCCGAACACTCGGGACAAAAAAACCCGCAAAGAACGCGAAGAAAAATTAGTCCTGAAATTAAGAGTAAAATATATTTAATAATTCGCGTAATTAAAAATGTGGAAATTTATAAAAGAATATAAAGAAATAAAGTTTTCATTTTTTGAAGGAATCGCGAAGATAACCATCAACCGACCGGAGAAACACAATGCGTTCACGCCACTCACCGTTTCGGAGATGATTGACGCCATGAATATTTGCAGGGACCGACCTGATATTGAAGTCATTATACTCACAGGCGAAGGGGATAAAGCATTTTGCAGTGGTGGCGACCAAAGCGTTCGCGGGCATGGCGGCTATGTGGGCGAAGATGCGGTACCCAGGCTGAATGTACTGGATTTACAAAAACAAATCCGCTCCATCCCCAAGGCTGTGATTGCGATGGTGGCAGGCTGGGCCATTGGCGGCGGACATGTGCTGCATGTCATGTGCGACCTGACCATTGCGGCTGAAAACGCGCGGTTTGGGCAAACCGGGCCTAAAGTTGGCTCGTTTGATGGTGGTTTTGGAGCTTCTTATCTCGCCAGGATCGTGGGACAAAAAAAGGCCCGGGAAATATGGTTCCTTTGCGACCAGTACAATGCGGATGAGGCTTTACAAATGGGCCTGGTAAATAAAGTGGTGCCGCTTGAAATTCTTGAGTCAACTACCATCAGCTGGTGCAAGAAAATTCAGCAGAAAAGTCCGCTGGCCATCAGGATGTTAAAATCCTCTTTTAATGCCGAGCTTGACGGGCAGGCAGGAATACAGGAACTGGCCGGGAATGCTACGTTGCTGTACTACCTGAGCGACGAGGCCAAAGAGGGCAAAAATGCTTTTATTGAAAAACGCAGCCCTGATTTCAGCAAATTCCCTAAATTCCCCTAAAAAAGAAAAGAGCGAGAGCGGAGAGAGAAAGCGAAGAGCGGAGAGAGAAACAGTATATGATGGAGCAAGTCCCAAAAAAGCCGCGTATTGTTGTATGGATAAGCGCATTCAGGGTGCATACATTGCCGCTTGCCATTGCGTCCATCATTTTGGGCACCTTTCTAAGCTATAAAGTTCATTTTAACCTGGTTATAGCGCTATTAACCCTATTAAGGGCCATATTGCTACAGATACTCTCCAACCTGGCAAATGATTACGGAGATACAAAACATGGGGCTGACACTGAAAAAAGGGTTGGCCCGGAACGTATGGTACATAGTGGCCAGATAAGTATCGGAGCGATAAAGGGGGGAATTGTTGTAACCATAATATTATCATTTTTAAGCGGCCTTTTCCTGCTGTTATTCAGCTTGCAAAATATTGGTTACGTGGGCGCTATGGTCTTATTTCTCATCGGCCTTGCAGCTATTGGCGCAGCAGTCGGCTATACAGCTTCCAAAAAACCTTACGGCTACAGGGGAATGGGTGATATAAGCGTTTTCTTTTTTTTCGGGATTGTGGGTGTCACAGGTTCATATTATTTGCAAACAGGATATTTTCCCGTTCAAATACTATTGCCCGCCATAGCCATGGGGCTGCTTTGTGCCGCTGTATTGAATATCAATAATATCCGCGACATAGAATCTGATTCGGTTGCCAACAAAAGAACCGTAGCGGTGAGGCTGGGACTGAGAAAAGCTAAAATTTATCACTGGCTTTTGCTGCTCATCCCCATCATTTTATTTACTGCTTACGCGCTTTTAACATGGAATAATCACTGGTGGCTGGCTTTGGTCCCCGGTTTCCTGCTTGTCATCAATGGATCAGGCGTTTCTAAAAGCAAAAACCCGGAAGATATTGTTCCTTTTTTGAAAGAACTGGTGATGTCCGTTTTGGTATATGCCATATACTTAAGCCTTTGCTCGGTGCTGTTTTGAATTGCAAAAAAAATGACAACTTTTGGAAAGTTGACAACTTAAACCGTAATTCGTATTTCATATTTCACCATCCCAATTGAGCTACTCTGCTTCTTTCGAAAAACACCTTCTCAAGTTCAAAAAACCGGCCGGTACTTCGCGCGGGTTCTTGCTTGAAAAGCCCTGCTGGTTATTAAAAATAAAAGACAATGAGCAGGGTATAGAAGGGATTGGAGAGTGCAGTATTATTCCCGGGCTAAGCATTGATAACGAGTTACTTATAGACGAATGGCTTCATGCGGTTTGCAATAAAATAAATGAAACACAAAATTTAAGTGAACATTTTCCCGGACTCGAGAAATTTCCAGCCATTCAATTAGCTCTTGAATCTGCTATACTTGATCTTAAAGGTGGCGGAAAAAGAGTGTTGTTCGATAACCCGTTTTCGCGGGGCGAAGAGGGCATTAAAATAAACGGCCTGGTTTGGATGGCTGGCGTTGAGGATATGTTTGGGCAGGCAAAAGACAAAATAGAAACCGGGTTCTCCACTCTAAAGTTTAAAATAGGGGCCATTGATTTTGAAGCGGAACTGAATCTGCTGCAAAAGGTGAGAAACGCATTTGGGCAGGAAATAGAAATAAGGCTGGATGCAAACGGGGCTTTCAGTAATGATGAAGCCCTGGCAAAATTAGAAAGGCTCTCAAAATTTCATATTCATTCTATCGAACAGCCAATTAAGCCTGGAAACTGGGCGGAAATGCAAAAAATCTGCAAAAACAGCCCCATTCCCATTGCCCTTGACGAGGAATTGATTGGAATAGCCGGAACAGGGCAAAAAACAGAACTTTTAAAAACCACGCAGCCACAGTATATTATCCTCAAACCATCTTTGATAGGCGGGTTTAAAGCAGCGGATGAATGGATTGCCCTGGCTGAGGAAAAGTCAACAGGCTGGTGGGCCACCTCCGCGCTGGAATCCAATATCGGCCTGAACGCCATTTCCCAGTGGACCGCTGAAAAAAATCCGGGATTGCCCCAGGGATTGGGAACGGGTGGCCTGTATGTCAATAATTTTCCTTCCGGATTGAAAACTATTCGTGAAAAATTGTGGTTTGTTAGGTAAGGTATAGGCAGTTTCTGTGGATGAGAAATTGCCAAAAGGTAAAAAATATTCACAAAGTCTGCGGATTTTAGCGGAGAATATGTAAATTCGCAAGTCAGGTATCAAACTATGGTGAAAAGGTATACAAAGGTCTTAGGTTTATTTGTTGTGTTGTCAATGGTCGTGGGCTTTCAGAAAGCCTTTGCACAGCCACAGGTATCCATTCAGAATTTTCTTTACGTAACGGATGGTTTCGGAGGATTTAAAGGAAGCCTGGGCGTAGATCATTTTGCTTCCGGGGTTACAAATATCGGTGACCTTGACGGCGATGGTGTTCCGGACCTGGCTGTGGGCGCGCCTACTGATAAAGCGTCCGCAAGTGGCGTCATTGGTATCGGAGTGGTTTATATCCTGTATATGAACACCAACGGAACCGTAAAGTCTTATGTGAGGGATGTGGCTCCAGCAGGCGCTAAAAATTTCGGGGTTTCTGTGGCAGCTATCGGGGATATTAATAATGATGGCGTTCCGGATTTAGCAGTTGGGTCAAGCGCTGACCCAAATGGGAGCGGCCTTCCCAATTCAGGCAACGTGTATATATGCTTTTTTAAAACGAACGGATCATTTAGCAGCACTGTAAAAATAACTGGTTCAAGTATGAGCAACTGGTCATCTGGCCAAACCGTATCAGGCCCGCAGTTTGGGGCCAGTGTTGCCCTTATCGGCGACCTTGATAATGATGGCGTTAATGACATTATCGTTGGAGCCCCTGCCGACAAAAACGGCGTTTCCACGGGGCCTATGGGCTCGGCTTTTATCGTGTTTCTTAGGACGACGGGAGCTACCAACGGTACCCAAAAATTAAGCCCGGGTATTGGAAATTTCCCGGCCGGGGCATTGGGAGTTAACGATCAGTTCGGGTCCTCGGTAGCAGGGGCATCTTTAACAGGGATTTGCGATGTAAATGGGGACGGTGTTCCTGATGTTGCCATCGGCGCTCCCTATGCAACTGATGGCGCTTCATCTTCCGGGGCCTTTTTTATAGTGGGTTTGGGGACAAACGGTAAAGCAGTGTCCAACGGCGTAACCAAAATATCGAACAGCGCGCCCGGGATGAACAGCATCCTGCCAAAAAATGAAAATTTTGGGAGCGGGCTTACCTATGTGCCTGATTTCGGGTATGCCAATTTCCATGTATTTGCTGTTGGCGCAGGCGGCGGCGGTACTACCACGGCGTCCAGCACAGGTGATAATGATTTCAGGACGGGGTCAGGGGCAGTATTTATCGTGTTTCTAAATTTAACTAATGACACGGTCCAGTTCGTGAAAAAAATAAGCGGTATCAATGCTGCTTTAAAAAATGATAATAACCACCTGGTGGCCCTCGACCATTTCGGCCTGTCAATAATTGATAATGGGACAGCAAAAAACAATACGGTTCAAAAACTGATCATTGGCGCACCTTATGATTCGGGATTTAATTTCAGTACCGGCCAGGGATCATTTTATGAAATTAATTTTGTAAAACCTGATGTAAAAGTAGATACCATAATATATCCTACAGATACCGTTTGCGGGAATTCTGCCCCTCAAATAGGAATTGTATTTGAAAACATAACACCCGGGCCATTAGACAGCATACCCTTCAAGGTCCGCATTTCCGGCGCCGGGGCAGACACCTTGAAGGATACCTTTTATGCAACGGCAGGCGCCCATACACTGGATACCCTGTTTTTTAAACAGCCTTTCCCTACAAATGCATCAGGAACATACACTATACAGGCTTTTCCGCAATATCCCGGCGATCTTAACCCGTATGATGACAGTGCATACAGGACAGTATATGTACTTCCCCTTTTTACAAAGCCCAATTTTGGCGCCGATACTGTTTACAGCTGCCCATATACTGTGCGGACCCTAGATATGTTGAATTCCGGCTCCGCATATAAATGGTATAAAGACGGCCAGCTTATAGCTGGGGCCACATCTGAAAAATATGTAGTGCCCTATAGCCTTGGCGATGGTAAATACGTAGGTGTTGCCACTATCGGGCAGTGTTCTATTTCAGATTCAATCCAGATATTTTATGTAAAAAATGCCAAAGTAAGCCTTGGGCCGGACCAGGTAGTCTGCTATGGTTTAAACGATACCCTGAGCGCAGGTTATCCTGATGCACAACATGCTTGGTTTGATGCAGCCAGTCCCTTTATTGCGCTTGATACAGCCATGCAATATATTATCAGCAATAATAAAAATGCATCTTATATTGCCCAGGTCTCTTATTCTAAAAATAAAACGACCTGCAACTATAGGGATACTATTAAAATTACTTACAACCGGCTTATCCCTAACCTTGGCCCCGATACTGTGCTGTGCCAAGGGGGAAATTATGTACTTAACGGACTCAACCCCGGTTCAAGCTATTCCTGGTACAAGGACGGCGTGAAACAAACAGATACTTTACAGACTGATACCGTTGTGGTATCCGGTAAATATTATGTGATTATTACCAACGGGCAATGCGTTGGCACAGACACGGCAAATATTACCTTCCTCCCAATGCCTGTATTTAGTTTCGCCCCGAAATATGATACGTTGTGTGGCGGCGCAATAAGGATTTTAGATGCCGGGAACCCTTCATTTAAACATGTATGGTCGCAGGATGGGAATGTTTTGCCGTATCCTGATACCACAACGCAATATAAGGTAACAACAGACGGCACTTATATAGCAGTGGTTGAAAACAGGACGAGGACCAAATGCCGCGTATCAGATACCGCGCATGTTACATACAATACCCTGAGCGTTAACTTTAACTTTGGCACAGTACCGCCTGCATTAATACTGTGCGAGGGAACAACGAAACAACTACAGGCTACCCCTACCAGCACCATCCAGGATAAACCATATTATCAATGGTATAAAAATGGCGTGATAGCCGGTAACCAGGCCGCTATTACAATTGATATCGCGGGAGAATATAAGGTAATAGTAACAGTTGGCAATTGTACCGCTACAGACTCGGTTTCTGTAAGCTTTACCCAGATTACGAAGCCCGATTTTGGCGCCAGGGATACCTTTATATGCAAAGGAAGTTCTATTGAGCTGGATGCCGGGAATCCGGGGGCAACTTATTTGTGGACAACACCAAAAGGAAATCAATATACAGAACAGATCACTGCGGATACGGACTTTAATTATACAGTTAAAGTTTACAGGGGAAGCTGCATACAGGATACATCTATCAGGGTGCATATCATACATATAGCTGTGCATCTGGGGAAGGATACAAGCTTATGTACCGGATCTACCATAACCCTGGATGCACAAAACAGTGTAAATAATGCCAGCTATCAATGGTATTTGAACGGAGTTCCGATTTCGGGCGCCACACTGGAAAAATTCAACCCGCAGGAAACAGGGACCTACATGGTACAGGTGTTTCAAAAACAATGTGCAGATAGCGGAAAAGTAAATGTCACTTTTTTGCCGGCGCCGGTTACCCTCCAATTTGATACTATTCTTTGCCATGGTGATTCAATTGTGCTGGATGCCGGGAATCCCGGGTATCATATACAGTGGGACAAACCTTTTTATCAAACCACTCAAAAAATAAAGGTATATCAAGTCCCAAGCCCGTATCCTTATGACCAATATGCTGCCCATATAAGCAATGGACCCTGTAGCGGCACAAGCATTTTCAGGATAAGCTATTATGATTCGATAGCGCTTAAACTTCCCCAGGCCATATATCTCTGCGACAGCTTAAAGACTGGCGTGAGGCTGGATGCCGGAGCAGGGTATGCAACCTATAACTGGGAGCCTACCGGCGATAAATCAAGTTCCATACTGGCCACAACCCCGGGGAAATATACGGTAACGGTAACCAATGCCGGAGGTTGTTCCCGTATTGACAGTTCCCGGATATTTGATTGTCCGCCAAATGATTTATATATTCCTAATGCCTTCACACCCAATAGCGACGATGTAAATGATTCATTCAGGATATATAATGTCAATTCAGTTTATTACCAGCTTACCGTATACAACCGTTGGGGAGAGAGGGTCTTTTTCAGCAATGACCCTCATCATGCATGGGATGGCAACTATGAAGGCATCAAATCTCCTGAAGGAGTTTATAAATGGACTTTGGTGTACAGGCTGAATACCTCGGAAGGCATCCCACCGCAAAAAATTATTAGCGGTAATGTGATGTTGCTAAGACCGTAAATGCAGTCATCAGTCAACAGTGAGTAGTCAACAGTAATTTGAGTTTACCTGCATTAAAACAGAGGTAAGAAAGGGCTTACCCGTTCATCCTGCTAAAGGCTTCTTCTGTATTGGCTTTAGTGCTTTCAACAAGGCCTTTTGACATCCCGACAGCAATCTCAAAAGTATTGCTTTCAATACCGGGCATTACCTGGTTTATAAAATCACCCACAGGCATTCCCCTGAAGGATGCAGGGCGTGTACCATGGTCAAGGTCGGTATCCACAATGGGTGGGATTATTTCAAATACCTTGACGGATGAATCCTTTAACTGGTGCCGAAGCGACCAGCTAAAAGAATGAACGGCTGCTTTGGTGGCGCAATAGACAGGCATCCTGGCAATGGGTACGAAGCCCAGCCCGGAACCTACATTAACGATGGCTGCAGCCGGTTTCGACATCAGATGAGGTATAAATAATGCCGAAAAATGCACATAAGCCATAAAGTTGGTTTCAATTTCTTCCGCGACGGAAGTCATATCTACCCCTTTTACAAAATTATTCTGCCGCTGAACCCCTGCATTGTTTACCAGGATATTAAGGCCGGGAAAATCTGAAATAACCTTTTGAGCCAATGCTTCTCTCTGTGTTTTATCCATAACATCGCACAGATAAGTGGATAAAGCCGGAAATTTCTTTTTGGCTTCATCCAGTTTTTCCTGCTTACGGGCGCAGATAATTACCTTGCTCCCGGCATTCAGGTATTGTTCTGCCATTGCCAGGCCAATACCTGTGGAGCCGCCCGTGATGAGAACCGTGTTGTTTGATAGGTTCATGATATATTAATTATGGGTGCATAAGAAGCTGTTTATGATCCTCCGCCAGAAATTTCATTCGTGGTAGCTTATAATCCTGATCCTTTTAGTAAGGAATGGATTCGATAATTGCTTCTGGTCAATCCCAAATGACATAATAATAAGATCAATCATATTTTCCATCCTCTGCTCCGGCGAAATAGAAGCCCAGTACACATACATTTCTTCCCTCTGTTCATCGGGATGCTTAAACATGCGAATGCGGGGCTTTATTGCTATTACAGGTTCGCTGACCTCATGCTTATTTTCTGTGATTTTATATTTTTTTCGCATCTAATATCTAATTACGCCTCGGCCGAGAGGCTTCACCCCTCGCTAATATCTGTCGCCCCCGTCCGAACGGCAAGGCCGGGCGGGCCTTTGGGGCTTGCCAACCCCTAATACCTAACGCCTAACCCCTAGCGCCTGGCTCGTTTTCCCATCCCCATTCTTTTGCTCATCCATGGCAAATTCCGGTTCATTGATATTTACAGCATGTGAAATCTTTTCTTTGAGCAATGCCCTTTCAATCACTTCCTTCATGGTTTTTACATAATGGAAAGATAAGCCCTCGATATACATTTGCTTTACGTCTTCAACATCTTTCCGGTTTTGTTCGCTGAGGATAATTTCCTTGATGCCGATGCGTTTGGCGGCCAATATTTTTTCTTTTATCCCGCCTACAGGCAATACAGACCCTCTCAGGGTTATTTCCCCTGTCATTGCGATACCCGGTTTTATTTTTCGCTGAGTATAAGCAGAGGCCAGGGCCGTGAGCATGGTAATACCTGCCGACGGGCCCTCTTTAGGTACCGCGCCTTCAGGTACGTGTACATGCAGGTCCCACTTGTCAAATGCCTTAGGGTGAATTCCGAATTCTGAATATTGCGATTTTAAATAAGACAATGCGGTAAGCGCTGATTCTTTCATTACTTCCCCAAGTTTTCCCGTCAGGGTTATTTTCCCGCTGCCGGGGCTTAAAATAGCTTCTATATAAAGAACATCCCCACCTACAGAAGTCCAGGCAAGCCCAGTTACCACTCCTGCGATGTCATTGTTCATAAATATATCCTTGTCAAATACCTTCGGGCCGAGGATCTCTTCTATATCAGTATCGGTTATATTGGCCGCTTTGTCTTCGCCCAGTACCATGTGTTTGGCTCGGGCTCGGGCAAATGAGGCAATCTTTTTCTCTAAGGTACGCACGCCTGATTCACGCGTATATTCTTCGATGATTTTCTCAATTATCTCAGGTTTCATTTTCAGGTCTTTTGCTTTGAGACCATGCATTTCGCGCTGCTTAGGCAGGAGATAATTTTTGGCAATGGCAACCTTTTCTTCCACCAGGTATCCGCTCACATCAATAATCTCCATCCTGTCCCGCAATGCCGGATGAATTTCGTCCAATGAATTGGCGGTGGCTATAAACATGACATGGCTCAGGTCATACTCCAGCTCCAGGTAATTGTCATAGAAAGAATTATTCTGCTCCGGATCAAGCACCTCCAGCAATGCCGAGGAAGGGTCGCCCCGGAAATCGTTGCCTATCTTATCCACTTCATCAAGAATAAAAACCGGGTTGGATGATTTTGCCTTTTTAATGGCTTGTACAATACGCCCAGGCATAGCGCCAATATAAGTTTTGCGATGCCCCCTGATCTCGGCTTCATCATGAAGGCCGCCGAGTGACATGCGTGTATATTTGCGTCCCATTGCCTTTGCAATAGACTTACCCAGGGAAGTTTTACCACCCCAGGAGGCCCTGACA
>Ga0134126_10012569_pt1 | contig 10693 bp, 9 predicted proteins | sample KB31752_FD_96881 | JGI IMG/M metagenome (GOLD analysis project Ga0134126, IMG submission 96881) | Terrestrial soil microbial communities with excess Nitrogen fertilizer from Kellogg Biological Station, Michigan, USA - KB3-175-2 | ecosystem: Environmental > Terrestrial > Soil > Unclassified ...
GGCGGCGGCGGCCCTCAAACAATGGTCGGGGGCAAAGACCTACGCCTTCGGCCCGCATCCTTCTCACCCCCTCCGCCCTTCGCACGCGACGGGCGCAAGCGCCCTGCGTGCTACGGGCACCTCCCCCACCAGCGCTGACGCGCGCGGGGGAGGAAGGTCATCGCATGGGTCCGTCACATGAGTAGCCGCCTGAAATCCTTGGCCCCTTTGCTGGTCCTGGCGGTGGCGTTGTTGGCGCCCAGTTTCGCCTTTGCGGCGACGCCCGTCGCGGCCAACGCCGCGGCCGCCAGCGGCGGCTTTTCCATCGATCTCAACGGCAGCGGCCTTTTCACCGACCGCATGGTGCAGATCATCGCCCTGATCACGGTCTTGTCGATCGCGCCTTCGATCCTGATCATGATGACCAGCTTCGTGCGCATGGTGGTGGTGCTGTCGCTCTTGCGCACCGCGCTCGGCCTGCAGCAGAGCCCGCCCAACAGCGTTCTGGTGTCGCTGGCGATGTTTTTGACCCTGTTCGTGATGACGCCCACCCTCACCGACGCCTATCACCAAGGCATCGAGCCGATGATGAACAATCAGATCACCACCGAGCAGGGCTTCACCGCCGCCATGACGCCGATGAAGAAATTCATGCTCAACCATGTGCGCGACGCCGATCTCAAGCTGTTCATGGACATGTCGCATGTGAAAGCCACCGGGAAGCCGGAGGACACCGCGCTCACCACCTTGGCGCCCGCCTTCATGCTGTCGGAGTTGAAGCGCGCCTTCGAGATCGGCTTCTTGATCTTTGTGCCGTTCCTGATCATCGACATGGCGGTCGCCTCGATCCTGATGAGCATGGGCATGATGATGCTGCCGCCCGTGATCATTTCCTTGCCGTTCAAGTTGATCTTTTTCGTGCTGGTGGATGGCTGGCGGCTGATCGCCGGCTCCCTGGTGGAAAGCTATCTCCACAGCCCCCCGCCCACTTGATCAGTCCTACTTGACCGATACGGAAGGCGCGTAGAACATCCTCCTCTTCCCCTCGGCGCGCAGCGCCTGGAGGGGAAGATGCCCGTAGCAGCGCTTGCGATGCGAAGGGCAGATAGGGTTATCGAAAGATTCCTGGGGGAACTCATGTCCAACGTCGCGCGCCTCAAGACATTCGTTTCGGTCTTCGCTCTCTTTCCGCTGATGAGCCTGGCGCCGGCTGGTCATGCCGCGCCCGCCCAAGGTGAGGCCGCGCGCTGTCAGGCGCTGTCGGGCAAGATGATCGCGCCCAACATGAAGGCGCTGTCCGCCGAATTTGACGCCGATGGCGCCACGGTGGGGCGCACCAAAGTGGACGCGCCCATGTGCCGGATCGTGGGCGAGGCCACGCCCACCCCGGATTCCCGCATCGGCTTTGAAGTGTGGTTGCCGCCGGCTTCGGCGTGGAACGGTAAATTCCAGGCGGAAGGTTCGGGCGGCTCGGCGGGCGCGATTTCGCCCGGCCCCATGCTGACGGCGCTGAAAGCGGGCTACGCCACCATGTCCACCGACAATGGCCATGTCACCGATCCCGACGCGCCCAATGGCGGCAATGAGCAGCGCTGGGCGCTGGGCCATCCGGAAAAGATGGTGGATTTCGCCTATCGCGCGCTACACGTCTCGACGGTTGCGGCCAAGACCATCGTGCAAAATTTCTACGGCAAGAAGGCCAGCGAGTCCTATTTCGTGGGTTGCTCGCAGGGCGGCCATCACGCCCTGATGGAAGCCACCCGCTTCCCCGCCGACTATGACGGCATCGTCGCGGGCGCGCCGGCCTGGCACTGGGCGAACCAGATGGTCAACGCCACCTGGAACAGCCGCGCGGCGCTGCTCGATCCGTCTGCGCTGACCGAGGAAAGCGCCAAGCTGCTCAACCGCAAGGTGATCGAAGCCTGTGATGCGCTGGACGGCGTGAAGGACGGCGTGATCGATGACCCGCGCCAATGCCATTTCGATCCCGCCTCGCTTCAATGTAAGGAAGGCGAAGCGGATGGCGAATGCCTGACGCCGGCGCAAATTGCCGCCGCCAACGCCATCTATGGCGGCGCGAAAAAATCCGACGGCACCCCGATTTTCCAGGGCTATGCGCGCGGCAGCGAATTGCCGTGGGCGCGGATTTGGGCAGGCAAGGCGCCCGGCGGCTCGTCCTATGATTTCTTCCGCTATTCGGTGTTCCAGGACCCGAACTTCAAGAACACCGGTTTCGACTATGACACGGACACCGACCGCGCCTTGTCCGCGAAAGTGGTGGGCAAGGAAACCGTGGCCGATGTCTATAACGTCAAGCCCGACCTCACGCGCTTTGCCGCGATGGGCCACAAGCTGATCATGTATCACGGCTGGGCCGACCAGCAGATTTCGCCTTATGCCAGTCTGGATTTCTATCAGCAGATCACTGCCAAGCTGGGCCAGGCGAAGACCGACGCCTTCCTCAAGCTTTATATGCTGCCCGGCATCAATCATTGCGCGGGCGGTCCGGGCGCGGGCAATTTCGGCGCCGCCGGCCCCGCCAGCGCGCCCGATGCCCAGCACGACATCACCGTCGCGCTGGACGAATGGGTGACAAAGAAGAGCGCCCCCGCCGTATTTATCGGCACGCACCTCAACGAACAGACCAAGATGGCGGAGCGCACCAGGCGCATCTGCCCTTGGCCGCAAACGGCAAAATACACTGGCAGCGGCGACACCAACGACGCGGCCAATTTCACCTGCGCCGCGCCGCCGACTTAAGCGCGTGAAACTTGGCCGTCACGCATGTGAAGCTCGGTGATGGCCTGGCGCGCTTCGGCGCGCGGATCGGTCACCAGCTTGCACTGGTCGTTGAAAATCATCACCGCGCGATCCGTCGCTGAATAAGGCCGCCAATGGGGCAGGCCTGAGACATTGGGATCGCCGGTCAAGGCGAACTGGGTCCAGGCCCGGCTCATCTTATCGGCCAATGGATAGCGGTCTTTGCCCCTTCCGGTGATCACATCATCGGTGGGACCGTCGAGATTGTCGAACACGTAAGAGACTTCCAGTGTATGGGGCACACCCAGCTTGCCGTCATGCACCGGCGTGGGCTTCTCGAAGTGATAGACATAGGCCGGCGCCTTTCCCAGCGCCGCCTTGCGCTCGGCGGTGAGCGCCACATTGGCGGTAAGCCAATTGTCGCTGGCGACGATCTGATAGAGCCGCACATTGGATGCGTCGGGGAAATCGCGCTTGTAAAGCGCGATCAGTTTTTCCACCTCACCGTCTTCGACGCGAAGGGTACGCTTGAGATTGGCACGCAACGCGGCATCGTCGATCGGATCGAGCGGCGTGGTGTTGAGGAAGGTGATCTCGGTCAAAGTCGAGCCCAGGATCATGGGCACATTGGCCGAGAGCGAAGGCGCCACCGGATCGAACGGCCCGTTGCCGGAAACCAGCGTGCGGTGATCCAGCACCGGGCCGAATCGCCCGGCCGGCCCCATCGGCCCCAACGCAGCGATAATCTGGGTGAATGGAATCTGCTGCAGCTGGTCCACCTCATGGATGCCCAACTGGGTCATCAAGCGTGACGCGATCTCGCTGGCTTCGTCGGTCGTGATGGCTTTCAGCTCCACCCCGCTTTCAGCAATCACGCGATGGAAGCGCCCCGCCGCTTGCGGCATCGCCATGGCGGTGGTGACTTTGCTGCCGCCGCCCGACTGGCCGAAGATGGTGACATTGCCGGGATCGCCGCCGAACGCGGCGATATTGTCCCTGACCCAATCCAGCGCCGCGGCGATGTCCAGCATGCCGATATTGCCGCTGTCGGCATATTTCTCGCCGCCCAGTTTGCCCAGGTAAAGAAAGCCAAGCGCGTTGAGCCGGTGGTTGAGCGTCACCAGCACCACGTCATGTTTCTTTGCCAGTTGGGTCCCGTCATAGCGGATATTGCCGCCCGAGCCGCCGGTGAAGCCGCCGCCGTGACACCAGACCATCACCGGGCGTTTCTTTTTTTCACCAAGGCCAGAGGTCCAGATGTTCAGGCATAGGCAATCTTCGCTCTGCGGTGTGCGGTCCAGCGCGACGACTTCCTCTTCCATGAAACCGGTGGCATCGGTCTGCGGCGCGCGATGGCCCAGCGCGATCGCATCGCGCACATCGCTCCAAGGCGCAGGCGGCTTGGGCGGCATGAAGCGGCCTTCGCCGGACGTGGGCGCGCCATAAGGCACGCCTTTGAAGATGTGCACCGCGCCGTCGGTCAGCCCGCGGATTTTTCCATATCGGGTGCTCACGACCGGCGATTCAGCCCAGGCCCGGCCGGTGCTGAGCGCGACACCCAAAGCCGCCGCACCCGCCAGCACGCCGCGCCGATCCGGCCCCCGGTTCTCCACCTTGCTCATGACCATTCTCCGCAGCCGCGCCCGAGTATAGGAACGGCCCAACCACCCCTGTAAAGCGGCCATTTCCTGCCTCTTGGCGGCGCTCAAGGCGCTGCCCGGCGCCGAACAGATCGAGTTCGTCCGCTTGCGCAAGATCGTGGACGCCACCGAAGGCAATCTGGGCGCGTATATCCAGACCCTGGAGCAGGCCGGTTATATCGCGGTGGAGAAGGACTTCGCCCAGAACCGGCCCCGCACCCGGGCCAAGCTTACCAAGACGGGCCGCCGCGCGTTCGAGGATTATGTGGGATATCTGCGCGACCTGATCGCGGGATGATGGCATGATCGTTGACGGAGCCGGGGGCGCCGTCATGCCGGGAATTTCGGGAAAAGCCATCTGGGCCTTTTGGCCGCTCAGATTTGTCGTGCTGTTTGCCGCGACCTTGAGCCTTTTGGTCGGCAATTATTTTCTCGTGTCCCTGTCGGTCAAGCATCGAGGCGCATTGCCGCGGGATCTTGTGCTGGCGGCCGGCGCGATCATCGCCGTGGCCGTCATGATCCTGGCCTATCGGCTCTTGGTGCGCTGGACCGAAGGAAGACGCGCCAGCGAGCTGGGCAACAGCGGCTCCGCCTCGCTGACGGCGGCCGGCATGGCGATCGGGCTTTTTCTCTTTGCAACCGTCTTTGCCTGTCTCGTTCTCTTCGGCGCCGCTTCGATTGCGGGCCCGGGCGCCATCAACACGTTGATGCCGCAACTTGCGTCGGCGGCGATGGCGGCAGTGGGCGAAGAAATCATCATGCGGGGTGTTGCCTATCGTCTGTTCGAAGAAGGTTTCGGCACGACAGTCGCTGTGGTGCTTTCGGGCGCGCTGTTCGGCCTGCTGCACGCGGCCAATCCCGGCGCAACGATGGAAAGTACCGCCGCGATTGCGTTGGAGGCTGGCATTTTGTTGGCAGCGGCCTATGTGCTGACACGGTCATTGTGGTTTCCCATTGGCGTCCATTTTGGGTGGAATTTCGCCGAGGGCGGCATCTTCGGAACTTCCGTCTCGGGGGCCAAAAGCACCACCGGCCTGATCGCCGCCCCTGTCTCTGGACCGAATTATCTGACGGGCGGGCTGTTCGGCCCCGAAGCCTCCCTGCCCGCGGTGCTTGTGTGCCTCACGGCCGCGCTGGTGATGCTGGTGATGGCGGCGCGGCGGGGAGAATGGAGAGCGGTGCGCGTGCGGTTTCGGGCATCGGGGAATCTTCGGCGCGAGGTATAACAGAGTAAGCATCAAATGGTTGATCGTATCTCTCGTATGCAGCGGAGCCGCAATATGGCCCGCGTGGGTAGTAAAAATACCCTCCCAGAGATGAATGTCAGATCAGCGCTTTTTCGCGCAGGCTTTAGGTTTCGCACGCACAAAAAGGGCCTTCCCGGCCGCCCCGACTTGGTATTGCCAAAGTATCGGCTTGCCGTTTTCGTTCATGGCTGTTTCTGGCACAGTCACAATTGCCGTAGAGGTAAAAAGCCCAGCTCGAACGAGGAGTTTTGGGAGAAGAAGTTAGCCGGCAACGTCCTGCGGGATAAGCGAAATATGGCGGTGCTTCGCAAGCAAGGTTGGACGGTGCGCGTAATTTGGACCTGCAATATCACGGTCGCCACGAAGCGGCTTGTCCGGGAACTAGAGCGCCGGCGCTCGCTGTTCCTTATTAAAGCTCGACAGAATTGACCAAGTAGCCGGCAAAATATCGCGCCAACTTCGGCGGAACAGCGTTTCCGATCATGCGCGCGACAGGTTCAATCTGATCTGTGGGATAGAAAACGTAGTCCTCCGGAAACGACTGGAGAACTGCAGCCTCGCGGAGGGAAATTCCTCGATGCTGTTTTGTATCGTAATGACCGAAGCGACCGTTGGAGATGCTATGGCATTTTGTCGTGATAGTGGGCGAAGGCCGATCCGGATGCATCCGCGTGTAGACATCCGTAAAGCATTGCCCTTTCAACCTGCGATTGACCTTCCGGTGACAGTCAAGCGTAAGATCGCCATGTCTTGTATCTTTCATGTAGGCGTTTGATTGGCCCGGCTTCGCCGAAGAAATTCTCTTTAAATTTAACTTACTGAGCGTGCGCGTCCTATGGTTCGACATCGAGGGATGAGTTACGCCGGCCTTAAGCGGTGGCAAATGACCAATCGCCTCCGAAACGGACATGATCCCGGCATTGGGATCAGAATCTGGCACTAATATTTCCGAACCGAGCAGATCAGCGAAGCGCTCAGACTTAACGAGCTCACGTCGTATCGCTAGCAGGATTGAGCGCTTCCGGTATTGAGGCACCCCGAACTTCGAAGTGCACACGATCTTGGTACCGGTGACGTAGCCCGCCTTCTCTAGTGTCTTCCTGAAATCATCCCAAACACCCCCATAACGAGCGTCTTTAATTCCCGCGACGTTTTCCGATAAAACAAGTTCAGGCATAAATCTGCGGACGAAACTTGCCGCCTTGCGCAAAAGGTTGCTGTCCCGGGCCCTTCCTTCCTTTCGCTTTCGGCTCAACTTCTTTTTTGAGAGCCGAGTGAAGGGTTGACAGGGTGCACAAATGGCAAAAAGCAAGGGAACGTCCGGCGCTTTGTCACGGTAGTACGGAATCAATTCGTCCAGCGCGTGTGACAGCTCTCTGCGTTGCCCCTGCGGATATTCTTCTGACCTCGGGAAAATGTCGTAGTTGAGAAACTGAGCCGGGACGTAATCCAAAACCTCGTTCACATTATTTTCGGTGAATGTGCGTTCGCATCGGGCGTCCTTGTCGACACCAGCTATTACATATCCGCCAGCGTCAATGAGACCGCGCGTTGTTCCGCCAGCCCCGCAGAAAAAGTCTACTGCAAGAAATCGCGGCTTCTTCTTGGGTCCGGGCTTCACGATGCTTGATCCTTCATTGAAATGCGATCTTCTTAATTCGCTGGATGTCGGATTCGGTGAAGACCCGCCATTCATTTCGATCACGGCGGACGTCTGATATTCGCTTCGAGCGGATCCATCGCAGAAGCGTGGGTTTTGAAATGCCCACTTCTTTGGCCGCTTCCGCTGTCGAATAGGTTCGCTCACGTCCCAAGGCCAACCTCCGTGAATATACTTGACTATAGTCATGATTCGGCGACTGTGCACAGCCGATATGCACAAAACGCCCATTCTATCAACGAGTTATTGACCGTTGCCGCACGCAGGAATGAATGCGTGCGCCAATAGGAATGGGCTCCCCCGTAGTAATTCGCTTGTGTGTTCGTATATTTCGATAATATACGCGTACATATTAGTGAGGTGTTTTATGACTAGAGAAGATGATAGAGAAAAATTCGTAAAACTCGCACAGGCAAGGGTAAATAAGGCCATTAAGGCGATAGATTTGATTGGAAATCTGTCAAATCGATCAAATTATTCGTACACAGACGAGGACGTATCTAGGATTTTCAAGGCGTTAAACGATGAAATCGGTGCCTGCAAGAAAAGATTTGAAATCTCCAAAAAGAAAAGCGACGAGAAGAAGTTCTCGCTCGATTGAGGCAATAAGCCCATGAATCAGAAAGATATTTGCCTTCGCTTGTTAGCGGCGGAATCCGAAAACGCTGTTCTCAAGATTATCGGCTCTGTGTCCGAAATGCAGGCCTCAGCGAACTGGAAGCCGCTGGACGGCCGGGAGACAAATTTCAATATCACCGGCAATCAGGCATCGGACGGAGGCAAAGCCCTAACCGAGCTCATGACCAACATGGTCGATGCAGTTCTGACCAAGCATGCTTACCTCAAAGGGATAGACCCCAAGAGCAAGTCCGCCCCCCAGACCATGTACGAAGCGGTTGATGTTCTAATCAAGAAAATGCGGGGCGGAAAGCTGGTCAATCTCGGTCCGAGTGACCCTTGGCTTAAGGACTTTGCTCAAAAAAACCTTGTCATTGGGATTACCGGCGCCAAGTCCAAAGCAGAAGGCCTGCCCTGTTACACCTTCGCCGACAATGGCGAGGGTCAAAGCCCCGATGATTTTCCCGGGACATTTCTTTCCTTGAGTGCCGGACACAAAAAAAGCATCCCGTTTGTTCAAGGCAAATTCAATATGGGGTCATCCGGTGTCCTTCGCTATTGCGGTCGTCAATGGTTCAAATTGATCGTTTCGCGCCGATATGACGGCAAAAGCGAATGGGGATGGACATTGATGCGCCGCCGGCCGGGCAATCGAAACGACATGCCCATAGCGGAGTATTTCGTAATGCCGGGCGGAAAAATCGCACGTTTCTCAGCATCCGAACTTTATCCCCTCCAAACGGGAGATGACAAGCGCTACGAAGGGATGCATCTGGAAACCGGCACAATTGTGAAACTATATGACTATCAGGTCGGATCGAAATTCCTGAGTTTCAAAGGATCGCGCGACGCGCTGAACGAAAATTTGGTTGAAACGCTTCTTCCATTTCGACTTTTAGATTTGCGACAAAAGCCAGACAAGAAGCGCGGCGGGGACCGAGCGCTAGGCGTCGATCCTCGACCCTTTTACGGTATGGAATTCTTGCTTTTAAATTCCCACCGGGAAGATGGGCTGGAAGACGAAGAGGATGCGGCGGGCCACGGCAAGGTCTTTGTAGGCAAGTTTACCGATCCGCATCTCGGAGAAGTTTCGATAAGCGCAATTCACCTGAAGCGCGATCTTCCAGGCTGGCTAAAGCCAAGCAGCACAAATAACCGCGTATTCCACGCCGTCAACGGCCAGGTTCAATACAAGCAGACGCGAGGATATCTCTCACAGAGCTGCGGTTTTCCGGCTTTAAAAGATCGCATCGTTCTCGTTGTTGATGCCAGCGGACTTGAGTTCGCAGCACATAACGAAGTTTGGAAGGGCGACCGCGAGCACATCAGCAATACGCAGGATGGGGAGCGGTACCTCGAGCTGGTAACCAAGACCATCCGCGAGTCAGAAGCTCTGAAAGAACTTCAGGCCAAAGTCGCTGCTGAGGAATTGGAGCGCGCGTCGAAAGCTGAAAGTAACAATCTGTTCCAACAACTCGTAAATAAGGACACGACACTTGCTGGGCTTCTATCGAGCCGTGACCCTACCATTCGCCTTCCTTCTGCCGGCGGAACATCCGGCGGCGGTGAGAGCGGGGCGAGCATTTTTGAAGGGAAACACAGCCCTACATTTGTGCGACTTGAGGAGCGGTTCGAGAAAGGCGGCTTAGAAATTCCCATAAATCGGGCCCGTCCCATTTCGGCGCGCACAGATGTCGAAAACGGCTACCTCCACAGGGCAGATAACCAGGGCCGTGTAATTCTAAATGAAAGCGTTCGGAAGAATTTTTCCGTGCGGGAACATTTAAAAGACGGCCGCGTGGCGATATTTCTTACGCCCAATGACGAAATCGTTGAGCCGGGCGCAAAATTCAAATTCCGCATCGAGCTCTACGACGATGCCATGTCGGCACCGGTGAAGAGTGAGGAAATCGACATACGTATACTTGACGCCGAAGCTCCCCCGCCCCCGCCTAGACCCATACCGCCCGGACCAAAGCCGCCGAAGGGCGGGCCAGGAGGCAAGGAAAAGGGCGATGGTGAAAGCGCCCCTACGCACGGACTTCCGCGATGCGTTCTGTTCACTAAGGATGGCCGCGAGGTCGAAGGCTATGCTGTCGAAAAGTGGCCGGAGGATTTTACCGACATTGACGGAGGCACCATCGAGGAGTTGGGAGAAGAGTCAGTTTATAAAATCAATTACGACAACGCGTATCATCTGAAGTACCGATTATCCCAGCGAGGAGATGTTGCTCGGGAGGTCGTAACGGAAAAGTTCATTCTCGGAATGCGGATAATGCTTTTGGGCTATGAACATGCGTTTCGTTCTGCGCGGAAATCGAAGACGGAAGGAGGCGACGGGATTGCCGAATTTGCCGACGATTTCCGGCGAATGGCAGCCCGTGGCGCGGCATCTACTGTTTTAGCGATCGCCGAAAATCTCCCCAAGATCGTGGATGCTTCTTCGGTGCAAGGCCAAGACGTGGAATAGGGTGTAAGAATTGGGTCAATGTAGATATTCCAGTGGCGCTCAATTCGCGCCTGTTGCCTGGAGCGTCCTCGCTCGGCTCCCCTCGCCTTCGGCTCGAAGGAGCGCCAGGTTTTCTAACTCGCTTCGCCCAGTGCGGGTTGCCTGGCGCCTCCCTCGCTTCGCTCGAAGAGGCGCTCAGTTTTTCTAAGCTCGGCTACGCCCCCCAATGCGGGTTGCCTGGCGCCTCCCTCGCCCGCTGCGTGGGCTCCATCCCTCGCCTTCGGCTCGAAGGAGCGCCAGGTTTTCTAACTCGCTTCGCTCCCAAGAAAACCTAGGCGGA
>Ga0134126_10012572_pt1 | contig 10692 bp, 8 predicted proteins | sample KB31752_FD_96881 | JGI IMG/M metagenome (GOLD analysis project Ga0134126, IMG submission 96881) | Terrestrial soil microbial communities with excess Nitrogen fertilizer from Kellogg Biological Station, Michigan, USA - KB3-175-2 | ecosystem: Environmental > Terrestrial > Soil > Unclassified ...
CCCGCCGTCAATGGCATCAGCTTGGAAGTGCCGAATGGCGAATTCATGGTTTTGCTCGGTCCCTCGGGCTGCGGCAAGACGACGTTCCTGCGCATCATCTGCGGGCTCGAGCGGCAGACGAGCGGCGACCTTTTCATCGGCAACGACGTCGTCAACGATATTCCGCCGCGCGCACGCGGCGTCGCGATGATGTTTCAGAGCTACGGCCTCTATCCGCATTACACCGTGCGCAACAACATTTCGTTTCCGTTGCGCACGCAACGCATTCCGCGCGCGGAAATCGAAGCCAAGGTCCAGTGGGCATCGCAATTGCTCGGAATCGCGCATCTTCTCGATCGGCGTCCGCGTCAGCTCTCCGGCGGCGAGCGCCAGCGTGTCGCGCTCGCGCGCGCACTCGTGCGATCCCCGACCGCGCTGCTGCTCGACGAGCCGCTCTCGAATCTGGACGCCAAGTTGCGCACCACGGCGCGCCAGGAAATCAAGCAGTTCCAGCAGCGCGTGGGCGTCACCACCATTTATGTAACACACGATCAGGTCGAGGCCATGGGCATGGGCGACCGCATCGCCGTCATCGACCATGGACGCGTGCGGCAGGTGGGTACTCCATCGGAAATCTACGACAACCCCGCTGACCGCTTCGTCGCAACTTTTGTCGGCACGCCGCCAATGAACATCCTTGCAAAGAACGGCGGCTTCCTCGGCTTTCGTCCCGAGAATTTTCTTCCCAGGAACATGATCGAAGGCAGCGCCGTTGCCGAATTCTCGTTCCGCGTCGATCGCTCCGAGTATCTCGGCTCCGAACGGATTGTTTATGGCATACTCGACGGCTTCGATCCGAACCAGGTGGTCACCGCGAGATTGCCGCCCGCGCATGTCGCCGAGGAAAGCATCCGGCCCGGCGAGTGGCATTCGTTCGGAGTGCGCAATCACACACTCCGTCTTTTCGACAAAGATGGCCAGCGGGCCAACACCTAACGCAGGTTCTCACCGATGGTCGCAATCGCTGAACCCATAGCCAAGCCGGCATCGCGCTTTCGCTTCCTGTTCGACCGGCGCGAGGTGCTCGGCTCGTTTTTGATGGCGCCGGCAATCCTCTACGTCCTTTTGCTCGTCGGCCTGCCCTTCCTGCTTGCAGTCTACTACTCGGTCAGCGCCTACACGCTTTACAATCCAACGTGGCGCTTCGTCGGTCTCGAGAACTTTGAACAAATCGTCCAGAATCCCGTTTTCCTCCGAACGCTGGGCAATACCTTCCTCTTCACCTTCGCATCCAACTTTCTCGGCCTCGTCATGGGAAAGTTCGGTGCGTTTTTGCTGCTACAGCCGTTTCCCGGACGCAAGATCGTCAGGGCGCTGGTCATATTGCCGTGGGCTGTGCCGATCGCGCTCGCCACCATCGCCTGGGAGTGGATTTTCGATTCGCTTTATAGCGTCATCAATTGGACCTTGATCGCGGCCGGAATTGTGACCCGCCCGGACGCGCCGAATTGGCTCGGCAGCCCAAGCTTGGCGATGCTGTGTATCATTATCATCAACGCTTGGCGCTTCTTTCCGTTTGCGATCGTCATCTTTCTCGCCGGCATTACCGCGGTGCCGCAGGACGTGATCGACGCGGCTACGGTTGATGGCGCGGGCTTCTGGCGCAAAAACTACCAGATCATAGTGCCGATGATCTTGCCCATTGTGGCCATCGGCCTGATTTTCGGCATCGTGTTCACCTTCACCGACCTCTCCATCGTTTTTCTGCTGACCAATGGCGGGCCCGCCGGGGCGACCTCGGTCCTTGGCTTCGAAGGTTTTCAGGTCGGCATCGCTTCCGGCGACGTCTCGCATGGCGCCGCCATCTCACTGTTCATGCTGCCAGTGCTTCTCATCGTGGTCATCGGAATGCTGCGCTTTATTCGGCAACGGGAGATCTGACGTGCAACGCATCATCGCTCTCACCGCCCGCCGGACGTCCTTCTACTTTGCGATTGCATTCTTTGTCTTCGTATGCGCGTTTCCGTTCTACTGGATGCTGATTACTTCGTTTAAGGCGAACAGCGATCTTTACAACGTCACGAACATTCCCTTCTGGTTTACGGAAGCGCCCACGCTAGAACATTTCCGCTACCTCTTCGAGCAGACGCTGTTCGGGCGGTGGCTGTTGAATTCTTTCACCATCGGCGTCTGTGTCGTCGCGATAACCGTGGTGACCGCGGTGCCCGCCGGCTATAGCCTGGCACGGATGACCGGCCGTAGTGGCGAGGCGCTGGGTATCGGCATTTTTCTGACCTACCTGGTGCCACCGAGCCTGCTGTTCCTCCCGCTATCGAGGATCGTCGCGGATCTCGGATTGCAAAATTCGATGTGGTCGCTGGTGTTGGTCTACCCGACCTTCACGATTCCCTTCTGCACCTGGCTATCGATGGGCTTCTTCAAGGCCATGCCCCCTGAGATCGAAGAGGCGGCAATCGTTGACGGCTGTAGCCTCTTCGGCGCCTTCATCAGGATGACGATCCCGCTGTCGCTTCCGGCAATCCTGACAGTGGTGATCTTCACTTTCACCCTGACCTTGCAGGAATTCGTCTACGCGCTGACCTTCGTATCCTCGTCCTCGCAGAAGCCCGTCACGCTTGGTGTTGCGACCGACCTCATTCGTGGCGACGTTTTCTACTGGGGCGAACTCATGGCCGGCGCATTGATCGCCAGCATCCCGGTGGCGATCGCGTATAACATCTTCCTCGATCGCTTCATCTCCGGCATCACCGGCGGCGCCGTGAAGTAAACGGCGGAGCGCGGCTCTTGCTGCGCTAGCAGATGGATGCCGTTTCGGGACGCATCGATAGGCGTGAGCCCTGAATTGACTGGCTCAAAAAGCGAATTCAGCTCTGCCAGAGCTTGTCGCGCTCTTGCGTGGCGACCGACGTACAATGCCGATCAAGCGAGTTGCGGATTAAGCTGGCCGGCTTGCTTTACGACACGCTGCCCGACCTGCCATTCCGACCAGAGCTTTTGGCTGATGTAGACGCGCTTCGTCGCGCCGCCCGTGAGCTTGACGACGATGAAGTAGCGCGTGGTGTCGTCGGACTCCGCAGAGCCCTTGGACTCGATAATTCCCTCATAGGCGCTACCACGGACTTTGCGTATGACCAGTAAGCGATGACCGCGCACAGCACCAATGTGCCGACCACTGTAATGATTGCTACATCGACGCCGTTTAGATTGCCCATCTCGAGGCCCCACCCCTTGTCCAGCGTCGCCCCCCGCCGCTTTTAGCGGGCCAATCTAGGACCGACCGTCTCTCGTTTTCAATTGAACGTGCTGTGTCCTACGTTCATTCGCCCATAGCGAGCCTCCAGTCTGATCCGCTCAGCTCGAGCCCGCCGGTCTCGCGGCAACAATCAACCTCCCGTTAACCATCGCGCTTTAGGTTCCGTTAACCACTGCCCGCCGGCTTCGCGGGCGCGCATCCATTCGCGCGTCCGGAGGAATGCGCGGACGACGGAGCCGCATGAACCGTAAAGTGCCGCGCCTATACTTCCTGCTCATCGCCGCCGGCCTTGCGTTGGCCTGCACGAATGCGCGCGCACAGGTGACCGGCTCTTTCAGCGATCCGCTGTCGCCGGCGCCGGACACCGATCCGCGGCAGCCGCCGCATTTCGATCGCATCACGCCACCGTCGCTGGCGCAATCGGACGCGACTTCGACTTTCACGCTGCGGTCCGATGCCATCGGCAAGACCGGCTTCGACTCGACCAATGCCCGCAAGAAGCGGAAGCGCCGAAATACGCCAAAGCGCGATGCGCAAACGGCTGCCGATCCGCAGCCTTCGGCGGCAGTGGAAACGCCGCCGCCGCCGCCCTCGCGCTACCAGCAGCCGGTACCCCCTTTGGGCAGTTCCGCGCTTGCCGCCGCGCCGGGCACGCCACCGGTGGAATATGGCCCGATCCACAAGCCGCCGAAGAAGCGCAAGGCGCACCCCGACGAACCCACCGATCCATATGCGCCGCTCGGCTTGCGCACGGGTTCTTTCGTGATCTACCCAGCCGTCGAATTGAGCGGCGGCTACAGCAGCAATCCGACAGGCAGTCCGAACGGAAAGGGCGCCGCGCTTTATTCGGTCGAACATGACTTGCACGTGCAGTCCGACTGGTCGCGCCACGAACTCACGGCCGACCTGCGCGGCAGCTATACCGGTTACAGCCCGGATGAGACGCCGACGCTGAGCCGGCCCAATGTCGATGGCAAGGTCGCGGGCCGCATCGACATGAGCCGGGATACCAACATCAATCTCGACGGACACGTCCTCGTTTCGACCGACGATCCCGGTAGCCCCAATTTGCAGGCCGGGCTCGCCAAGCTGCCAGTCTTCGCCACCTATGGCGGCGATGCCGGTGTCGCGCATCGCTTCAACCGCTTCGAGCTTTCGGTCAAAGGCGGGGCGGAGCGCACCGTCTACCAGAACTCGCAACTGACCGATGGCAGCACCGCCAGCAATGCCGACCGTCAGTACAATCAATACGGCGGCGCGCTGCGCGGCAGCTACGAGCTGATGCCCGGTGTGAAACCGTTCGTGGAGGTCGAAGCCGACAAGCGCGTGCACGACACCGAATTCGATTTCACAGGTTTCCAGCGCGACTCCAAAGGCGTGGCGGCCAGCGCCGGTTCGACCTTTGAGCTGACGCATCTGCTCACCGGCGAAATCTCCGTCGGCTACGCACGGCGCACGTATGAGGACCCGCGCCTCGACGATATCGCCGGCTTGATCGGCAACGCTTCCTTGATCTGGACCGTCGACGCGCTCAACACGGTGAAATTCACCGCCGCTTCATCGATCGGTGAATCGACGCTTCCCGGCGTGCCCGGTGTGTTCTATCGCGACATCGGCTTGCAGTACGACCATTCGTTCCGCCGCTGGCTGATCGGCAGCGCGAAGCTCGGGGTGGGCTTCGATACCTATAAGAATGGCGCGGTGGAAAGCACCGGCGGGGAAACGACCACGGTTTGCAGTTGTACTGGCGGCAGCGCGTCCTCCGGCACCACCGTCTCCGACCGCCTCGATACGCGCTATTCGGCAGGCCTCGGCCTCACCTACAAACTCAGCCGCTCGGTTCAGCTCAAGGGCGAATTCCGCCAGGATTGGCTTCGGTCGAATGTGGAGGGAGTTGATTACACCGCCAGCACTGTCCTTCTGGGCGTTCGCTGGCAGCACTAGTAGAGCCGGCTCCTAATCCGCGAGCAGCGAGCGAAGCTCCGCCTTGAATTCGGGTGCGATGTCAGGCCGCGCCAACGCGTAAGCGACGTTCGCGGCGAGAAATCCGATTTTGGAACCGCAGTCGAAGCTGCGGCCTTCGAACTTCAAGCCATAGAAGGGCTGCGTGCGCGCCAGTGTCAGCATGGCGTCGGTGAGCTGGATTTCGCCGCCAGCGCCGGCGGCCTGCTTTTCCAGAATGTTGAAAATTTCCGGCTGCAGGATGTAGCGGCCTGTGATCGAAAGATTGGACGGCGCCTCACTTGTCTTCGGCTTCTCGACCATTTTGGTGATGGAGAACGCCTTGCCTTTGCTCTCTCCCACGCCGACGATGCCGTACATGTGAACGCGCTCGGCCGGCACTTCCTCGACCGCAATGATGTTGGCATGGTCCTCGAGTTGGCCTGCGACCTCGATCATCTGAGCAAGGCAACCGGGTTCGTTCTGCACCAGCACGTCGGGCAACAGGAGTGCGAAGGGCTCATGGCCGACCCATTCGCGCGCGCACCAGACGGCGTGGCCGAGGCCGAGCGGCGACTGTTGGCGGGTGAAGCTCACCGAGCCGGCTGCCGGCAGGTCATCGGACAATTCGGCAAGCTCCGCCTTTTTCCCCCGCTCCCACAACGTGACTTCGAGCTCGAATTGGCGGTCGAAATGATCCTCGATCACGCCTTTGTTGCGGCCTGTGACGAAGATCAAATGCTCGATGCCGGCCTCGCGGGCCTCGTCCACCACATGCTGGATCAGCGGCCGGTCGACGACCGGCAGCATTTCCTTCGGCATGGCTTTGGTGGCGGGGAGAAACCGGGTGCCAAGGCCGGCGACGGGGAAAATGGCTTTGCGGATGCGGGGCATGAAATTTCCGGCGACGTTTAAGGGAATTCAATCGCGGCACATTATGGCAGAAGCGTAGCCTATTAACGCGCCAGAAACGATATCCAGGCAGGCATTAGGGGTCTTCGGCGCCCGGCGCAGGGAACCGCCATGCGAAAGACCCTTTTGCTTCTCTCGGCGTGCATGCTGGCTGCCGGCGCTTGGGCGGTGGCATCCCCTGATACCCGCCAGGATGACTATTCCGGTCCGACCGGTACGATCCCGCGTGGTGCACCTGACAGGCCGCCAACTGAGCCAGGGGCAAGCGGCGGTCGGTCCCGGGATCCGACCATGACGGCGGCGGCGATCCGCGCTGCGGCGGCGAATTTTCCATCCTGCCTTGAAGGCTTGTGGCCGCTCGCAGCGCGCCGCGGCATCACGCGCGCCAATTACCGCAAATACACCGCTTCGCTGGCGCCCGACCTGCGGATCATGGATTTGCTCGATGCACAGCCGGAATTCACCAAATCATTCTGGAATTATCTCGATCTGCTGGTGAGCGATGCGCGCATTGAGAAAGGCCGCGCTTTACTCGGCAAGTACCACGCTGTTTTCGACGCCGTGGAACGCCGCTACGGCGTGGATCCCGCCATCATCGCCGCGATCTGGGGCGTGGAGACCAATTACGGCGAAATCGGCGGCACGCGCCCAGTGATCCGCTCCACGGCTACGCTCGCATGCATCGGTCGCCGTCAGGACTATTTCCGCGGCGAATTCCTCGCGACACTCGAAATCCTCCAGCACGGCGACGTCCGCCCCGACCGGCTGGTCGGCTCGTGGGCAGGAGCTTTCGGGCCTACTCAGCTCATGCCGACCGCGTTCCTGCGCAATGCCGTCGATTTCGACGGAGACGGCCGCCGCGATATCGTCGATTCCGTCCCCGACCTGATCGCCTCGACGGCCAATAGTCTGCACAAGAACGGCTGGGCCGCGGGAAATAACTGGGGTTACGAAGTCGTGGTGCCCGAGAGCTTCGACTTCCTTCTGACGGGAAAGCGCCACTCCAAGAGCCTAGCCGAGTGGCAACGTCTCGGGGTCATGCGTCCGGGCCACCGCCCTTTTCCTCGTCCGGACGATAAAGCCTACTTACTGGTGCCGGCCGGTGTTCAGGGGCCCGGCTTCCTGATGCTGCATAACTTCAAGGTCATCATGCGTTACAATCCAGCCGAGGCCTATGCGCTGGCGATCGGCCATTTGGCCGATCGGCTGCGCGGCGGCGGCCCCTTTGCGCAGGCTTGGCCTCGTTATGAGCGTATGCTGTCGCAAGACGAACGCCTGGAGTTACAGCAGCTCCTGGCCACGCAAGGCTATGATGTCGGCGAGGTCGACGGGCGGGTCGGGGCGCGCACGCGCAAAGCGATCCGCCATTTCCAGGTTCAGATCGGGCGGGTTCCCGATGGATTCGCCTCGGTCAGCCTGCTCGACCAGTTGCGCTCCCGGTAACCGCCGGACCTCCCTCGAGTTGACATCTTTTTGGCGCTATAAGCGTTGGGCTTCGGCAATAATATGGGCGAGCGGCATGTTGGGTAAGACGCGCTTCTGGCATTGGGTGGCCGGGGCAGCCGTCCTGGCGGCTGCCGAATGCGCCGTCATTGCCGCCATTGACCTTACCGTCACCACGCCTGCCCAGGCGCAATACCGCGACGACCGCTATCAGTACTGGCGACACCAGCGCCCGCGGTCGGGCGGCTTCTTCGAGGAATTGTTTGGCGGTTTCGGCAATCGCGCTCCCGACCGCGGCTATGAACAGCGGCGGCCGCAACCACAAGTTCAGCCGCGCGCCGACTATTCGCGTGCGCCACCGCCACGCAAGCCGGACACGGCCGGAGCCGTGAGCCCGGCGACCTCGATTGTCGTAATGGGCGGAAGCATGGCGGACTGGCTCGCCTACGGGCTCGAGGACGCCTTTGCGGACTCGCCGGAAGTGGCGATCGTGCGTAAGGACAAACCGTCATCGGGCCTTATCCGCTATCAATCCAAAAGCGACGCCGACTGGTGGCATGTCGCGCGTGACATCTTATCGAAGGATAAGGCGAACTACGTCGTCATGATGGTTGGCGTCAGCGACCGCCAGAACATCCGTGAGCGCGACGTCGAAGCGGAAAAGGAAGCCGAAAAGAACGAACAAAGCGGGCAGACGTCGACCCAGACGAGCCAAGGTGCGGCCGCCAAACCCGGCGAGAAGAACGCCGCTACAACTCCGAAAACGAAGCCCGAGCCGAAAGCAAAAAAATCAAACGGCGTTATCGAATTTCGCACCGACCGCTGGGCGGCGGTCTATTCGCACCGCATCGACGAGACCATCGCCGCGCTCAAGAGCAAAGGCGTGCCGGTCTTCTGGGTAGGGCTGCCCTCGATCCGCGGTAGCAAATCCACGGCGGATGCCGTCTATCTCAACGATCTCTTTCGCTCGCGCGCCGAGCGAGATGGAGCCATCTATATCGACGTGTGGGACGGATTCGTGGACGAGTCGGGCAAATATTCGAGCTTCGGCCCGGATTATGAAGGCCAAATTCGCCGGCTGCGTTCGGGCGACGGTGTCTTTTTCACCAAATACGGCGCGCGCAAGCTCGCTCATTACGTCGAGCGCGAAATCCGCCGTTACATGAACAATCGTACGCCTGTGGCGCTACCCTCTGGTCCGCTCGCGCCGGTGCCGGGCGGAGCCAAGTCGGCCGCGCGTCCGCTCACCGGCCCGGTCGTGCCCTTGACGGTCCCGCCCAATAGCGCCGAGGCGCTTGCCGGCGGCGCCAGTACGCCGGCGTCACACGGCGATAGCCTTTCCGCGCAAGTGCTGGTCAAAGGCGAGGCGGTGGATGCGCCGGCCGGCCGCGCCGACGATTTCACTTGGCCGCCCGGCAGCAAAGCCAACAAGCCAAAACCAACGGCGGTCGTGCAGCCGAAAGTGAACGCGCCAGGCGTCACGCCGGCGCCAAGAGCAGCGGCTCCAGCGACGCCGTCTGTTGCCGCGCCTGTTGCTCCGTCGGCTCCTATTCCGCCCGCCGCTGCCGCGCCGGTCGCGGCGAAACCGCCTGCGCCCGCAAGGCCCACGGTTGCCGCCAAGAAAAAGCCGGCGGCACACTCGCGCCTGCGAGCCGAGCGGAGCGGTCCAAGAGGTCCTCGGCCGCCGCGTTCGATTCAGACGCGGCAGAAGCGGCCGCCGCCGCAAGCCCAGCCGTCGTTCCCATCATTTTTCGGCGGCCTGTTCGGCGGGACGCGGTAGTCGCGGTGTCATTTGCCGCGGCAACGCGGTCGATGCCATCCGGAATTTGTCAGCCGCTCTTGCCGGAAGCTGCGTGTTTTTCCGCGGCTTCAATGGCGATCCGGCGTTCGTTCTCAAGTCTCTCTTTTGCACTGAATGCCGGATTCCAGGCAGGATTTTTGATCGTTCGCTGGCTGACGAGTACGCCTTTCTCCACACTGACAATTCTCAAGTGAGATGACATGATGCCGAGACCAATTCGGGCACCGAAGTCGCTGTCTCCCCACGCGACCTTGATGTCACCCGATATCCAGTCGGCGAGGACTGGGTCAGTTGTGCCAAAGATCTCGTGATGAGAAATATCTCGCGGCACGTTATCCGGTAATGAGGGTTCGTGCCCGGGCGTATGCAGCAAGCCGAAGGCCCGAAGCTTTTCCAGAAACAATCGTCCTTGGTCGATTTTCCAAACGGCCTGCCAGCCGCGATAATTGGCCGTACTCTCGCGCTCAAATCGCAAGCCGATGCGCTCGGCAAAACCGGGCGGCAATATCGAGGCCGTCTGGTATAGCCAGTGGCCGCGGCCCTCAATGTAAATCATGTCCAGAACTTGCGCCGTCATGATCGCCTCCGATGCGGCACCAGGCCGCCGGATTGCTCAGCGAGGCAAGGTGGTCGATCCCATCAAATACTTGTCAACCGCGTGCGCGCATTGACGGCCTTCGCGGATCGCCCAGACCACTAGCGACTGGCCGCGCCGCATGTCGCCGGCGGCAAACACCTTCGGCAGCGAGGTTTGGTATGCATCGGTGTCGGCCGATACATTGCCGCGGTTGTCGAGCGCGAGGTCGAGCGCCTTGAGCATGCCTTCGTGCACCGGATGCACGAAGCCCATGGCGAGCAGCACCAAATCGGCCTCGATCTCGAATTCAGAGCCCGGCACCGGCTGGAATTTGGCGTCCACCTGGGTGCAATGCAGCTTTTTCACCGCGCCGTTTTCGCCGCTGAATTTTTGCGTCAGCACGGCGAATTCGCGCGCGGCGCCTTCCTCGTGGCTCGACGAGATGCGCAACTTCAACGGCCAGTTCGGCCAGGTCAGCGCCTTATTCTCGTGCGTGGGCGGTTCCGGCATGATCTCGAAATTAGTAACCGACACCGCGCCCTGGCGGATCGAGGTGCCGATACAGTCGGAGCCGGTGTCGCCGCCGCCGATCACCACCACTTTCTTGCCCGTCGCCAGGATCGGCTCGACATCGCCTTGCGATTCGCCGCTCACTCGCCGGTTCTGCTGCGGCAAGAAATCCATGGCGAAATGGATGCCCTTGAGTTCGCGACCCGGGATCGGCAAGTCGCGCGGCTTCTCGGCGCCGCCCGCCAACACCACCGC
>Ga0134126_10012573_pt1 | contig 10691 bp, 11 predicted proteins | sample KB31752_FD_96881 | JGI IMG/M metagenome (GOLD analysis project Ga0134126, IMG submission 96881) | Terrestrial soil microbial communities with excess Nitrogen fertilizer from Kellogg Biological Station, Michigan, USA - KB3-175-2 | ecosystem: Environmental > Terrestrial > Soil > Unclassified ...
TGCGCTCGTTCAGCTCCGTGATGGCCGGCTTGGCGACCGGCGGCGGCATCCGTTCCAGTGTCATGAGCGAGGAATACCCCTGAGCGAGTCGAAATGTAGGAACGCCGTCCCCCAGCGTCAACCGAGCCGCGGCTACCCGGGCTGGACGGCGACCCTGCCACGCATTAGCTTGGCGCGGCAAAAGTTAACAACCGACCGAGATCGCCATGCCGCGCCCCTCCGGCCGCGCTCCCGACGAGTTGCGGCCCGTCCGCCTCGAGCCCGGCTTCGCCAAATATGCCGAGGGCTCGTGCCTCGCCCGATTCGGCGACACGCATGTGCTGTGCACCGCCACGCTCGAGGACAAGGTGCCGCCTTTCCTGCGCAACAGCGGGCGCGGCTGGATCACCGCCGAATACGGCATGCTGCCGCGCTCGACTCATACCCGCACCGACCGCGAGGCGGCGCGCGGCCGCCAGAGCGGCCGCACCCAGGAGATACAGCGCCTGATCGGCCGCTCGCTGCGCGCCGTCACCAATCTCGCCGCCCTCGGCGAGCGCCAGATCCGCATCGATTGCGACGTGCTCCAGGCCGATGGCGGCACCCGCACCGCCGCCATCACCGGCAGCTACGTCGCGCTCCATGTCGCGCTGCAGAAGCTGGTGCGCGACGGCGCGTTGCCGGCGCTGCCGCTGACCGACGCGGTAGCGGCGGTCTCCTGCGGCATCCATGCCGGGCAGGCGGTGCTCGACCTCGACTACGCCGAGGATTCCGCTGCCGACGCCGACGCCAATTTCGTGCTGACGGGGTCGGGCGGCATCGTCGAGATTCAGGCCACGGCCGAGGCCGAGCCCTTCGCCGAGGAGCGCTTCAGCCGCATGCTGGCGCTGGCGCGGGGCGGCATCTCGCGCCTCATCCTCATGCAGCGCGCTGCGCTGGCGCCGCTCTAGCGGTGGCGGCGCGGCGATTTGCCGGCGACCGGCTGGTCGTCGCCACCCACAACAAAGGGAAGCTGGTCGAGATCGCCGAGCTGCTGTCGCGGTTCGGCGTCACCGCGCTCGGCGCCGCGGCGCTGGGACTGCCCGAGCCAGAGGAGACCGGCACCACCTTCGAGGCCAATGCCGAACTCAAGGCGCGCGCCGCCGCGGGGCCGAGCGGCATCCCGGCGCTGGCCGATGATTCGGGGCTGGTGGTCCCGGCGCTGGGGGGCGCGCCGGGCATCTACTCGGCGCGCTGGGCCGGAGCGACGCGCGATTTCGCCCAGGCCATGGCGCGGGTGGAGCAGGAGCTTGCCGGCACGCAAGACCGGCGCGCGCATTTCGTCGCCGCGCTGGCGCTCGCCTGGCCGGATGGGCATGTCGAGACCTTCCACGGCGAGGTCCACGGAAGATTGATCTGGCCGCCGCGCGGCGCGCGCGGCTTCGGCTACGATCCGATGTTCGTGGCCAATGGCGAGGCCGAGACCTTCGGCGAGATGGAGCCCGCCCACAAGCACGCGATGAGCCACCGCGCCGATGCGTTCCGCAAGCTGGTGGCGGCGTGCTTTGCGCCCACCTAAATAGAGACGATGCGCGAGCCCGGCTTCGCCCTCTACATCCATTGGCCGTTCTGCAAGTCGAAATGCCCCTATTGCGACTTCAACAGCCATGTGCGCGACGGCATCGCGCAGGAGCGCTGGCGACAGGCGCTGCTCGTCGAGCTCGACCATGCCGCGGCCGAGACGGCGGGACGGCAGGTCACCTCGATCTTCTTCGGCGGCGGCACGCCCTCGCTGATGGATCCGGCGACGGTGGCGGCGCTCATCGACCGCGCCGCATCGCGCTGGACCATGACCGGGGATGTCGAGGTGACGCTTGAGGCGAACCCGACCTCGGTCGAATCCTCGCGCTTCGCCGCGTTGCGCCAGGCCGGCGTCAATCGCCTGTCGCTCGGCGTCCAGGCGCTCGACGACCGCGCCTTGCGCTTCCTGGGGCGCGGCCACGACGCCGCCGAGGCACTGGCGGCGATCGCGCTCGCCCGGCGCCATTTCGCGCGCTACTCCTTCGACCTCATCTATGCCCGGCCCGAGCAGACGCTGGCGCAATGGCAGGCCGAGCTGACGCGGGCCGTCGCGCTCGCCGGCGACCACCTCTCGGCCTATCAGCTCACCATCGAGTCCGGCACCGCCTTCGCCGCGGCGCATGCGCGCGGCGATTGGGCCTTGCCGGAGGAAGAGCTCGCCGGCGATCTCTTCGAGGCGACGCAAGAGACGCTCGCCAAGGCAGGGCTCGCCGCTTACGAGATATCGAACCACGCGCGCCCCGGCAGCGAGTGCCGGCACAATCTGACATATTGGCGCTACGGCGACTATGTCGGCATCGGTCCGGGCGCGCATGGGCGGGTGAGCTTGGGGCGCGACAAGCTTGCCACGCGCCGCCACCGCGCGCCCGAGACCTGGCTTGCCGCGGTCGAGCGGCAAGGTCACGGATTGCAGGAGCAGATCGCGCTGAGCGCGGCCGAGCGGGCCGAAGAGATGCTGATGATGGGCCTGCGTGTCACCGAAGGCGTCGACCGTGCGCGCTTCCGCGCCGAGAGCGGCGCCGAGATCGAGGCGTGGCTCGATAGCGGCCGCCTCGCCGATCTCGTCGGCGGTGGCTTCGTGGTGCAGGACGCGCAGGGGCTGCGGGCCACCGCGGCGGGGCGCCAGCGGCTCAACGCGGTGCTGGCGGCGCTCGCGGCGCCAGACGGGCAGTCTCCCAACAATCGATAAAATTGACGGAAAAAGTAAGCCGATTTTCACCGATTGTCCAACAACCTGCCATGACGCGAAAGGCTCGCCCGGTGCCCCGGGTGATGAGCCTTGGTGGGACAGCACTTTATGTATCGGACGGACGGAGCGGCGGGCGATAAACTGCACTTGCTCGAGACACCGGTGGGGACGCTGGCTCTCGTCGGCGTCGCCGTTCTCTCGTCGGTGCTGTTGTGCTTCCCGATCTGGCGTGCGATTTTCTTCAGCGCCGTACCGCGCGCGGTGCCGATCACCGCGACCGTCGTCAGCTTCATCGTCGGCTTGCCGCTCGTCCTCTACATGCAGCACCTCATCCACCGGCTCTACGATTCGCAGCGGACGCTGAAGAAATTGGCCGAGCAGCTCGACGCGGCGCGCGCCAAGGCCGCGGACGCAAACGCGGCGCGTTCCGAGTTCCTCGCACGCATGAGCCATGAGCTGCGCACGCCGCTCAACGCGGTGATCGGCTATACCGAGATCCTGCTCGAGGATGCCGGGCGCCGCGGCCGGAACGACGAGCACGCCGACGATCTGCGCCGCATCCACGGCGCCGGCCGTCATCTGCTGACGCTGATCAACGATGTGCTCGACCTCTCGACCATCGAGGCCGGCCGGATGGCGGTGTGCGTCGCGCCGATCGATCTCGGCCGCTTCATCGACGAGATCGTCGCCGCCGCCCAGCCGCTCATCGACAGCAACAAGAACACGCTGATGATCGAGCGCCGCAACGAGCTCGGCACCGTGCTGGGCGACGCACAGAAGCTGCGCCAGACAGTGCTGAGCCTGCTCGACAACGCCGCCAAATTCACCAAGCAGGGGCGCATCACCTTGAGCCTCGAGCGCGAGCGGCTCGCGCGCGGCGACTGGCTCACCATCGCCGTGCGCGATACCGGCATCGGCTTCAGCCCGGACAAGATCGCCGCCCTGTTCGACAATTTCACTCAAGCCGAGCCGCTGATGACGCGCCGCTACGGCGGCACCGGGTTGGGCTTGGCGCTGGCGCGCAAACTCTGCCGCCTGATGGGCGGCGACATCAGCGCCGAGAGCGTCCCGGGCCAGGGCGCCTGCTTCACGCTGCGCATTCCCGCGTCGATGGCCTCGCTCGCCGTCGCGTAAGGACGGCGGCTGCCTGCCCTAGTAGCCGATCGCCTGGAACGTCGTCGGCGCCGGGCTCACCACGGTATTGCCGTTGCGGTGCACTTCGAGGACCGCCAGGCCGCGTTGGATGAGCCCATCGGCGCGCAGGCGGAAGATGCCGTCGACGCCGGCGAAGCCGCTCGGATTGGTGAGCGCGGCCGCCGAGAAATCGGCGCCGCTGGGATTGCGCGCCAGCACGGCAGCCAGCGCCGTGGCGTCATAGGCGAGCGTCGCGAGGCGCGGCGGCGGGCGCTTGTACACGGCGCGGAAGCGCTGGTCGAAATCGGCGCGGGCGCCAGGCGGCGGTGCCGCGTACCAGCCGCCGTTCAGCGCCGGCTCGGTGCCGAGGCCCGGCTCGTCCCACAGGCCGGTGCCAAGGAAATGCACCTTCTCGGGATCGACATCGTAATACGGCAGCAGCGGCGCCACCGATTTGAGCCGGTTGCCGCCCTCCGGGATGAGGATGGCGTCGAACGGTATGACAATGTCGGGCAGCTGGGCCGCGGCGTCCTTGCCGGCGGCGCTCTGCTTGCTCAGCAGCTTCTGGCGCACCGCCGGGTCCATGGTGGCGCCGACCAGGTGCTGCACGGATGGCGTCAGATCCTGCACATTGGGATCGTAGATCTCGACCCGCTCCAGCGTGTCGCCATTCGCCTGCACGGCGGCCCGCATCGCCTCGACCGCGACGTCGCCATAGGGCGTGCTCGGCGCGATCACGGCGAAGCGGCTGACGCCGCGTGAATGGGCGAATCCCACCACCCGCTCGATCTCCTGGCGCGGCAGGAAGCCCATCAGATAAGTGCCGTCGCCGGCGAGCTGCGTGGCGGTGGAGAAGGCGACCACCGGCACGCCGGCGGCGCGCGCCACCGGCTTCACCGCATTCACCTCCGCCGCGATCAGCGGGCCGATAATGAGGCGGGCGCCTTCGCTGACCGCGGCCTGCGCCGCCGCCGTCGCTGCCTCGGCGGTGCCTTGCGTATCGTGCGGCAGCAGCTCGAGCTTCTCGTCGGCGACATCGAACAGCGCCATCTGCGCCGCATCGAGCATGGCGTTGCCAAGCACCGCGTTGGGTCCGGAGAGCGGCAGCAGCAGCGCGACGCGCACTTTGTTGCCGGGGCCGCCCGGCGTGGGCAGCGGCGTTTGCGTCACCGGCGCGCCGGGGATCGGCTGGATCGGCGGCTGGGTCGCTTGCGCCTGCTCGGGCCGGCTCGGTATGGTTTCGCTCTGGCAGGCGGCCAGCGTGAGCGCGGAGAGGATCAGCCATGCCGCGGCAGCACCGCGCGGGCAGGCAAGACGCCGGGAAACCAGGGCAAACAAACACACCCTCCGTCAAGGCCGAAACCGACCGCGGAGAGCGTAACGACCCGCCCGCTGGAAGTAAACGGCCGGCACCGGGCCTGCACGTCGTTGCGACGCCAATCGGCAACGCCGACGACATCACGCTGCGTGCGCTCGCGGTGTTGCGCGGCGCCGACGCCATCGCCTGCGAAGACACCCGCGTCACCGGCAAGCTCATGACGCGCCACGGCATCTCGACGCCGCTTCTGGCCTATCACGAGCACAATGCGGCGCGCATGCGCCCGCTGTTGCTCGAGCGCCTCAGGCGCGGCGAGGTGGTCGCGCTGGTCTCCGATGCCGGCACGCCGCTCGTCTCCGATCCCGGTTTCAAGCTGGTGCGCGAGGCGATCGCGGAGCACTTGCCAGTGACGACACTGCCGGGCCCGTCGGCGGCGCTGGCCGCGTTGGTGCTGTCGGGCCTGCCGAGCGATCGCTTCCTTTTTGCCGGATTCCTGCCGCCCAAGGCGGCCGCCCGTCGCCGCACGCTGACCGAGCTCGCCGCCGTGCCGGCGACACTGGTGTTCTTCGAGGGCACGTCGCGGCTGGCGGACGCGCTCGGCGATATGGCGGAGACGCTGGGCGATCGGCCGGCCGCCGTGGCGCGCGAGATCACCAAGCTTTACGAGGAGGTCCGCCGCGGCGCGCTCGGTGAGCTCGGCGCCCACTACTCGGCGGCGGGCCCGCCGCGCGGCGAGGTGGTGGTGGTGGTCGGGCCGCCGCCGAGCGAGGCGCCGGCCCTGAGCGAGGACGCGCTCGACGCGCAGCTCCACGCGGCGCTCGGCAGCATGAGCCTTAAGGACGCGAGCGCCGCCGTCGCCGCCGCCACCGGATTGACGCGCCGTCATGTCTATGCGCGTGCCCTGGCGCTCGCCGGGCGCGGCAAATGACGCTCGCCAGCCGGCGCCAAGCTTTCCACCGCGGCCATGCCGCCGAGCTCATGTGCCTCTGGCACCTGCGGCTGCGCGGCTACCGCATCCTGGCGCGGCGCTTCCGAGTGCCATCGGGCGAGATCGACCTGATCGCCCGACGCGGCGGTGTGCTGGCGGCGATCGAAGTCAAGGCCAGGCCGAGCCTCGCCACGGCCAGTGAAGCGATCTCGCCCCGCCAGCGTCGGCGGGTGGCCCGCGCGCTCGAGCACTTCCTGGCGATGAGGCCGGAGCTGGCCGGCCTTGCCCTGCGCTTCGATGTGATGCTGGTGGCGCCCGGACGCCTGCCGCGGCATGTCGCCGATGCCTGGCGCGGCGACCTGCCCTAGTTGGCGCGGGCCGGTAACCCCACCTTTAGACTAGGCGAGCGAGCATCTGCCGCTACTTTGCTTCAGACCGTCATGACCGGCCCCGCCGCACCTCTGGGATCAGTACCCGACACCTTCACGCCACGCGCTGCGCGCGCTCGGACCACGTGGCTGGGCGCCCTCGGCATCGCCGGCCTCAAGCTGGCCAAGAGCGCCAAATTCATCAAATTCGCGCTTTTCGTGGCGAGCCTCGGGGCGCTGGCGCTCAACCGTCCGCTCGAGGCGGCCTGCGTCATCCTCTACGCCATCTTCGTCCATGAGAGCGGCCATGTGCTCGCCATGAAGGCCTCGGGCATGCGGACCAGCGGCATGTATTTCCTGCCGTTTCTCGGCGCCGTCGCGGTTGGCCGGGCGGCGGCCCGGACGCGCGCCCAGGAATGGCTCATCGCCATTGCCGGCCCGGCCTTTGGCGTTTTGTCGCTGCTGCCGCTGCTCGCCATGGCCTATCTGACCGGCGATCCGCAATGGGACGCCTATGCCGCCATCGCCGCCCTCATCAACCTGTTCAACCTGCTGCCGATCGGCATCCTGGATGGCGGCCGCATCGTGCAGGCGATTGCGTTTTCGATCGCCGGCTGGCTTGGCATCGCGGCCTTTGCCGCCGGCCTTGGCCTCGGCGCCTATGTGCTGATGCATCGGGCGGGCGGCGTGGTGAGCCTCCTTCTGGTGCTGTCGCTCATCGAGTTCCCAATGGTGTGGCGGCGCAACCGCGACAACCCGATCCCGCGCATGGGCTGGCCCGCCGTCATCGGTGCGAGCGCGGCCTATCTGGTGCTGCTTGCCATCTTCGCCGTCGCCCAGGACAGTCTGGTCGCGGCGGCAAGGCATTTGCCGCCCTAAGCGTCAATGCGGCCGCCCATTAAGGGCTTGCCTTGCTATTGCCACAAAGTGACCCTTGCTTCGCCCCGAGGCTCCGCGACAATGCGGCACCTTTCTGTATGAGGAGTATCTGCGCCGTGTCCGAGACAACCGCCTCCCGTCTGCGCACCCTGCTGCTGGCCGGCACCCTGCTGGGGGCGCTGCCGGCGCTTTCCGGCTGCATCCTGGCCGCTGCCGGCGCCGGCGCCGCCGGCGGCTATGCCACCTTGGCGCAGGAGCGCTCGCCCAGCGACCAGCTCAAGGACACCGCGATCCGCTCGCTGGTGAGCCAGTCCTGGGAGCAGTACAGCCCCGACATGCCGCATAACCTGGACGCCATCGTCTATGAGGGCCGCGTCCTCATCACTGGTCGCCTTGCCAACGAGCAGCTGCGCCAGGAGGCGGTGCAGCGCGCCTGGAAGGTCGATGGCGTGAAGGAAGTCTATGACGAGATCGAGGTCGGCCCCGAGACGCATTTCAGTGACGAGGCGCGCGACGCCGTGATCTCGACGCGGCTCAAGAACGACTTGGTCTGGGACAGCCAGGTCAAGTCGATCAACTACACGATCAAGACCGAGGACGGCGTCGTCTACATCATCGGCTCGGCGCGCACCAGGGACGAGATGGACCGCGTCACCGGCTATGCGCGCAACATTCCCAATGTGCGCCGCGTTGTCTCCTATGTGCGCGTGCGCGCGGGCGAGCCGTCGGCGGTGCAGGCGGGCAGCGGCCCGGCGCCGGATGGCGTCAACGCCACGCCGGCCGCAGCCAACACGGCGCCGACGGCGCTCACCGCGCCGGCCGATGCGCCCGTGCAGCGCAGCACCATCGACGTAACCCCGCTGAGGTGATGAGCGAGGACCGATCGAGCATTGACAGCCGCTTCTACGATCGCGGCACCGCGGAGGCCTTTCTGCGTGAGGTCGGCAGTATGGCCGACGGAGCGCTGCCGCTCGCGCCGGCCGCCCTGGCCCTGGCGGCGCTTGAGCGGCCCCGAGTGGATCTCGCCCGCTACCATCATCATCTCACGGCGCTCGCTCGCGACGTCGCCGCGGAGGCGGGCGGCAGCAGCGATATCGAGCGCCACGTCGCCGCGCTCAACGCGGTGATCCTCGCGCGCTACGGCTATCGGGGCGACACGCTGACCTACGAGGATCTGCAGAACGCCAACCTCATGCGCGTCATCGACCGGCGCAAGGGCCTGCCGGTGGCGCTCGGCATTCTCTACATCCACGCGGCGCGCGCCCAGGGCTGGGATATGGCTGGGTTGGCCTTTCCCGGTCATTTCCTGGTGCTGCTGCAGGATGCCGGCACGCGACTCATCCTCGACCCGTTCCACGGCGGCAAGCAGCGCGAGGCGGCCGAGCTGCGCGATCTGCTGAAGGCGATCGCCGGCAACGCGTCCGAGCTCACGCCGGCGCATTACGCGCCGGTGAGCGACCGCGACGTGCTGCTGCGGCTCCAGAACAATCTGAAGCTGCGCCTGGTCGAGAGGCGCCAATTGGCGAAGGCGCTGGCGGTGATCGACGGCATGATGCTGTTCGCGCCGCAGCACGCCGCCCTGCTGCGCGAGGCCGGCCTCATCCATGCCGAGCTCGGCAACCTCAAAGCCGCCATCGCCGCCTTCGAGCGCTTCCTCGCCCTCGCCGCGCATGACGACGACCGTCACCAAGCCGCGACTATCCTGCAGCAGCTGAAGGCGCGCCTGCAGTAAGACCCAGCCGTGTCATTGCGCGCGCAGCGAAGCAATCTCCAGCAAGCATCGCGCATAGGCCTGAGGGAGATTGCTTCGGCGCGCTTTTGCGCTCCTCGCAACGACCGTTGTCTGTAAAAGAAAAAGGCTCGGCCGCATCGGCGACCGAGCCTTCATGCATAGCGAGATGCGTCAGCTGCCTTCGCCGCTGATCACATCGCCGAACAACACCCAGGTCTTGCCGTCCCATTTCTCCAGCTGCATCTGCTGGATCGGGTAGTAGTCGTTGGCGCTGGTGTTGATCTTGATGCCGGGCAGCAAGGTCGGCACGTCGAAGTTCTTGAGGCTCGCCGCTTGTTTCATCACGTTCTCGCGCGAGAAATCATTGCCGCACTGCTTCAGCACCTGGATCAGCGTCATGGCGACGCCATAGCCGTAGACGTTGCTGGCATCGTTCTTGTCGCCGTCGGGATAGTACTTGGTCATGAACTCGCGCCACTTCTTCATGCCCGGGTCGTCCTTCCAGCGCGGGTCGGTCGGATCCTTGCCGTAGGTGGCGGTGATGATGCCGGTGCCCTTCTCGGGTCCGGCGGGCGTCATCACCGAGGCGACCGAGATCGAGACGTTGGTCATGAAATGCAGCGGCTTCCAGCCGATGTCGTAGACCTTGCGGATGGTCTGGGCGGCGAATTTCGGTGTCGCCGCGGTGAGGAGCGTATCGGCGCCCGAGCTCTGCAATCCCACGACTTGCGAATCGATGGTCGGGTCGGTGACCTCGTAGGAGGCCTCCTGCACGATCATCTTCGCCGCCTTGTCGCCGAGCCCCTCCTTGAGGCCGATCAGGTAGTCCTTGCCGAAATCGTCGTTCTGATAGAGCACGCCGATCTTGGCGTTGGGCTTCTCTTTCAGGATGTACTTGGCGTAGATGCGCGCCTCGGTGCGGTAGTCGGGCTGCCAGCCCATGGTCCAGTGGAAATGCTGGGGATCGCCCCACTTGCTGGCGCCGGTGGCGACGAAGAGCTGCGGCACCTTCTTGGCGTTGAGGTATTTCTGGATCGCCGTGTTGGACGGCGTGCCGAGGCTCTGGAAGATGAAGGCGACGTTCTCCTGCTCGACCAGGCGGCGGATCTGCTCGACCGTCTTGGGCGGGCTGTAGCCGTCGTCGAGGCTGAGCAGATTGAGCTTGTGGCCGCTGATGCCGCCTTGCTCGTTGATCATGTTGAAGTAGGCCGCCTCGGCCTTGCCGATGGTGCCGTAGGCCGAGGCCGGGCCGCTATAGGGCATGGTCTGGCCGATCTTGATCTCGCTGGCGGTGACGCCGGGCGTATCCGCCGCCGCGGCCGGCAGCGCCAACGCCATGAGCGCCGCCGCGGCCAACCAAGCTGTCCTCGCGTACATTCGTTTGCTCTCCTTTGCTGAGCAGTTTTCGAAACCAGTCTAGCGCCGCGAGCGATCACTCGCCGCGCGTCCGAGCCGCACCGCGGCATGGCGGATGACGCCGGCCACGCCCCTCGGCATGAGGTACATGAAGGCGATGAGGAAGATGCCGTAGACCGCCCACGGCGCCGCCTTGGATATCTGGTCGGCGATATTAGGCACGAACTCGATGAAGACGGCGCCAAACA